>WNGF01001228.1_pt1 | contig 58902 bp, 59 predicted proteins | sample 5400641 | NCBI WGS metagenome assembly WNGF01 (sample SAMN13153371, study PRJNA577476) | soil metagenome | isolation source: 80 cm soil or saprolite under grassland replicate 2 | place: USA:California | collected 2016-06-15
TTTCGACTTCGACGTCATCATTCGTTCCCTGCCCTACCTTTTCTACGACGGCATGACCTTCACGCTGATGCTGACCGCGCTGGCGACCTGCGGCGGCATCATTTTCGGCACGCTGCTCGCGATGATGCGGCTCTCCGGCGTTGCGCCCCTGTCGCTGGTCGCCGCCGGGTACGTGAACCTGATGCGATCAGTACCGCTGGTGCTGGTGATCTTCTGGTTTTACTTCCTCGTACCGTTCATCGGTCAATGGGTTACCGGCGCTTCACAGCCGATCCAGGTCGGCGCGTTCGCTTCCTCTCTGGTGACGTTCACGCTGTTCGAGGCCGCCTATTTCGCCGAGATCATGCGCGCCGGCATCCAGTCGATCCCGCGCGGTCAAGTCAGCGCCGCGCAGGCAGTCGGCATGACCTACCTGCAGACGATGGGCTACATCGTGCTGCCGCAGGCATTCCGCAACATGCTGCCGGTGCTGCTCACGCAAACCATCGTCCTGTTCCAGGACACCTCGCTGGTCTACGTGCTCTCCATCACGGACTTTCTCGGGGCGGCATCGAAAGTGGCGCAGCGCGACGGGCGTCTGGTGGAGATGTACCTATTCGCGGCCTTGGTCTATTTCGTGATCTCGTTCACCGCCTCGCTGCTCGTGCGTGGCTTGCAGCGGCGGGTCGCGATCATCCGCTGAGGACAGCTCATGATCACGCTCAGCAAAGTCAGCAAGTGGTACCCCAACTTTCAGGTGCTGAAGGATTGCTCGACGCACCTCGAGAAGGGCGAAGTCGTCGTGGTGTGCGGTCCGTCGGGCTCCGGCAAATCGACGCTCATCAAATGCGTCAACGGGCTCGAGCCGTTCCAGGAAGGCTCCATTACCGTCGCCGGCATTTCGGTCAATGCCCCGAAGACCAATCTGCCGAAGCTGCGCGCGCGGATTGGCATGGTGTTTCAGCATTTCGAGCTGTTCCCGCACCTGACCGTGATGCGCAATCTCGAACTGGCGCAAATCAAGGTGCTCGGCCGCAAACAGAATGAAGCGGCAGCGAAAGGCATGCGCCTGCTCGAGCGCGTCGGCTTAAGCGCGCATGCCCGCAAATATCCAGGCGAGCTTTCCGGCGGTCAACAGCAGCGGGTGGCGATCGCGCGTGCGCTTGCGATGGATCCGATCGCCATGCTGTTCGACGAGCCCACCTCCGCGCTCGATCCCGAGATGATCAATGAAGTGCTCGACGTCATGGTGGCGCTCGCCAAGGACGGTATGACCATGATGGTGGTCACGCACGAAATGGGATTTGCGCGCCGCGTCGCCCACCGTGTGGTGTTCATGGACGGGGGCGAGATCGTCGAAGACGCGCCGACGGCCGAATTCTTCGGCAAGCCGCGCAGCGAGCGCGCTCAGATTTTTCTATCGAAGATCTTACAGCACTGAGGCGCGCACCACGGCGCCCCCGCGTTCACGCGGATCGAGGACGCGTGCAAATCAATTACTGGTCACGGAAACAGCGCCACCTGCTCAAGCCCCAGCGTCTCGGGAAAGCCGAGCATGAGATTCATATTCTGCACGGCTTGCCCCGAGGCGCCCTTCGTAAGATTGTCGAGCGTCGCGCAGATGATGGCGCGGCCCTCGACGCGGTCCTTGGTGACGCCGATGAAGATCATGTTGGAGCCGCGCACATGCCGGGTCTGCGGCATCTCGCCGAACGGCAGCACGTGCACGAACGGCTCCTCGGCGTAGACTTTCGACAGAATTGCGTGCAGGCCGTCAGGCGGGGTCTTGAGCCCGCGCACGTAGATGGTCGAGAAAATTCCCCGGTTCATGGGAAGCAGATGCGGCGTGAAGCTGACGATGACCTTGCGTCCCGCGGCTTTCGAGAATTCTTGATCGAGCTCAGCCATGTGACGGTGGTGGCCGACGCCATAAGCATGGAAGCCTTCCGAGACCTCGGAGAACAGCATCTCTTCCTTCGCCGCGCGGCCCGCGCCTGTCATGCCGGATTTGGCATCGACGACGATCTCATCGGGATCGATCGCCTTCTCGCGCAATAGCGGGATGAGGGGCAGCTCCGCGCAGGTCGTGTAGCAGCCGGGATTGGCGACCAGCCGCGCGGACTTGATCTGCTGGCGGTAAACTTCGGGCAGTGCGTACACCGCCTCTTTTTGCAGCTCCGGAGCTTGGTGCTCGTGGCCGTACCAGTGCGCATAGGCGGCCGTATCATCGAGGCGGAAATCTGCGGAGAGATCGACGACCTTCGTGTTCGGGGCCGCGGCGAGTAGCCCCTTGATTACGGTCTGCGTGGTCGCATGCGGCAACGCGCAGAAGGCGAGATCAAGCGCAGCTTCCTTCCAGTCGATGCTGTCGACCGCCACGAGCTTTGGCAGCGCATAGGGCGAGAACTGCGGGAAGACTTGCCGCATGTGTTGCCCGGCGCGGCGCTCGGCGGTGAGCAGCACAATCTCCACGCGCGGATGGCGGATCAGCAGCCGCAGCAGTTCCGCTCCGGTATAGCCGGATGCGCCGAGCACGCCGATCTTGGCCTTGTCAGCCATGGCTCAAATCCTTCCGTTCAATTCGCTCATTCGTACGCCAAGTGCGGCCGTAACGCGACCATCCGCGCCGCAATCGCGTGGGCGGACGGCTTGCCCTGCTCGCGCAGTGCGCGAACAACCGCGATATGATCGGCGTCGGCCTTGTGCTGGTTGAGCTTGAGGCTGCCTTCGACGGTCTCGACCGTCATCTCGATGGCAACGATCGCTTCCATCAGCGTCGCGAGCCGCTGTGACGACAGGCCATCCGTCGTCCACGGCCGGTTCGACGGCAGCCCGGATTCGAATTGCACCGCGAGACGATCGAGATGATCGGGGATATGAGCGGTCGGGATGAGATGCACCGGCCCGGATAGCTGCACAGCTTCGTAAAGCCACGTGGGAACCTGCTCGGGACTCGCGTACCAGCGCGGCGATACGTAGGCGTCATCGCCAGCAACGGCGATCAGCCATGGCCCGCCTTTGGCCGCAAGCTTGGCGAGTGGATTGGGACGCGCCACGTGAAATTGGACGCGCGGCAATCCGCCATCCGCCTCCGAAACGTGGAATGGCAGCAGCGAAGCCACCGGGCGACCGCCTTCGTACGCGATCACCTGGCCAAAGCCGCGCGCGGCCGCAAAGGCGAGGCCGACGGCGTGATGGACTTTGAAGGCAGCGTGGGCGTACATGTCCGTGCTCCGATGCGAGAGGCCGCTGGAGCTCGGTCATACGCGGGTGGTTGAGAGAATGTGCCGCGGGAGCCGAGTCCGGCGGCATGGGTGACGATCAAGCGCGATCGCGCGCCCGTGCCGAAGCGCAGGCAAGTCTACGCAGCCTGCGTAAACTTGGCTGCGCGGCGCGGCGGCGTTGCAACAATGCGCGGCGAGCGATCATCGTCATGGGCGGGCGCTATAAACGGCACGCGCTTCTGCGTCAAGCATGGCCCTCGCTGGCCGCAGCGACTAGGCCTAGCCGGCGAGCGCGCACCAGGCCAGTCTAGTTCAGAGCGTCGGATTCCAGACCACCGGGCTTTCGCGATAGCCCGACACGCTCTTCTCGACATAGGCGAGCGAGGGGAATGGATAGTGGAAGCCCTGCACCAGCATCTTTTCCGCGATCAGCATGTCGTAGACTTTCCGGCGCGTTGCCTCCGCCATGACGGGGTCTTGATCATAGAAGGCGTGCCAGCCGGGGTTGCGCGCGAACAGGAACGGCACGTGGGTGACATCGGCCTGGACATAGACCTTGCTCGATCCGGACGCCACGACATGGGAATTGTGCCCTGGGGTATGGCCATGGGTACCGACCGCCGTGATGCCCGGCACGACCTCCTTGCCTTCGTCATACGTCCGCACGCGCTTGAGCACCTCACCGGCAAAGACGCGGCGATTGTTCTTGAACAGGTCCTCCACGCGGCCTTTCGGGGCGCGGCTCATCTCGCCGTCATCCATCCAGAATTTGTGTTCCGCCGCCGGCACCAGAATCTCGGCGTTGGGAAAGGCGAGCGAATTGTCCGCCTTCAACAGACCGTTCACGTGGTCGCCGTGGTAATGCGAGATGATGACAGTATCGACGGTCTTGGGGTCGATGCCGGCCGCAGCGAGATTGGACAAGAACTGGCCGTTCGACCCCTTGCTCGCGTTGAAGGCCGCCTCGCCCAGGCCGGTGTCGATGACGACGAGCTTCTGTCCGGTATTGACGACGATCGGGTTATACGGAGTGACGTAAACGTCCGGCTCGCGGTGCGCCGCGACAAGCGCCGCATTGACCTCCTCCCGTTGGACGTTGGTGACCAAGTTGTCCGGCAATTTGAAACGGTTCACGCCATCGGTCGCCACGGTGATCTCGAAGCTGCCGACCTTGTAGCGGTACCAGCCGGGGGCTTGCGTGCCGGCAGGCGGCGCGGCCGCGCGCACCGGCCCACTTGTGGACGGCGCAATCACCGCGGCAGCCGTGGCCGCTGCACTACCGGTAAGCAGGCTACGGCGTGTGAGTTTGGTCATGACGTTTCCTCCTGAGCATCGGCTCACAGTCTTTTCTGCGAAGCGTTGCCTATGATGGTACCCATGGTGGCCCGCCTCGCCTAGGCCGCGACGCCGCACGGATGGCAATCAAGCACGGGTATTTCACCCGCGAACGCGACGCGGTAAGGCTAGGACATGGCAACCGCCGATCGCTCACTGAACGCGACGACGCCGAGCGCGACAACCGCGCGCCTCTTGCTGCTGGCTACGTTCGTCGCGCCCATCATCCTCAGCGCCTCGCTCTTGTTCATGGTACAGCCGATGTTCACAAAATTGGTGCTGCCGCGTTTCGGCGGTGCGCCGTCGGTGTGGTCGGTTGCCATCGTATTCTTCCAGACTGCGCTTCTCGCGGGCTACGCCTACGCCCATTGGCTCACGCGCTACGCGCCCGGCCGGCTGTCGGTCGCGGCTCATCTCACGGTGATGATCGCCGCTGTCTTCGCGCTGCCGGTCTCGATTGCCGCCGGTTGGGACCGGCCGCCGGAGACCGGGCAAGCCCTCTGGCTGATCGGGTTGTTCACGGCCTCGATCGGCTTGCCGTTCTTCGCGCTCGCGGCCAACAGCCCGCTGCTTCAGGCCTGGTTCACGCGCACTAATCATCCCGCCGCACAAGATCCGTATTTCCTGTATGCCGCCAGCAATATCGGAAGCTTCCTCGCGCTCGTGTCCTATCCGACTGTCATCGAGCCATTCGTGCGACTCGGCGACCAAGCACGGTTCTGGTCGGTCGGCTTTTGCCTCCTCATTTTGCTGCTTGCCGCGTGTGGCGTGTTGCTGTGGCGGTCGCCGGACGCAGCTGCGCGTGCGGACAGCGCGGCAGATGTGGCGCCGACCTGGAAGGATGCCGCGTTCTGGGTCGCCCTCGCGGCGGTGCCTGCTGGCCTTCTCGTCGCGGTGACGGCGCACATCTCAACGGACGTCGCCGCGGTGCCGCTGCTGTGGGTGCTTCCGCTCGCGCTCTATCTGCTGACCTTCGTCATCGCATTTGCGCGCCGGCCGATCATCCCACACAAGCTCGTCCTAGCCCTGCAGCCGCCGTTCATCGTTGCACTCGTGGTGGTCATCATCTTCGATCCGATCAAAACCATCGTCGGGGTCCTCGCCGTTCATCTCGCGGTGTTCTTCGTCAACGCCTTGATGTGTCACGGCGAACTCGCGCGGACGCGGCCGCCGCCCCGATATCTTACCGCCTTCTATCTTTGGATGGCGGCCGGCGGCCTGATCGGCGGCATCGCCACGGGATTGATCGCGCCGCACCTGTTCAACTGGGTGGCCGAATATCCAATTCTCATTGCGCTTGCCGTGCTGTGTCGTCCAGGGCTCACGCTGCCGCAAGACCGCTCCCGGCGCTACCTGCTGTTCGCCGGCATCGCGGCCGCGCTCTTCATGCTCGTCGTGGGCGCGCTTTATCCAGTCGTGATTGACGCGATCCGCTTCGACTGGGCTGTGGGTGCGCTCTTGGCCGCAAGCGTGCTGTTCTGGCGTGCGTCATTGCCGTTCGCTGCGGTCATTGGCTTCGTCCTCCTCTTCAACTACATCGTCGTCGACGCGACCGGTGGGATGTTCGTGCGCAGCTTCTTCGGCGTGACCAAGATCGTGGAAACCGCGGACCGTCAGTTCCGTCTCCTGCAGCACGGAACCACGCTGCACGGCGGCCAACGTCTCTACGAAGCCGATGGCCAACGGGCGACGATCGACCCGCCGGAGCTGCTGTTTTATTACTGGGACGGTTCCGCCATCTCGGAAACCTTCGAGGCGGTGCGGGCGCGTGTCGACAGGCCGATCCGCTTTGCGGTGATCGGGCTTGGCGTGGGTTCGCTGACCTGCCGCGCCGCGCCTGATGATACCGTGCATTATTACGAGATCGACCCGGTCGTGGTCCGCGTTGCCCGCACCCCGTATATGTTCAGCTTTCTGTGGATGTGCCGGCCGGATGTGCCGATCATCCTCGGCGATGCGCGGCTCACGCTCGCCGAGGCCCGCGACGGCGCCTACGACCTCATCATCGTCGATGCATTCTCCTCCGACGCCATCCCTATACATTTGCTCACGCGCGAAGCCATGGCGACCTATCTCAAGAAGCTCAGCCCGCACGGCATGGTGGTCATGCACGTGTCGAGCCGGCACCTTGAACTCGCCTCGGTGGTCGCAGGCATCGCTGCAGCGAACGGGCTGACGACACTTTTGAGCGACGAGGGAGATCCCGACGAAGAGGCCCATCCGTACAAGTTCGGCGCCACGGTCGCCGCGGTTGCACGTAGCGAGGAGGATTTCGGACCCCTCGCACAGTCTCGGCATTGGACGCCCAAGGCGGCTGACCCAGGCCAATGGGTGTGGACCGACGACTACTGCAACATCGTCGGCGCGATGATCCGAAAGTTGGCCGAATGACGGGGCCCACCTCGGGCAGGACCAGCCGATTCCGGCTGACCCGGTCCGACTCTGATCGCTGTCCTATCGCCAAACCCAGGTGACGAGCCTGCCCACCACATCGCCCAAGGTAAGAAGCACGGCGGCCCAAACGAAAGCCGAGCTGAAGTTCGCAAGCTGGAATTGCCACCACGGCATCCGGAAAATGCCGGCGACCAGCGGGACCGAGGCGCGCAAGGGTCCAAAGAAGCGGCCGATGAAAATCGCAAGCGCCCCCCAGCGCTTCACGAATGCTTCGCCCTTGGGCAGCAGTTCCGGATGTCGCGACAGCGGCCAGATGTGCGCGACTGGCGGTCCGAGTTTGACGCCGATCCAGAAGGACAGCCAGTCGCCGAGGGCGGCGCCGATCGAAGCCGCGACCCAAACCGGCCAGAAATTGAGGTTGCCGGAACTGATCAGGACACCGATTCCGACCAGCGCCGCCCACGCTGGAACGAGCAGGGAAATGAACGCGAGCGACTCGCCGAAGGCGAGTGCAAAAACAATGGGCGCCGCCCACACCTCATGGACACGCACAAACTCCACCACTTGGTGGGCGTGAGCTTCGAGGCTCTCGAACATGCGGGAGGCGGCCCCCTATTGGCCTCGGTCTAGCGCGGCTTACCGGACAAGGCCAGACGGGTTGCAAGCTGTCCGCACGGCGCCATCCGGGGCGGCACATTGTGCGGCGACACTCGCGGGCCGAACACGCCGTTTAGGGCTTAGCAAGAAGGATCGGGTGAATATCCCGCAGTCAGCGGCCAGCATACGGTGTCGAGTTGAACGGATGATGAAGTTCGACCATATGAGAGGGACAGCCGCCTTCCTTCAGCCGAACACCGGCGTCACGCTGCCGCCACCGGCGTGGCATAGTGGCGGCTGATTCGTTCAACCTCGCCGATTATGAGACGCATGCCGAAGATCGCCAAAGCAGCAGCCAAAAGCCCGATCCAAAATCCGGTCAAGGACCTGTTTTCGGATTTGCCCGAGGCCACTACGCGCCGGCACTCGGGCAAGCCGGCGCGCGCCGGCAGGCCTGCAAGCGGCGCTGAGGCCCGTTACACCGCCCGCGACATCGAAGTGCTCGAGGGCCTTGAGCCTGTGCGCCGGCGTCCAGGCATGTACATCGGCGGAACTGACGAAAAGGCGCTGCATCACCTTTTCGCCGAGGTGATCGACAATTCCATGGACGAGGCGCTCGGCGGGCACGCCACCTTCATCGACGTCGAGATGGAGCCCGACGGTTTCGTGAGCGTGACCGACAATGGGCGGGGAATTCCGGTCGATCCCCATCCGAAGTTCAAGAACAAATCGGCGCTCGAAGTGATCATGTGCACGTTGCACGCGGGCGGAAAGTTCGACTCGAAGGTGTATGAGACGTCGGGCGGCTTGCATGGCGTTGGCGTCTCGGTCGCCAATGCACTCTCCGAGCGCATGGAAGTCGAGGTCGCGCGCGAGCAGACGCTGCACCGCATGGTGTTCGAGCGCGGCAAGCCGAAAGGCAGATTGCAAAAGCTAGGGCGCGTCCCCAATCGGCGCGGCACCAAGATGCGCTTCCGCCCCGATCCCGAGATTTTCGGAGCAAGGGCGCATTTCAAGCCGGAGCGCGTGTTCAAGATGGCTCGCTCCAAGGCTTATTTGTTCGGAGGCGTCGAGATTCGCTGGTCCTGCGCCAAGGAGCTTCTGCGCGGTGTCGAGGACGTGCCGGAGAAGGCCACCTTCCATTTCGCTAACGGACTCAACGAGTATTTGTCCACCGCGATCAACGGCGCTGCCCTGGTCCACCCCGACATCTTCACCGGCAGCGCAGGCAAGATCGGCGTGCACGGGGCCGCGCAATGGGCGGTCGCGTGGACCGCTGATAGCGACGGCTTCTTGTCGTCCTATTGCAATACGATTCCCACGCCGGACGGCGGCACGCACGAGTCGGGCCTGCGTAGCGCGCTGTTGAAGGGCATCAAAGACCATGCCGAGCGCGTGGGCCAAGGCAAGCGCGCGGGAGTAGTCACGGGCGACGACGTGATGAACGGCGCCGCATGCATGATCTCGGTGTTCATCCGCGAGCCGGAATTTCAGGGTCAGACCAAGGATCGGCTGGCGACCGCCGAGGCCACACGCATCGTCGAGAACGCAATCCGGGACCCGTTCGACCATTGGCTCGCCGGCAATCCCACCCAGGCCAACAAACTCCTCGACTTCGTGACCGAGCGCGCGGAGGAGCGCATCCGCCGCCGCCAGGAGAAGGAGAACTCGCGCAAGAGCGCGGTGCGCAAGCTGCGCCTTCCCGGCAAGCTCGCCGACTGCACCAATACCGCCGCCCAAGGTGCCGAGATCTTCATCGTCGAGGGCGATTCGGCCGGCGGCTCCGCCAAGCAAGCGCGGGATCGTGCCTCGCAGGCAGTGCTGCCGTTGCGCGGCAAGATCCTCAACGTTGCATCCGCCGGCAAGGACAAGCTGGCCCAGAACCAGCAGCTTGCCGAACTGATGCAGGCGCTCGGTTCCGGGACCGGTGCGCACTATCGCGACGAGGACCTGCGCTACGATAAGGTGATCGTGATGACGGACGCCGATGTCGACGGCGCCCACATCGCCTCGCTATTGATCACCTTCTTTTATCGGCAGACGCCGAAACTGATCGAGAACGGCCATCTCTATCTCGCCGTGCCTCCGCTCTACCGCTTGAGCCATGGCGGCAAGAATGTTTATGCGCGGGACGACAAGCACAAAGATGAACTCTTGAAAAAAGAATTCCACGCCAACGCCAGGGTCGAGATCGGCCGCTTCAAGGGGCTGGGCGAAATGATGGCCAATCAGCTCAAAGAGACCACGATGGATCCGAAGAAGCGCACGCTGTTGCGCGTCGTAGTGGTCGAGGATGAGCGCAAGATGACCGACCGCTCGGTCGAACGCCTGATGGGCAATAAGCCGGAAGCGCGCTTCGAGTTCATCCAAGAGCGAGCGGAGTTCGCGGACGAGGAATTGCTGGACGTGTAATGCGAGCGCACGCCGCGCCGGTGTTCAGACCGGCGCCGCGTGCGACTTTGCCGACAAAGGTTTAGGCGCTCGGGCGCCACATGCCGGAGGCGCGTGGGTAGGGCGGCGCGGCAGAGCTTACACTCCGTGCTCTACTCTTTGCCCGCGTGGTCACCCGAGCGATAGAACCCTAGCTCAAGTCTCGCGGCCGTTCCACCGCGCCAAGCTAGTCATCCCCGTTTTGCACAGGCTGGGTCGCGGCCATGCCTGCACCGCCGCCCATTGAATTGATCATCGATAAGGGGTGGAATGCATACTTTGAATGCGCTGCAGCAAGCGGAATACGCGTTTCAAGGAGAAAAACCGATGCCCTTGGGAAAAATTCTTGCGGCCGGCGGCCTCACGGTTGTTGCGCTCGCCATCGGCGGTCTTCTCCCGACCTACGCACAGAGCCAGATCGCACTAAGCGGACAAGTTGCCTCGGCCGAGGAAGGGCCGATGGAGGGGGTGCTCGTCAGCGCCAAGAAGCGTGGCTCGACGGTCACTGTTACGGTCGTCAGCGAGGAGGGAGGCAACTACAGCTTCCCTGCAGCCAAGCTGGAGCCTGGCCAGTATTCACTGCGCATCCGCGCGATCGGCTATGACCTGGATCGCCCGGTCAACGTAGATGTCATCCCGCAGCAGCGCGCGAAGTTCGACCTCAAACTGCGCAAGACCGAAGATCTCGCCTCCCAGCTCTCGAACGGCGAATGGCTGGCGAGCTTTCCCGGCACCGACCAGCAGAAGAACGCGATGCTGGGTTGCGTCGGCTGCCATACGCTCGAACGAGTCGCGCGCTCAAGCCAAAAGCCCGATGATTTCATCAACATCACCCTGCCGCGCATGCAGGGCTACGTGAATCAAAGCATTCCGGCGGCCCCGCAGCTTCGTCGCGGCGAACGGCGGATGGAGGAGCGTGGCGACCAGCGCGTGCAGGTTTATCGGGCCATGGCCGAATTCCTAAGCAGCATTAATCTGACTTCGGGCCCGCGCTGGAACTATGCGCTCAAGACTCTGCCGCGCCCGAAAGGCCCCAGCACGCGTGTCGTCATCACCGAATACGACCTACCGCGCGAGACCATTCAGCCGCACGATGTCGTAGTCGATGCGGATGGCGTCGCCTGGTATTCGAGCTTCGGCGAGCAGTTCCTCGGACGCCTCGACCCCAAAACCGGCGAGGTCACCGAATATCCTATCCCGCTGCACAAGCCGGGCTTCCCCACGGGGCTCCTCGGGTTGCGCGCCGACAAGGCCGGCGACCTATGGCTCGGCAACATGTATCAGGCCACGATCGTGAAGTTCGAGCGCAACACACGGACGTTTAAGTTCTGGCCGTTGCCGCCCGAGCAGAACATCGACGCTGCGCAAGTGAACATGGTGAGCCCACAAAGCTCGCACGTGGACGGCAAGGTGTGGACGCAGAACAACGGCTTTGCAGGCGTGCATAGGCTCGATCTCGCCACCGGCAAGATCGAGACCTGGGAACCGTTCAAGGATGCACCCAAGGGCGAGCCGCACAACATTTACGATGTCATTCCGGACTCAAAGAACAACGCATATTTCACCGATTTCCGTCAGCGGCATATCGGTCGGATCGATGCGAACACCGGGGAAGTAAAACTGTACGCGATTCCCACGCCGAGTCCGGCGCCGCGCCGCGGCCAAATGGATGCGCAGGACCGGCTCTGGTTCGGCGAATATCGCGGCGACAAGATCGGCGTGTTCGACACCAAAACCGAGACGTTCACCGAGTGGCCGGTGCCGACGCGCTGGACCAATCCCTACGATGTCGCTCTCGATAAGAACGACAACGCCTGGACTGGCTCGATGCTTAATGACCGCATAGTTCGGCTCAACACAAAAACCGGCGAGTTCACCGAATACCTGCTGCCGCGTTCGACCAACATCCGGCGCGTCCACGTCGACAATTCGACGATTCCCGTCACCTTCTGGGTCGGCAGCAATCACGGCGGCTCCATCATCAAGCTGGAGCCGCTCGATTAGGAGCCGCTGCTGCGGTGGCGCAAGCCGATCGCTAGTCCTCAAACTTCAGATTGGCCGCTTTGGCCACGTCGGCGAAGAGCTTGATATCGCCATCGATTCTCTTGCGGAATTCCTCGCCGGGACCGCCGCCGGGGTTCACCGCCATCGCCTTAAGCTTCTCGCGCACCCCTGGGTCGGCGAGCGCGCGGCGCGATTCCGTGGCGAGCTTACTGGCAATGGCGGGCGGCGTGCCGGTCAGCACGAATAGCCCGCTCCAAAGGCCGATATTCACCTCCGGGTAGCCGGCTTCCGCCATGCTCGGCACGTCCGGAAGCTCGGAGGAGCGCTCCGATCCCGTCACTGCAAGGGCCCGAACCTTGCCGCCTTGCACAAGGGGCATCGTCGGCGGACCGTCCGCGATCGCGAACAAGGTGTTGCCGCCGGTGACGCTGAGCATCATCTCGTTGCTGCTTTTGTACGGTACCGCCACCGCTGGCATTCCGGTTTTGAGCTTGAACAGCTCGGTGGTGATGGTGAAGGCGGGCGAGGAGGTGGCGTAGTTGGACTTGTCCGGGTTGGCCTTGCCGTAGGCGACCAGATCCTTCACCGACTTGATCGTGTCGTTGGCCGGACCAGCGAGGATCAGCGGAAACGACGCGATCATGGTCAGCGGCAGAAAGTCGCGGGTCGGATGATAGGACAGTTTTGGATAGATCGCGGCTGCGATCGCCATCTGGCCGCTCGCGGCCACCATGACGGTGTATCCGTCGGCCGGCTGGCTCTTGACGTACTCGACCGCAATGCGACCGCCTGCACCGGGCTTGTTCTCGATGACCACCGGCTGTCCAATGTTCTCCGACAGCTTCTGTCCGACGAGTCGCGCGAACAGGTCGTTGCCACCGCCAGCGGCAAAGCCGACGACCATCCGGATCGGCCGATTGGGGAAGTTCGTCGCGCTGTCGCCCTGCGCTCCTGCGGCCTGGACGCCCATGGCAGCGAGCACTGCCAATCCGACCTTCAGAACGGTGCGCTTGAAAAGGGTCATAGCCAATCCTCCGCCGTTAGTTCTTGCACAGCGTTTTCGCAGATCGCGGGCAGCGTCAAGTGTGTACCGACACTGCCCTGGTTTTGCCACCATGCATGCGGCTAGCCGCCGGTCTCCGAGTTTGACGACGGCGCGAGACGCGTTCTAGGGTCGCGCGCGCCTCGCCCCGGCATACGCCGCGCGGCGCGCAAATTGAACAACCGTCCAAGTGGCAACAGCGAACCCGCAACTGCATCATGGCCTTCTCGACGGCTGAGCAACGTCATCGCAGCAAAGGAGCGAGCGACCTCTTCGGCCACCCGCGCGGGCTGACGTTTCTATTCGCCACCGAGATGTGGGAGCGCTTCTCCTATTACGGAATGCGCGCGTTGCTCGTCCTTTATATGGTGAAGCTGCTTCTGCTGCCCGGGCACGCCGAGAACGTGATCGGGCTCACGGCGCTCAAGTCGCTTTTCGAGTCCATGTTCGGACCGCTCGGTGTGCAGCCCTTCTCCTCGCACGTCTACGGCCTCTACACCGGGCTCGTCTATCTCACACCTGTGTTCGGCGGCATGCTCGCCGACCGTCTGCTCGGCCAGCATCGCACGATTCTCCTCGGCGCGGCGATGATGGCAGTCGGCCATTTCATGATGGCGTTCGAGCCGTTGTTCCTGCTCGCCTTGACCATGCTCATTTTGGGCAACGGCGCGTTCAAGCCCAATATGTCGGCGCAAGTGGGCGGACTCTATGCACCCGGCGACCAGCGTCGCGACCGGGCGTATTCGATCTTCTATGTCGGCATCAATCTGGGCGCGTTTCTTGCCCCGCTTGTGTGCGGAACGTTGGGCGAGGAACTGGGCTGGCACTACGGCTTCACCGCCGCCGGCATCGGCATGACGATCGCACTCGCAATCTATCTCTACGCGATGCCGGGGCTGCCGCCGGATGAGCTGCACAAAGCCAGGGTCGCAGGGATGGAGAATAAGCCGCTCGATCGCAGTGAATGGCGGGGCATTCTGGCGCTACTCGCGCTGTTCGTGCCTACGACCTTGTTCTGGGCGACCTACGAGCAGCAAGGGAACACGATTGTGTTGTGGGCGGACGACTATACCGACCGCGCGATCAATCTCGTGCTCTGGAAGGGCGAAATCCCGATCACCTGGTTCCAGGCCTTCAACCCGTTTTTGATCTTCGCATTCACGCCCTTTGTCGTGGGGCTCTGGACTTGGCAGGCTAAGCGCGGCAACGAGCCCTCGACCGTGATCAAGATGGCGATCGGCTGCTTCGGCGTGACGCTTGCCAACTTGATCATGGTCGCCGCCGCCTGGCAGGCGGCAGGCGACGAAGCAAGCTGGCTTTGGCTGCTCGGTTATTTCGTGGTCATCACGATCGGCGAGCTTTACCTGTCGCCGATCGGGCTATCGTTGGTATCGAAGGTCGCACCGGCGCGTATGGTATCGATGCTGATGGGACTATGGCTGGCGACAAGCTTCGCCGGCAATTTGATCGCCGGCTGGTTGGGCAGTTTTTGGGCCGGCATGGATAAGACGACGTTCTTTCTGATGATCGCCGGCATCGCGCTCGTTGCCGGCGCCGTCATCCTGATGTTTGACCGGCCGCTCAGCAAAGTGATCCGGGATCACGGATCCGCGTCATGAATTCTCGTTCTGCGCCGCGCGCCTTCGGCCATGTGGAGACGTGGGTTTTCGATCTCGACAACACGCTTTATCCGCATCACCTCAACCTCTGGCAACAGGTGGACGAGCGCATTCGCGACTACATCGCGCGTTACCTCAAAGTCACGCAGGAGGAGGCATTCCGATTGCAGAAAGATTACTACAAGCGTTACGGCACCTCGATGCGGGGACTGATGACCGAGCATGGGATGGAGCCTGACGACTTCCTCGATTTCGTCCATCAGATCGATCACTCGCCGCTCATTCCAAACGCGGCGCTAGGGACGGCGATCGAACACCTGCCAGGGCGCAAGCTGATCTTGACCAACGGCACGCGGCGACACGCCGATGCCGTTCTGGCGCGGCTCGAGCTCGACCGTCACTTCGATGGCGTGTTCGACATCGTCGCGGCCGAGCTCGAGCCCAAGCCTTCGCCGCAAACCTATGACCGGTTTCTCAAGGCGCACGGTATCGATGCCCAGAAGGCAGCGATGTTCGAAGACCTGGCGCGTAATCTTGTGGTGCCGCATGCCCTGGGCATGACCACGGTGCTGGTGGTTCCCGAACACACCCGTGAGGTGTTTCGCGAGGACTGGGAGCTCGAAGGTCGGGACGCGCCGCACGTCGATCATGTGACCGACAATCTCGTTGGATTTCTGGAAGGGCTTGCTCGCAGGCGCTGAAGCAAGCCAAGAAAGCGCCGATCGTGCTCGCGGTGTGGACGACAGCGCGGCGACTTGACTCCTCCCGGCCCTTTCTCGACAACCGCCCAAGCAGCCTTTTAGGACTTCGCCGGAGGCACATGTCGCAGGCCGATCTTGCCAAGATCATTGACGAGGCCTTCGAGCGGCGCGAGCACATCGGTCCGGCAACCAAGGGCCCGGTGAGCGAGGCCGTTGAGGCCGCGCTCGACCTGCTCGATCGCGGCGCCGCACGCGTTGCCGAGCGCGAAGCAAACGGTTACTGGCGGGTCAATCAATGGCTCAAAAAGGCGGTGCTGCTCTCGTTCCGCCTCAATGACATGAGCGTGATTTCCGGCGGGCCCGGCAAAGCGGTGTGGTGGGACAAGGTCACGTCGAAATTCGAGGGCTGGGACGAGGCGCGCTTCCGCGAGGCGGGCTTGCGCGCGGTGCCAAACTGCGTGGTGCGACGTTCGGCCTATATCGCGCCAGGCGTGGTGCTGATGCCGAGCTTCGTCAACCTTGGCGCCTACGTGGATTCCGGCACCATGGTCGACACCTGGGCCACGATCGGCTCCTGCGCACAAATCGGCAAGAATTGTCATATCTCCGGCGGAGCCGGCATCGGCGGCGTGCTCGAGCCGCTGCAGGCGGGCCCCGTCATCGTCGAGGACAACTGCTTCGTCGGCGCCCGCTCCGAAGTGGCCGAAGGCGTGATCGTACGCGAGGGTTCGGTTCTTTCTATGGGAGTTTTCATCGGCGCCTCGACTCGGATCGTCGATCGCGAGACCGGGGCGACGTTCCGCGGCGAGGTACCTGCCTATTCGGTCGTCGTCCCGGGCTCGCTGCCGGGCAAGTCGACCAAGAAAGGTGAATCGGGCCCGAACCTCTATTGCGCGGTCATCGTCAAACGCGTCGACGAATCGACCCGCGCAAAGACTTCGATCAACGAGTTGTTGCGGGATTGAGCCGACCGCCACCTGATCACATAATCTCAACTAGTCCGCACCAGGAGAGGGTCATGACAGCCGAACTTCCCACGGGCACAAGACAGACAATTCAACAACAGGGCGGCTTGTCGAGTGACGCCCGCGCGATGATGCTGTTCGAGGCCAACAAGAAGACGGCCTTGGTCGCCTACATACTGTGGTTTTTCTTGGGGCTACTCGGGGGTCACAATTTTTATCTCAAACGCACCGGCGTTGCGGTCGCGCAACTCCTCCTGACTCTCACCATCGTGGGGATGTTGATCACAGTCGTTTGGGTCCTGGTCGATGCGTTTCTCATCCCGGGCTGGGTGAGAAACCAGAACAATCTGTTGGCTCTACAGCTCGGGGCATAGGCCACCAGCAAGGCTGCGCCGCCTCGGTAGAGCCAAATTGCCCTCGTTCGCAGGCGCTTTCCTGTTCGGTGGTCAGGCAACACGGACGGCTTCGAACAATCTCATCGCGTTTGCAATGGCTGGCGTCGGTTCAGGCAATCAGGGTCAATTATCGCCCTAGGAAGTGAAAGAGGGACTTGAACCATGCCAATGACGCAACTGTTGTTCTCTTTCCAGGGCCGCCTGAACCGGAAACCCTATTGGATGACGGCGATCGCCACGATGGTGATCATCATCGTTCTGCTCTTGTTTGCTTTGATCCTGATTCGAGAGCACAGGTTCGAGTTCGCTGGATTGACACTGACGCTCCTCGTCATTCTCTACATCCCGCTGATTTGGATCGGTCTCGCCATCGGCGCCAAGCGGCTCCACGACCGCGACAAGTCCGCGTGGTGGCTCCTCGTCTTTTACGCGGCGCCGGGAATCTTGAGCACTGCCGGCAACCGGATGGAGGAGGTGGGATTCATCATCCTGCATATCATCAGCTTCGGCATCAGCGTCTGGGCCTTCGTCGAGCTTGGCTGCCTGCGCGGGACGCCAGGACCCAACCGATATGGCCCCGACCCGTTGGACACACCGGCATAGACCGGGCGCCGGCGAGGTCACGTTGACGCCATCGCACGTCGCCGGGTAAAGCCGCACGATGAGCCCGGCACTCGCCGATCCCACCGCGCTCGCCCGCGACCTCCTGCGCTGCCCGTCGGTGACGCCGGCGGAAGCCGGTACGTTCGGCCTCATCGAAGGCGCGCTGAAAGGGGCAGGCTTTGCGGTCCATCGCGTCACCTTCGCCGAGCCCGGCACCGCGCCGGTCGAAAACCTCTATGCCCGGATCGGCACAGCAAGCCCGCACTTCGCTTTCGCTGGGCACGTCGACGTGGTGCCCCCCGGCGAGCAGGCGAAATGGACCCATCCACCCTTTGCCGGCGAAATCGCTGATGGCACGCTCTACGGCCGCGGCGCCGTCGACATGAAGGGGGCGATCGCCTGCGCGCTCGCCGCCGTCCTCGATCACCTCGGCGCATGCGGAGGCCGGCCGAAGGGCTCGATCTCGTTCCTGATTACCGGAGACGAGGAAGGCGTCGCGGTGAATGGAACGGTGAAGCTTATCAAATGGGCGGCCGAGCGCGGCGAGACCTTTGACCATTGCATCCTCGGCGAGCCGAGCAATGCGGCGGCGATCGGCGATACCATCAAGGTCGGCCGGCGCGGCTCGCTCAACGGCACCCTCGTCGTGACGGGCAAGCAGGGTCACGTCGCTTATCCCGAGCGGGCCGAAAATCCCGTGCGCGGCTTGGTCACGCTGATGAGCGCGTTGATGGCGGCGCCGCTCGACCACGGCAGCGCACAGTTCGACGCCTCGAACCTCGAATTCACCTCGATCGACATCGGCAACCCGGTCGTTAATCTCATCCCCGGGGAAGCGCGGGCGCGCTTCAACATCCGCTTCAACGATCGTCACAGCCAGACTTCGCTCAAGATGCTGATCGAGAAGCGCGCCGGTGAGGCCGCCGCCGGGCGCAGCCGCTGGCGCATCGACTGGGAGCCGTCGAACGCCGACTCCTTTGTGACCAAGCCCGGCCCGTTCGTCGATCTCGTGTCGGCGGCGATCAAGGATCTGACCGGGAAGGAGCCGAAGCTTTCGACCAGTGGCGGCACATCGGACGCCCGCTTCATCAAGGATTACTGCCCGGTGCTCGAATTCGGTCTGGTCGGGCAGACCATGCACCAGGTCGACGAGCGCACCACCATCGCCGATCTCGCGACGCTGACCGCGATCTATCGCAAAGTCCTCGATCGGTATTTCGGCTGAGGCTTGATCCGCGGGGAGCAGCAGCTCCTCACGGGTAGTCGACCCTCGCCAGATAGAGCCCATCGGGTGGCGCAACAGGGGCGCACGCGGCGCGGTCGCGCTTCGCCAGCGCGACCGAAACATCGTCGGCGGTCCACTTGCCCTCCCCCACGAGCGCAAGCGCTCCGACCATCGAGCGCACCTGGGAATGCAAGAACGACCGCGCCGAAGCGACGACCTGGATGTCGTCCGCAGCGCGATGCACCTCGAGCTGATCGAGCGTCTTCACCGGGGATTTCGCCTGACATTCGACATTGCGGAAGGTGGTGAAATCGTGCCGGCCCACCAGCCGCTGCGCCGCCGCTTGCATTGCCGGAAGATCGAGCGGCTGGGCGATGCGCCAGGCACGGCCGCGTTCCAACGCGAGATCGGCCCGGCGGTTGACGATGCGATAAAGATAATGGCGGCGAATGGCCGAAAAGCGCGCATCAAATGAGCCGTCGACCCGCTCCGCCTTGAGGATCGCAACCGGATGCGGTCGCAAATGCGCGTTCAACGCATCCCGCACGGTGTCTTCGTCCCAGTCCTTGGCGAGATCGACGTGGCCGACTTGACCCAGCGCGTGCACGCCGGCATCCGTGCGCCCCGCCCCTTGCACGCTCACCTTCTCGCCGCAAAAAGCCTCGAGCGCTTGCGCCAGCACGCCTTGCACCGAAGGACCGTTATCCTGGATCTGCCAGCCGACGAACGGCCTGCCGTCATATTCGATAGTGAGCTTGTAGCGAGGCATGGCGGGACCTAACCGAACCGCGTGCCGGCAGCAACAGGCATACCCCGCAGGAACTCGTGCGCCTTCATCGGCTGGCGTCCGGCGCGCTGCAATTCGACAATGCGCACCGCGCCTTCCCCGCAGGCCACCGTGAGCTCGTCGTCGAGCACCGTGCCGGGTACGCCGTTCCGATCACTCCTGGTCGTGCGCAGCACTTTGACGCGCACGCTGCCGATCTCGGACCAAGCCCCTGGAACCGGAGAGAGGCCGCGGATGTGGCTGTGCACCTCTTGCCACGGCCGCTCCCACGCAATCCGGGTCTCGTCGTTGGCGATTTTGTGCGCATAGGTGACGCCGACCTCGGGCTGCGGCGTAAGCGTGAGCGAGCCGCGCTCAAGCGCGGCAAGCGCGCGTGCCACGAGATCGGCGCCAAGGCGGGAAAGTTGATCGTGCAAATCGCCCGCAGTGGCATCGAACGGGATCGGCACGCGTTCCGCCATGGCGATCGGGCCGCTGTCGAGCCCCTCCTCCATTTTCATCACCATCACGCCGGTCTCGGAATCTCCCGCCATGATGGCCCGATTGATCGGCGCGGCGCCGCGCCAGCGGGGCAGCAGCGAGGCATGCAGGTTGAAGGCGCCCAACGGAAAGGCTTCGAGAATTGCCTTGGGCAGAATGAGGCCATAGGCCACGACGATCGCCACATCCGCGGCGTGGGCGCGCGCGGCGCTTACCGCCTCCGCGGTGCGCAACGTCGCCGGCGTGAACAACGGCAGGCCGAAGCGGCGCGCCTCACGTTCGACCGGGCTCGGCACAGGATCGAGGCCGCGCCGCCCGCCCGGCTTCGGCGCGCGCGAATAGACCGCCACCACTTCGTGGCCGCGACCGACAATCTCCACCAGCGTCGGTACGGCAAATTCGGGCGTACCCATAAACACAATGCGCAGCGCCATGTTCACATCACCCGTTCCAATGGCGATTTCTGTATTGCCGTGGTGAGGCTAGGGCTTGCACGACGGCACCTCGGCAATGCAAGGCGAGAATCGCCCGCCCGGCACAGCCATGATGAAGGAGGACAGCGCCCGATTTAAACCGCCGCCCGCTTTGCCGCCTTGGTGAACTTTTTGAGCACGCGGTCGCGTTTGAGCTTGGACAGATGGTCGATGAATAAGATGCCGTTCAAATGATCGATCTCGTGCTGCAGGCAGGTGGCGAACAGCCCATTGGCCTCGACCTCCCGCGGCTTTCCCTCGAGATCGAGATATTTCACCTTCACCTGCGCCGGACGCTCGACATCGTCGTAATATTCCGGAATCGACAGACAGCCCTCCTCATAGGTCGCCTTTTCTTGCGAGGTCCAAACGATCTCCGGATTGATGAAAACCTGCGGATTCCTCGGTTCCTCCTTCTTGGCGAGGTCCATGGTGATCACACGCTTGGGCGCGCCGATCTGGATCGCGGCGAGCCCGATGCCGGGCGCGTCGTACATGGTCTCGAACATGTCCTCGATGAGCTTGCGGAGGCTGGCGTCGATTTTCTTCACCGGATCGGAGACCTGTCGCAGCCGTTTGTCGGGCAGGATGAGAATGTCGCGCAACGCCATGGTCGCGATGTAAGCGGTCGCCGGAACTCGGTCAATGCGCAGGATCAGCCGCGGAGATCGGCACGACCGGGCGTGACCCGCGCGGCTCGCCGCCGCGGCCGCGGCCATGGCATTGCCCTATCGTTCATATTTTGTTCTTATGCGCCGAATCGATGTAGAGTGGCCCGGATGACCGATTATCTCTTGCCTCTCGCAGCTGCGATCGCGCTTGTGGGCCTAATTGTGCTCGCCGTCATCGCGGCGGGGGTGCTGCGCCGGCGCGACGCACAAGCTGCCGACAAGCAGCTGGTCGAGCTCGCGCGGCTGCAGAGCGAGACTGCGGTCCGCATCGAGGCGATGCGCGACATGCTCGCCGGCCGCCAAGCCGAGCTTCATCGGGCGGTCAACGAGCGTCTCGATTCGGTGACGCACCATCTCAATCAGTCCATGACCACGACGCGCCAGCATACGGTTGAGAACCTGCAAAAGCTCAACGAGCGGCTCGCGGTCATCGACAACGCGCAGCGAAACATCGCCGATCTGGCGTCGCAGATGACCTCGCTGCAAAGCGTGCTCGCCAACAAACAGCAGCGCGGCGCTTTCGGCCAAGCGCGCATGGAGCTCATCGTCCAGGACGGGTTGCCGAAAGACTGCTACGAATTCCAATTTACGCTGTCCAACCGATGCCGCCCCGATTGTGCGGTGTTCCTGCCGGACCGACGTCCGCTGACGATCGACGCCAAGTTCCCGCTCGAAGCTGTCACGGCCCTGCGCGAAGCCAAAACGGAGGACGAGCGCAAGCAAGCCGCGGCTCGGATGCGCCAGGATGTAGCAAGGCACGTCGACGACATTGCCGCTAAATATCTCATTCCGGGCGAGACGCAGGACTTGGCGCTGATGTTCGTGCCCTCGGAATCCATCTTCGGCGAGTTGCATGACGGATTCGACGACATCGTGCAAAAAGCGTTCCGCTGCAAGGTCGTCATCGTTTCACCATCGCTGTTGATGCTCGCCATTCAGGTCATTCAGCAAATTCAGAAAGACGCCCGCATGCGCGAAGCGGCCGATCAAATTCATGCCGAGGTGGGCCATCTCTTGGACGATCTCAAACGCCTGCACGAGCGGGTGCTGAAGCTGCAGCAGCATTTCGGCCAAGCCAACGAAGACGTGCGGCAAATTCTCATTTCCTCGGAAAAGATCGAGAAACGGGGAGCCCGCATCCGGGAGGTCGAGTTCGACGGCGAGGCCGCTCCTGCTGCCGATCCCGTCGTCATCCCCGCCCCGTTGCCGCGCCGGTTGCAGGCCGGCGAATAGAGACCCGCCATGCGGTGTGATGCCGTTGCATGGGCGGATATACCGTCGTCATCGACTTCGTGGTTGGCAGCGCCACCGCGCATCGAGATCTTGCGGAAATGCCTCGATCTCGCCTTCGCGGGCGATGACAGGAAAGTATCAATCCTGCTTCAGCCCCAGCTCCGCGACAGAGCGCCTGGCCTCTTCGATCTGCTGCATCGCGAATCGTTGGTAGTCCTCGCTGCTCAGATAGAAAAGCTCCTGATCGAGATTTGCCATGGCCGCGGCGTAGGAGGGCTCCTCGAGTCCTTTCTTGAAGGCGTCGTGCAGCACCTTGACGATCTGCACCTCCATACCCTTTGGACCGGCAATGCCGAATGGCGAGTTCGAAACCATGTCGATGCCGATCTCCCGCAAGGTCGGCACGCTCGGCCAATTTTTGGTGCGCATGGCACCCCAAGTCACCAGCAGCCGGAACCGGCCGGCGTTGACGAGCTGCGCCCATCCGCTCGAGTCAGCGACCGCATGGATATGGCCGCCGAGCAGCGCATTCATCGTATCGGCATTGCCCTTGAACGGGACGTGGGTCCATTTGATGCCCTGCCGCTTGGCAATCTGCTCCATTGTGATGTGCAGGCTCGTGCCGGCGCCCGGCGTGCCATAGTTGATCTTGCCGGGATTGGTCTTCGCATCGGCGAGGAACTCCTGGAACGTCTTCCACGGCGCATCATCCCTCACCACCACACCGAACGTGTAACCGCTGATGCCGATGATGTAGGTGAAATCTGCGCTTGGATCGAAAGTGGTCTTGGTCATGAAAGGAAAGCGGAACACCGTGATCGGAATCTGCGTGATCGTGTAGCCGTCGGGCTTGGCGCTCGCGGCCATTTGTCCCGGCGCGAGTGTCCCGGAGCCGCCCGGCCGGTTCTCGATGACGATCGGCTGCCCGAGATGCTTTTCGGTCGCGCTCGCGAGCGCACGCATGCCGACGTCGGTGCTGCCGCCTGCCGGCCAAGGCACAATGAGGGTCACGGGCCGGACCGGAAAATTCTGCGCCTGCGCGGCGCCGATCCATGCGGCAAATCCGGCTGCGAGCACGGTGCCGAATACGCTCCGTTTCATGGCGGTTTCCCTCCCGGCACAGGACCGATACTCCGTCATCAACTTAAGGACGGGCCGTCAGGCTACGTCCGATCACTTTTTGCCGCAATCGCGCGGCGAGGCTTGTGTCCCCGCATCGATTCGACAATAGCTGCCCTGGATGACCGCGACGCCCGACACCGCGACCGCTCGCCCGAGATTCGCCGACACGCTCGCGGTCTATCTCAAGCCGCGCGTGCTGATCGTGCTCTTCCTCGGCTTCTCCGCCGGGCTGCCGCTCGCGCTGTCGAGTTCCACCCTCCTGGTCTGGATGCGTGAAGTAGGCGTTGATCTCGGCGTGATCGGCTTGTTCGCGCTGGTCGGCACGCCTTACACCATCAAGTTCCTGTGGGCACCGGTCGTCGACGCGCTCGACGTCCCGGTGCTCTCCCCGCTGTTCGGAAGGCGCCGCGGCTGGCTGTTGTTCTCGCAGCTTTTGCTGATCGTCTCGATTGTGCTGCTCGCCTTCTCCGATCCCGCGCGGGCGCCTTGGTACGTGGTGTTTGGGGCCGCGCTTTTCGTCGCTACCGCTTCCGCCACGCAGGATATCGTCATCGACGCCTACCGCATCGAAAGCCTGCCCGAAAGCGAACAGGCCGCGGGCATGGCCGCCTATGTTGCAGCCTATCGGATTGGGATGTTGGCCTCCACCGCGGGCACGCTGTTTCTGGTCAGCGGATTTGAAGAGGGCCTCGGCTTCGGCAAAGACGCATCCTGGACCGCAGGCTATCTCGTCATGGCGGCGCTCGTCGTCATCGGCATCGCCACCGCGTTCCTCGCCAGGGAGCCCGAGAAATCGGTCGTCGCCGCGGCCGAGCACGCCGCGCATGCGCGGGAGAACCCGCTCGTGCGCGTGGCCATGGCTGCCTATGCGAGCTTTGGCGAATTTCTCACGCGCGACATGGCGGTCGTCGTGCTCGTCTTCGTCGTGCTCTACAAGCTGTGCGACGCATTCGCCGGTGCGATGACCGCGCCGTTTGTGATCGACCTCGGGTTTTCCCGCAACGACTACGCCGCCATCGTCAAGGGCGTCGGGCTCGCTGCAACCCTGATCGGCGGCTTTGTCGGCGGCGCGCTCGCGCGGGCGTATCCGCTGGTCACCAGCCTTTGGATCGGCGCTTTTCTGCAGATGGCGTCGAACCTGGTTTTCACCTGGCAGGCATTCGTCGGCGTGAACCTGTGGGCGCTGACGCTCACGATCATCGTGGAAAACTTCACCGGCGCCATCGGCACCGTGATCTTCGTCGCCTACCTCTCGGCGCTGTGCAACAATCCACTGCATACGGCGACGCAGTATGCACTGCTCACCGCACTCGCCGCCGTCGGACGCACCTATCTGTCCGCCGGAGCAGGTTTCATCGCCGAGGACACGGGCTGGCCGCTGTTCTTCATCATCAGCGCGCTGACCGCCCTGCCGAGCCTGGTGCTGCTGGTTTGGCTGCAGCAACGCGGGCATTTTGCCGGCCTCGCCAAGCCGACCCGCATCGTGATGGACGATTAAAACGTCGTGCGCTGGCGGATCGCCGCCGCGAGCGTGCCGTCGTCGAGATAATCGAGCTCGCCGCCGACCGGCACGCCGTGTGCGAGGCGCGTGACCTTGACATTGGCGTCATGCAGCAAGTCGGTGATGTAGTGCGCCGTGGTCTGTCCATCGACGGTGGCGTTGAGCGCGAGGATCACCTCCTTCACCGCCGGATCGTGCGCGCGCGACACGAGCGCGTCGATTGAAAGGTCTTGCGGACCGATGCCATCGAGGGGCGAGAGCGTGCCGCCCAGCACGTGATAGCGGGCGTTGATCGCGTGCGCGCGCTCGAGCGCCCACAGATCGGCCACGTCGGCGACCGCGACGATGATTGAGGGATCGCGCCGCACGTCGCCGCACACCGCACACGGGTTCTGGGTGTCGATATTGCCGCATACCCGGCACACCTCAATTTTCTCGAGCGCCGTCTGTAGCGCGGCGGCAAGCGGCGCCATGATCTGATCGCGCTTCTTGATGAGAAAGAGCGCCGCGCGCCGGGCCGAACGGGGGCCGAGACCGGGCAGGCGGGCGAGCAGAGCGATCAGACGCTCTATCTCGGGTCCGGCGGCGGCGGTCAGCATCAGCGGGCAACAGCGACCTGCGTCGCGGCCTACTGCACGGGCGCCGCGGTCGGCGGCGCGCGCAGCGCCGCAATCAACTGACGCAGGCTGAACAAGGTGCGCTTGTCCTCGATACCGGGAGCCATTTCGGCCATCGCGGTCTCGAGGTACGCAGCGAAGCGATCCTTGTCGACCACTCCCTCCTGCACCAGAAAACGACAGGTCAGCACGTGACACGCCAAAAATCCCGCGAGCGCGGCCGACAGGGTCTGCATGTCGATGTCTTTTTCCACGGCCGACCTCCATCCGGTGCTGTTCCGCCGACTTGTCCGTGATCAGGCGCTGCTCAAAATAGCTTCATGCCCGGCGGCAGCGGCAAGCCGCCGGCAACACTTTTCATCTTTTCCTGCATCAGCGTCTCGGCCTTCCGTCGCGCGTCGGCATGGGCGGCGACGATGAGATCCTCGACAATTTGCTTCTCCGAGGGCCTCAGCAGCGTGTCGTCGATCTTGACGCCCTTCATTTCGCCCTTGCCGGAAAGTTTGACCGTGACGAGCCCGCCGCCCGAGGTGCCTTCGACCTCGATCTGGTCGAGCTCGGCCTGCATCGCCTCCATCTTGGATTTGAGTTCGGTAGCCTGCTTGATCAGGCCGAGAAAATCCGCCATCGCTCATCTCTCCTGCGCCGCGTAGCGAAGCTCAAGAATCACCCGCCGCTTCGTTCGGACTACTCGTATGCGGAGATGGGGTGCCGAAGGCAGGGTCATTGTCCTCAGGCGCAAGTTCCTTGTCCTCGACCTCATCCGACGACAGGCCCTGCGGCAAGGCCGCAGCGCCCTCGCGCACGTCCACGATCTCCGCGCCGGGAAAGCGCGCGAGCACGGCCTGCACCAGCGGATCCCCGCGCACGCCGGTCTTGAGCGCGGCTTGCCGCGCATCATTCTGCGATCTCACCGTCGGCTCACCGTCCTCGGCCGACACGACGACCATCCAGCGCCGGTTGGTCCACTGCGAGAACTTCCGCGCGAGGTCGTTGACCAGCGTCTTCGCGGCGGTCGGCTCCAACGCGATCTCGAGTCGACCATCTTCGCAGCGCACGAGCCGTACGTCGCGCTCGAGCGCAAGCTTGACGGCGAGGTCACGCTTTTGCGTGGCAAGGGCGATCAAATCCTCGAAACCCGCGATGGCTAGCGCAGGCGGGCTCGGCTGCGTCTCGGCCGCCCGCGCGACCGGATCGCTCGACGGCGCAAGCGCTGCCCGCGGCGCGCCGCGCGAGGTCTCGACCCGCGGCGCCTCGAAGCGCGGCGCCTCGAAGCGCGGGGCCTCGAACCGCGGCGCGGCCGGCGCCGGCGCAGGCGAGGCGGCCGGCGAGCGCGCTCGCGAGCCGCTCCCGTTCTCGTCGAGCGAGCGGATCACCTCGTCAGGCGTCGGCAGATCGGCGGCGTGAGCGATGCGCACCAGCACCATTTCGGCGGCCGCGAGGGGGCGGCCCGCCGCGTCGACCTCGGCAATACCCTTGAGCAGCATCTGCCAGGTGCGCGAGAGCACGCGCATGGAGAGCTTCTCGGCACAGGCGCGTCCGCGCGCGCGCTCGATCTCGATCAGCGAACGGTCGTCGGCCACCGCAGGCACGACCTTCACGCGGGTGACGAAATGGGTGAAATCGGCGAGATCGGTCAACACCACCGCAGGATCGGCACCGGTGTCGTATTGCGCGCGCAGCTCCGTAAGCGCCGCGGCGATATCGCCGCGCATCAGCGCCTCGAACAGCTCGATCACCCGCACCCGGTCGGCGAGCCCCAGCATCTGCCGCACATCCTCGGCCCGCACCGGTCCCGCCGCATGCGCGATCGCCTGATCCAATAGGGAGAGCGAGTCGCGGACCGAGCCTTCCGCGGCGCGCGCGATCAGAGCAAATGCGGCGGGCTCGACCTCGACACTCTCCATGCCCGCGATCGCTTCCAGATGCTGCACCAGCAGATCGGCATCCACGCGACGCAGATCGAAGCGCTGACAGCGCGACAGAATGGTGATGGGGACCTTGCGAATTTCGGTCGTGGCGAAGATGAACTTGGCGTGCGGCGGGGGTTCTTCCAGCGTCTTGAGCAGCGCGTTGAACGCCTGCGTGGAAAGCATGTGAACTTCATCGAGAATGTACACCTTGTAACGCGCGCTCACCGGAGCATAGCGAATCGCGTCGTTAATCTGGCGCACGTCGTCGACGCTGTTGTGGGATGCAGCGTCCATCTCGATCACGTCGATGTGCCTGCTCTCCATGATCGCTTGGCAGTGCATGCCGAGCAGCGGCATCTTGATCGTGGGCGCGGTAATAGAGCCGTCAGGAACCTCGTAATTGAGCGCGCGGGCAAGAATGCGCGCCGTCGTGGTCTTGCCAACGCCGCGCACGCCGGTCAGGATCCAGGCTTGCGGGATGCGCGCGGTCTCGAATGCGTTCGACACCGTGCGCACCATCGCATCCTGCCCGATCAGGTCATCGAAGGTCGCGGGACGATACTTGCGCGCGAGCACGCGGTAGGAAGCTTCCCTCGACCGATCGCCCGCCACGAGACCGGGTCCGGACTGGTTCGTGCCGTCGCTCATAATACCATCCGGTCCGACGCCCGACGCCTTAAGTCTTCGCACTTGGCATGAGGGAAAGGTGGGAGGCTGACGAGCGACCCGAACCGCGCTCGTTAGGGCTGCTTCCTTCCGGACCTGACCCGGTTGGCGAGTGGCTCGTCCACCGCCAACCTCCCGCTCCTATATCGGCGCAACGTCGCGAGAATGCAAGCGGCGGACAAGTGCGGTCCACGGCTCGTTGAGCCGTGGGGCACTGGCGCTTGTGAACGCCGGCAAAGGTCCGCGAGCGCTTGTGCGCCTTGGCCTTTGGCGAACCGGACGCGCTTGCGTCGTGAACCGTCGAGTGGCAGAGCATCGACTTCGGAGCCATTCCATGTCCCCTCGCCCGGATCTCGGCCCCAAGCCGCGCCTCGGCTATGCCGCAAGCTCGATCGAGCGCGCAAGCGAGCGACGCGCGGACGCAGCCGCGCTCGCGGCGCTCGAGAACGACCGCGACGCGCGCGCCTATCTCCTCGCCGGCGAGTTGGTGATCCTCAAGAAGACTGCCGGCATTCCCGATCCCCTGTTCACATTGGCAGAAGCGCGCGCACTCGGTCGCACGGCCGAAATCGTCTTTCTCGGACTGTGCCGGAGCGCGCCTCGATTCGCGATCGCGCTCGAGCTGGCGGCCGCGGAAACCCTCAAAACGCGCGAGGAATTCGTCATCACCGATCTGCGCTCGATCGCGATACGCGGCCTGGTCGAGGCCGACCATTTGCCCCCGCTCGCCGAAGGCAAGGCGCTGCTCAACTGGCATGCGCGGCATCGCTTTTGCTCGACTTGCGGGGCCGCGACCGATCTGGTCGAAGGCGGCTGGCGGCGCGATTGCCCCTCGTGCCGGGCGCAGCATTTCCCCCGCACGGATCCGGTCGTGATCATGCTTGCGGTCGCGGGCGAGCGATGCGTGCTCGGCCGCTCGCATCGCTTTCAACCCGGCATGTGGTCGTGCCTCGCCGGCTTCGTCGAGCCGGGGGAGGCGATTGAAGACGCCGTGCGGCGGGAAACACGCGAGGAAGCCGGCATCGTTTGCGGGCGCGTGCGCTATTTCGCCTCGCAGCCATGGCCGTTTCCCACCTCGCTGATGATCGGCTGCCACGCCGAGGCGCGCTCGCGCGAGATCATCATCGACCGCTCGGAGCTCGACGATGCGCGCTGGTTCGACCGCGAGGAGGTCGCGAGCATGCTGTTGCGACGTCATCCCGACGGCTTGACCACGCCGCCGAGCATGGCGATTGCCTATCACATCATCCGCGCCTGGGTGGAGGAAGAGGTTGACTTCTGCTAGCGCCGATGTCGGCGCGCGCACCATCTTATGCGCCGGGATCATCGTGCTCGACGAGGTATTCCGGGTCGACCGCTTTCCGCAGCCCGACGCAAAAACCCAGGCGCAGAGCTTCTTCGTCGTCAATGGCGGCTGCGCCGCCAACGCCGCGGTGGCAATCGCGCGGCTCGGCGGGCGCGCCGTACTGGCCGGGCCGCTCGGCGGTCCGCCCGGCGAGGATTCGAACGGCGACCGTGTGCTGGCGGCGCTCGCGCGCGAGCAGGTGGATTGCAGCGGCTGCCAGCGCATCGCCGGCGCGCCCACGGCGCTCTCCGCGATCTTTCTCGACGCCCACGGCGATCGCATGATCGTCACATATGGCGATGACCGGCTCGCGGCCGCTACGCCCAGCAACCCGGCTCACCTGGTGGCATCCGCCGACGTGGTTCTCGCCGATAACCGCTTTCCCGAATTCGTGCGGCCGATCTGCGCGGCAGCGCGCGCGCGCGGGCTCACCGTCGTGCTCGACGCCGACCGGCCGACCCAGATGTCCGACGATCTATTCCGGATCGCCACGCACGTGGTGTTCTCGAGCGAGTGCCTGCGCGCCACCACGGGGCTCGACGATCTCGTCGCCGCGCTGGCGGCAATTGCCCGCACGACGCCGTCGTTTCTCGCCGTCACCCATGGGCCGCACGACGTGCTCTGGCTTGAGGGCGCATCGCTGCACAAGACCCCGGTGTTCCCGGTCAAGGCCATCGATACGCTCGGCGCGGGCGACGTCTTCCACGGCGCGTTTGCGCTGGCGCTCGCGGAGGGCCGCGACGTTGCCGCGGCGCTGCGCTTCGCCGCGGCGGCGGCCGGCCTCAAATGCACGCGGCTTGGCGGCAGCATGGCGGCGCCCTATCGCGCCGAGGTCGAGGCCTTGCTCGTCGCAGGAACCGCGGAGCGGATTTGAGTTGCCGTAGAATAGTTTCCTAGATACACCTGGAAAACGCCCCGAGGCGAAGAGATCATTCTCCTGCGGCCCTTGAGGCGATATTTATTTCCCCGTCCAGGGACCGGGCCCCGATGGACGCCATCGACCGCAAGATTCTCGCGCTTCTCCAACAGGATGCCTCCCGCTCGGTCGCCGAGATCGGCAACCTGGTGGGCTTGTCCTCGACGCCCTGTTGGAAGCGCATCCAACGGCTGGAGGCCGATGGCGTTATTCAGCGGCGGGTCGCGCTGGTCGATCAGGACAAAATCGGCCTCGGCGTCACCGTGTTCGTCTCGATCGAGACCGGCGATCACTCGCAGCAATGGCTCGATCGATTCGCTACCGTGGTCGGCGCCATGCCCGAGGTGATGGAGTTCTACCGCATGGCGGGTGACGTCGATTACATGCTGCGCGTGGTCGTCTCCGACATCGCCGGCTACGATGCGTTCTACAAAAAGCTGATTGCAGCGGTGCCGCTCAAGAACGTTACGTCGCGCTTCGCCATGGAGAAGATCAAGGCAACAACGGCGCTGCCGGTCCCATGAAGGCCCCGCGACGGCGAAGGCCTTGCCCGCCGTCAGCAATTGTTAACCAACGCATCGCTGGAAAAACCTATCGTTAACGCCACTACGTTTCCCCCGCGCAACCGCGGATTTGCCCACGGATATTAACCTCGCTGCAAGGGGAGGCCCGCTAGCGTTCATCCCGTTCCGGATCGGCCGGGAAACAACGGCACCACCGGGACTCAGAGCGCAAGCTGTGGACCGTGGAGGCAGCAATGACCAATCTCGTGAAGCGTTTCTTGAAGGACCAATCGGGTGCGACCGCCGTCGAGTATGGCCTCGTCGCCGCCGGCATCTCGGTCGCGATCATCGCCGTGATGCAGGGCCTGGGCTCGAAGCTCAGTTCCGCCTTCGTCCAGGGCACGTTGAAATAAGCGCCGACGCGCTAGGATCGGCGCGCGGCGGCGCTAACCGAAACGCAAGGCGCGCCAGCTAGAACTCAGGCGAGAAGTCTCCGCTCATTCCCGCGCAGAGCGCGTCAAAGACGCGTGTAAACGCGCTTCCGCTGGGAATCCAGCGACTGGTTGTGAGTTGCGACGTCATGTTCGTGGTTGCCGACGCCATCCGACTAACGCTGTTTCCGGCGATGATGGCATTCGCCGCCTCGAGCGATCTTTTGACCATGACCATCTCCAACCGGGTGTCGCTGATTCTTCTCGCCGGGTTTTTCGCCCTGGCGGCGATCGCCGGCATAAGCGCGATGGATATGCTCTCGCATCTTGGCGCAGGCTGCGTCGTTCTGGTCGCGGCCTTCGGCTTGTTCGCCCGCGGTATCATCGGCGGCGGCGACGCCAAGCTCGCGGCGGCCGCGGCGCTCTGGCTCGGCTTCGATCATCTTTTGCCGTTCCTCCTGTTGGCATCGCTTCTCGGCGGAGCGCTGAGCCTGGCGCTGATCTGGTTCCGCATGGCACCACTGCCGGAACCGCTCGCGCGATACGCATGGGTCGAGCGGCTGCACGTCAAGAACGGCGCTGTGCCCTACGGGATTGCACTCGCCGCAGCGGCGCTTGCCATCTACCCGGACACGGCGTGGATGACGCTCGTTCCCTGACGTTTCCCAGAGCCGGTGCTCGCTCAGGAATTGTTAACCGGATTTGGATACGCGGCGTTAACCATCCGTTGACCCTTGGCTGCTCAAATCAGTCGCGAAGCAGCGTATTCGGGGGATCGGATATGGGGGACACGTCGCTCATTCGCGCCACCTTGCTCATCGCAATGCTCGCCGCCATGGGCTTCGTCGCCGCCGGCCGCGCGCCGGCTGCCGAATCGACCGCGGTTATCGAGGCCCCTTGCACGGCCTGCTACGGCAAGGCGAGAATCAGCTTCCCTCCGCCCTGAGCTGCGGCTTTTCCCACTCGGGGGGCTCGCGCCAGCCGTTCTGCTGAGCGAGCGCCTGCCGCAGCTGCGCGACCTTGGTTTCGGTCGGCGACGGACCCGCTACCCCTCCGGCTGGAAGGCCCGGGCGCTGCAGCCCCATGACCAGCGCCAGGCTTTCACGCACGCGCGCATCGTTGCGCGACTGCGAGGCCGCCCGCCGCAGCGTGGCCTCCGCCCGCACCAAGTCCTTGGCAAGCGCATAAGACAGGCCGAGATTGGAAAGCACGGACGGCTCGTCCGGCGCGAGCCGCAGCGCGGTCGCGTAATAGCGCTGCGCGTCTTCGTGCCGCCCGATCTGGTCGAGCGCGGCGCCCTGGACCGATAGGATGCGCCAGTCCGGCGCCCCATCCGCGTGCGCGCGATCGAGCACCTCCAGCGCCCGCCTGTAATGGCCGATGTCGGCCAGCGCGAGCCCATAGGCGGTCAGCACGCCGCGATGTTTAGGGTGTTGGACTGAGGCGTGCTCGAGCACGGCCAGGGCCTGAACGCGCCGCCCATGGGCGTGCAGCGACCCGGCATAATCGACCGCCGCGTCCGCATCGTTCGGATCAGCGCGGTAACGTTCAGCCGACCGCGGCGCCGAACGCTCGGCGGCCGCGCCACGGGAGGCGGTCATCTCCGTCGGTTGCGTCGTCTGGCAGCCGCCGAGCACGGCCGCAGTCACGGCCGCGAACACGATCGGCGCCAACCCCTCGACGCAACCAAACCCCCTGATCGAGCAGATCATCACGGCCCCGTCGGGCCCCCAGACGGGTTCCGGCAATAAAGCGTTAACCTTAATGAGTGGTTAATTGGAACCTAACGAGTGGTTAACGGCGCCCACCCGAGCTCGCCTTCACCGCCGCGAAGGTGCGTGCTAGAGCGAGTTCCGCTCAGGTGCGCGAATCCTTGCCGTCATTCCGCGCCCGAGCGCAACGAGGGACCCTATAACCACCGGCTGTGACTATAGATTCCGGGCTCGCGCCTGCGGCACCTCGGAATGACAGCGGATGGGAGTTTGCGTTGAATCCTGCTAGCAGGGCGGCTCAGGGACGGCTCTCCGATGCATCCGGTGTTTCTTCCCCGCGGCCACTCGGTCGCCACGGTTCCGGTAACCTTCGTTAACGCGGCGAACTGGCAGGAGCTGCGCGGGCAGCTCGATTCGCGCGCGCGTGCTTTCGCCGATGCGGCCGGCTTCGAGGCGAAGCCGGGCCGCCAGCTTCTCCTTCCCGGAGCTGACGGCGGCCTTGCTGGCGTGCTCTTCGCGCTCGAGCGCCCCGAGGAGCCCAACAAGGACCTGTTTTGGCCGGGCGCGCTGCCTGGGTTGTTGCCGGCGGGCGCCTATCGCTTCGCCACCGCCCCGCACGACCCGAAGCTTGCCGCGCTTGCCTTCGCGCTCGGTAGCTACCGCTTCAATCGTTACCGCAAGCAGGACGAGAAGGACATCAAGCTCGAGCTGCCCGGCAACGTCGACGGCGAGGATCTCTCCCGGATTGTCGAGGGGATTGCGCTCGCGCGCGATCTCATCAACACGCCGGCAAACGACATGGGCCCGGCCGAGCTCGAAGGCGCCGCGCGCACGCTTGCAGGCCGCCACGGTGCAAAGCTGCGCTCGGTCGTCGGCGACGATCTGCTCGCCGAGAATTTTCCGCTCGTTCACGCGGTCGGCCGCGCCGCCTCGCGCGCGCCGCGCCTCATCGATCTGAGCTGGGGCGAGCCGAGCCACCCCAAGGTGACGCTCATCGGCAAGGGCGTATGCTTCGATTCGGGCGGGCTCGACATCAAGCCCGAGAGCGGCATGCTCAACATGAAGAAGGACATGGGCGGCGCCGCCTCCATGCTCGCCCTCGCGCACATGCTGATGGCGCGCGGCATCAAGCTGCGGCTGCGCGTGCTCATTCCGGCGGTGGAGAATGCGATCTCCGGCGCCTCCTTTCGCCCGCGCGACGTCTATCGCTCGCGCAAGGGCTTGACCGTCGAGATCGGCAACACCGACGCGGAGGGCCGCCTCATTCTCGCCGACGCGATTGCGCTTGCCGACGAAGAGGAGCCCAAGTTGATCGCGGACATGGCGACGCTCACCGGCGCCGCGCGCGTGGCGCTCGGAACCGAGATCCCGCCGTTCTACACCGACGACGATGCGCTCGCCGCGGAGCTTGCGGACTGCGCGAGGAGCGAGAACGACCCGCTGTGGCGCATGCCGCTCTGGCGATCCTACGACGCGCTGCTCGAGTCCAAGGTGGCGGACGTCAATAATGTCGCGTCCGGCAATTTCGGCGGCTCGATCACCGCCGCGCTGTTCTTGCGCCGGTTCGTCACGGCAACCAAGGCGTGGCTGCATTTCGACGTCTATGCCTGGAACCAGAGCGCCAAGCCCGCCCGTCCCGAGGGCGGCGAGTGCCAAGCCGCACGCGCGCTCTACGCGCTGTTGGTCTCGCGCTATGGCTGAGGGCCAAATCTGCGAAGTCGCCGAACCCACCGCGCCGTTGCGGCAAGCGCCCTCCCCCGATGCTCCGCTCGACACCGAGGCGCTCAAGGGCGAACGCGTCACCGTCTACGAGATCGAGGAAGGCTGGGCGCGCGGCAAGCTCGAGGCCGACGGCTATGAAGGTTTCCTGCCGGCGAACGCGCTGCGCGCGCCGGGCGCGCCGCCAACACATAAGGTTGCGGCGCTGCGCACGCTGGTGTTCCCCGCGCCGTCGATCAAGCTGCCGCCGCTCGAGGCGCTGCCGCTGGGATCTCGAATTGCCGTTGCCCGCATCGAGGCGCCGTTCGCGGTCACCGCCTCGGGCGGCTACGTGCCGGCGCGCCATCTCGTTGCGATCGGCGACACGGAGAGCGACTTCGTCGCGGTCGCCGAGCGCTTCCTCGGCGCGCCGTATCTTTGGGGCGGAAAGACCTCGCTCGGTCTCGACTGCTCCGGCCTCGTACAGGTTGCGCTCACCGCTTGCGGCGTTCCCTGCCCGCGCGACAGCCACATGCAGGAGAAGGCGCTTGGCCGCGCGCTCTCGATCGACCTCTCACAGTTGCGGCGCGGCGATCTCTTGTTTTGGCATCGCCACGTGGCCATCGTGCGCGACGCGGCTTCCCTCGTTCACGCCAATGCCTTCCACATGGCGGTCGCGTTCGAGCCGATCGATGCGGCGATCGCGCGCATTCGCGCCGCCGGTAGCGAGGTGACCAGCGTGCGCCGGCTCAGCGGCATGTGACTTTCGCCGGTTTAGTAATACCGGCCTTGGCGCTAAGCTTCGCAATGGGTCAGGCGATTCGGCAACTCGCCTGCTGCCAAGGAGGGACACATTGAAATCGAGCTTCACGCACCGAGCCATATGGTGCTGGTGGTCTCGCTGGCATTGGCCGTGCTGGCATTGGTTTGTTATTTGGTGGCGACCCCCGCCACCCTCGGCATCGCGTTCTGGATGGCGCTCATGGCCTATGTGGTGGCCGCGGGCGGCACGATCTTGAAGACCTCCTGAGCGGAGCCAACGACGTCCAAATCGGCGGAGCGGCTGCTGATCGCTCGCACGTTGCGATTGCACCAACCATTGTAAATAACAATCGGAAACCATGGAGCGAGGCGGCCGTCATTTTCCCACAGCCTGAGGTTGATGCGCGACAAACGCGCCGTGCACTCTCGCCGCCCTCATGCTGAGGAATATCGCAGCGCCGCCCGAGCGGAGGTGGTTCCACTGCCGAAGCGCGCTGCGATGCGTCTCGAAGCATGGGGGCGCACCCCGGATTGCACGCATGGCGGTTCTCCAGAGGAGAGTTGCAGAGTCAGCGAGCGAGGAAATCGCGGATGGCTGCCGCGATCTCAGCGGCATGCGTTTCAAGCGCGAAGTGTCCGGTATCGAAGAAGCGGACGACCGCATCGGGAATGTCGCGCTTGAACGCTTCGGCACCCGGAGGCAGGAAGAACGGATCGTTCTTACCCCATACAGCGAGGAACGGCGGCTTGTGGGTGCGGAAGTAGTTCTGGAAAGTCGGGTAGAGCGCGACGTTACTCTTGTAGTCGCCGAACAGGTCCAACTGAACCTCATCGGCACCGGGGCGCGCCAGATAGAAGTTGTCCAGCGACTGACCGTCCGGGGAGACTGTCGTCGCGTCGGTCACGCCATGGGTATATTGCCAACGCGTCGCCTCGGGAGCGAGGAAGGCGCGAAGAGCGTCGCGGTTGGCCTGCGACGGCTCTTGCCAATAGGCGCGGATAGGGTTCCAGCCGTCGCTCAGCCCCTCTTCATAGGCGTTGCCATTCTGCGAGATAATCGCGGTGATGCGGTCCGGATGTTTTGCGGCGATCCGGAAGCCTACCGGCGCGCCATAGTCGAAGACATAGATTGCGAAGCGCTTCAGGCCGATTACTTCAGTGAAGCGGTCGATGACGGCGGCGATGTGATCGAATGTGTACTTGAATTTGCTCCGCGCCGGCATGTCCGACTGGCCGAAGCCCGGCAGGTCGGGCGCGATGATGTGGAAACGATCGGCCAGAAGCGAGATCAGATCCCGGAACATGTGGCTCGCGCTTGGGAAGCCATGCAGCAACAACAGCGCCGGCGCGGCGGCGGCTCCGGCTTCGCGATAAAAGACTTTCACGCCGTCTACATCGGCAGAGCGATATTTGATGGCGGTCATTGCATTTCTCCTGTGAGCCCTGAGCAGCTACGGGAAACGGCTGGGCTTAGTGCTTGTTTGCCCTGCCATGCGACGATGAGCTGTGGCCCGACTGCCGAGACGAACAGGGCTTTCTCCTTCCAGCAGGAGCTGTTGTGCCGGAACGAGGCGGAAAGGGCCGATTGAAAGCGCGTGCTCAACCGAGCCGGTGAATTGCTCGCCATTCATCGGCCGGAAATTTATTTGGTCTTTACTCGGCAAGAGTAGGATCGTACGCGCCCCCTGTTCACGCAGATCACGCCGCACGCATTGCTGCATCGCCGCTCACCAAGCTTCCGACCCTCGTCAGTTTGCCATTGCGGACGCTTGTTACTGATGCGCGGAGAGATATCCAACGTATCGTGCAAAATTGCCGCCGTTATGGCCATTTTGCCTAATCGTGCTGGTCTTCCGGTTACTCGATGTAGTCCAGAGGTACTGGGAGATTTCGAATTCTCACAGCCGCTCCTGCAGGAAGCGGATGAGGCGCGGCGCCATGAAGCCGGAATAGCTGCCCGGCTCCTCGATCGGATCGTTGAGCCAATAGTGGGGCGCGCCCTGCGCGATACAGGGGCGCACGAAGAAGTTGGCCTGCTTCAGTCGCAGCAGGAATGCGTCGGTCTGCGAGCGCCGGTTGACGAGATCGTCCTCGGTCCCCACGCTCAGGAAGACGCCGATGTGATTGTTGGCGAAGGTCGCATAGTTGATGGGCGAAGCATCGAAATAGCGCCGCGGATCGTCCATCGGCGCGCAGCCCATGAAATTCTCGATATTGTTCTCGCGCGGGCTCTGCAGCTGATAGCGCTGCCACATCTCGACGCTGCCGCGGACGAATTGCACGGCTGCGAGCACGTCGGTGACCGCCTGCGGGAACATCTTTTGTCCCTTCTTCGCCAGGCGGTAGCTGATCGCGAACAGCACATAGCCGCGCGCGGCGAGATAGGGTCCCCAGAACTGAAACGCAGTGCGCGCCCCCGCCTGCCATCCGCCGCCGTGGACGGCAACGAGCGCGGGGAACGGGCCGGCGCCCGCGGGCACATAAAGATCGCCGAGAAGCGCGACGCCGTCATGAGTGGCATAGGTGAGGCCGGGGCGGGTTTCGATCTGCTGCGCTGCGGGCATTGCGTACTCCCCACCCCTGCGTGTCCCGGGCGCAGCGCAGCAACGCAGATAAGTTTACGCAATCTGCGTACACTTGATTGCGTTGTGGTGCGCTGCAGACACCGATCTCGGGTTTACCCGAGATCGGCGCTTAAATGTGCGCAAGTCGGGCAAGCTCGACTTGCGTGGACCGTTTCAGTTCGAGGCGGTCCCGGATCAGCGGTGCAGCGTTCCGCACAATATCGTGCGCGCACTGCGCAGGCGTTTGTGCGTGCGCTCCACGCTGCACCGCATCCGGGACACGCTCGACAGTTTGTCGCTCGTGAATCAGGCTCGGGCGTAGCGACCGCGGTTGAAGAAGCGGTCCTTGTCGTCGTCCGAGGCAGTCTCGCGGTTCGACTTGATGGCGCCGATCTTGGCGAGCGCGGCCTTCACCGCCGGCCGCTCATTGATGGCGTTGAACCAGCGCGCGAGATTGGGATTGTCCTCCCACTTCACGCCCTGGGCGTCGTGGTTGCGCGTCCATGGGAAGGTGGCGATGTCAGCGACCGAATACTCCTGCCCGCCGAGATACGGCACTTTGCCGAGCCGCGTCTCCAGCACCCCGTAGAGGCGCTTTATTTCCGAGGTGTAGCGGGCCATCGAATAGTCGTCGCTGCCCTTGGGCGCGAACAGCTTGAAGTGGGTCCATTGGCCGAACATCGGCCCGACCCCAGTGAGCTGGATCATCAGCCATTGCAGCACGTCGTATTTCTTGGCCGTGTCCTTGGGCAAAAACTTTCCGGTCTTCTCGGCGAGGTAAATGAGGATCGCGCCGGATTCGATCACGGGATAGGGCTTGCCGCCCGGCCCGTCGTGATCGACGATCGCGGGGATCTTGTTGTTGGGGTTGATCTTCGCAAATTCCGACGTGTACTGCTCGCCCTTCCAGACATCGACGAAGTGTTCCTTGTAGGGCAGCCCGCATTCCTCGAGCATGATGTAGATTTTCTGCACGTTGGGGCTGGTGAGCGCGTAAAGATCGATCATGGCGATTGGCCTCTAGCTGTGCGGAGAGGCGGCAACGGTACCGAGCCGCGGCTTCCGGGGCAAGCGCGCCCCGCGCTGATCTGTAGGGTGGGCATTGCGCTCGCACCCTCTATCGCAAGCGCACCTGTCGCGGGCGCAATGCCCACCCTACCCCCACTCCTTTTTCGCCTCATGAGATGGATGTAGAGTGGATGCGGCAAAGCTGCATTCGCCGGAGCGCGTGTATAAGTGGCAGAGAACAAGCGATTGACCGGCCGCATCGCGGCCGAAAACATCAAGCTGATGGCCGTGCCGCGCCCGCCGCAGGGCGCGATCGAACGCCTGATCGCGCTCGGCGATGCGACCGGGATCATCTCCGACACGATGGATGAACTCGGCATTCCGTGCGGCGTCATCGGCGCATCGGTGCTCAAGCCGACCATTCCCGGCCGCACCATCGCGGGGCCGGCGCTGACGGTGCGCAACATCATCCAGCGCATCAATCCGATCGAAGGAGCGCGCCAGCACGTCAACCGGATGGCGGAGTTCGAAGCGCACAACCTCGCGCAGACAGGAGATGTACTGGTGATCCAAGGCGTGGCCGACGTGTCGAATATGGGCGGCATCTCCGCCCAGACCGGCAAGCGTCAGGGGGAGATCGGCGCGATCGTTCATGGCGGCGTGCGCGACATCGCCCATTCCCGCGCCATCGGCTATCCCATATGGGCGAGCGACTTCACTCCGATCACCGGCAAGTGGCGGCTCGAGACGGTGGAAATCAACGGACCTATCCAAATCGGCGAGGTTCGCGTTGCGCCCGGCGATATCGTGGTCGCCGACGATACTGGCGTGTGCTTCATTCCGCGCGATGTCGTGCTCGAAGTGCTCGACGCGGCCGAGCAGAAGGCGAAGGCCGAGGCGGTGCGCTGCAAGGCGATCGACGATGGCGTGCCCGTGCCCGACATTTCCCGCGCGACGTATGGGGACAAGTCGTAATTTTTAGCGCGGGGCTGGGCGCGGCCCAAAGTTCTGTGGAATGGCGGATTACGCTGCGCTCATTCGCCTCACGAACAGATGCGTCCCGCGTCATGGCCGGGCCTTGACCCGGCATCCATCCTATTGAAATAAGCCCTTCTTGCGATGGATGCCCGGGTCGAGCCCGGGCATGACGAGTCGAGGACGACGACGTGCAGGTTTTCCGACGCACAAGCTTCGCCACTGTCCTGTCCGCCGCGCTTGTCGGCTTGGCTGCGACAGCGTCAGCGCAAACGCCGGAGCAGTTCTACGCCGGCAAGACCGTCGATTTCGTCATCGGCTACCCGCCCGGCGGCAGCAACGATACCTTGGGACGGCTCGTCGCCCGGCATATCAGCAAGCATATCCCTGGAAAGCCCACCGTTGTCCCGAAGAACCAGCCCGGCGCCGGCAGCTTCCTGGCGGTCAACACGATCTTCAACGTCTCCCCCAAGGACGGTACCGTGATCGGCATCGGCGCGCCGACCACTCCGCTCGACGAGAAGCTCGGCACCCAGGGCGTTCGCTTCAAGACCGCCGAGCTCAACTGGATCGGGCGCCTCGATTCCCTCGTCAACATCGTATTCATGTGGAAGACGTCGCCGGTCAAAACTTTCGCCGACGCGCAAAAAATTCAATCGACACTGTCGGCGACGGGGATCGGCTCGACCGTTTCGATCTATCCGACCGTCATGAACAATGTGTTCGGAACGAAGTTCAAGCTGATCATGGGATACAAGGGATCGAGCGAAGCCATGCTTGCCGTCGAGCGCGGCGAGGCCGAGGGCCACTCCACCTCATGGACGGCGCTCAAGGTGGCGCATCCCGACTGGCTGCGCGATAAAAACGCCACGATCCTCGTGCAGTTCGCACTCAAGCGGCACGCCGAGCTTCCCGACATTCCCACCGCTGTCGATCTCGCCCGCAACGACGAGGAACGGGCGATCCTGCGCGCGATCATGAACGCGACCGAAGTCGGCACTGCTTTCTTCACCACCCCCGGTGTTCCGGCGGATCGGTTGACCACGCTGCGGCGCGCGTTCGACGCGACGGTGCGGGATCCGGAATTGCTCGCCGATGCCGAGAAGATCCACGTCGGCGTTTCCCCGATGACGGGCGAAGAGCTGCAAACGCTGGTAGCCGAAATCAGCAATCTGCCGCCCGGCTTGCTGGAAAAGGTTCGCGCCGCTTACACGCCGCCGCGAGCGAACTGAGCGCAAGCGCGCAACGAGTCGCTCAGTCCTCCTTCTTCGATCGTGGCAAGCGGGATGACGAGTCCGAAGTCGAAGACTCAGGATCCTCCGAGGCTGCAGACGCGGGAGAATCCGCGCCGCCGAACTTCGCCCACTCGACGAGCCGCCACGCTTGCTGATCTGCACGCAACATGGCGTTGCGGTACTCGGGACTCTTCTTGAGGCCGCGTCGCTCGAGCTCAAGCGACGTGCGATAGAGCTCGTCGAGCAGCTCGGGATGCCACTGTCCCAACCGTTTGCCGGCCAGGAGCTCGGTCGTCAATCGTTGGAATCTAGCGATGACCCGGCTGTCGTCGGAATCCATGTCCCCCCTTTCGCCCAGGCGGCGGCCAGGCTTCCGCCGTTCACCGCCTCAAGGGATTCGCGCAGCGACCGTTTTTTCGCTGCCGCCTTAGTTGCTGCGGTGTGCGGGCAGACTGATGATCGCGTCCCCGCTCGCGCGATCATCGCGAAGACTCTCGCGTCGAATTGAGTGTAGCCATTCGATGTGCTCCGCCAGCCCCAGCCAATGGTTCGCAACCTCCGCAAACGCTGCCTTGACGTATGGGTCGATTGCTGCTGCCGCGGACTGCCTGGCGACGATGGCCCGCCGGCGGTAGTACGTCGCCTGTACATCGATCATGAAGCCCCCCGTTGTTGTGATCGGGCGACATTGCAATACAAAACAGTGCCGGATTGCGGTGCGATTCAAAAAAACTCAAAGCGTTGCAAAAATCGCACAGAGTTCCGAAGCCGTGCTTCGGTCTCTCGCTTTCCGAACAAGGTCATTGAAGCAAGATCAGTAAGGAGGACGTCTTCGTCGGAGGCGCCGAATGATGTCTCCGGAACGAAATCATTCCACTGGCGGTGACGCGGGAGAGTGTCCATGTCCCTGTACATGAAATTGCCGTTGCCGAACGTGTTAGTTCCCACCCTGGCCGTCATCGTTGTTGTGGCGACTGCTGAAACAGCGTTGGCGCGTCCCAAGAAGCACCGCGTCGAGCGTCCTCCCCAACCGGCGCTCATACAGGAGGAGCACGGAACCCCATCATCATGCAGGGTCTAGAGTGGCCAAAGCGGCCAGCCCGGACCGAGGATCAGCCTAAGGAACGGGCGGAGCGCCCGCGGACCATTCCGCGCGGGAGCAGCACCTATCTGCCGCCGGTCCCCGCGCCCGGCGTGCCGTCGGCAATCGCGCCCCAGCCCTCGGTGGGTGTCTACAAACCGCCGCCAATCAATAGTTTCAGCGACCGCGTGACCCAGTGCCAGCACTCTTTCCGCTCAATGCGGGTCTGGGGAATAACCCTACCAACCGTGACTTTTACGTGCGCTCCTGCGCCAACTAACTGCAAAGCCATGCAATTTTCGACGGTCTCCGCCACCTTTTAGCCATGGTGCAGGGGTCGCCTAGGGGTGCGGGAGGGGGTTCTTCCGCACGGGGGAGGCTGTCATGGCCAACGTCTTAAACGACATCTTGCTATTTTCTTGCATCGCTGCGTTCGTCACCGGGATCGTGCTCGCGGCTGCAAGTCTGCTCACCTGATCGAACAGACCAAGGCAAAGAGATGAAAGAGCCCGGCAGCCGCAACTGCCGGGCTTTTTCTACAGCCCACCGCCACCATGGCATTGACAAGACGGCAGATGCTGCGCGGCGCCACGACAGCGGCAGGTCTGCTGAGTCTGCCCGCCGTTGTGACGCGAACTTTGGCCGACGCCTTTGCTCCAGCGCCGCTACGCCGCGGGGAAATCCTACCCGACCCGGATTTTTCGCTGCTGAGACCGACCAACCCTTACTTCGTCGGCATTCGGCCGCACCGCGAGGGCGGGGTCTGCCTCAAGCTCGACGATGACATCATACCAAGCCGGCACGGATCCAAGGTCCTGATTCACAACTATGGCCATGGCGGCGCCGGAATTACGCTCAGCTTCGGCTGCGCCAGCGTTGTCGCCGACCAGGTGCAAAGGCTCAAACGGGAGATGCGCCGGCCGGCTGTCGCCGTGATCGGCTGCGGCGTCATCGGCCTGACCGTCGCGGCCGAACTGCGCCGCAGGTGGCGGACGTTGCGCATCACCATCTACGCCAAGGATCTCGACGTTCGTAAGACGACATCTTTCATCGCCGCCGGTCAGTTCGAGCCGTCGGGCATCTGCGACGAATACGAGACCGAAGACGAGAAGAAGATCCTTGCCGAATATCTCCGCCGGTCGCGCGCCAGAATTGTCGAGCTGCAGCATTCATCGCGCTGGCACAGATACGGCATTGCGTTCAGACGAGACTATACATTGGACCATTGGAATCGCGCCTACGACGAGTACACGCCCTACGATGTCGTGCCCCAGTATCGGTCCGGCACCCTTCCCTTCGCGAAACTGAACACGATCGGGCGCGAATACAGAACCTGGCTGATCAATCCAACGATTCTGCTGCCGCAGCTCGTCGCCGACCTCAAGCGAAGCGCCGTGCGATTCCGCAGGCGCCAATTTGAAGGCAGAGATGACTTCGCCCAGCTCAAAGAAAACATCGTCATCAATTGCACGGGTTATGGCGCGAGGGCACTGATGAATGACGAGGACCTCATCGCCAAGCGCGGGCATCTGGTGGCACTGAGGAGGACACTTCCCAAACAGTTCTACTTCTTCAGCGGCGGCTGCGGGAATAGGAGGAACATGTACGTGTTCTGCCGTCACACGGACATTGTTGTGGGTGGAACGGTGCAGACAGGAAACGATACGGAAGCTATCATCGAGGCTGACCGCAGCAGGTTTAATCGCATTCTCGAGAACGCGCGAGCGATGTTCGACGGCCGTGTTGCCGACTGCGTCAGCGCGTAATGCGATGTCCCGCCGCAGCGGCCGCCGGCGCGCCCGTGGAACTTGGCACACCGACGTGGGTTGTCGCTTCACCTAATGGGAGGCAGCTATGACCAAGATCGCGGCAATTGCGCTCACGGCGTTGATCGCCAGCGCCGGCGCAGCATCGGCGCAGACCTTCTATTTCGGCGTCGGTCCGGATCCCTATTACGCCCCGCGGCCCTACTATGGCCCCTCCCCATACGGCCCCTCCCCATCCGGCCCCTCCCCGTACTACGGCCCCTCCCCATACTCCGGCCCCCCACCGCCCGCCTATTACGGTGGACCCCGATACTCCAGCGAAGCCATGTTCTATCGCCCCGGCCGCTACCGCACCTGGAACGGTTGCCAGCCGGGCTGGACCGTTCAGTCCGGCCTGTGCAAGCCGTACCGGGGCTATTAAAGACGCGGGCCCGCTACCGCGAACGGCGCACCGACACGTCCCGGGCGACAAGCGTCCCATCCTTGTGGACGACCAGGAGCGTGACGGTAAACGCGATGTCGCGTTCTTGCTTGGGGATCTGCATCAGGACCGGTGCCTCAACCAGGCCGCGATTGTCGACCGCGAGGCCAAACGCTGAAAAAGTATATGTCGACTCGTTCTTGACGAGCCGCCGGACCCGCTTGCGGACAGCCGGCTCGATGATCGCCTTCAAATCGAGAACGAGCACCTTGTCGTCTGCCCCGATCGCGTAAAGACGAAGATCCTCCGTGCTCCACTTGGCATCCGTCACCTCGATGGCGAAGCGGCTGTTTGGGGACCAGACCGCGCCTTCATCGATATGGTTCGCCATCGCGCCGCCCGTGCGCCAATACTGGCCTGGCGCGCTCGACAGAACGGCACCGTCGGAGAGCCGGATCAGCAAGCTCTCCGCATCGGGCGCTTCCGCCAGCGGGCGGCCGGGAACGCGCCATGCGAATGCGAGGCGCTTGGAAGGCGATAGCGTTCCCTCGACGACGCGGGCCGCGCCTGGGCCCTCCCCGCAGGTCAGGCCGCCGGCCTGGTCGGGCAGGCACGGCCCGGCCTCTGCAGTTGCCGGCAAGGGGGCCGCGACCGTCAGGAAAGGAAGCGCCGTGAGAAAAGCACGAATGGTCCGCATGGCGATTTCACCGCAAGGCGTTCGGCCACAGACACGGACTCATTCCGGCTCGAAGTTCATCGCCACGCCGTTGATGCAGTAGCGCAAATGCGTCGGCGGCGGCCCGTCCTCGAACACGTGGCCGAGATGGCTGCCACAACGGCTGCAGTGCACCTCCGTGCGCACCATGCCATAGGTGCGGTCGGTCGAGGTTTCGACGGCGCCCGGCACCGGATCGTTGAAGCTCGGCCAGCCGGTGCCGCTCTCGAACTTCGTCTTCGACACGAACAGGGGCTGACCGCATCCGGCGCAGACGAACCTGCCGTGGCGCTTCTCGTAGTTCAATGCGCAGCTGCCGGGCGCCTCGGTCCCGTGCCGGCGCATCACCTGATATTGCTCGGGCGTGAGCAGACGGCGCCACTCCTCGTCCGTGCGGGTGACCGGAAACTGCGTGGTTTCCATCGTCTCAACTCCTCCTCGAAGCTCGACCCTTAAACGGGCTTGCGCTCGAGCAATTCGATCGAAACGCCTTCCGGCGCGCGCAGGAAGGCAACGCGCACGCCCGGCCGCACCGTCGTCGGCCCCCGGGTGAACTCGACGCCCTTCGCCTTGAGTTCGGCAACGAGCGCATCGATGCCGTCGACCGTGAGCCCGAAATGATCGAGGCCCTGGTAAGGCGTGAGCGGGGGCGGATTGACGCCATCGCCCGGCTCGACCGGCGCGATGAAGATATTGGCGCCGCCGAGCTTGAGGTCAATGCGCGGCTTGCCCTGCTGCAGGCTGCGGATCACCTCGGCGCCGAGCATGCGCTCGTACCACTGGGCGGTCGCTTCGGGATTGGGGGTACGCAAATGGATGTGGTCCCAGGTGTACGTGGCCATTGCCGGTCTCCCTCCTGTGTTGCCGCGCCAGCGTAGCCGGAATGAAACGCCGGCGAAATCGCAGTAAACCGTAGCCCGGATGAGCGAAGCGAAATCTCAGGCGACACCTCGTCATTGGGTGAAGGCCCGCATATCGCTTCGCTCATGCGGGCTACGCTTGCTCGACGGGCGCCCTCTTCTCCTCGTTGGTCGCTGCCGGCGTCGTATGGTCGGCCAATCCGAGTTCGGCGAAAATCTCCTCGTTGTGCTGGCCGAGCGTGGGCGGCGGCGTATCGATGCGCGGCCCGCCATGGGCAAACATGAAGGGCGCGAGCGGCACGCCGAAGCCGCCCTCCATTCCCGCCGCCGCCGGGTGGCGGTGAATGACGCCGCGGGTCGCGAGTTGCGGGTCGGCCAGCGCCTCACTCATGCTACGCACGCGGGCGGCCGGCACGTGGCGCGCCTGCAGAAATTCCTCCCATTCGTCTGCGCTGCGCGTGAGCATGATCTGCGACAGCACCGCGACCTCGCGGTCGTGATCCGCGTCGCGCTCGTCGTTGCTGCGCTTGATCATGTCCGGCCGCCCCAGCACGGTCCACAGCCGGCGCTGCTGCCGCAAATTGCTAGCACCGAGCATCACCAGGCCGTGCTTGGTCGCATAGGCGCCGTTGGTCGCATGCGGATGGCGGTTGCCGTGCGGCTTGGGGTGCACGCCGTTGCGCAGGTACCCGGTCAGATGCGAGCTCATCAGGATCATGGCCACGTCGAGCATGGCCATGTCGATGTGCTGACCGCGTCCCGTGCGCTCGCGCTGAAACAGCGCCGAGGCCAAGGCGAAAGCACCGGTCATGCCGGTCGCATAGTCGATCGCGGGGGCACCGAACTTGATCGGATGTACGTCCTTGGTCCCGGTCATCGCCATAATGCCGGAGGAAGCCTGGATCACGTGGTCGTAGGCGGTTTGCCGCCCGCGCGGACCATGTTGCCCGAAGGCAGAGAACGAGGCGTAGATCAGGCGCGGATTGATCGCGGAGAGTGCCTCGTAGCCCAGCCCCAATGCTTCGAACGCGCCGGGCCGATAATTCTCCACGAAGATGTCGGCTGTGGCGACGAGCTTCTTGAGAGTGTCGCGATCCGCCGGCGTCTTCAGATCGAGCGTGATGGCGCGCTTGTTGGAGGCTTGCGTGAGGAACGAGGTGCCCATGTTGCGGCGGTTGAGCGCCTTGTCCGTGCCGCTGGAGCGGCTCTGATCGGGCTCCTCGGGATGCTCGACCTTGATCACGTCGGCCCCGAGCACGGCCAATTGATAGGTCGCAAACGGCCCCGCCAGAACATGCGTGACGTCGATCACACGTATGCCTTCGAAGGGTCGCGCCATCGGGGGACCTCCATTGCCTGTCACGCTCGAGGAAGTTCTAAGCGGGTTCGCGTTTCACGCGATCAAGCATCTTCAGGCCGCTGAATGAGTTTGTAGACGGGAACGTTGGTAGAATCCCACTTGTCCATGATTTGCAGGCAAACGACGCACTTTGCGACGTTGCTTTCGCTCTTGGCAAGCCGCGAATGCGTCACCGAGTAAAGCGCCCCACAGTGGGGACAAAAGAATGTCCGGCCGCCTGGGTTTGGTGCTGTGAGAGGCATATGGGCGCCTCCATGGACCGCAACGAGTATGCGCCCTGAAAGATAGAAATTCCAGTAAATGTAGCCCGGATGAGCGTTAGCGACATCCGGGGATTCCTAGACTGGATCGCGCGGGTGACCCGGATTTCGCTGCGCTCATCCGGGCTACGATCACGTCCCGCTCTTCGCCGCCGAGCTTCCCGGCACGGTCGCGATCTTGGTCGCGGTATGCAGGTGACCGTCCCAGCGCTTGGCAAACGGTTGACGATGTCGTCGATCGTCTGCGGATGGTTGTAGAACGCCGGCACCGGGGGCACGATCGTCACCCCCATACGCGCGAGCTTGAGCATGTTCTCGAGATGCACCTCGGAAAGCGGAGTCTCGCGCACGACAAGAACGAGGCGCCGGCGCTCCTTGAGCACCACGTCGGCGGCGCGGTGGACGAGGTGTTCGCCGTAGCCGTTGGCGATGCCCGCGAGCGTATGCACCGAACACGGCATGACCGCCATGCCGTCGGTCTTGAAGGAGCCGGACGAGATCTCCGCTCCCATATCGCCGGCGCTATGCACGACGCTGGCGAGCAACCGCACGTCTTCTACGGTGTAGCGGGTCTCGTGCTCGAGGGTGCGCTGCGCCCACTTGCTGATGATGAGGTGGGTTTCGACCTCGCTTCCCTTGAGCGCCTCGAGCATCCGCACGCCGAAAATGGCCCCGGTCGAGCCGGTCATGCCGATAATGAGCCGCCGCATGCAGTCCCTCGCTTCCTTGTCGTCCCCGCGAGGGGACGACCGGAGAAGTCGTTGTATAGGCTGAATCAGTCCTTGAACAGATGCCCGAACTTCTCCTGCGCCATGCGCCGCTCCTCCGGCGTCGGCACGTTCACCTTGGGAAATTTGTCGCGCCAGTGCCAGGGACGACACGCATCGATGACCGCGCGGCTGTTGGTGTAGTCGCCGGCCGCCTTGCGCTCGGGCTCGATGCGCGGATCGAGCGGCGTCGACCAGGCGTTGCGGATAATGTCGATCGAGGTCGCGGGGTCCGAGCGTGTGAGCATGGCCCACACCACCTCTTCGAGATCGGACACGTCGATATCGTCGTCGACGACGATGACGTAGCGCCCGCAATAGGCGCCGACGTGACACATGGCCGCCATGTGGCCGGCCTGCTTGGCATGGCCGGGATAGCGCTGGTTGACGGCGACCGCGAGCAGGAGCCGCGCGTTGCCGACCTCGTGGGCCCAGGCGGCGGTGACGCCGGGCACACCCGCCTTCTCGATGTTCTCGCGCAACAGCGCCGAGCGAACCACGGCCCGATAGCGACAGATCTCGTCCGGCGGACGCTGGGGCACGCAGCCGAGCAGGATCGGATTGTTGCGATAGTAGACGGCCTTGATATCGAGCACCGGTTCGGGGCGCACGTCGCTCGCGTAATAGCCGGTCCACTCGCCGAACGGCCCTTCAATCCGCTCGTTGCCGGGCTCGACGAAGCCTTCGATCACGATCTCCGCATTGGCCGGGATCGGCAGACCGGTGACGGGAGCCTCGATGACCTCGACGGGCTTTCCCCGCACGCCGCCTACGATCTCGTATTCGCTCACCCCGTAAGGCACTTCGCTCGAGGCCATCAGGAACGTCATGGGGTCGCCGCCGCAGACCACGGCGACCGGCATCGGCGCGCCGCGTGCCTGGTACTTATCGCGCATCTGGCGGCCGTGCTTTCCCGGCGAGATGTAGAAGCCCGCGGTCTTGGCGTCGTGGATCATCACCCGGTAGGTTCCACAGTTGACCCAGCCCTCGTCGGGATCGCGGGTGATGTTGAAACTGCCGGTGCCGATATAGCGGCCGCCATCGCCCGAGTGCCATTTGGGTGCGGGGAACATTGTGATGTCGACGTCGTCTTCGCGCATGACGTTTTCGAAGATCGGACCGTCGTCGACGTATTTGGGCGCGATGCGCGGCATCGGGCCCAAGAAACTGGTCCGGGCCCCTTCGCTGAGCTCGAGCTTGCTCAACTCGGTGGGAAAGCCGAGCGTCATGTTCTTGCGCTTGCCGCCGAAGAAGTTGACCAGCACACGGCTACCTTTGATCGTTCCCGGCACCTCACCGAATACGAAGCAGGGCGCGCTGTCGTCGTGCGTTGCCACGCCCGCGACCACGCCGATGTCCTGCTCCCAGGTAAGCTCACTCACCTCCTTGACTTCGCCGAGCTTGCGCGCTTGCTCCAGCCATTGCCGCAGGTCATCGTAGACAAGCCGCGGCTCGATATTCGAGCGTGCCCCAGGATCGGAGGCAGGCCCGGCGGCAGTCGCAGCGGGCGCGGGATCAGGTTGTGCGGACATCACGTCCTCCAGGCAGGGAGCTTACACGCGGGGTCGGCCGCGCGCATCCTCTCGCGGTCCAGCGTTTCGCATGCAAGAACGTAACTTGCAGCAGGAAACATTGCTGAGGTTTGTACAACGGCCGATGGGGATGGACATCGGGCGGAAGCCGCAGCCAACCGGGATTCATGCCGATGCCTTCCCTAACGCGCGTCCTTCCGGCCCTCTCCCTCCCGGCGATGTTCTTAACGTGTTGCGCGGTCGCGGCGCACGCAAGTCCGGTCGGTTGCGAGCTGAATAAGGTCACGCTTGCGCGCGTCGTCGGCAAAGAAGCGCGCGTTAACTTCATCGCCAGCCCGAGCAAGCGAATGTCCGCCTGTCCGTCCGCCGAGAGCGCCTGCAGGCTGAGGGCCTATGTCGTGCCGGGAGACGAGGTTCTCGTGGACGCGACGGACGCTCCCTTTGTGTGCACATTCTTCAAGTCAGAAGGCGGCACCGAGACGAGAGGCTGGTTGCCGCGCGCGGCGCTCCAAATCGTGCCGCCGCAGCCAGCGCCCGCTCGGCAATGGGACGGCAAATGGCGACGCGACCGAGAAGCGCAGATCGTCATCACATCCCACCAGGATGACGTGGAGGTCTCGGGCAATGCGCTATGGGGCAGCTACGACCCGCAGCGCGTCAAGAGGGGCGCAATTCACGTCGGCGAGCTCAACGGGAAAGGCAGACCACGGGGTCAGGTGCTAGCCATCGGTTATGATCCCGATCAAACAGCCTTCCCGTCCGCGAAGGATGCAGCGCCGGAGGACTGCGCCGCGAAGCTTGAGCTCTATGGTCGGTATCTGGTGGTCGAGGACAATCGGGGGTGCGGCGGTCTGAACGTGAGTTTCACCGGGATCTATGTGCGGGTGAAATTTCTCAAGCGATTAGGCAGCGATTAACGGGCCTGGAAGCCGGATTCTTGAATCAGCCGCGCCGCGTTGGTTCTCTGCTCCTCCAAGTAGCGGGCAAATTGTTCGGGCGTATCGAAAACGGGTTGAATCCCGATGTCGATGAGTCGTTTTTGACGGAACGACGGCTCAGTGCCGATGCGACTGATCTCCTCATGCAATTTCTCAATGATCGGCTTGGGAGTGCCGGCCGGGGCAACGAACCCGAAGTAAACCGGCGCCAGATTGGGAAAGCCAAGCTCGTTCAGTGTAGGCACGTCGGGAAAGAGCGCAGAGCGGGTCTCTGAGTCGACGGCGAGCGCTTTGACCGCCCCGCTGCGGATGTGGGTGATGAAGTTGGGCAAGCCAACGATCGCCACCGGCGTCGTCCCGGTCAGCAGCCCGGTCACGATATCGCCGCCGCCGCGAGAGGGAACGCTGACGAGATCGGCCCCGGTTTTCTGCTTCCACCTCTCCATGGTGATCTGCATGGGAATGGCCAGCGCACTGTAACTCAAGGTCCCGGGCTTGGCCTTGGAAAGCGCCGCGAGCTCGTCGAGCGAGCTGACATTGAGCGCCGCGCTCACCACCAAGACTTGGGTGTTGATGAAGGCGTTGGTGATGGGCTCGAAGTCCTTCGCCGGATCAAAGGGGATCGATTTATAGGTGAATTGGTTCAGCGTGAGCGTTTCGTTGGGCAAAATGCAGATCGTATAGCCGTCATTCGGCGCATCGGCACACGCACGACCGGCGATGTTCATCCCTCCCCCGGAGCGATTCTCGATGATCACCGGTTGGCCCCACCGCTTCTGCAGCTCATCTCCGAGCGCGCGGACAAAGATGTCGCTGGTCCCGCCGGGACTGTTGGCGGTAATGATCCGCACGGGCTTGCTCGGATAGGTTTGGGCCCCGGCAGGTGTCGCGCTGAAGACGCCTGCGGCCAGCGTGACGAGCAGGAAGGCTAGAGATTTCATCATGCTCTCCCGCTTGTGCCCTTCAATCAGCAAGTGACAAAGCGATCTCGACGACGCCGAAGGCTATTCGACTTTTATTCCCGCGCGCTTGACCACCTCGGCCCATTTGACGATCTCGGCTCTCACGAACGGCTCGATGTGCTCGCGTGCCATGTGGGACGGCTCGCCTGCGGTATCGGCGATCCGCTGCGTCAGCGTAGGATCGACGAGCGCCGTCCGGACTTCGGCATAGAGCTTCTCGACGATTGGCTGCGGCGTGCCCTTGGGCGCCCACAAACCAAACCACGTGTAATACTCGTAGCCGGGCACGCCGGCTTCATCGACCGTGGGCAATTCGGGCATCAGCGCCGAGCGTTGCTTGGACGTGACGGCAAGCGCGCGCACCTTGCCGCTCTTCGCAAGGCTCATCGCCGTCGACATGTTATCGAAGAATACCGGTACCCGCCCGGAGATCACGTCCTGATAGGCCGGTTGCGCACCGCGATAGGGTACGTGTCCCATCTCCGTGCCGGTCATCATCTTGAACAGCTCGGGGGCGAGATGCTGTCCCGTGCCATTGCCGGCCGAGGCGTAGTCGATCTGACCGGGCCGTGATTTCAACAGAGCGATGAGCTCCTTGATCGATTTGGCCGGCAGATCGTTGTTCACGACGACCAGGAAGGGGTAGTTGGCGAGCATCGCCACCGGCGTGAAATCCGCAAGCGGATCGTAGGGCAGCTTGGCGAACAGGCTGGGATTGACCGACATATTGCCGGTGAGCCCGACCAGCAGGGTGTAGCCGTCGGGCGCGGCCTTGGCCGCGGCCGTCGTGCCGACCAGCATGCCGCCGCCGGTGCGATTTTCGACCGTGAATGCCTGGCCGAGCTGCTTTGCCAGCTGATCACCGATTAGACGGGCGATCGTGTCGGTCCCGCCGCCGGCGGCGGAGGGCACGATCAGTGTCACGGTGCGGGCCGGGTAGCTTTGGGCGTGCAGCGCATGAGGGGCGGCGAAGCCGACGCTGGCAGCGACGGCAATGACCGCTGCGCGCAATCGCATGATCGTCACAGACATCCTCCCGGAATTTTCCTCAGCATTGCATGTGCCGAACCGTACCAACTCGTGCGAGCGCATCACCAGATGATGATGGCGATCGCCCAGGCGAGCGGGGCGACCACCAGGCCGAGGTAGACCCATGTCCTATATCCCTCGGCGGTCCTGGGAAGCATGAACAGATGGAACACGACCCACACACACACCGCTAATCCCAGCGCAAGCCTAATCAGATCGCCGGGAGTCTCGTAGACGGACGCAAGGCTTTCGCTCTGGGGACTGCTCACGCGAACGGTGATTGCGACGAGCGCGCCGATAAACAGCGCGCGAAGGACGAAGGCCAATATTCGCAGGCCCATCGGGATGCTCGGTCGCGCCGTCTCGACGCGAGTTGGACCGGGCTGCTCCGGTGTACCGCTCATGAACTCAATCCGGCGCCGATAGCCATTTCCTCCGTCCCCGATTTGGCTTTAGTTCGGACCTACTTCTTCATTGTTTCGCGGAATTTCATCCAGGCCTCGATCCCCGCCCGCGCCGATTTCTCGTCCACACCTTCAGGCAAGCCTGCGACACCAACCCCGCCGATGACTGCACCCTCGAGGGCAAGCGGCACTCCGCCGCCGACGAGATAAATCTTTCCGGGATACATGTTCATGATGCCGAAGTATCGGTCGGGCCGAGTCTTGTACAGCTCCCCCAGCGCTTGCGTGGTTTGCCGGTAAAGAGCGGAGGCGAACGCCTTGCCTTCGGCAAAACGAATGTTCTGCAAAGCCGCGCCGTCCATGCGGTCCGAGGACACGACATTTCCGGCGTGGTCAACCACGGCGACGGCCATGCGCATGTTGCTCTCACGAGCATAGGCGGTGGCGCCCTCGATGACGGCTCGCGCTTCGGCCAGCGTCAGCAGCGGCGGCGGATAGGCGAGCGGCGGCGGCGCCGGCACCTGCGCGGCCGCCGTCTCCGCTGCCGACAGCAGCAGCACCGTTGCGAGCGTTCGCGACAGGGTGCGGGGAAGCACACTCATCATGATCTCCTTTGATTCGTGCGACCGGCGTCTGCCGGGTTATTCGATCACCTCGTCGGCGCGCAGCAAGATCGACGTGGGCACCTCTATGCCGAGCGTCTTCGCGGTCTTGAGATTGACGGTCAGGTAGTAGCGGGTCGGTCCTTCCAGCGGCAGGTCGCCCGGCTTGGCGCCCCTGAGGATGCGATCGACGTACTCGGCGGCGCGCGGCGCCAAGTCGGTGAGGCTCGGGCCATAGGAAAGGAGCGCGCCTTTCCGTGCCGAGTCCCCGAACTCGTACATCGCCGGTAGGCCGTGCGTCGCCAGAAATTCGAGCGTCGCCGCCTCCCGGCTACCCATCACTGGATCGGTTACGATCATGATGGCGTCGGGACGATTGCCGGCGAGCCCGGCGAGCGCTCCATCGATATCGCCGCTCTCTCGGATCGGCACCGGGACCATGGTGACGCCGAGCCGAGCCGCGGTGGTGGCAAATTCCTTGGCGCGCAGGTCCATGGCGCGGTCGTTCGAATTCCACACGATGGCAATGCGCGCGGCGTCCGGGACGAGCTCCTTGAGCAACTGAAGCCGCTTGGGCGTCAATTCGGTCGAGAGCTCGGTGACGCCGGTAATATTGCCGCCCGGCCGCGCGACGTTGGTGATGAGGCCGAGCCCGACCGGATCGCCAACGCCCCACAGCACGATCGGAATCGTGGAAGTAGCACGTTTCGCAGCCTCGGCCGCGGGTCCGCCGAGCGCGACGATCACGTCGACCTTGAGGTCGACCAACTCGACCGCATAGGGTCCGATGCGCTCCATCTGCGCCTGCGCATTGCGCACCTCGTAGGTCGTGTTCTGTCCCTCGATGTAGCCGAGCCGCGTCAATGCCTCGCGCAGGATTGTTTCGGGCCGGCGGCCGCTCAGGATGCCGATCCGGAACATTCTTTTCGGTTGCTGGGCCCTCAGCGACAACGGCCAGGCGAACGGGCATGCGGCCGCTGCGACCCCGAGCAGTGTTATGACATCGCGTCGTTTCACGTAGGCCATGATCTTCCTCCCCGCCCAGGAGTGACCGCCAGCAACGACGAAGCAGTCGGGTCGATTTACCGCATTCTCAGCTTACCACCGGGCGAATGCCAGGTCGTTGAGGAAGACCTGAATTGTTCTGAATTGATCTGAGCGGGGGCCGATTGGGGGGCTCGGGGAGTCAATAATCTTCCAGTCTTCCCCGAGAGCGGAATAGAAACTGCACGTTTAAGTGCCTCAGTCGAATACGCCTTGCTGCCGGTACGACTCGTATTCCGCTTCGCTCAATCCGATAAGGTCCCGGAACACGAAATTGTTATCGGCGCCAACGCAGGGCGCCGGCCCCACGATGTCGCCGGGCGCCTCTGCGAGATCGAAGCCGGGATAGCAGTAGGCGTGATCGCCCATCTCCGGATGGCGCCGCACCCGGAATTGTCGGCGCGCGCAAAGTTGCGGATCCGCGAATAGCCCGGCCATGGTCACGACCGGGTAGGCCGCAACGCCGGCCGCCTGCAAGGCTGTGGCCGCGGCGTCGGCGTTGCGCTGCGCGGTCCACGCCGAGATGATGGCATCGAGCGCCTTGCTGTTCGCCCGCCGTGCCGGCGCGGTCGCAAAGCGCGCCGCGCTCGCGAGCTCCTCCTCGCCGATTGCGTGCGCCAGCGCCGCAAAATCCGCATCCGACCAGCACGACAGCGCGACCCATTCGCGATCAAGACACGGGAACGCGCCGTGCGGCACGGCGACGGGATCATCATTCCCGCAGCGCGCTGGAATGCGGCCGCTGGCGAAGAACTCGCGCAGCGCCGCGCCCATGAACACGAGGCCGCATTCGTATTGCGATAGATCGATCAGCGCGCCCTTGCCGGTGCGCCGGCTGCGGATCACGCCCGCGAGCGCGGCCGAGCCGCCGAGCAGCGAGGCGATGTAGTCGATATAGGGCCCATAGAGCAGCATCGGCGGACCGTCCGGAACGCCGGTCAGCTCGCACATGCCGGCGAGCGCGGAGAGCTGCGAGCCGAAACCGGGCTGATCCGCGCGCGGCCCGGTCTGCCCCATATTGCAGGTCGATAGCATCACCAGCCGCGGGTTGAGTTCGGCGAGCGCGGTGAAGCCGAGGCCGAGGCGGTCCATCACGCCCGGCCGCATGTTCTCGATGATGAGGTCGCACCATTGCGCCATGCGGCGGGCGAGCGCCACGCCCGCGGGTTTTTTGAGATCGACGGTGACGCTGTACTTCGAGTCGTTGAAGAAGGCGAAGCAGCCGCTGCGGTTGTAGCCGGGACGATTGTCCTTGAACGGCGGATATTGGATGCGGAAGCCGTCGGGGCGCTCTCTCGACTCCATGTGAATCGTCCGGGCGCCGAAATTCGCCAGCACCTTGCCGATGTGGGGGCCCGCGGCATAGCCGCCGAACTCGAGCACCTTGAGCCCGCAGAGCGCCTGCGCGACGGCGGTCACGGCTTCCCTCCAGGGCGCGTTCCCGTCGTGCAAGGACGTGCAGGCGGCGCAGCGGTCACCTCGAACGGCTCGGCGAGCGCGGCCGCCGGCACAGCCAGTGGCGGCGTTGCTGGCGCGAACGGCGCGTCGGGATGGTGACGCAGCGGCGGGCGTTTCCCATCGATCACGGCGAAATTGCCGCAGAAGCGCTCGGCCGAGCCGGCGACGGCCTGGAAGAAGCCGCGCGCCTCGAGTTGGGGATCGCTGGCGATATCCGCGACGGTTGCAACTGGATAGCCCAGCATCTCGCGCCGGTGTCCTTCGTTGAGGAATTCGCGTTTGGTCAGGCCAGCGAAGAATTTCGCGACCGGCGCCTCGATGGCATCGACCTCGGCTTGGTCGGCCTTGGTGGGATCCCAGGTTTTCCAGTCGATCGCGGCGAGCGCGCCGAGGTCGGCGCCGCATTCGCGCATCCAGGCCACGAGCTGCTCGTTGGTGCGCCGCCCCGCCACACCGCCGTAGAAGATGAAGTTGATGTAACCATCGCGGCATGGCCAGAACACGCGATAGCGCGCGCCCTTGATGGAGCGGCCGGTCATGAAAGCGCCGGCGCGCGTGGGTTCGATCCCGATGAGATCGGCGAAAGCCGGCGCGTGCGACAGCGCGGCAATGACCGACGCCTGGGCGGACACGTCGACGAGATCGCCGCGGCCTGTCGCCTCGCGGCGAAACAGCGCCACGAGCGCACCGATAGCGGCCTTCGCGCCAGCCCAGCCGTAGGATTGCGGCTCGCTCACCCGCACCGGCATGCCATCGGGCTCGCCCGCCAGCGCCATGGCACCGCCCGCGGCCATGAGCTCGATGTCGCTCGCTTTCCATGCGCTGCGCGGGCCGACGTCGCCGAACGGCCGGATCGCCACCACCACCAGGCGCGGATACTTTCGGCGCAGCGCGGACGGATCGAGATACGCGCCGGACGATCCCGGCGTGAGCAAGCAGATGTCGGCGGTGCGCAGCAACTCCTCGACACGTGTGCGATCGGCCGCGGTTTGCGGGTCGAACTCGACAATCCGTTTGTTGACGTTGAATGCACGCCACTCCGAACGGCTGCGGTCAGTCTCGGGCGGCTCGAGCTTGATGACGTCCGCGCCGAGGTCGGCCAGCAGCCGGCCGGCGAGCCAGCCGAGCCGGTCCGTCGCGTCGATGATCAAGACATCCGACAGCAGCATCGTAGACCTACGTCTATTGCGCGCGTCCCGGATGCGGTGCAGCGCGAGCGCATAACGCGAGTGGTGCACCGCTGATCCGGGACCGCCACAGACCGGAGCGGTCCACGCAAGTCGGGTTTACCCGACTTGCGCACATTTAAACGGGACACGCGAGAACGTCGAGCTCTTCACGAGACGCAACAATGATCGTTGCGCACCGTGCGGCCCATCTTGGGGACTCGCAAGCGGTCGGCCCAAGCTACGAAGGCTACGCCGCATCCCTCAGCGCCCGGTGCGGGCGAGCGAGTGGACCCATCCCACCATGCGCGAACGTGCGTTCTCGATATCCTTCTTGCTGAAGAAGTCCTCCGGCTTGACCCGATCCACCGGATAGACCGGACGCAGGAAGTCGCTTTCGTACCCGAACGGCACCGTCGCATCGATGCCCATGCCGCCCTCGAACTGCGTATTCGAGGCCGTCCACTGCTTCTCGCCCGCGGTCATGCGCTCGGCCGGCATGAAGGTCTGACCGCGGCCGCCGGGAATCGGGTTGAGAATATCGGTGCGCGGATTCACCCGCGTGGTGAGGCACCACATGATGTCGTCCATGGAGTACGGATCGACATCCTCGCTCACCGCGATCGCCAGCCGCATCCCTTGCGAGCAGGAGAGCGCCGCGGCCAGGAAGTTGCGCTGCCAGCCTTCGTCGATCTGATGGCGTTTCTTCACCTGGATGATACAGCCGCCCCAGTCGGTCATGCAGTAGGGGATCACCACGTTCTGCACGATGCCGGGCTGCAGCCGCTCGCACAGCTCGTAGAGCGCCGCTTCGCGCACCGTCGTGTCGATGTTGTGGTCGTCCAGCGTGTGCACGCCGAGCGCGAAGATGATCGGCTTGGTCTTGGGGTCACGCATGGTGACCGCGGTCACGTGGAACACCGGCGCCTTATAGGCCTTGCCCATGTAGCCCGCCCACTCCGGATGGAAGTGGAACCGGCCCTGGATGCCGGCGTCCTCCGATTCCTTCGTCTCGAAGCGGCGGTCGCGCGGGTCGACGTAACCTTCCAGCACGAGCTCGGAATCGGCGATCGCCATGGCGTCGACGGTGCACGCCTTGACCAGCCGGATCGGCGCGCCCTGCACGGCGCCGGCGACGCCGATCTCGTCGCAGCCCATCGGCAGCACCGCGTAATCGAAGCCCGCGCCGGCGAGCAAAGTGCAGGCCGGCGGCACCCCGAAACACATGGTGATGGGGACCCGCTCCTTCGATTTGTAATATTTGTTGACAACCTGCCACATGTGCGATCCGGGCGAGATTTGGAACGTGCCCACGTTGCCCCAGCGGAAATTCATGCGGTTGTAGCCGAGGTCGGAGCCGCCATCGAATTGCGGACCGGTGACACAGCGGATCGCCGAACCAACCGTCAGCT
>WNGF01000461.1_pt1 | contig 58756 bp, 54 predicted proteins | sample 5400641 | NCBI WGS metagenome assembly WNGF01 (sample SAMN13153371, study PRJNA577476) | soil metagenome | isolation source: 80 cm soil or saprolite under grassland replicate 2 | place: USA:California | collected 2016-06-15
GGTTATCGCGCTCGGCGAAGCGCGCGGCGGCGCGGCGACGAAAGAACGGATCCTCGACGCCGCCGAGGCCCTTTTCATGGAGCACGGGTTCGAGGCGACGACGCTTCGCGCGATCACCGCGGCGGCTGGCGTCAACCTCGCCGCGGTCAACTATCACTTCGGCAGTAAGGAAGAGTTGTTCCAGGCTGTGCTGACCCGACGGCTCGACCCGATGAATCAAGCGCGCGTCGCGCTGCTTTCGCAAATGGAAACGGAATCGGCGCCCGATCCTGTGCCGTGCGACCGAATCCTGTCGGCGATGTTCATGCCGGCGCTCGCGCTCGCGCGCGATCCGCAACGTGGCGGCAAGGACTTTCTCCGGCTGCTCGGCCGCGCGTATGCGGATCCGGCCCCCTTCATTCGCCGGTTCCTTTCCGAGCAGTACGCCGCGATGATCGCGCGCTTCAAGGCAGCGTTCGGGCGCGCATTACCCGAGCTTCCGACGCGCGAGCTGTCGTGGCGGCTGCATTTCATCATGGGCGCGCTGTCTTACACGCTTGCCGGCACCGACGCGCTGAAGCTCATCGCCGAGCTCACGCCGACGGAGACGCCCAACGACGAGATGCTGCTGCGCCGGCTCGCGCCGTTTCTGCTTGCGGGCCTGACGTCGCCGGTGCCGGAATGGACCGACGGCGCGCCATGAAAATCGAACCTCCGCGGCGTCGCCGCAACGCGCCTGCAACCTCGAAGGAGTCCCGATGATCACGCTGCTGTGGTTGCTCGTCGTCGCAGTCGCCGCCTTGACGCTCGCCTACGTCAATGCGTCGGGCATCGGATGGCTCGTCGCGATCGGCGTCGCGCTCGCCGCGTCGTGGACGCTGCACGCGCTGCCGCCGTGGTTGAACCTGCTCGCCACACTCGCGTATGTCATCGTCGGCGTCGCGCTGGCCGTGCCGACTCTGAGACGACGGCTCGTGAGCGACGGCGTGCTGTCGGCATTCCGCAAGGTGCTGCCGCCGATGTCGCAGACCGAGCGCGAGGCGATCGAAGCCGGCACCGTGTGGTGGGACGGCGAGCTCTTCTCCGGCAAGCCCGACTGGAACAAGCTGCTCGCGACGAAGCGCCCGAGGCTCACCGCCGAGGAGCAGCGCTTCCTCGATCACGAAACCGAGACGCTCGCGACGATGGTGTCCGATTGGGACACGACGCACGTGTATCGCGATCTGCCGCCGAACGTCTGGCAGTACATCAAGGACAACGGCTTCCTCGGCATGATCATTCCGAAGGAGTACGGCGGTCTCGGCTTTTCGGCGTATGCGCATTCGCAGGTCGTCACGAAGCTCTCGACGCGCTCGGGCACGATTGCGGTGACGGTGCTGGTGCCGAATTCGCTCGGGCCGGGCGAGCTGCTGCTCCATTACGGCACCGAGACGCAGAAGCGCCACTACCTGCCTCGGCTCGCTAAGGGCCTCGAGATCCCGTGCTTCGCGTTGACCAATCCCACCGCGGGATCGGACGCGGCGTCGATTCCCGATTACGGCATCGTCTGCTGGGGCGATCACGATGGCAAGCGCGTGCTCGGGCTTCGCGTGACGTGGGACAAGCGCTACATCACGCTCGGGCCGGTCGCGACGCTGCTCGGTCTCGCCTTCCGCGCGTACGACCCCGACCATCTCGCGAGCGACAAGGAAGACCTCGGCATCACCTGCGCGCTGATCCCGACGTCGCATCCGGGCGTGCAGATCGGCCGCCGCCACATGCCGTTGAACTGCGTGTTCCAGAACGGCCCGAACTGGGGGAACGACGTCTTCATCCCGATGGACTGGGTGATCGGCGGCCAGCCGATGCTCGGCCGTGGCTGGCGGATGCTGATGGAGTGCCTCGCCGCCGGGCGCGGTATCTCGCTGCCGGCGTCGAACACCGGCGCTGCGAAGCTCGTCGTGCGCGCGACCGGAGGTTACGCACGCGTGCGCTCGCAGTTCAAGACGCCGATCGCGCGCTTCGAGGGCATCGAGGAGCCGCTCGCGCGCATGGGTGGCAACCTCTACATGATGGACGCGACGCGCGTGCTGACGGCGACCGCGATCGACCTCGGCGAAAAGCCGGCGGTGCTCTCCGGCATCGCGAAGCTCCACATCACCGAGCGCGAGCGGCAGATCGTCAACGACGCAATGGACATCGCCGGCGGCAAGGGGATCTGCATGGGGCCGTCGAACTTCCTCGGCGCCGCGTACATGCAGATGCCGGTGTCGATCACGGTCGAGGGCGCGAATATCCTGACGCGCAGCCTGATCGTATTCGGGCAGGGCGCGATCCGCTGCCATCCGTACGTGCTGAAGGAAATCGCAGCGACTCGCGAAGCCGATCGCGAAAAGGCATCGGTCGATTTCGACGCCGCGCTGTTCGGTCACATCCGCTTCGTGCTGTTCAACATGGCGCGCACGCTGGTGACCGGGCTCACCGGGTCGCACTTTGTCGCCGTTCCGGCCGACGTCGCGCCGGAAACGCGCCGCTACTACCAGCAGCTCACGCGCTTCTCGGCGGCGCTCGCGTTCCTCGCCGACGTGTCGATGGGCGTGCTCGGCGGCGCGCTCAAGCGCAAGGAGAAGCTCTCCGCGCGGCTCGGCGACATCCTGTCGCTGCTGTACTTGTGCTCGGCGACACTGAAGCGCTACGAGGACGAAGGGCGGCAGTGCGACGACGCGCCGTTGATGCACTGGGCGATCTGGGACGCGATGTTCAAGGCGCAAAATGCATTCGAAGGCGTGATCTCGAATTTCCCGAACCGCGCGATCGCGGCGGTCATGCGCCGGTTCGTGTTCCCGCTCGGACGGCCGTACGTCGTGCCTTCCGACCGGCTCGGTCACGAGGTTGCGCGATTGCTGGTCGAGCCTTCGGCCACACGCGATCGGCTGACCGCCGGCATGGCGACACCGAAATCCGACGACGATCCGCTGGGGCTGATCGAGCGCGCGCTCGTCGCCACGATCGCCGCCGAGCCGATCGAGGCGAAAGTGCGCGCCGCGGTGAAAGCCGCGCGCATCAGCGGCACCGTGCCGCCGGGCGAAGGCGCGAAGGCGCTGATCGAGCGCGCGCGCGAAGCCGGCGTGATCACGACCGATGAAGCGGCGGCGGTCGCGGTTGCGCACGAGCTCACGGCCAAAGTGATCCGCGTCGACGATTTCGCGCCGGATCTCGGCGCGTCGGAGATGAAGATTGCGCTGCCCGCGCCGGTCGTCGTCGCAGCACCCGGCCGCGATCGCGCCGCCGCCTGACGACGAACGCATGAACGAACCGATCTACATCGTCGACGGCGCGCGCACGCCGTTCCTCAAGGCGCGCAATCGTCCGGGACCGTTCGCCGCGTCGGATCTCGCGACCGCAGCGGGTCGCGCGCTGCTGGTGCGGCAGCGCTTCGAGCCGACCGATCTCGACGAGGTGATCCTCGGCTGTGCCGCGCCCTCGCCCGACGAGGTCAACATCGGCCGTGTCGCGGCGCTGCGCATGGGCTGCGGCCAGAAAGTGCCGGGCTGGACGGTCATGCGCAACTGCGCGTCGGGCATGCAGGCGCTCGACTCCGCGATCGCGAACATCCGCTCGGGCCGCTCGAACCTCGTGCTTGCCGGCGGCGTCGACGCGCTGTCGCGCGCGCCGCTGCTGTTCTCCGACGCGATGGTGATGTGGCTTTCGAACTGGTACGCGGCGAAGACACTCGGTCAGCGCGCGGCGCTCGTCGCGAAGTTCAAGCCCGCGTATCTCGCGCCGGTCATCGGCCTGATGAAGGGGCTCACCGACCCGGTCGTCGGCTTGCTGATGGGCCAGACGGCCGAGAACGTCGCGTACCGATTCGGCGTCACGCGTGACGAGATGGACGCATACGCGGCGCGAAGCCACCAGCGGGTGCTCGCCGCGCAGAAGGCGGGCGCATTCGATCGCGAAATCGTTGCGCTGTACGACCGCAACGGCAAGGTCTATCCGGCCGACGACGGCGTGCGCGAGGATTCGACGCCGCAGAACCTGGCGAAGCTCAAGCCGTTCTTCGATCGCAAGTACGGCAACGTGACGGCGGGCAACAGCTCGCAGGTGACCGACGGCGGCGCATGGCTCGTCATCGCATCCGAGCGCGCCGTCGACAAGCTCGGCCTTACGCCCGCGGGCCGCATCGTCGATTCGCAGTGGGCGGGTCTCGATCCCGCACAAATGGGGCTTGGGCCGGTGCACGCGGCGACGCCGATCCTGCAGCGGCACGGACTGGGCCTCAACGATCTCGACGCATGGGAGATCAACGAAGCGTTCGCCGCACAGGTGATCGGCTGCCTGCGCGCGTGGCAGGACGACGACTACTGTCGCAACGAGCTCGGCCTTGCGGGCGCGCTCGGTGTGCTCGACGAATCGAAGCTGAACGTCGACGGCGGCGCGATCGCGCTCGGCCATCCGGTCGGCGCGTCGGGTGCGCGCATCGTGCTGCATCTTCTGAACGTGCTCGAGCGCACGGGCGGCAAGCGCGGCATCGCGTCGATCTGCATCGGCGGCGGGCTCGGCGGCGCCATGCTCGTCGAAAGGGTGTGACGATGAACGCCCCTCGCGAATCGCACGATCTGGCGAGCGCGACCGCGCTTGAGCACTGGAAGCTCACGCGCGAACCCGACGGCATCGCCGTTCTTGCGTTCGACAAGGCCCGCGCATCGACGAACACGCTGTCGACGGCGGTCCTCGCCGAGCTCAATCAAGCGCTCGATGCGCTCGAGCGCGATCCGCCGAAGGGATTGATCATCGAGTCGGCGAAAGCGAACGGATTCATCGCCGGCGCCGACGTCGCCGAATTTGCGAACGTCAAAGGCGGCGATGAAGCACTCGCGATCGTGCGACGCGGCTGGGATACGTTCGAGCGGCTCGCGAGCGTCCGCTATCCGACGCTCGCGCTGATTCGGGGGTTCTGCCTGGGCGGTGGCCTCGAGCTCGCGCTCGCATGCCGGTATCGCGTCGTCGTCGATGAGCCCGCAACGCGGCTGGGATTGCCCGAGGTGATGCTCGGCATCGTTCCGGGATGGGGTGGCATCAAGCGGCTGCCGAAGCTCGTCGGCGCGCCGGCCGCGCTCGACCTGATGCTGACCGGCCGTACGATCGATGCACGCCGCGCGAAAAAGATCGGCCTCGCCGACGAGAGCGTGCCGGTGCGAATCATGGACAACACGGCGCGCGGCGTGCTGCGCGCGCTGCCGCCGCCGCGCGTCCTGAAATTCCCGCGCTCGCTCACGCTCGCGCCGATCGCGCGCCGATTCATCGCGAACAAGGCGAAGGCGCAGGTCGCGAAGCGCGCGCGTCGCGAGCACTACCCGGCGCCGTACGCGATCCTCGAGCTGTGGACGAAATGCGACGGCAACGCGCTCGCCGCGCCCCCCGACGATCCGGCATCGATCCCGTCGCTGCTCGCAAGCGCGACCGCGGGTAACCTGATCCGCGTGTTCAAGCTGCAGGAGCGGCTGAAGTCGCTCGGCACGGATTCGGACTTCAGCGTGGCGCACGTGCACGTCGTCGGCGCCGGCACGATGGGCGGCGACATCGCCGCGTGGTGCGCGCTGCGCGGCATGCGCGTCACGCTGCAGGACCAGAACGCCGAGCGGCTCGCGCCGGCGATCGGGCGCGCGGCGAAGCTCTTCGGCGAGCGCCTCAAGGATGCGCGCCGCGTGCGTGACGCGCTCGACCGGCTGATACCCGATGTCGCGGGTGATGGTGTCGCACGCGCCGATGTGGTGATCGAAGCGATCTTCGAGGATCGCGACGCGAAGCGCGCGCTGTTCGCCGCCGTCGAGCGCAAGGCGAAGGCCTGCGCGGTCCTCGCGACGAACACGTCGTCGATCCCGCTCGAGGACATTGCGTCGACGATGAGCGATCCGTCGAGGCTGATCGGGCTGCATTTTTTCAATCCCGTCGCGAAGATGATGCTGGTCGAGATCGTAGTCGGACGTCAAACGCGCGAAGACCTCGCCGCGAAGGCCGCCGCGTTCGTTCGCCGGATCGACAAATTGCCGCTGCCGGTGAAGAGCGCGCCCGGCTTCCTCGTCAATCGCGTGCTCGCGCCGTACCTGATGGAGGCGATGCGTGCGGTCGACGAAGGCATCGCGCCCGAGACGATCGACGAGGCGGCGCTTTCGTTCGGCATGCCGATGGGGCCGATCGAGCTCGCCGACACGGTGGGACTCGACATCTGCATGGCGGTCGGCAAGATGCTCGCGCCCGATGCGGCGCCGCCGAAGAAGCTCGCCGAGCTTGTCGCGGCGGGTCATCTCGGCCGCAAGACGAAGCGTGGGTTTTACGATTACACGAGCGGCAAGCCGGCGAAGCAGCCGGCCGGCGCGGTGCCCGCGGATCTCGCCGATCGGTTGATCGGCCCATTCGTTGCGGAGGCGAAGAGCGCGCTCGCGCAAGGCATCGTCGCCGACGCCGACCTGGTCGATGCCGGCGCGATCTTCGGCACCGGCTTCGCGCCGTTTCGAGGCGGACCCCTGCACTACGCTGCATCGGTGCGCTAGAGTACGACCGCGGCGCGAGCGCCGCGGCGCGCGGGGGGGAGGAGACCGTGGAGAAGATCTGGCTCAAGCACTACCCGAAGGGGGTGCCTGCCGAAATCGACATCAACGAGTACGCGTCGGTGCGCGACGTGTTCGAGGAGAGCGTGCGCAAGTACGCGTCGCGCAAGGCGTACACGTGCATGGGCAAGTCGATCACGTTCGCCGAGCTCGACGCACTGTCGGCCGCGTTCGGCGCATGGCTGCAGGCGAACGGCTGCAAGAAGGGCGCGCGCATCGCGCTGATGATGCCCAACGTCCTTCAATATCCGATCTGTCTGTTCGGCATCCTGCGCGCGGGCTGCACCGTGGTGAATGTCAACCCGCTCTACACGGCGCGCGAGCTCGAGCATCAGCTGAAGGACTCGGGCGCCGAGGTGATTGTCGTCGTCGAGAACTTCGCGCACGTGTTGCAGGAGGTGATCGCGCGCACGAAAGTCCGGCAGCCGATCGTGACGTCGATCGGCGAGCTCCTCGGCTTCAAGGGGCTGATCGTCGACTTCGTGCTGCGGCACGTGAAGAAGATGATCCCCGCCTATTCGCTTCCGGGGTCGATCCGGCTGTCCGACACGCTTGCCGACGGCCGCAAGCGCAAGCTCGAGAACGTGCCGCTCGGGCACGACGACATCGCGTTTCTGCAGTACACCGGCGGCACCACCGGCGTCGCCAAGGGCGCGATGCTGCTGCACCGGAACATCGTCGCGAACCTGCTGCAGGCGCGTGCATGGGTGAAGCCGTTCCTGAAGGCGTCGCACCAGGAAGTGATCATCACGCCGCTTCCGCTCTATCACATCTTCTCGCTGACGGCGAACTGCCTCGTGTTCATGACGCTCGGGGCCGAGAACGTGCTGATCACGAATCCGCGCGACATCCCGGGCTTCATCAAGGAGATGGCCAAGCACCGCTTCAGCGCGTTCACCGGCGTCAACACGCTGTTCAATGCGCTGATCAACAAGCCGGAGTTCGCAAAGCTCGACTTCTCGTCGCTGCAGCTGACGCTGGGCGGCGGCATGGCCGTGCAGGAAACGGTCGCCGAGAAATGGAAGGACATCACCGGCAAGCCGCTGATCGAAGCCTACGGTCTTACCGAAACGTCTCCGGCGGCGACGATCAATCCGCTCGACCTGCCCTCGTACAACGGCTCGATCGGTCTGCCGATCCCGTCGACCGAGCTGATATTGCGCGACGACGCGGGCAAGGAAGTGCCGCTCGGACAGCCCGGCGAGATCTGCATCCGTGGCCCGCAGGTGATGAAGGGCTATTGGCAGCATCCGCACGAAACGGCGAAGGTGCTCGACGCCGAAGGCTGGTTCGCGACCGGCGACGTCGGCGTGATGGACGAGCGCGGCTATGTGCGCATCGTCGATCGCAAGAAGGACATGATCCTGGTGTCGGGCTTCAACGTATACCCGAACGAAGTCGAAGGTGTGGCCGTCATGCATCCCGGCATTCTCGAATGCGCGGCCGTGGGCGTTCCCGACAAGAAATCCGGCGAGGCGGTGAGGCTCTACGTCGTGAAAAAGGACGATAACCTCACCGCGGAGGACGTGATCGAGCATTGCCGCCATCACCTCACCGCGTACAAGGTTCCGCGCGACATCGAATTCCGCACCGAGCTGCCGAAGTCGAACGTCGGCAAGATCCTGCGCCGCGAGCTGCGCGACGAGGCGCGGAAGAGGGTCGCCTGAGGCGAGCGTGGTGGACCCTTCCGTTTCGCTTCCGCCGGGTCAGCCGGCGCTTCGCGTCGTGCCGATGCCGGCCGACGCCAACCAGAACGGGGACATCTTCGGCGGCTGGATCATGTCGCAGGTCGACATCGCCGGCGCTGTGCCCGCGATGAGACGCGCGCGCGGCCGGGTGAAGACGGTCGCGGTCAACGAGTTCGTGTTCAAGCAGCCGGTGTCGATCGGCGACCTGGTGAGTTTCTTTGCGACGATCACGCGCGTCGGCCGGACGTCGATCACCGTCAAGGTCGAGGTGTATGCGCAGCGCAACCCCACCGACGAGGTGACCGTCAAGGTGACCGAGGCGATGCTCACGTACGTCGCCGTCGCGGCCGACGGAAGGCCGCGCGAGCTGCCGCCTGAATGAGCGCGGCGCGTCGGCGGCGACCGATGCGACGAGAATGCGACAGCCGGGCGCATCGCGATGCATGCGAAGGGCTCGGTCGCGGCGGCGTCAGCGGTCGCGGTGTATAGTCGAAAAGCCAGCCGGGAGGGAGACCGGCGCCTCGTTTTCCACCCCGTTTCACCCATAAAGAACGGCGTTCCCGCGCTTCGCGCACCGAGCGCCACGAACAAACCACAAGGAGAGATGCGAGATGAAAACCCCCTTTCGCCGCACCCGGATCGCGATCGCCATCGCCGGCGTCACGCTGGCTTTCGCAGCAGGCCATGCCCACGGCGCCGCGTTCGGCCTTGCGGAGCAGTCGGGTAGCGGGCTCGGCAACGCGTTCGCCGGCGGCGCCGCCATTGCCGACGACGCGAGCACCGTGTGGTTCAACCCGGCCGGCATGTCGAGACTCGCAAGGCCCGAGGTCGCCACATCGATCCACCTGATCACGCCGTCGATCAAGTTCAAGGACGATGGCTCGGTCGCCGCGACGAACCAGCCGCTCGGTCACAACGGCGGCGATGCGGGCACGCTCAACATCGTGCCGAACCTCGCGCTGACGATGCCGCTGACGAAAGATTGGGCGCTCGGGCTCGGCGTCAACGTGCCGTTCGGGCTCGTCACCGATTATGGCGACGGCTGGATCGGCCGCTACCAGGGCCTCAAGTCCGAGGTGAAGACGATCAACGTCAACCCTGCGATGTCGTACCGCTTTATGGATCGGTTCACCGTCGGCGTCGGCGCGAACTATCAGCGCATCGACGCGACATTCACGAGCAGCATCAACTATTCGGGCGGCCTCGCGCAGGCGGCCGCGCAGGCGGCGGCCGCCGGTCTGATCCCGCCGTCGGCGGTGCTGGCGATCATCGGCGCGACGCCGGGCCTCGATGCGAAGGCGACGATCGACGGCGACGACAGCGCGTGGGGCTGGAACGTCGGCTTGCTGTGGGATATCGACAAGAACTCGCGGCTCGGCGTCGCCTATCGTTCGAAGATCAAGTACGACGTGACCGGCAATGTGCGCTTCGACAAGCCGCAGCTGCCCACGCTGCCGCCGACGCTCGCGCCGATCGCCGCGAGCCTCGCCAATGCGGTCAATGCGCAGCTCGCCGACGGCGGCATCCACGCGTCGATCGAGGTGCCCGACAAGGCGAACCTGTCGTACTTCCGCACGCTGAACGACCGCTGGGACGTCATGGCGGACGTGCAGTGGACCGGCTGGAGCAGCATCCCGGAGCTCAAGTTCGTGCGCACGACCGGCGCGGTGCTGCAGAACACCCCGGAGAACTGGAAGGACTCGTGGCGCTACTCGATCGGCGCGAACTACCGCTACAACGACAAGTTGATGCTGCGCGGCGGCGTCGCATACGACGAAACGCCGATCAGCGACGCCGACCGCACCGTGCGGCTGCCCGACTCCGACCGCATCTGGCTCTCGCTCGGCGCGCAATACAAGGCTATGCCGAACCTGAAGCTCGATGCGGGCTTCACGTACATCTTCGCCAACAAGGCCGACATCAACCAGAACGCCGGCAGCACGGCGGCCAACGCGCTCGTCAAGGGACACTATGACGCCAGCGTGACAATCCTTTCGGGCCAGATCACGTATACCTTCTGACAGTCCGCCGGCATCCGTTCGTCTGACCTGCGCGGCCGGCGACCCCGGCCGCGCGATCTTTCGGGCGACCGCACCGCCACTAACGCCACGTTCGCGATCGAGTCACCATGTCCGATTCCCGTCTTCTTGTGCGCAAGGCCGCCGTGCTCGGCGCCGGCGTCATGGGCGCGCAGATCGCCGCGCATCTCGCCAATGCGAACGTGCCCGTCGTGCTGTTCGACCTCGCCGCGAAGGAGGGCGACCCGAACGGTATCGTGGTGAAGGCGCTCGCGAGCCTCGCGAAGCTCGAGCCGGCGCCGCTCGCGACGTCTGAGCGTGCTGCGTACATCGACGCCGCGAACTACGAGCGCGATCTGGCAAGGCTCGCCGAATGCGATCTCGTGATCGAGGCGATCGTCGAGCGGATGGACTGGAAGCGCGAGCTCTACGCCAGGATCGCACCGCATATCGCGCCGCATGCCGTGGTCGCGACCAACACGTCGGGGCTTTCGATCGCCTCGCTCGCGCAAGCGCTGCCCCAGACGGTGCGCGCGCGCTTTTGCGGCGTGCATTTCTTCAACCCGCCGCGCTACATGCATCTGGTCGAGATGATTGCGCAACCTGCGACCGAGCCCGCATTGCTCGACCGCCTCGAGGCGTTTCTCGTCACCACCCTTGGCAAGGGCGTCATTCGGGCGAAGGACACGCCGAACTTCGTCGCCAATCGCGTCGGCATCTTCTCGGTGCTCGCGACGATGGCGCACACCGAGCGCTACGGCCTCGCGTACGACGTCGTCGATGCGCTGACGGGGCCTGCGATCGGCCGCGCGAAAAGCGCGACGTACCGCACGTGCGACGTCGTCGGACTCGACACGATGGCGCACGTCGTGCAGACGATGCACGACACGCTGCCCGACGATCCGTGGCATTCGCTGTTCCGGCAGCCGCCGGTGCTCGCCGCGCTGGTCGCGAAAGGCGCGCTCGGCCAGAAGAGCGGCGCCGGATTCTTCCGCAAGGCCGGCAGGGAAATCCAGGTCCTCGACCCGAAGGCGGGTGACTACAAGCCTGCAAGCGGAAGCGTCGATCCGTCGGTCGCCGAAATTCTCGCGATCAAGCATCCGGGCGAGAAGCTCGCGAAGCTCCGCGCGGCCTCGCATCCACAGGCGCAATTCCTGTGGGCGATCTTCCGCGACCTTTTTCACTATTGCGCCGTTCATCTCGCCGACATCGCCGACAACGCGCGCGATGTCGATCTCGCGCTGCGCTGGGGCTTCGGCTGGTCGATGGGGCCGTTCGAGCTTTGGCAGGCTGCCGGTTGGAAAGAGGTCGCCGGCTGGATCGGCGACGACATCGAAGCGGGCCGCACGCTTGCGCGCGTGCCGCTGCCGCAATGGGTCGCGACCGGCGCTGCCGCGAACGGCGTGCACACGCCGGAAGGCGCGTACAGCGCATCGATGGATGCGTTTCGCCGCCGCTCGACGCTGCCCGTTTACAAGCGGCAGTCGTTTCCGGATCCGGTGCTGGGTGAGCGCTCGCCCCAGGGCACGACGATCATGGAAACGCCGGCGGTGCGGATGTGGCGTCTGGATGGCGACGTCGCCATCGTGTCGTTCAAGACGAAGGCGAACACGATCGGCGAGGACGTGCTCGACGGCATGCTCGCCGCGATCGAGCGCGCCGAGCGCGAGCACTCGGGGCTCGTCATCTGGCAGACGAAGGAGCCGTTCTCGTTCGGCGCTGATCTCGCCTCGTTCGAGCCGGACGTGCGCGCGGGTCGGTGGAGCGCCGTCGAGGCGGTCGTCGCCAAATTCCAGCACACCGCGCAGCGGCTGAAATACAGCCTCGTGCCGACGGTGGCCGCCGTGCGCGGCATGGCGCTCGGCGGCTCGTGCGAATTCATCCTGCACTGCGACCGCACGGTGGCGGCGCTGGAGTCGTACATCGGCCTCGTCGAGGCCGGCGTCGGGCTGCTGCCGGCAGGCGGCGGCTGCAAGGAGTTCGCCGTGCGCGCGACACGCGAGATCGCGCGCGGCGCCGTCGGCGGACAGGCGGATCACTTCCCGTTCATTCGCACGTACTTCCAGACGATCGCGATGGCGACGGTGTCCAGAAGCGCCCTCAACGCGAAAGAGCTCGGTTTCCTGCGACCGGCCGACGTCGTCGTGTTCAACCCTTACGAGATCCTGTACGTCGCGACGCACGAGGCGCAGGCGCTTGCGGACGCCGGCTACCGGCCGCCGCTGCCGGCGCGCAACGTGCCGGTCGCCGGCACGACCGGCATCGCGACACTGACGATGCTGCTCGTCAACATGCGCGACGGCGGATTCATCTCCGCGTACGACTTCGAGGTCGGGCGGCGCATCGCGCGCGTGCTCTGCGGCGGCGAGGTCGAGCCGGGCACGACGGTGGACGAGCACTGGTTCCTCGAGCTCGAGCGGTCCGAATTCATGGCGCTGCTGGCCAACGCGAAGACGCTCGAGCGGATCGCGCACACGTTGAAAACCGGCAAGCCGCTGCGCAACTAGAGATGCCATGAACAAGCCATTGCAGGACGTCTACATCATCGCCGCCACCCGCACGCCGGTCGGGCGCGCGCCGCGCGGTGCGCTGCGCCACACGCGTCCGGATACGCTGCTCGCGCATGCGCTGCGCAGCGTGCTCGCACAGGTGCCGCAGCTCGAGGCCTCTCGCGTGGACGACGTCATCGTCGGCTGCGCGATGCCCGAATACGAGCAGGGAATGAACGTCGCGCGCATCGGCCTGCTGCTCGCGGGCCTGCCGAACACCGTTGCCGGCATGACCGTCAACCGCTTCTGCTCGTCGGGACTGAATGCCGTGTCGATCGCCGCGGACCGCATTCGCACCGGCGAAGCCGACGTGATGATCGCCGCCGGAACCGAGAGCATGAGCATGATCCCGATGCTCGGACGGCTCGCGCTCAACGCGGACGTGTTCGCGCGCGACGAGAATGTCGGCATCGCCTACGGCATGGGCCTCACGGCGGAGCGGGTCGCCGAGCGCTGGAAGATCTCGCGCGAAGAGCAGGACGCGTTCGCGCTCGCAAGCCACCGCAAGGCGCTCGCGGCGCAGGCGGCGGGGGAATTCGCGGCGGAAATCTCGGCGCTCACGATCGCGACGAAGAGCGCCGATGTCGCGAAGGCGACAATCGTCGCGCGCGAGCGCACGTTCGATCGCGACGAAGGGCCGCGACCCGACACGACGCCCGATGGCCTTGCGAAGCTGAGGCCGGTCTTCGCGGCGAAGGGCTCGGTGACCGCCGGCAACAGCTCGCAGATGTCCGACGGCGCTGGCGCCGCCATTGTCGTCGGCGAGCGTGTGTTGCGCGAGCTCGGCGTGGCGCCGCTCGCGCGCTTCGTCGGCTTCGCGGTGGCCGGCGTCGCGCCGGAGATCATGGGCGTGGGGCCGATCGCCGCGATACCGAAGCTGCTGAAATCGACCGGCATCGCGAAGGACGCGATCGACTGGATCGAGTTGAACGAGGCGTTTGCCGCGCAGAGCCTCGCGGTGATGCGCGACCTCGACCTCGATCCGGCGAGAGTCAATCCGCTCGGCGGTGCGATCGCGCTCGGCCATCCGCTCGGCGCGACGGGCGCGATTCGAACGGCGACCATCGTGCACGGCCTCAAACGCCGCAAGCAGAAGTACGGAATGGTTACGATGTGCGTGGGAACGGGAATGGGCGCAGCGGGTCTGTTCGAGGCCGTCTAGTTCGCTGTCCGGCCCGAAGACGTGTTTCGTCCAACGGTCAATTCGGAGAGCTCGCAATGCTTCGCAAACTCGTATTCATGGCGGCCGCTGCATTGTTTGCGCTGCCGGCTTGGTCGGCGGAAGTCGGCGGCGTCAAGCTCGACGACAAGGCAAGCGTGGGCGGCCAGGAGCTCGTGCTGAACGGCGCCGGCATTCGCACGCGCGCGATCTTCAGGGTCTATGTGGGCAGCTTGTACGTGCCCGCGAAGACGAACGACCTCGCGGGTGTGCTCGCAAAGGCGCCGCGGCGCATCCAGCTCAACCTGCTGCGAAACCTGTCGCCCGACCAGCTCGTCGACGCGCTGGTCGACGGCCTGAAAGAGAACAACAGCGACGCCGAGCTCGCCGCGGTGAAACCGCAGACCGATCAGCTGGTCTCGATCATGAAGGGATTCGGCGAAGTGAAGGAGGGAAACGTCGTGACGCTCGATTTTGTCGACGGCGCCACGCGGATCGGATTCAACGGTACGCCCAAGGGCTCGATCGCCGGCGAACCGTTCAACCAGGCGCTCACCAAGGTGTGGCTCGGCGACAAGCCCGTTCAGGCCGATCTGAAGAAGGCGATGCTGGGCGGCTGATGCCGCGCGAGGAGACCGTTCGCTTGCCCGATTTCTGGCCTTCCTGCGGCTACCGGCTTCTCAACGTCGGCGCCGACGGCCGGCTCACGCTGACCGACGACTTCCTGCGCTCGCTGCTGCTTCGACCCGAGCTCGCGCCGATTCCCGAATCGTGCGCGGCCGAGCTTGCGCTGCACGACCGGCTTGTCGCTGCGCCTCGTGCGGCGGTCGACGATGCGACGATCGCCGCGATCGCCGATCCGGATGCGCGCGACAACTACGCGATCTTCCTGCGCTTTCGTTCGCGGCTTGCCGCCGCGCCGTCGATCGAGGCCGCATACATCGGGCTTTTCCGCGACGGCGTCGACGTTGCGCCGCTGCTCGTCCATCAGCTCACGCAGATTCTGCTTCGGCACGTTCTCGGCGACGCCGCCGATCCGCTCGAGGCGCGCATGGCGGAAGCGTTGTTCCGGCCGCAGAAGATCGCGGTCATGCCCGACGGCGCCGTCATGGCGGCCGACGAGCAGGCGGTGGATCTCTATTCGACGACCGGCGGCTTCGGAAGCCTCGGCGAGCTGCTGCGGCAGAACCGCACGCCGCCGCGCACGGTCGACCTCGACGTGCTCGACGCCGACAACGCGGCGACGTACTGGGAGCGCGACGAGCGTTTCGACCTTGCGGTGAGCCTCAATCGCGGGCGTCCGGCACTCGCGGCGCTCACGCGCGTGCTCGAGCGCTGGATCGCGCATTTTCACGGCTGCGCGGTGACGATCACGCCGAAGCGCGAGATCGACGACAAGCGCTGGGCGTGGCACATCGGGCTCGATGCCGAGGCGAGCGCGCTGCTGAACGATCTGTACAATCGCGCCGAAGTCGACGACGAGCGCATGGGCCGCCTGTTGTGCCTGTTCGAGCTCGCGTTCGCCGATCCGGCCGACATGCGGGCGTCGATCGCCGGCCGTCCCGTCTATCTCGCGATGGCGATGGACACCGCGCAGCGGCTCAAGCTCAAGCCGCAGAACCTGCTGCTCAACCTGCCGCTCGCGCGGCAACAATGACTCCGATGCGAATCCCTGTCGTTTTCATGCTCGTTCTGATTGCGGCGACGCCGCTCGGCGCACAGACGCCTGCCCCTGACGAAGCGAAAAAAGATGAGTCCAAACCGGCAGCGAGCGCACCGGCTGTTGCAGCAGCCGCGAAGCTCGCCGACCTCGCATGGCTCGAAGGATGCTGGCGCGGAGCCGTGAACAAACGCGAGTTCCGCGAGCACTGGCTGCCGCTGCGTGGCGACCTGCTGATCGGCGTGAGCCACACGGTGCTCGATGGCAAGACGCAGGACTACGACTACCTGCGGCTCGAGCTGCGCGCCGACGGCATCTGGTACGTCACGCTCTCGCCCGGCCAGACCGAATCGGCCTTCAAGCTCTCCGATGTGGCGACCGACACCGATGGCGACATGACGTTCACGTTCGACAATTCGCGCGACACGTTTCCGCAGCACATCCGCTATCGCCACGGATCGGAAGGATGGCTCTATGCGCAGATCGACGGCACGGTCAGCGGTGCGGAGCGCAAGGTCGTCTACCCGATGCGTCGCGTCGATTGCCAGACGGGCGAGCTGATCCGCAAGTGACCACCGACGCGCTCGCCAACTTCGAGCGGATGCTCGCGGCCGGCAAGGACTCCGCGCTGTTGCGCTATTCGCTTGGCAACGAGTATCTGAAGGCGGGCGAGGCCGCGCGCGCCGCCGAGCATCTTGGCCGCGCGGTCGAGCTCGATGCGAAGTACACGGCGGCGTGGAAGCTCTACGGCAAGGCGCTCACCGCCGCGGGACGCGACGCCGATGCGCTCGCCGCGTATCGGCGCGGCATCGAAGTCGCCGCGGCAAAGGGCGACAAGCAGGCGGAGAAGGAAATGCGCGTGTTCGCGCGCAGGCTGGAAAAGTAGCTAATCTTCCCGCCGCTGCGCGATGTGTGCCAGCGCCTCGCGCAGCCGGCGATGCCGGTTCAACTGCACGAAATAGCCGACATCGTCGTCGCAGCCCTTGGCGCGCATCAGCGCGACGAGCTTGAAGCGGTCCTCCTCCGGCCAGCGCTCGATATCGGGAATCAGCGCGATCGGCAGCGCGAGCGACTCGAACGCGGCGCGCTCCGATCGCGGCCAGCGCGCGATATCGGCGATCGGCAGAATCTCTGACACCCGTCGTCGTGCCGTCGCGCAGGCAGCGCGCCGGTCACCGCAATGCTCCGCCGCGATCCATGCCGACACTGCGCGGGCGACGTCGGCCGGCTCGGTGACCTCCGAGGCGACGACCGGCTCGACGTTGAGCACGAGGTCGCCGTCCGCCAGCGCGCGCATCGTCGCAAGCGGCGAGCGGTAGCCGCGCCTCGCTTCGATGCGTGCGAATTCGGCGCGGGCGAGCCTTGCCGCCGCGGCGTCGACCGGCCGGAACCCCAGCCGGTAGTAGAACCAGAACGCGCCGGAGCGCAGACCCTCGCGATTGCGGGCCCCGAACTGGTACGGCTCGATCACGAATCGTTTGATGCCGAATCGGTGCCGGAACACGCGAAGCACGTGCGCGAACAGCAGCGCCGATTCTCCACCGCGGAAGGGCGCGAAGACGTTGATGCCCGTCTTGCACACCGCAAGGAAAGGGAACCCGCCGCCGTAGCCCACCGGCACGCGGTTCTTGAACAGGACGTAACCCGTCTGCGTGTCGAGCGCGAAGCGCCGCTCGGGGTCCATCGCGAACAGCGCAATCGATGCGCCGTGCGGCAGCTCGAAGCACGCGACACCGTTGCGCGACGGCCATGTGATCGGATCCGTCTCGCGCGCGAGCATCGCAAGCACAGCGCGCGCCGTGTCGACGAGCTTCGTCTTCTCGAGCGGCGACAGGATCCGCTCCCTCGGCAGCTCCACATCGATCAGCCGAAGCAGGCCGCCCACCGATTTTTGCAGCGCATCCGAGTGCAGGTACGTCGCCTGCGGCAGACCGCGTGCGAACGTGCGCGAAAGGTTCGTGCGTTGCGGTTCGATGCGCACGTACGCCCGCAGCGAATCGAAGAGATGATCGCGCACGTCGGCGTCCGCTTCGATCGAGTCGACCGCGCGTGTCAGCCACGCGAGAAGGCCGCCGCTTCGCGCCCCCGCGAGCTCCTCCAGCAGCGCCATCGGATCGCCGGTCGCCGCGTCGAGTGCTTCGTGGTCGATCGAGGGCAGCGCGAGACGCAGCACGTCGGCGAGCGCGGTCCCGCCTTCGCCGAACGAATCGACATCGGCGCAGTTCGGATGGCGGCGAACGAGCCAGTGCGCGATTGACAGGCTGAACGCCGCGGTGACCGTCGACCAGGCGGTGCCGCTGCCGGCGAGTCGCTCGCGCTGGCGGTCGCTGCCGTGCTGCGCGATGCGCCGCGCCATCGAGGCCACGCGTCGAAGCTCTCGCTGCGCCGCGAGGGCGAGCTCAGCGGAATCGGGGTACGCGATGACGAAGAGCAGCAGGTCGTGGTAGGCAACGAGCGTGCGCGCGTCGGGCGGGCGCTCGCGACGAGCCTCGAACGCACGCGCGCATTGGGCGAGCAGTTCGCGCTTTTGCCGTGCGGCGTCGCCGCCGCAGCGCTGGGCGATCGCGCGCAGTGCATCGACCGCAAACGCCGCCGCCGGCTCCGTCGGCATGCTCATCACCGAAAGTTACGGGGAAAGAAGGAAAGGGGGTCGGACTCGACTTCCTATCCAGCGGGCTGCAAAGACCCTACTTTTCCCGTTCCGGACAGCCGCGATTGGCGAGCTCGTCGGCGCGCGTGTTGCCTGGGTGATCGTTGTGGCCCTTGACCCAATGCCATCGGATCGAATGCCGCGCGGCGAGCGCGTCGAGCTCACGCCACAGCTCCGCATTCTTGACGGGCTTGCGGTCGGCGGTCTTCCAGCCATTGCGCTTCCAGACGTGGATCCACGTCTCGATGCCGTTTTTCACGTATTGCGAGTCCGTGTAGAGATCGACGTCGCTCGCGCGCTTGAGCGCTTCGAGCGCGCGAATCACCGCGGTGAGCTCCATCCGGTTGTTCGTCGTCAGCGGCTCGCCGCCGCAGAGCTCCTTCTCGCGACCGCCTGCGACCAGCAGCGCGCCCCAGCCGCCGGGACCGGGATTGCCCTTGCACGCGCCGTCGGTGTAGATCTCGACCCGCGCCGCGACGCTCAAGTGGTCTCCGCCGGCGCGCGCTCGATGCATTCGCGCGCCTGTCGCGGCGCAGTGGCGAGGCCTCGCTTCTTGCCCTGCCACGCGGGTGTGATCACGCGCATGCCGAGCACGTTCTTCGTGGCGCGAAGGAAATACACGCCGCCCGCGATCGGCCACCAGCGATCGCCCGCCGACTCGAAGAACCCCGAGCGGCGCAGCCACTGCTCGGTCGTGAACGGCGGCACGTAGCAGTCGAGCCCGCCGCCGCTCACCTCGAATCCGAGCAGCTTCAGCCAGTCCTTGAGACGGTAGAGCGCGATGAAGTTGCCGGTCCACGGAGGCATTTCGCCGCGACCGAAATAACGTCGCGCGCCGAACAGCGAGAACGGATTGAATCCGGCGATGACGACCTGACCACCCGGACGAACGGCGCGATACGCCTCGCGCAGCATTCGATGCGGATCCTCGGTGAACTCGAGCGCGTGCGGCAGCACGATCAGATCGAGCGCGTTCTCCGGAAACGGCAACCAGTGCGGGTCGGCGAACAATGTCGCCGGCGGCTCGTAGTCCACGGTCCAGCGGTCGACGATGCGGCTCTGCGCGAGATACGGGTATTCGGGCAGCCCGATCTGGATCGCATAGAAGCCGAAGATATCGGCAACGGTGCGGTCGAACCACGCGAGCTCGCGCGCAAGCACGTAGCGTCCGAGCGGCGTCGCGAACCAGTCACTGAGCGTCGTTGACAGCGGCTCGGGCGCTCCGGAAGATGCTTCCATGCCCGCGATTATCCCGATCCCCGCGTTCAGCGACAACTACATCTGGGCGATCCGGGTCGGCGGGCGCGCCGCGGTCGTCGATCCGGGTGACGCCGCGCCGGTACAGGAATGGCTCGCGCGCGAGCGTGTCGAGCTCACCGCGATCCTCGCGACGCATCATCATGGCGATCACGTCGGCGGCATCGACGCGTTGGTCGGCTCGCGCCGGATTCCCGTGTACGGCCCCGCCGGCGAGACGATCCCGCGCCGCACGCATGCGCTAGCCGAAGGCGACACGATCGACGTCGAAGGGGTCGGACTGCACTTGCGCGTGCTCGACATTCCGGGTCACACGGCGGGCCATATCGCCTATGTGGGCGACAACGACGGCGCGCCGGTCGCATTCGTCGGCGACACGCTGTTCGCGGCGGGTTGCGGGCGTCTGTTCGAAGGCACGCCGGCGCAGATGAGCGCATCGCTCGCGAAGCTCGCGGCACTTGCGGGCGAAACGCGCGTCTATTGCGGTCACGAATACACGCTGGCGAACCTGCGCTTTGCGCGCGTCGTCGAGCCGTCGAGCACGGACATCGCCGAGCGCGAAACGCGTGAGAGAAAAAAACGCGAGCGCGGCGAGCCGACGCTGCCGACGACGATCGCGGACGAGCGCGCGACCAATCCCTTCATTCGAGCCGCAGAGCCGGCGGTGTTCGCCGCCGCGCAGCGGCACGCCGGGCGGCCGCTCGCCGACGCGGTCGACTCGTTCGCCACGCTTCGGGCGTGGAAGAACGCGTTCTGAAGCAGGTCGAACCCGCACCTGTTAGAGTTCGTCGCCGTCCGCCGGATCCGGGCCTCCGCCGCTCGGTGCGTGGTTGACGCCTGCTGTCAGGGAGCCCTACCATGCCCGGAATTTTTTGCGTGTGCAGCATTCGAAGCGCGATGCCCGGATCGAGACGAACGCATCGAACCCGCGTCGTCATCGCAATCGCGATGGCGTTCGGTGTCGCTGCATGCGCGACGACGACGCCTGCGCCTGATTCCGGCCCGGCACCGGTCGTCTCCGCGCCGGCCATTGCCGCTGAATCGGCAGCGACCGCCGCGGACTCCGCAGCGCCGGTGATCATCGCGCCGGCGTCCACGCTGCTGAAGCCGTTTGCGGAGCCGATCGCCGCCGAGCTCGAGCCGTTGCCTCCGCCCGCCGACGATCTGTGGGAACGCATCCGCAAGGGCTTCACGATCGCCGACCTCGACGATCCGTACGTCGGCAAATGGGAGCAGTGGTACTCGGAGCGGCCCGATTACGTCGAGCGGATGATCGATCGCAGCCGCCGCTATCTTTACCACATCGTTGCCGAAGTCGAAGCGCGCGGCTTGCCGCTCGAGATCGCGCTGCTGCCGATGATCGAGAGCGCCTACAACCCGGTCGCGCTGTCGACGTCGCGTGCGTCGGGCATCTGGCAGTTCGTGCCGTCGACCGGACGCCACTTCGGCCTCAAGCAGACGTTCTGGTTCGATTCGCGGCGCGATGTGATCGCCGCGACCGACGGCGCGCTCGACTACCTGCAGAAACTCTACGCACAGTTCGGCGACTGGCGGCTCGCGCTCGCCGCATACAACTGGGGCGAAGGCAACGTCGCGCGCGCGATCGAGCGTAACCAGCGCCAAGGCAAGCCGACCGACTATGCGAGCCTCGCGATGCCGTCCGAGACGCGCAACTACTTACCCAAGCTGCAGGCGGTGAAGAACATCGTTCGCGATCCCGACAAGTACGCGCTGGACTTGGCGGACGTTCCCGATGCGCCGTACTTCGCGGTGGTCAAGACGTCGCGGCAGATGGACGTCAAGCGTGCTGCCGAGCTCGCCGAATTGTCGGTCGAGGAATTCCAGTACCTGAATCCGCAACACAACCGGCCGGTGATCGCCGGCGGCGACCAGTACACGATCCTGCTGCCGATCGACAAGGCGGAGCTTTTCGCGGCAAAGCTCGAGCTCACCAATCAGCCGCTCGTCTCGTGGCAGGCGTACCGCCTTCGCGCCGGCGAGACGCTGCCGCAGGTCGCCGCGAAGTTCTCGATGTCGGTCGAGACGCTGCGCGCGGTGAACGGAATCGGCTCCAAGGCGCGCGTTCCGAGCGGACACGCGCTGCTCGTGCCCACGCAGCGGCCGACCGACGAGACGGCCGACTCGCTGTCGCGCACGGTGTTCACCACGGTGCCGCAGGGACGCACGTTCTACTACCGCGTTAACCGCGGCGACACGATGGCGGCGATCGCGGCGCGCTACGGCGTGACGTCGCAGGAGATCCGCAGCTGGAACCGGCTCACGCAGAACCAGCTCCAGGCGGGCCAGCGCCTTCGCATCACCAGCGATCTCGCGCCGAGCGCGAGTCGCGCGAAGCGCGCCGGCGGCAAGCCGGGCAAGCCGAAGTCGGTCGCAACGCGATCGGCGCCGGGATCAGCGAAGGGCGGCGGCAGCGTGGCAGGCAAGCCGATGGTCAAGCGAAACGGCCCGGGAAGATAGGGTCAGACACTATTTCCCGGCATGCAATCGAAGCTGTGCCGGCCGTCGTGAGAAAGGGGTGTCTGACGCTATTTTCGCGACACCGAAATGAAAACAGGCGACGCATCGAGCGTCGCCTGTTTTTTCGTCCACCACACGTCTGGGGCGGACCTTGGTGCCGCGCGGGGATTACTTCTTCGCGGCCTTCCTCTTGCCAGCCTTTCTCTTGGCGCCCTTGCGTTTGGTCGCCTTCTTGGCGGCCTTGCGCTTCGTTGCCTTCTTGGCGCCCTTGCGCTTGGTCGCCTTCTTGGCGGCCTTGCGCTTCGTCCCCTTCTTCGCACCGCGCTTCGCGCCCTTCTTTGCGCCGCGCTTTGCGCCCTTCTTCGCGGCCTTCTTCGCGCCGCGCTTTGCACCCTTCTTCGCGCCGCGCTTTGCCGCCTTCTTCGCACCGCGCTTCTTTGCCGCCTTCTTGGTCGCCTTCTTCTTCGTGGCGCCCTTCTTTGCGGCCTTCTTGCGAGTCGCCTTCTTCTTCGGCGCCGGTGTTGCGGCGGCCGGCGTCATCATCGACATCATGTCAGCCATTTCGGTTCTCCTGTCTGAGTTGCCTTGACTGTTATGTGCTTCTGCTTCGTCGCAGGCGGCGCCGGAATCGTCGAAATCGAAAGCGCACTCTTGACAAATCCGCTGCTACCTGCTGGCTGAATTGTAGCCACGTTTTCCCGAATTGCAAGATTTCGCCGCCGATTCCGGACCTTGCGCGCGCGATTGTTGCGTATTCGCACACGCCGTTTTCGCGTGTTTTGCGCGCGGCGCGCGCGTCACGGCAGCGGCGATTCGTGCGCGAACAGGTCGTCGATACGCTCTCTTGCGCGAGCGAGATGAACACGCTCGCCGTCGACGATCACCTCGGTGGCGCGGGGCCGCGAGTTGTAGTTCGAGCTCATTACGAACCCATATGCGCCAGCGGCGCCGATCGCGAGCAGGTCGCCCGGCGCAAGCGCGAGATCGCGGTCGGCGGCGAGGAAATCGGCGCTCTCGCATACCGGCCCGACGATCTGCCAGCGCAGCACCGGGCCCGCGCGAGGACGCACCGGCTGCACCGGATGCCATGCGTCGTACAGAGCGGGACGGATCAGGTCGTTCATCGCCGCGTCGACGATCGCGAAGTTGCGTTCGGCGCCCGTCTTGAGATACGTCACCCGGGTGAGCAGCACGCCGGCCGCGCCGACGATGAAGCGGCCCGGCTCCATCAGCAGTCGGTGCGCTCGCGGGCCGCGCGCGCGCCGCATCGCGAGCGCGTACGCGTACGGATCGATCGTCTCCTCGTCCGCGTAGCGAATGCCGAGGCCGCCGCCGAGATCGACGTGCTCGAGAGGAATGCCGTCTGCCTCGATGCGGTCGGCGAGCGCGAACAGCTTCTCGGCGGCCTCGACGCATGCGCCGAGATCAGTGATCTGCGATCCGATGTGGCAGTCGATGCCGCGCACGGCGATTCCCGGCAACGCCACGGCGCGGCGGTACAGCGGCAATGCGTCGGCGTACGCGATGCCGAACTTGCTCTGCTTGAGACCGGTCGAGATGTACGGGTGCGTGCGTGGATCGACGTCGGGATTGACGCGAAAGCTCACCGGCGCAACGCGGCCCACGCTGCTCGCCACCGCGGCGAGCGTGTCGAGCTCGGCTCCCGATTCGACGTTGAAGCACAGGATGCCGGCGGCGAGCGCGGATTCCATTTCGGCGGCGCTCTTGCCGACGCCGGAGAACACGACCTTCGACGGATCGCCGCCCGCTGCGATCACGCGGGCGAGCTCGCCGGCCGACACGATGTCGAATCCGCAGCCGAGGCGCGCGAGCGCGGACAGCACGCCGAGGTTCGAGTTCGCTTTCATCGCGTAGCACACAAGATGCGGCACGCCGTCGAATGCGGCGTCGTAGGCGCGATACGCCGCCTCGATCGCGGCGCGGGAATAGACGTAGCACGGCGTGCCGAAGCGCTCGGCGATCGCCGCAAGCGGAACGCGTTCGGCGCAGAGCTCGCCGCCGATCGGCGCGAACGCGCTCACGGCTTCTTGCCCGGCTCGGGCGGCACGATCGCGGAGGGCGGCTCCGACGGAAGCAGCGGTGGACGCGCTTCAGGATTCGTCGGTGGCGCCGGTGTGGCGCCTGCAGGTGCGGCAGACGCGTTGTCCGGCGTCGCCGGACGCAGCGGTCCCTTGATGCCGCACGCGGCGAGCGTCACGACGACAAGGCAGGCGGCGCCGCGGGCGAGCGAGGTGACGATAAACTGACGTAACATCGCAATTGCATCGTAGCACGCCGGCCGCAACGGCTCCGCGACGCGCTGGTGCGATGCCCAGGACCACGGACGATGCTGACCGACAGCGCTTTCATCGCCGCCGCCGATGCGACGCTCGCCGCCATCGGCGACGCGCTCGACGTCGCGCTCGAATCGTCCGACGTCGATCTCGACTGGAGCCTGAACGACGGCATCCTCGAGATCGAGGACGAGGCAGGCGGCAAGCTGATCGTCAACCGTCACGTGCCCAATCGCGAGCTGTGGGTTGCGGCGCGCTCAGGCGGATTTCACTTCGCGCCGCGTGACGGCCTGTGGCGCGACACGCGCTCCGGCGAGGAGCTCGGCGCCGCGTTGGCCGCGCTGGTTCAAACGCAGTCGGGGCTCACGCTGAAGCTGCCGCCGCTCGCCGCGCCATAACGGCTTGTCGTCCCCGCGAAGGCGGGGACCCAGCGACGTTTTGAGAGACACTGGATTCCCGCCTGCGCGGGAACGACGTCACGCTTCCAGCAGCGCCGTCCAGTCGTCGAGCGCCCGGCGCGCGGCGGCGTGTCCCGGGTACAACGTCTCGACGAGCGCCCAGAAGCGCGGCGAGTGGTTGAGCTCCGCGAGATGGGCAACCTCGTGCGCGATCACGTAATCGGCGAGCGCGGGCGGCAGCTGCGCGAGCCGCCACGACAGCCGCAGCTCGCCGCGATGGTTGCAGCTGCCCCACTCGCTGCGCGCGTTGGACAGCTTCACCTGCGGCGGCGACGGCGCAACGCGCGCCGCGTACGCGCTCACGCGCGGCAGCGCGAATCGCATCGTCTCGTCGTGCAGCCAGCGGCCGACGAACGACGCGATCTCGTTCTCGTCGTGCGCGGCCGGGTGGCGCACTGTGAGGTTCAGCATGTCCGCCGAGATCGCACGATCGCGCGCCGGAAACAGCGCGAGCGCGAGATCCCGGCCTTGGTAGACGATCGGCGCGCCGGTGACCCACGCGTGCGGCATCGCATCGCGGCGCCGGCTGCGCCATGCGTCCAGCGTCTTGAGGATCCAGCGCGCATGCTCGGCGAGCGCAGTTTCGATGTCGCGGATCGTCACCCAGCGCGGCGCGCGCACGGTGAGGCCGTCGAGCGCGATCTGCATGCCGATCGAGCGACGACGTGCGCGCACGAGCCGGTAATCGACGTCGTGCCCGGCGAGCGCCATGCGGCGCACTTGGCCGTCGGCGCTGCGCGGCTGGCCGTTGCCTTTCAGCGGAGCGCGGTCAGAGGCGCCCAAGTCGCGTAACCTCCCCTTCGATCCATTGCTCGACCTCCGCGGTCAGCTTCTGCGGATCCTTGCCGGCGGGTGCGATCGACGGTCCGATCGACATCGTAATCGTGCCGGGGCGCTTGCCGAGCACACCCTTGGGCCACAAGTAGCCGGCATTGTGCGCGATCGGCAGCACCGGCACGCCGAGTCGGGTGGCGAGTCGTGCGCCGCCGGTCTTGTATTTCGCGCGCGTGCCGGCGCGAATTCGCGTGCCCTCCGGATAGACGACGATCCAGAATCCCTGTGCGAACCGCTCGCGCCCTTGCTCGGCCATCTGCTGCATGGCATCAGTACCGGCCTTGCGGTCGATCGTGATCGGTGAGGCGAGCGCGAAGCCCCAGCCGAAGAAAGGGATCGACAGCAGCTCCTTCTTCGCGACGAACGCAAGCGGCGGGAAGTACAGGTTCAGCGCGAGCGTTTCCCATGTCGAGCTGTGCTTGCACATCAGCACGTGCGGATGCGCGGTCGGGTTGGCCGGAACATTCTCCATTCCGACGACGCGCCAGCGGATGCCGCAGATCCAGCGCGCGCCATAGACATTCGTCGTGCACCAGTGCGCCGCGATGCGATAGCGCGCAATGCGCGGCAGCCAGCACGTGGCGAGCATCGTCACCGCGTAGAGCGGCGTCACGATCGCCTGGAACAGCAGGAACAGCAGCGAGCGGATGTTCGACATTCCGCGCGAGGCCGCCGTCAGCCGTCGCCCGATGCGAGCAGCGCCGAGGCCGCGAACGCGAGATCGGGAAAGATCAGCGTGTTCTTCGGAAAGCCGCCCTCGCGCAACGTGCGCTCGCCCTTGCCGGTCAGCACGAGCATCGGCTGCGCGCCGACGAGCTCGGCGGCCTTGAGGTCGCGCAGACCGTCGCCGATCACCGGCACGCCGGTGAGATCCACGCCGAATCGGATGCCGATTTCCTTCAGCATCCCCGCCTTGGGCTTGCGGCACTCGCAACAGGCTTCGGCGGAATGCGGGCAGTAGAAGATCGCGTCGACGCGCCCGCCTGCGACCGCGAGCGCCTTGTGCATCTTCTCGTGGATCGCGTTCAGCGTGCCGATGTTGAGCAATCCGCGGGCGACACCGGACTGGTTGCTCGCAATGACGACGCGATAGCCTGCGTGGTTCAACCGCGCGATCGCTTCGAGGCTGCCGGGAATCGGCCGCCACTCGTCGGGCGACTTGATGAACGCCTCGCTGTCGTGGTTGATGACGCCGTCGCGGTCAAGCACGATCAGCTTGACGGCGCGTGTGGGCGCGATCGAGTCTGAGGCGAACTGGACCATGGTCTCGCTTAGGCGGCCAGCTTCGATATGTCGGCGACGCGGTTCATCGTGCGCGCGACGCCGGTCAGCAGCGAAAGCCGGTTGGCGCGGATCGCCGCATCGTCGGCCATCACCATCACGTCGTCGAAGAAGCGGTCGACGACGGGCTTCGTCGTCGCGAGCGCCTTGAGCGCGCCAGCGTAGTCGCCGCGATCGCATCGCGCCTCGATGTCGGGCGCGAGCTCGGCGAACGCCGCGTGAAGGTCGCGCTCGGCGCCGTCGGCGAAGCGCGCGGGATCGACGTTCGCGGTCGCCTCGACACCCGATTTGCGCAGGATATTGACGATGCGCTTGTTCGCCGCGGCGAGCGCCGCCGCTTCGGGCAGCGCCTCGAACGCCTGCACCGCGGCGAGCTTCGCGGGAACGAGATGGATGTCGGCCGGCCGCGCGTCGACGACCGCCGCGATCTGGTTCGCCGTGTAGCCCTGCTCGCGCAGATAGCCGCGCAGCCGGTCGTAGACGAACGCCTCGAGCGCATCGCGCGCGGGCTTGATCGCCGATACTTTCGCGAAGGCATCGAACGCGAGCGTCGTGAGCTCCGGCAGCGGCAACGCGAGCCGGCGCTCGATCACGATCCGCAGCACGCCGAGCGCGGCGCGGCGAAGACCGAACGGATCCTTGTCACCGCTCGGCTCGTTGCCCAGACCGAAGTGCGCGGCGAGCGTTTCGAGCTTGTCGGCGAGCGCGAGCGCCTGCGCGACTTTGTTCTCCGGCAGCGCGTCGCCGGCGAAGCGCGGCCAGTAATGCTGCTCGATCGCCGCCGCGACGTCGGCCGGCTCGCCGTCGTGCTGTGCGTAATAGCGGCCCATCAGGCCCTGCAGCTCGGGAAATTCGCCCACCATGTCGGTGACGAGATCGGCCTTCGCGAGATGGGCGGCGCGCTCCGCATGGCCGACGTCGGCGCCGATGCGCTCGGCGATCCCGGTCGCGATGCGGCGCAGCCGCTCGACACGCTCGATCTGCGGGCCGAGCTTGTTGTGGTAGACGACGGCGGCGAGCTTTTCGACGCGGCTTGCAAGCGGGACCTTGCGGTCCTGGTCGAAGAAGAACTTGGCGTCGGCAAGGCGGGCGCGCAGCACGCGCTCGTTGCCCTGGACGATTGCCGACGGATCGGCAGTCTCGATGTTCGACACGAGCAGGAACCGATTGACGAGCTTGCCGTAGCGGCCGGCGAGCGCGAAGTACTTCTGGTTCTGCTGCATCGTGAGTATCAGGCACTCCGGCGGCACGTCGAGAAACGCGGCGTCGAACGCGCCGGCGTACACCGCGGGCCACTCGACGAGCGCGCTCACTTCGTCGAGCAGCGCATCGGGCATGATCGGTTTGTCGGTGCCGGCCATCCGTTGCAGGCCTTCGACGATTCGCGCACGCCGCTCGGCGAAGCTCGCGACGATCTTGCCTTCGGCAGCGAGCGTTTCCTCGTAGGCATCCGCCGACGCGATCGGAATGTCCTTGCGCGAAAGGAACCGATGTCCGTCCGTCGTGCGTTGCGCGTCGAGCCCGAGCGCGATGACGGGGACGACTTCATCGCCGTGCAGCGCGAGCAGCGAATGCGCGGGCCGGACGAACTTCGTGTCGTTCCAGTAGCCGCCGGGGCGCGCGTAGCTCATGACTTTCGGAATCGGCAGCTTCGCGATCGTGTCATCGAGCGCTTGCTGCAGGCCGTCTTGCAGGGGGCTGCCGGCGGCGATCGAATGCAGAAACACCGACTCGCTCTTGCCGTCCGATTCGCGCGTGAGACGGTCGGAACCGTCGACCGCATTCGGCCACAAATCGGCAAGACGGTTGCGGCCGAGCGCATCGAGCTTCTTGCGCAGTGCCAGCGTCGGCTTGCCCGACGCATCGAGCGCGACCGACGCGGGCATCAGCTTCTGCGTGACCGGCTGGTCCGGCGAGCGCGCGAGCACGTGCATGACGCTCACCGCGAGCCGGCGCGGTGTTGCGTACCAATTCCAGGGCTGCATGAGACCAGGGGTCTCGTCGACATCCTTGCTGACGAATCCGGCAACGGCCAAACGATGGTACAGACCGTCCGCGAATGCGATCGCCAACGCCTTCAACGCCTTCGGCGGCAACTCCTCGGTGAAGAGCTCGACGGTGAGTGTCGCGGGGCTCACGCGGCGTCCGCTAGATACATCGGCGGCATCGACCGGCGCTGCGCGGTCGACAGCATCGGATAGTCGAGCGCGCAGCGCGATTCGAGGTATGCGGTTGCGACGAGCCGCGACAGCGTGCGGATGCGCGCGATGTACGCGGCGCGCTCGGTAACCGAAATGGCGCCGCGTGCGTCGAGCAGATTGAACGTGTGCGCGGCCTTGAGGATCATCTCGTAGCCGGGCAGCGGCAGCTTAGCTTCGAGCAGCCGCTTCGCCTCGCCCTCGAACAACGCGAAGAGCTCGAAGAGCTTCGCGGAGTTCGACTGCTCGAAGTTGTACGTCGACTGCTCGACCTCGTTCTGATGGTAGACATCGCCGTACGTGAGCGTCTCGCGAACGCCGCTGTTCTCGCGCTCGGTCCAAACGAGGTCGAACACGTTGTCCTTGCCTTGCAGGTACATCGCGAGCCGCTCGAGGCCGTACGTGATCTCGCCGGTGATCGGATTGCAGTCGATGCCGCCGACCTGCTGGAAGTACGTGAACTGCGTGACCTCCATGCCGTTCAGCCACACCTCCCAGCCGAGCCCCCACGCGCCAAGCGTCGGGTTCTCCCAGTCGTCTTCGACGAACCGCACGTCGTTCTTCTTGAGATCGAAGCCGAGCGCTTCGAGTGAGCCGAGATACAGATCGAGGATGTCGGTCGGCGACGGCTTCAGCACGACCTGGTATTGATAGTAGTGCTGCATCCGGTTCGGGTTCTCGCCGTAGCGGCCGTCCTTGGGCCGACGCGACGGCTGCACGTACGCGGCACGCCACGGCTCGGGGCCGAGCGCACGCAGGAACGTCGCCGTGTGCGACGTGCCGGCGCCGACTTCCATGTCGTAGGGCTGCAGCAGCGCGCAGCCGTTGGCGTCCCAATAGTCCTGAAGGCGCAGGATCAGTTGTTGAAACGTGATCATCGCAAAGCGCTCGAAAGTGCCCGGATTTTAGCGGGTTTCAGCGGCGCCCGCCCACCAACGCCTGCGCCGAAGTACGCCTTGATCGCCGCCGTGAAGCGCATGCGGCCGTGTTGTCTGCGTTCAAGCAAGCCGACATGACGTTCGATGTTGACGCCGGGAAGGCGAATGACCGAAAGCGCGCGATCGCGCGTCCACTGCACGTTTGCGAGCTGCGGCACGATCGACACGCCGAATCCCTGCCGCACGAGCTCGACGATCGCCTCCACCGAATTGAGCTCCATCGCGTCGCGCACGGTGACGTCGCATTGCACGAGCGCGCGCTTCACCAGATGACCGGTCCACGCTTGACGATCGAAGCGGATGAACGGCGAGGCGCGCAGCGCGTCGAGCGGTTTGGCCGGCAGCGCGAAATGCGGCCGCCGCGGAACGATCATGACCATCGGCTCGCGATAGAGCGGCGTCCACGACAGCCTCGCCGGCAACGGGCGCGGCGATTGCGAGACGACGGCGGCGTCGAGCTCGCCCTCGTCGACCTTGCGCGCGAAATCGCTCGACAACCCGGCGAAGAGCTTGACGTCGAGCTGCGGGTGATCGCGCTTGATCGTCCATAGCGCGTCGGCGAATGCGCCCATCAGCGCCGAGACGAGCGCACCCATCGCGATCGTTCCCGACAGGTCGTCGGCGTCGCGTCCGGCGACGAGCGACTCGAAGCGCACGACGAGCTCCTCGATCTGCGGCACGGCCTTGCGGCCGGCGGTGTTGAGCACGACTGCGCGGGCGGTGCGATCGAACAGCGCCTGGTCGAGCGCCTGCTCGAGCGCGCGGACCTGCAATCCGACGGCCGCCGCGGTGAGACCGATCTCCTTGCCGGCAGCGGCAAACGTGCCGTGGCGGACGACGGCGAGGAACGTCGTCAGCGTACGCAGCGAGACCATCGGACGATTATAAAGGATCGCTTTATCTCAACTGCACAAAAACTAGCTTTTCTTTTGCTGCCGCGGGCCGGATAATTGCAGCGATGAGCACCAATCTCTCGGTGTCCGTCTGGCGCGGCGCCGCCGGCGGAGCCTTCGTCAGCTACGACGTCCCGCGGCTCCCGAGCCAGACGGTGCTCGACGTCGTCACCTATATCCAGCGGCGGCTCGAGCCGTCGCTCGCGTACCGCTTCGCCTGCCGTGTGGGCATGTGCGGCTCGTGCGCGATGACGGTGAACGGTGTCGCACGCTGGACGTGCCGCACGCACGTCTCGAAAGTCGCCGACGACGGACGGCTCGAGATCGCGCCGCTCGCGAACCTGCCGCTCATCCGCGACCTCGTCACGGACATGCGCGACTTCTTCGACAAGTGGGCACGCGGGAAAGGACAGTTCAAGGGTGAGCGGACGCGGCACGACGATTTCGCGCGCGTCGCGCCCGCATCGAAGGCGCGCGAAGCCGCGAACGCCGGCATCGAGTGCATCGGCTGCGCCGTCTGCTACGCGTCGTGCGACGTCGTGCGCTGGCGGCCCGATTACCTCGGACCGGCGGCGCTCAACCGCGCGTGGACGCTTGCCAACGACGTTCGCGACACGCAACAGGCCGAGCGGCTGCGCGCGGTCGCAGGCGACGCCGGTTGCCACGCGTGCCACACGCTCGGCTCGTGCACCGAGCGCTGCCCGAAGGCGATCGCACCGACGGCCGGCATCGCGGGCTTGAAGCGCCTCGCCGCGCGCGCGGCGTTGCGAGGCAAGCTGTGACGAGCGCGGCGACGCAGGCGAAGCTCTGGTTCTGGCAGCGCGCGAGCGCCGCCGCGCTCGCCGTGTTCGTCATCGTCCATCTGGCGATCATCATCTACGCGGTGCGCGGCGGGCTCACCGCCGCCGAGATTCTCGGCCGCACGCGCGGTAGCGCGAGCTTCGGCGCCTTCTACGGCCTTTTCGTCCTCGCGTGTGCCGTGCACGTGCCGATCGGACTTTCGGCGATCGCGCAGGAGTGGCTCGGCTGGCGCGAGCGCACGGCGAACGTCGCGGCCGCACTGTTCGCAGCGCTGATCGTCGTCATCGGCTTTCGCGCCGTCTACGCGGTGGTCATCGGATGAAGCGCGCGATCGACATTCGTGCGCACGGGCATTCGGCGTACTGGGCGTTCGTCGTCCACCGCGTGTCGGGCCTCGCGCTCGCGGCGTTCCTGCCCCTTCACTTCTGGGCGCTCGGCCGCGCGCTCGATGGCGAGGCCGCGCTCGACCGGTTTCTCGCACTGACCGACTCGCCCGCGGTCAAATGGTCGGAATGGGCGCTGGTGATGCTGCTGTCGGTTCATCTGGCCGGCGGATTGCGCGTGCTGCTGATCGAGTTCGGTGCGTGGTCCGGCCTGCGCAAGGACTGGATTGCCGGCGCCGCCGGGTTCACCATCGCCATCGGTCTCGCATTCGCGCTTGCGTTGGTGCGCTAACGCGACGAAACGAACCGTCATTCCCGCGAAGGCGGGAATCCAGTGGCTCTCGGTACCAACGTCACTGGGTCCCCGCCTGCGCGGGGACGACAACCGAGCCGACGGGTAACATTGAGCACGTGCGATGAAGATCGATCTCGCTGCCGTCGAAGAAGCCTCGAAGGCGCTCTACATCAGGGCGCTCAAGGTGCTGCCGCCCGACGTCAAGGACGGCTTCGCGCGGCTCGCCGCGACCGAAACGGTCGCGCGCGCGAAGGACGTGCTCGGCACGATGATCACGAACATCGCGGTGGCCGAGCGAACCGACAACCTGCTCTGCCAGGACACGGGACTGCCGATCTACAACGTGACGATCGGCCGCGGTGTCGACGTCGACGGTCTCGCGCTGAAGGAGGCGATCCGCAACGGTTGCGCGCGCGCCACGCGCGAGTACCCGTTCCGTTCGTCGGTCGTCCATCCGCTGACGCGGCAGAACGATCACACGTCCTGCGGCATCGAGATGCCGGTCGTGCACATCGACTTCGGTGACGCGGCGGACACGCTCGAAATCGAGATGATTCCGAAAGGAAGCGGCTCGGAGAACAACTCGTTCCTGAAGATGGCGATTCCGGCCGAAGGCGTGGACGCGATCAAGCGCTTTGTCGTCGACTGCGTAATCGCGGCCGGCGGCAAGACGTGCCCGCCGACGATCGTCGGTGTCGGCATCGGTGGCACGTCCGATCTGTGCGTCGCGCTCGCCAAGCGAGCGGCCACGCGCGCGCTCGGCACCCACTGCAGCGATCCCGAGGCGGCGAAGCTCGAGACGGAACTGTCCGAGGCGGTCAACGCGCTCGGCGTCGGACCGCAAGGACTGGGCGGCGATTCGACGGCGTTCGCCGTCCATATCGAGCTCGCGGCGACACACATCACAATGAACCCGGTCGCCGTCAACATGCAGTGCCACTCGGCGCGGCGCGCGAAGGCGACGTTCACGCCGGCCGGCGTCGAATACGGGTTCTAGAGCGATGGCGCATTACGATCTCGCCACACCCGTGACCGAAGCGCAGGTGCGCGAGCTGCGCGTCAACGATACGGTAACGCTGCAGCGAACGCTCTACGGGATCCGCGACGCCACGCAAATCCATATGTTCGACCGCGGCAGGACGACACGCTTCGATCTGAACGGCCACGCGGTCATCCATACGGCGCCGAACGTGCGCAAGGTCGACAAGAGCGCGGCGCATCCGGCGGGCTACGAGCCACTGTGCGTCGGCACGACGACGTCCGACCGGATGGAGCGCTTCACGCGGCCGCTGATGGCCACGTATGGCGTGCGCATCATCATCGGAAAAGGTGGCTTGCGCGAAGCATCATTAGCGGCTTTCCGCGAGTTGGGCGGCGTCTATCTCGCGATCATCGGCGGCACCGCCGCGCTCGAAACGACGTGGATCGAGGCGATCGAGGACGTCGATCTCGACGATCTCAATCCCGAGTCGCTGTGGAAATTTCGCGTGCGCGACTTCGGCCCGCTGCTCGTCGCGATGGACAGCCACGGCGGAAGCCTTTACGACACCGTCAGGGACGGCGTGGAGTCGCGTCGCGCGCAGGTGCTCGCGAAGCTCGGCGTGAAGTCGCCGTCGGCGTGAAGCGCCTTTCGACCGACATCCTGATCCTCGGATCGGGCGGCGCGGGACTCTTCGCGGCGCTGCACGCGCATCAGACAGATCCGAAGCTTTCGATCACCGTCGCCGTCAAGGGCCTGCTCGGCAAATGCGGCTGCACGCGGATGGTTCAGGGCGGCTACAACGTCGCGCTCGCGGCCGGCGACTCGGTCGAGCGCCACTTCATGGACACGATCGAGGGTGGCAAGTGGCTGCCGAACCAGGACCTCGCGTGGACGCTCGTGACGAAAGCTGTCGAGCGCATCCACGAGCTCGAGAACGAGCTTGGCTGCTTCTTCGATCGCAATCCCGACGGCACGATCCACCAGAAGGCATTCGCCGGCCAGACGTTCGATCGCACCGTTCACAAGGGCGATCTCACCGGCATCGAGATCATCAACCGGCTCGCCGAGCAGGTGTGGGCGCGCGACATCGCGCGGCTCGAGGAGCATCGCGCCGTCGAGTTGATCAAGACGCCGGACGGCTCCGCACTCGCCGGCGTGCTGATGATCGACATGCGCACCGGCGAGTTCGTGTTCATGCAGGCGAAAGCAGTGTTGCTCGCGACCGGCGGCGGCCCGACGATGTACAAGTTCCACACGCCATCGGGCGACAAGAGCTGTGACGGGCTCGCAATGGCGCTGCGCGCCGGGCTCGCGCTGCGCGACATGGAGATGGTGCAGTTCCATCCCACGGGACTGCTCGCTGGCGCGGGGACGCGGATGACCGGCACGGTGCTCGAGGAGGGTCTGCGCGGCTCAGGTGGCTATCTCTTGAACGGCGCCGGCGAGCGCTTCATGCAGAACTACGATCCCAAGTCTGAGCGTGCGACGCGCGACATCGTCTCGCGCGCGATCTTCGCGGAGATGCGCGCCGGCCGCACGACGCCCAACGGCGGCGTGTACATCCAGATGCATCATCTCGGCCCCGACAACGTCCGCCGGCAGTTCAAGGGGATGGTCGATCGCTGCGCCGATTGCGGATTCGATCTCGCAGGCGGGCTGGTCGAAGTCGTGCCGACCGCGCACTACATGATGGGCGGTGTCATGTTTGCGCCCGATTGCACGACGGCCTTGCAAGGACTATTTGCCGCCGGTGAGGACACGGGAGGCGTACACGGTGCGAACCGCCTCGGCGGCAACGGTGTGGCGAACTCGACGGTGTTCGGCGGCATCGCCGGCGAAACGATGGGCGCGTGGGTGCGCAATGCCGCGTTGCGCGCGCCGGACGAGGCGGCGATCGCGCGCGCGGTCGTGCATTGCGACGCTCCGCTCAAGCGGCCGGCCGGCGATCTCGAGCCGATCCGCGAAGCGCTTTACGAGTGCATGTGGGACGACGTCGGCATCCTGCGCACCGGCGAAGGACTACGGCGCGGGCTCGCGAAGCTTGATGCATTGGACGGCGAGCTCGCGGCGACCGGGGTCGCCGACGCCGACCGCGCGTTCAACCTGACGTGGCACGACTGGCTGAACCTCGAGAGCCTGATCGACGTGAGCCGCGTGATCGCGACGGCCGCGCTCGCGCGCGAGAACTCGCGCGGCGCGCACTATCGCGAGGATTTCCCGGCGGCTGGCGATCTCGCATCGTCGGCCTTTACGATTGTCCATGCGAGCGACCGCCGCCTCGACGTCACGCACGAGCCGGTTATATTTACGCGCGTGCGGCCGGGGGAGACGATCCTGCAATGACGCGACGCGTCGAGCCTGCGCCCATCACCTCAGCTTTTTCCGCACGACAAGCTTGAGGCCGGACCATGTGTCGCTGACCGCACAGACCTTCACATCGACGAATCCGAGCGGCAGCGCGAGTTCCCGGATTGTGTCTTCGTTGATGCCGCTCGGCATGTTGGCGGACCTCTTGGGCCACGAGACCCAGACGATGGCCGCCGGTCCAAGTTTCGAGCGGCAGGTACCGAGCGTCGTTGCGAGCTCCGCTCTTTTCACCGAGAAGACGTGCACGAGATCGGTCGCGCTCGACATGCGGGAGACGAACGCAACGCCATCCGGTAGCGGTTCGAGAAGTTCGCGATATCCGGATGGTTCGTTCCTGACATGCACGCTGAACCCTGCGCGCAGGCCGAGCTTGGATGAAAGCGGCGTACCTGAATAGCCGGCCCGGCTCGTCATGCATGCACGCGCCGTAGAAACGAGCGCAGCCTTTCGACGCCTTCCGCAAGCCGCTCTTCGGTCGAGGCGAAGCACCACCGAACGAAGCCCTCGCCCTCCGGACCGAATGCCACGCCGGGTGCAAGTCCGAGACCCGCTTCGGTGACGAGCCGCTTGCAAAATGCGAGGCTGTCGGCGACGCCTTCGACGCGGAAGAACGCGTACATCGCGCCCGGCGCAGCGACGCTTTCGACACCCGGTATCGTCTGAAGTTGCGCATCGAGGAAATCACGTGCGTGGCGCAAACGCTCGACGGTCCTCGCAATAACGTCATCTCCTTTTGCCATCGCGACCACGCCGGCGCGCTGGACGAAGCCCGGCGCGCACGACGTGTTGTATTCCAGCAGCGTGGCGAGATCCGCAACGAGCGCTTGCGGCGCGACGATCCAACCGAGTCGCCATCCCGTCATCAGCCAGGACTTGGAAAAGGTGTTCGTGCTGACGATGCGGTCATCGGGGTCGCCGAGGTCGAGGAACGAAGGCGCCGCGGCGACCCCGCCGCGATCGACGTAATACAGACGCTCGTACGCGTCATCGGCAACGATCCAGATGCCGTGCTTGCGGCAATGCGCGAGGATGACACGTTGATCCTCCGCGGCAAGCGTCCATCCCGTGGGATTGTTGGGCGAGTTGATGTAGACCGCGCGCGTGGCCGGCGTCAAACGGTCCAGCAGCCGGCCTACGTCGAGCGTCCAGCCGGCTGCCCCGAAATCAAGGCAAACGCAGTCGACGTCCGCACCGAGGATCTTGGGAATCTCGACGAGATTGGGCCAAAGCGGCGTGACCGCGACGACGCGATCGCCAGGGCCGATCAACGCCTGCGTCGTGATCATCAGCGCCGACATGCCCGAATTGGTGACCGCGACCCGATCGACGCCGGCAGGACGACGCAATCGCGAGACGTAAGCCGAGATCGCGTGACGGAGCTCCGGAATCCCGAGGTTCTGCGTGTAGAACGTATCGCCGGCGTTCAGCGCGTCGATGCCTGCCCGCCGGATGAAGTCCGGAGTGACCTCGTCCGGCTCGCCGAACCAGAACGCAAGCACATCCTGGCGGCCCATCCCTACGTTCGCGACTTCACGGATCTTCGACGCACGAAGCGCGCGGACCGCGTCGCGGGCGTGAAGCGTGGCGTTACGCATCGACGATCTGGGCGAACGTCAATTCGCGGGGAAGGATCAGCAGCGGTTAATGCTGCATGCCCCAACGTCGCACGGTGCGCGCCTCGATCGTGCGGAAGATGACGTTCTCGACGACCAGCCCGATCAGGATGACCGAGAACAATCCCGCGAACACATTCGGGATGTCGAGCTGGTTCTTGTTCTCGTAGATGTACCAGCCGAGGCCGCCCTGCCCGCTGCTGACGCCGAAGACGAGCTCGGAGGCGATGAGCGTGCGCCACGCGAACGCCCAGCCGATTTTCAATCCGGTCAGGATGCTGGGGAACGCCGCCGGGATCAGGATCTTGGTCACGTATGCGATGCCGCCCAATCCGTAGTTGCGACCGACCATTCGCAACGTGTTCGACACGGACAGGAAGCCCGAGTGCGTGTTGAGCGCGACCGACCACAACACCGAGTGGACGAGCACGAAGATCAGGCTGCCGCTGCCGAGCCCGAACCAGATCAGCGCGATCGGCAACAGCGCGATCGCGGGCAGCGGATTGAACATCGACGTCAGCGTCTCCAGCAGGTCGTTGCCGATCCGTGTGGCGACGCCGAGCGCGGTGAGCACTGCGGCCGCAGCAATGCCGATCGCGTAACCCATCACCAGCACCCTCAACGACGTGCCGATGCGCGCGAGGATCTCGCCGCTCATCACGCCCTGGAAAAACGCGACGTTGGTCGCGACAAACGTCGGGAACAGCAGGTCGTTGTCGAGCAGGCGCGCGCCGATTTCCCAGATCAGCGCGAGCGTGATGAGGATGACCGCCTTGCGAACCGCGCCGATGTTGTAGATGCGCTCGAAGATCGACAGCGGCTTTTCGACGACGCCGAACGCCGACGATTCGATCGGCCGGCGGTGGATCTCGGGCCGCGCACCGAGCGCGGCGTCATGCTCACTCATGATGGTGTGCCTCGTCTTCCTCGACCTCGTCGGCGAACAGCATGTCGTGGATCTGGACCTCGAGCGCTTTCGACGTCTGCGGATCCGCGTCGCGCGGCGCGCTCGCGAGCTCGGCCTTCACTTGCCCGGGATGCGGCGACATCAGCAGGATGCGGCTGCCGCATTTGATCGCCTCGGGGATCGAATGCGTGACGAAGAGCACGGTGAACCGCGTGTCGTCCCACAATTGCAGCAGCTCGTCCTGCATCTTGCGGCGCGTGAGTGCGTCGAGCGCCGCGTACGGCTCGTCCATCAGCAGAATGTCCGGCTCCATCGCCATGCCGCGCGCGAGCGCGACGCGCTGCTTCATGCCGCCGGAGAGCATGTGCGGATGGTGGTGCGCGAACGGCGCGAGCTTCACCTTCTCGATGTACTGCATCGCCTTGTCCTCGGCGGCCTTGCCCTTGAGCTTGCCCGACGAGACGAGCGGGAACATCACGTTGTCCTTCACCGTCTTCCACGGCAGCAGCTGGTCGAACTCCTGGAAGATCATCATCCGGTCGGGACCGGGCTTGTCGACGACCACGCCCTTGAGCCGGATCTCGCCCTCGGTCGGCGGCAGATAGCCGCCGACCGCTTTCAGCAGCGTCGACTTACCGCAACCGGACGGCCCGAGCAGCACGTAGCGATCCGAGCGGAAAACCTCGAAATCGACGCGATACGTCGCGGTGACCAGATGCTGCGTCGTCTTGTACTGCAGCGTGACGCCGCGCACGTCGAGCAACGGTGCAGGGTGCGCGGCTTCGTTCTGCACGGCGCGTCAGGCGCTCTCGTAAAGACGGGTCAGCACGAACTCGCGGTGACCGAGCACCTCGGCCGCGGTGAGGCGGCCGTTCGCGGTGCGCAGCATGCTCTCGAGCGCCTTGTCGCCGGCCTGGTCGAGATTGATCTCGCGCTGCAGCAGGCCGGAGACGTCGACGTCGATGTGCTCGCCCATCGTGCGTACGGTGCGCGGGTTCGCGCACAGCTTGATCACCGGCAGGATCGGATTGCCGATCACGTTGCCCTGCCCGGTCGGGAAGAAATGCACGACGAATCCGGACGCCGCGCACAGCGTCACCATTTCGGCCGCCGCCGACGAGCTGTCCATGAACCACAGACCGGGACCGGTCGGCACCTCGGCCTTGTCGATGACGCCGTCGATGAGACACTTCTTGCCGATCTTCTGGATGTTGCCGAACGCCTTCTCCTCGATCGTCGTCAGGCCGCCTGCGATGTTGCCTTTCGTCGGCTGCGAGTCGGAAAGGTCGCTCGTCTTGTGGCGATTGATCACCTCCTGATATCGGTCGAACATCGCCATGAACTTGTCGCGCACCGCTGGCGTGCGACAGCGCTCGGCGACCAGGTGCTCGCCGCCCGTGAGCTCGGTCGTCTCGCCGAACACGAGCGTCGTGCCCAGCGGATAGAGCTTGTCGAATGCGTTGCCCACGGTCGGGTTCGAGGCACAACCGGACGTCGTGTCGGACTCGCCGCATTTGCACGACACCCATAGCTCGGCGATCGGGCAGCGCTCGCGCTGCTTCTCGGAGGCCCATTGCATGAGCTCGCGCGTGGCGCGCGAGGCCCGCATGACTGTGTCCGTGTCGCCGTGAAGCTCGATTCCGAAGTGGAGCGCAGGCTTGCCGGTCTTCTTGATGCCCTCGGCGACCTTGCCTGCCCAGCCTTCCTCGATGCCGATGACGACGACGGCGGCGACATTCGGATTCGAGCCGGTGCCGATCAGCGTGCGGAAGTGCAGATCGAGATCGGCGCCGAATTGCAGCCGTCCATATGGATGCGGCAGCGCCATCGTGCCCTTGACGTTGTTCGCAACCGCCTCGCACGCCGCGTTGGAGATGTCGTCGACCGGCAGGATGATCACGTGGTTGCGTACGCCCACGCGGCCGTTCTCGCGCCGGTAGCCCATGAAAGTCGTGTTGCGGTCGATCATGTTCATTCCCTCGATGGTGCTTGCAAGCAGCAAATTTTGAAGCCGTCATTCCCGCGAAGGCGGGAATCCGGCGACTTTCTGCGAACGACGCTGGGTCCACGCCTTCGCGGGGACGACGCACGGACGCCTCACCAGCGCTTCGTCTTGATGTTGTGGACGTGCGCGTGCTCGCCGGCGCGGATCGGCGCGACGACGCGGCCCATGTCCTGGCCGTACTTGTACACGGTATCGCCGACCTTCATGTCGGCGAGCGCGAGCTTGTGCCCGATCGGGATGTCCTGGCGCGCCGAAAGCTCCACGGTTCGATCGTCGTCCATGACCCAGCCGGTGAGCGTCTGTCCCGCCTTGACGCCTTCGACGACGACGACGGCCACCGTGTCCTTGGCGTCGTGCAATACGAAATGAATCATCGCTTCTCTCCTCGTTGCCGCTCGATGGTCGAACGACGATGCTAGAACATCTCGCGCCGCGAAGCCAACCGCGGCTTGACTTCAGGCGGTCGCCGGCTGGCTTTGCGCGCTGGTCGCGGCCAGCGTTTCGATCGCCGCCCCGTCCGTGGCGAAGAACGCCGCGTCGCCCAGCTCGCGCGTGAGACCCGTGCGCTCGAGCACATCGTGCACCTGCTTCTTCACGCCCGCGAGCTTCAATGCGACGCCTTGAGCCAACAGCCTCTCGTGCAGCTGACGCAGCATTTCGATGCCGGTCGCATCGATGTCGTTGACCGGGCTCGCTGCGATCAGCACCGTCTTCACGCCGGGATGCAGGCGCTCGTTGACGAATCGCTCGAGCAGCGGTGCGGTGATGTAGGTGATCGCCGCGTCCATCCGGACGGCGAGCACGTCGGGCGCAACATGCGGCAGACGGTGATGACCGCGCTCGCGCAGCGTGCCATCCGGATGCGGGCCGACCTCGATGATCCGCGGCCGGCTGCGCCGGTAAAGATACGCGAGCAGCGAGACGACGAAGCCGGCGAACACACCCCAGTGCAAGTACGGCACCGAGGCGATTGTCGCGACGAATGTCAGCAGCGCGATCGCACCGTCGTCCGGCGAGGCGCGCCACAACCGCCGGAAAACGGCGAAATCGAGCAGGCCCGCGAGCGGGACGATGATGATCGCCGCCAGGGCTGCGAGCGGCAGGTGATAGAGATAGGGTGTGGCCCACAGCAGGCACGCGAGCACGCACGCCGCGGAGAACAGCGTCGACCAGCCGGTTTCGGCGCCGACGTACAAGTTCAACGCCGAGCGCGAGAATGAACCGCTCACCGGGAACGCGCCGGATGCGCCGCTCGCGATCTTCGCGAGGCCCTGACCGATCAGCTCCTGATTCTGGTCCCACGGCTCGCCGCGCTTGCGCGCGAGCGTGCGGCAGCTCGACATCGCCTCGGTGAAGCTCAGCAGCGCGATGATCAGCGCCGCCGGCAGCAGCGCGCGATGCTCGTCGAGCGGAATCGAAGGCGGCAGCGTGAGCGGGGGCAAGCCGCCGGGAATCGGTCCCACCACGGCGCCGCCTTTCGCCGCGAGCCCGATGGTCGCGCTCGCGATGATGGCGATGACGCAGACGATCAGCACGCCCGGAAGTCGCGGCGCGAATCGCCGCTGCACGATCAGCAGCAGGATTGCCGCGAGCCCGAACGGCGCCGCATCGGCGACCAATCGCGGCGAATCGGCCAGCGCCGCAGCCGCGCGCGCGGGCCATTGCGCGTCGTGCGGCGCCGGCAGTCCCAACAGCGGCGGCAGTTGCGAAACGATGATGATCAACGCCGCTGCATTGATGAAGCCCGCCACCACCGGATACGAGACGAAATTCGCGATGATCCCCATCCGCAGCGCGCCGAGCAGGAACTGGATCGCGCCGGCGTAGAGCGCGAGCCACATCGCGAGGTACACCCAATGCGCGCTGCCCGGTGAGGCGAGCGGTTGCAGCGACGCCAAGGTGAGCAGGCTCGTCAACGCGACGGGACCGACGGCCAGCAGCGGCGACGAGCCCCACAGCACACCCACGACCGCGGGCAGCAGCGCTGCGTAGAGTCCCGTTTCGGCCGGCATGCCGGCGACCGTCGCGTACGCGAGCGCCTGCGGAACGAGCACCAGGCCGACGGACACGCCGGCGAGCGCGTCCTTGCGCAGCGAATCGAGCGTCGGCCGCGGCCAGGCCAGAAACGGAAACATGCGCCGCCACACCGGTTTCACGAGGCCGTCTCGCCCTGCGCCGCACGCCCGTGCAGTCGCGCGTAGGCGAGCGCGCCCGCCAACACGAAGATGGCGGCCGCGACCGCGATCGCATCGCCGATGCGCACGTACGGCGTGATCCCCTGACGTCCCGTGACATGCACGTCGAGCGTCGCGCGGGTGAACCACGGCAAGCGCGCGAGCTCGCGGCCTCGATGATCGATCGCCGACGTGATGCCGGTGTTGGTGGCGCGCAGCATCGGCCGGCCCGTCTCGAGGGCGCGCATCGCCGCGATCTGGTTGTGCTGCAGCGCTGCGAGCGAATGGCCGTACCACGCGTCGTTCGTCATGTTCACGAGAAGCGTCGCGCGGGCGGCCTGCGGCCGGATGTCGGCACCGAACGCGTCCTCATAGCAGATGTCGACCGCCACGCGCTGGCCGGCGACCTCGAGCGGCGGCTGATCGGCGTCGCCGGCGCTCTGGCTTGCGAGCGGAATCGCGAGCACCGAGCGGATGAACCATCCGACGACGGGCTCGAGCGGGATCGTTTCGCCGAAGGGCACCAGATGCCGTTTGCGATAGCGCTGCGCGCCCGACGCGCCGAGCGTGATCACGCTGTTGTAATAGCGCGGCTCGGTTTGTCCGGGCAGCGGCGGCTCGAGCGTGAACAATCCAAGCAGCAGGTCGCCGCGACGCCCGCGCGCGGCGAGCGTCAGGCGCGACAACACCGAGTCGGGCACTTCGTCGGCGAACATCGGAAACGCGCTTTCGGGCAGCACGATCAGCCGGCCGCGCGCCCGCAAGACGAGGTCGGTGTAGAGGTCGAACGTGCGCTCGCGAAATGCGGGATCGAACTTGAGGTCCTGCTTGACGTTGCCTTGCACAAGGGTCACCGCGAGCGGCTCGCCTGCGGGCTGCGTCCATTCGATTCGCGCAAGCGCCGAACCGACGGCCCATGGAATCCCCGCGGCGATTGCGAAGGCGACCGCGTGAGGGTAGCGGGCCTCGGCGATCGCGTCGAGCGCAATGATGATGCACGCGGCCGTGAGGGCGCTTGCGAGCGTGACGGCGAACACGCCGCCGATCGGCGCGAAGCTCGCGAGCGCGCCCGGTGCGCCAACCGGTATCTGCGCGTAGCCGAGCGACAGCCACGGGAAGCCGGTGAAGATGACGCTGCGCAGCCATTCGGTCAATGTCCATGCGCCGGCGGCGCCGATCGCGCGCGCAACCGAACGGGGAGCGCTCCAGCGAGCTGCGAGCCAACCCGCGACGGCCGGATAGAGCGCAAGAAGCGCACAGAAACCGGCGGTGCCGATCGCGGCGAGCGGCGCCGGCATGTTGCCGAACGTGTGCAGCGCGATGTAGACCCATGACGCGCCGGCGGTGAACATTCCGAGGCCGAACGCGAATCCGAGCGCGGCGGCCTCGCGCGGCGTCGCGCGCTGCCATAGCAGGAACAGCGCGGCGATCGTGACGATCGCGAGCGCCGGCGCGTCGAACGGCGCGAACGCGAATACCGTTGCGATGCCGGCTGCCAGCGCGAACGCACGCGCGAGCCAACGATCGCGAATCGCCACCGTCAACCGGCCGCCGCTTCGCCGGGTGTGGCCGGCAGGGGCTCGACCTGAAGCGTGTGCAGCCGACGGCTGTCGGCGCGCACGACGCGGAAGCGGAAGCCGCCGATCGTCGTCGACTCGCCGCGCTTCGGCAGCCGGCCGAACGCGCGCAGCACGAGCCCGCCGACGGTGTCGAACTCGGCGTCGGAGAAGTCGGTGCCGAAACGCTCGTTGAAGTGGGCGATCTCCGTCTGCGCCTTGACGCGATAACGGCCCGACGCTTCGGCGATGATGTTGTCCTCGCCTTCGTCGTAGTCGTACTCGTCCTCGATGTCGCCGACGATCTGCTCGAGCACATCCTCGATCGTCACCAGGCCCGACACGCCGCCGTACTCGTCGACGACGATCGCGATGTGGTTGCGGTTCGCGCGGAATTCGCGCAACAACACGTTCAGCCGCTTCGACTCCGGCACGAAGACCGCCGGTCGCAGTATGTCGCGCAGGTTGAAGCCCTCCGGATCGGTGTAGTAGTTCAGCAGCTCCTTCGCGAGCAGGATGCCGACGACATCGTCCTTGCTCTCGCCGATCACGGGAAAGCGCGAGTGCTTGGTTTCCATCACGATCGGCATGAACGTCGCCGGCTCGTCGTCCTGCGCGATGACGTCCATCTGCGCGCGCGGAATCATGATGTCGCGCACCGTCATCTCGGAGACCTGCAGGACGCCCTCGATCATCGACAGCGCGTCGGCGTCGAGGAGCTTGCGCTCGAACGCGCCGCGCAGCAGCTCGATCAGCTCCTCGCGGTCTTCGGGCTCGCGCGTGAGGAACGCCGAAAGCCGCTCGAGCAGCGTCGGCTTGTCGTCCTTGTCGCCGGGGTCGACCACGCTCATCGGGCAGCAGCGTGCGACGCTGGACGCACGGGCGCGGCGCGCGGCGCCCGATAAGGATCCGCGATGTCGAATTGTGCGAGCACCGTGCGCTCACGCGCTTCCATCGCGCGCGCGTCGCGGTCGGTGTCGTGCTCGTAACCTTGCAGGTGCAGCATGCCGTGGACGACAAGGTGCGCGCAGTGGTCGGCGAGCCGCTTGCCCTGCGCGCGCGCCTCGTGTCGCAGCACCGGCGCGCACAGCACGAGATCGCCTTCCACCGGCATCATGTCATCGTACACGAAGGTCAGCACGTTGGTCGCGCAGTCCTTGCCGCGATAGAACGCATTGAGCGTGCGACCCTCGCGCGTGCCGACGAAGCGCAGCGCAACGACGGCATCGCGCTCGAGCGCGGCGCGCGCCCAGCGGCGAAGCGCTGCCGGCTTCGGCAGCGCGTCCGCGGCGACCGCGTATTGCACCGAAAGCGTGAGACGCGGCACGCGCCGCGCGCGGAACGCGGTCACGATTCGCTAGTGCGAGGGCTTGTTCGCGTCGGCCGCCGACGCCCGCTCGTACGCGTTGATGATCTTCTGCACCAGCGGATGGCGGACGACGTCGGCGCTCGTGAAACGCGTGAAGGCGATGCCGCGCACGCCCGTGAGCACGCGATCGGCTTCGACGAGGCCGCTCTTCTGGCCGCGGGCGAGGTCGATCTGCGTCACGTCGCCGGTGATCACCGACTTGGTGCCGAAGCCGATGCGCGTGAGGAACATCTTCATCTGCTCGGGCGTCGTATTTTGCGCCTCGTCGAGAATGATGAACGAATGATTGAGCGTGCGCCCGCGCATGTACGCGAGCGGTGCGATCTCGATCGTGCCGCGCTCGAAGAGCTTGCCCGTCTTGTCGAAGCCCATCAGGTCGTACAGCGCGTCGTAGAGCGGGCGCAGGTACGGGTCTACCTTCTGCGCGAGATCGCCGGGAAGAAAGCCGAGACGCTCGCCAGCCTCCACCGCGGGTCGCACGAGCACGATGCGCTTGACCGTGTCGCGCTCGAGCGCGTCGACGGCGCATGCAACCGCAAGATACGTCTTGCCGGTGCCCGCAGGACCGATCGCGAACGTGATGTCGTGCTCCTGGATGTCCTTCAGGTACGCGATCTGGTTCGGCGTGCGACCGTGCAGATCGGCACGACGCGTGCGCAGCAGCGGCATCGTGTCGTCGACGGCCGCCTCGTTCGCGGCCGCGGCGCGCTGGCTCGCGAGCGTGGCGAGCTCGATCAGGCCGAGCTGGATGTCGTCGACGGTCAGCGGCTTCTCCGCCTGCCCGTAGAAGCGGCGCAACGCTTCCGCGGCGCGATTGGTCTGAGCGCGCGAGCCGTTCAACGTGAAGTCGCCCGCACGATGCGTGATGACGACGTCGAGGGCGGCTTCGATCTGGCGCAGGTTGGCGTCGAGCGGCCCGCAGAGATTGGCGAGCGCGCGATTGTCGAGCGGCTCGAGCGCGAGCGTGACGGGGTCGGCGGGCAAAGGCTCTTGGCTTGGCGGCGCGGCGGAAGGTCAGTCTGCGGCAAACGACGGCGGCGCGCAAGCAGCCGCCCGATAGGGTTGTCATTCCCGCGAAAGCGGGAATCCAGTGTCTTGCCGGCAAAGACGCTGGGTCCCCGCCTTCGCGGGGACGACGGCGTTGCGGCGTTTCGGCTACACGCCCTGCCGGACGATGGGCGCCTTCAGCGCTTCATCGAGCGTCGCCTGCATTTCGGCGAGATGCGCGCGCGCTTCCTTCGAGTACGTGGCGCCGCGCTTCGCTTGCGCCGTGGTGATCTCCTGGCGCAGCGTCTTCGCTTCGTCGCGCATCAACGCCCGCGCGTCGGCGGGCATCGCGGCGGCGGGCTTCAACAGCGCGCTCGCGATGCGCGACGCATGCTCGCGCTGCAGGTTGCGGCGGAACAGGTTGATGTCGCGCCCGCTCTTGAGCTCGCTCCAGATTGCCGTGTGCAGCGTTGCGTACAGCTCGGAGAGCTTGATCGATTGAGCGCTGTTGTCGACGCGGCTCGCGTTGTTGACAAGTCGCTGCGCCGTCTGGTCGCTCATCAGCTGGTTGAGCACCACGCGCTGCACGCCGAGCACGCGCTGGTCGATCGCAAAGTCGAGCGGCGGCAGCGGGCGGCCGAGCTCCTCGGCGTCGAGCTGGTCATAGAACGATACGCTCGCCTCGCGCAGCAGCTTCGGCGGAATCCGGAAGCTGTCGGGCGAAAGCACTTCGCGCGTGACGAGCTCGAGCGCGGCGCGTTGCTTTTCCGGTGCGACCGGCATCAGCGGCGCACGACCGGTGCCCGGGCGGTCGCGCAGCACGGTGAGACCGCCGATGTATTTGACCGCCTGCGCGGCGGACTCCTGCGCATCGGCCAGGCCGCGGACGAGATTGCGTCGCAGCATGCTGTAGCTCTCGCCCGCCTTCAGCTCGCGCCGTTCGGTGCGCTCGAGCAGCTCGCGCGCGAGCGAAAAGCGCTTTTGCGCGTAGCCGAGCGGATTGAGCGTCAGGTCGAACTGGTTGATCTCCGGATCGAGGCCGCTGTAGAACGACGTATCGTCCATCGCGAACGCGAGCAGCGGCTCGTTCGAGCGCGCCGCGATCTTGGCGAGGCTGGCCGCTTCCTGATCCTGCGGGATTTCCGCGTACGCGTACTCGATCGCCCAGTAGTCGTACGGGCCGAGTGTGGACATCTGGAACTCGCCCTGCTTCTCGCCTTTCAATGCGATGTTCCACGGGTTGTAGTCCATCACCGAGCCCGACAGGCCGTTCTTGCGGGTGAACTCGGGGTCGCTCAACTGCGCCTCGGTGTAGACGGTGGAAGCGCGGAAGTTGTGCGTGAGGCCGAGCGTGTGGCCGACTTCATGCATGACCGTCTCCTTGACGAGAGCGGCGATGAAACGATCGGCGTCCGCGCCTTGGGGCTCGAGCTCACCACGCGCCTCGAGAAGCGCCATGCCGAATCCCGCCTGCTCGGAGGCTTGGGCGCCGAACTCGCACGCGAGCGAGTTGGGCGAGCCTGCGAGCGCGCTCATGAGCGATGCGCTCGCCGTCGCGGGCGTCGCAGGCGGCGGCAGCGTCTCGGTGCGCAGATTGCGGAACACGCGCATCCAGCTGCCGTCGATCGCGATGTCGGCGTCGAGGATCTCGCCGCTGCGCGGATCGACCACACGCGGGCCGATCGCGACGAACGACGAATGCGCGTTCGCGATCCAGCGCACCGACGCGCGGCGCAGGTCGCTGGTGTCGAAATCGGCATCCTCGGGTTGCTGCTCGACGTGGATCGTATCCTTGAAGCCGATGCGCTCGAACGCCTTGTTCCATTCGAGGATGCCTTCGCGAACCGCCGGCCGGTAACGCTCCGGAATCGTGCGATCGAGCCAATAGACGATCGGCTGCTTGGGCTCCGACAGAGCGGCGCTCGGGTCCTTCTTCTCGAGACGCCAGCGGGCTACGTAGCGGTTGATCGGCACGCGTGCGACGTCGTTGCTGAAGTCGACGCGCTCGACCCAGAAGTGACCGATGCGCTCGTCGACCGGGCGCGGATGCATCGGATGCTCGGGCAGCGCCGCGAGCGTGTAGTGGAAACCGAGAAACAGGCTGCGCGGATCGGGCAGCGCCGACGGCACTTTCGGCGCCCCGGGCGCCGCGGCGGACGCCGCGACCGCGAGCCGGCCCACGGCGTAGTGCGCGCTGACATCGAGCGTGACCATGTCCGGCTGCGCGCGCACCTTGCCGAGCGAGGAATTGCGCGAGTCGAAGCCGTATGACTGATGGAAGCCGCGCTCGAGCACTTGCGCCGCGGCGGGCATGTCGGTAAGGAACAGTGCCGAGGCGTCGATCAGTACCGACTTGCGCTCGGGGTGGGGCTGCGACACGATCGGTGCCGTGGCGAGAAGACTGTCCGAGAAGCCATTCGCGACGGCGCGCGCTTCCGGCGTGTTCTCCTTGGCCGTGTACTTGACGTTCTTCGCGATCAACTGCACGGCCATGCCGTGCTTGTGGAACACGACGACCTGCTCGACGCCCGCGGGCCAGCTCATCATGCCGCCGTAGAGCCGCTGCTCGCCGATGCCGTGGTTCAACGCCGAGACGAGGAAGTATGGCTTGTCGAGCTGCGAGGGCTCGAGCTCGATCCATACCTTGTCGTCCTTTTGCCACAGCCGCACGAGGCCGGGCAGCTCCTTTGCTTCACGCACGACTTCGGCGAACGGCCGCACCGGGCCCGCGACGGCTGCCGCCGCGGCGGCTGCCGCCACGCGTGCGGCGTCCGACGGCGAGGAACCTGGGTGCAATGGGCGCGACGGCGATTCGGAGGCGGCAACAGCGCCCGCCGCGGCGGCTGCGGCAATATCGGCGCCGCCATTCGCGCCGGGAAGCGTCGCGCAGCCGGCGATCGAGGCGCCGACGACCATCGAAAGGGCGAGCGTTGAGACAAAAGGGCGTCGGCGCGGCGGCCGTAAGGGCACGGGCATGGATTCCTCGGTAAAACGGACGGTTGCAACGGGCGATCGAATGGACAGCGACCGGAACAACACGTTCTGAAAAAATTACACTATTTTTGCGCTGCTGGGAGAGTTATTTCACCCCGCAGCGAATGGGGATATGCAGCCGTAATGTACAAGTCGACGTACGTACCGATTATCGACACTTCGCCGGCGAAATTGACTACGCGGTTGTTGTCGGTGCGCGCGGCGAGCTCGCGCGGGTCCTTTGCCGAACGTCCGGTGACGAGAACGCGCTGCCGCGTGCCCACCATCGCGTCGCTGCAGGCGCGGTAGTGCCGGTCAAGGACCGCGTTCAGCCGCTCGAGGCGAGCCTGTTGTTCATCGGGCGACACCGGATCGGCGAAGTCGGCGGCCGGCGTCCCGGGGCGCGCGCTGTACGCGAAACAGAACGCGCCATCGAAGCTCAACCGCTCGGCGAGGTCGAGCGTGCGTGCGAAATCGTCGTCCGTCTCGCCGGGAAACCCGACGATGAAATCGGACGTGAGCGAGAGCTGCGGACGCACGGCGCGAAGCCGCCGCACGATCGACTTGTATTCGAGCACCGTGTATCCGCGCTTCATCGCGGCGAGAACGCGATCGGAGCCCGACTGCACCGGCAGATGAAGATGCGAGACGACTTGTTCAACCTTCGCGTAAACGTCGACCAGACGCTGCGTCATTTCCTTCGGATGCGACGTCATGTAGCGGATGCGCTCGATGCCCGGGACCTCGGCGACGTATTCGATCAGCATCGCGAAATCCGCCGTTTGATTTTCGTCAAGCGGCGCGCGGTACGCGTTGACGTTCTGTCCGAGCAGCGTGACCTCCTTGACCCCTTGGTCGGCGAGGTCGGCGATCTCGGTCAGCACGTCATCGAACGGCCGCGACACTTCCTCGCCACGCGTGTACGGCACCACACAGAACGTGCAGTACTTGCTGCAGCCCTCCATGATCGAGACGAACGCGCTCGCGCCGTCGACGCGCGGCGGCGGCAGGTGGTCGAACTTCTCGACTTCGGGAAAGCTCGTGTCGACTTGCGGCACGCCGGTCTCGCGGCGCGCGCGGATCAGCGCGGGCAGCCGGTGCAGCGTCTGCGGCCCGAACACGACGTCGACGTACGGCGCGCGGCGCACGATGCCGGCGCCCTCCTGGCTCGCCACGCAGCCGCCCACACCGATGATGAGGTCCGGCCGCGCCTGCTTGAGCGCCCGCACCCGGCCGAGATCGTGGAAGACACGCTCCTGCGCCTTCTCGCGCACGGAACACGTGTTGAACAGGATGACGTCGGCGTCCTCGGGACGGTCGGTCAGCGCGAGGCCCTCGGCGGCAGCGAGTATGTCGGCCATCTTGGCCGAGTCGTACTCGTTCATCTGGCACCCGAAAGTGCGCACGAACAGCTTCTTTGCCACGGGTCGCGGGCCTCGGGGCCGGTTTTAGCCGGGGGAGGCGGAGGAAAAACCGCGCGATTATAGCAGCCGGCGACCCCATTTCCCGCGCTGCAGTGCGTCCGCGGGCGCGCTAGAATCCGCGACGCAGGTGTCCGCCGCGAATCCCTCGCGGCGGGTGAAACGGGAATGCGGTGACGCGCGCAACTCGCGCCACGCCGCGGCTGCCCCCGCAACGGTAGGCCAGCGCGGGCGCTCCTTACACGCCACTGTTCGCGACTCGCGGACGGGAAGGCGGAGCGCCAGGACTGGCGAGCCCGGAGACCGGCCTGCGCACCGGCGCGCGTCGCATGTTGGCGTCGCCGGGCGAGCACGCGGCGCCGCCATCGCGCACGCCGCTCCTCGATCCGCCGCGCGGGTGGCGCGGCGAGCGCGGAGTCCCGCACCATGCGTTTGCTCTCACAGCCCTCGCGAACGGCGTTCGCCGTTGCGCTCGTCGCATCCGTCTCGCTCGAAATCACGCCGTCGCACGCTCAGGTCCCTGCTGCGCCCGCGGCGCTGCCTCCGATCGTCGTCACCGCCTCGCGCGCCGCGCAACCGCTGGCGGAGCTTCTCGCCGACGTCACGCTGATCGGCCCCGACGAAATTGCGCGTGCCGGCGCGCAGACGATCACCGACCTGCTGCAGCGTCAGCCGGGTGTGGAGATCGTGCGTAACGGAGGCCCGGGCGCCGTGTCCGGCGTCTTTCTGCGCGGCGCGAATGCAGCGCAGACGCTCGTGCTGATCGACGGGCTGCGCGTGGGCTCGTCGTCGACCGGCGCGACGACGCTCGAAGCGATCCCGCTCGAGCAGATCGAGCGCATCGAGATCCTGCGCGGTCCGGCATCGTCGCTGTACGGTGCCGACGCCATCGGCGGCGTGATCCAGGTGTTCACGCGTCGAGGCGGGAAGGGGTTCTCCGCGAATGCGAGCGCGGGCGGCGGCACCCACGGCACATGGCTGGCGAGCGGCGGGGCGGGCGGCAGCGCCGGAGCGGTGACGTATGCGCTTCAGGTCGGCGCGCGCGGCAGCGACGGCTTCAACGCGATCGTCGATCCCGCGAACTTCTCGTTCAATCCGGACCGCGACGGCTATTCGAGCGCGAACGTGAGCGCGAACGGATCGGCGCAGTGGGCGCCGGGACAGTCGCTCGACGTCCGATATCTTCGCAATCGACTCGATGCTCAGTTCGACGCGGGCCTGGGGCACGATGATCGAACGGTGACTGTCGTCGAAACGTGGCAGGTCGAAAGCCGCAACGCGCTGACGCCGTTCTGGGTCTCGCGTCTGTCCGCCGGCGACGCCATCGACGACAGCGTGTCGAAGACCGGGTTCGGCGACTTTCCATTCCGCACGACGCAGCGCCAATACGCGTGGCAGAACGAGCTCGCGCTCGCGCAATTCACGCCGGCGCCGGGAACGCTCACCGCCGGGTACGAGCGTCGCGAGGAACGCGTGGCGACCGACGCCGGTTTTGCGGTGACTTCGCGCGACACCGATGCCTTTTTCTCGATCTACCGGCTGCTGCACGGCGCGCATGCGCTGCAGGCCAATCTGCGCCACGATCACTCGACGCAATTCGGCGGCCGCACGACGGGGACGATCGCCTACGGATACCGCATCTCGCCTTCATTGCGCGTAAACGCGAGCTACGGCACCGGGTTCAAGCCGCCGACGTTCAACGATCTGTACTTCCCGGACTTTTCGAACCCCGCGCTCGTGCCGGAGACGTCGCGCAACGTCGAAGGCGGCGTCCAATGGACTCATCCGATCGGCGGCGGCGACGGCACGCTCGAAGCGCGCGCGACCGCCTACCGCAATCGCGTGCGCGAGCTGATCGTGTTCGAGTGCGGCGCGTTCAGCTGCGCGCCGCAGAACGTCGCGCGCGCGACACTCGAGGGCGTCACGGCGTCGCTCGACCTGCGTGTCGCCTCCGGTGCCTCGGCGCGCGTGTCGCTCGACGTCGCATCGCCGAAGGATGACGAGACCGGCAATCTGCTCCCGCGACGCGCGCGCCGGCACGGCACGCTCGCGTTCGGACAACCGCTCGGCCCCGTGCGCGTCGGCGTCGAGCTCGTCGCGTCGTCGCATCGCTACGACGATGCCGCGAACACGGTGCGGCTCGGCGGCTATGCGATCGTCAATCTGACGGCCGAATGGCAGGTGCAGCCGCGGCTCACGGCGTTCGTGCGCGCCGATAACGTGCTCGATCGCAACTACGAGCTGGCAGCCGGTTACGCAACCGGCGGCGCGACGGTGTTCGGCGGCGTGCGATGGCAGCTGTGACATTCGCCGCGCTCGCCGCGCTGGTCGCGACGCTGCCGGTCGGCGCTGCGCACGCGGCAATCACCGTCGTCGATGATGCCGGTACGACCGTAACGCTCGTGGCGCCCGCGCGGCGCATCGTGAGCCTCGCGCCGCATGCGACCGAGCTCATATTCGCCGCCGGCGCAGGTGATCGATTGGCCGCCGTGGTTGCGGGCTCTGATTGGCCGCCCGCGGCGCGCGCGCTGCCGCGAATCGGAGACGCCCATGCGATCGATCTCGAGCGCATCATCGCGCTCGAGGCGGATGTCGTCGTCACATGGCCGTACACGACGCCCGCGCAGGTTGCGCAGCTGCGCGCGCGCGGCGTTGCGGTCGTCGTCACCGATCCGAAGACGATCGACGGCATCGCGGTCGCGCTCGAGCGCATCGGCACGCTCGCCGGAACGCAAGCGCGCGCGCGCGATGCGGCGGCCGCGTTTCGCGCGCACCTTGCCCGCGTGCAGCGCGCGCGCAGCCGAGCCCAGCGCATCCGCGTGTTCTACGAGATCTGGGATTCGCCGCTGTACACGATCGGTGGCCGTCATCTGATCACGCAGGCGCTCGATGTCTGCGCGGCCGACAACGTCTTCGCGGCGCTCACGACGCCTGCGCCGGTGGTCGGCGTGGAGGCGGTGCTCGCCGCGGCGCCCGACGCGATCGTCGCGGCGACCGACGGCGCCGTTCCGCCGGCATGGCTCGACGCGTGGCGGCGCTGGCCGCAGCTTCCCGCCACGCGCTATGGCAATTTCGCGACCGTCGATGCGGACCTTCTGCATCGTCCCGGTCCGCGCTTCGCCGACGGCGTCGAAGCGCTTTGCGTCGCGATCGACGCGTTACGCGCGCGTACGGGTTCGACCCCCTAACAGTTCGTTGAAAGCGCGCGGTGTCATTCCGAGGAGCGTTAGCGACGAGGAACCTGCTGTTCGCAAGCCATTGATTCGGCGCAACAGCAGATCCCTCGCTGCGCTCGGGATGACACCATTGGGTGTCGTCCAACGCGATTTTCAACGAACTGCTAAAGTCATTCGGGCACGAACGCGCGCGAGCGGCCGGTCCCCACGCTCGTGAGCCGATGCGCGAACAGCGACGACAGCGCGTCGTCGGTCAAGATGTCGCCGACGGGGCCGCACGTCGCGTTCCCGTTGCCCATCGCGATCGCGTGATCGGCATACCGCGCGGCGAGATGAAGATCGTGCAACACCATGACGATCGACTTGCCCCGCTCATGCGCGAGCGCGGCGATCACGTCGAGCGCCGCGATTTGCTGTCCGAGATCGAGGTGCGACGACGGCTCGTCGAGCAGCAGCAGCGCGGGATCCTGTGCGACGAGCGCAGCGAGCGCGACGCGGCGCCGCTCGCCGCCCGAAAGCGTGCGCACGTCGCGCGCGGCGAACGTGTCGAGACCGAACGCCGCGAGCGCTGCGCGTGCCGATTCGATGTCGGCGGCCGATTCCCAACGCCAGCGGGCGAGATGCGGATGGCGGCCGACGAGCACCGTGTCGAGCACGCTCGCCGGAAAGAAGTCGACGCTGTCCTGCGGCAGGTAACCACGAGTCAGCGCACGCGCCCGAGGCGTCAACGCATCGAGCGGACGACCGTCGTAGGCGATCGATCCCGCGACCGACGAGCGCAAGCCCGCGAGCGTGGCGACGAGCGTCGTCTTGCCGGCGCCATTCGGTCCCACGATCGCCCAGATGTCGCCGGCGTGAACGTCGATGTCGAGGTTGCGGCACAGCGTCCGGCCGCCGATCCCGATGGTGACGCCGCGAACCGAAAGCTTCGGACCATCACTCATCGTGGCCCTTTCCGGCGTCATCGCACGCCGCTGCGCGTCAGCAGCACCAGGAAGACGGGCACGCCGATCAGTGCGGTGACGACGCCGACCGGCAATTGCACCGGTGCAGCGACGGTGCGCGCGAGCGTGTCGGCGAGCACGAGCAAAGCGCCGCCGCCGAGCGCTGCCGCAGGCAACAGCAATCGCTGATCGTTGCCGACGACGAGCCGCAGCGCATGGGGCACGATGAGCCCGACGAACGCGACGCTGCCGGCCGTCGTGACGGCGATCGCGGTCGCGAACGCGGCGGTGACATGCGCGGCGAGCGTCAGTCGCGGCACCGCGACGCCGAGCGCGGCGGCGGTGTCCTCGCCGCGCGCGAGCACGTTCAAATCGCGCGCGAACGCGAGCGCGACCGCCGCAACGAGCACCAACGCACCGAGCACCGGCGCGGCCGACGTCGCGGCCGACAAATCGCCGATCAGCCAGAACAGCATGCCCTTGACCTGGGCATCGGGTGCGATCGCCAGCATCAACGCGATCAGCGCGCCCCAGCCGCTGGCGATCACAGCGCCCGTCAGCAGCAATCGCGTTGCAGTCCATGGCGTGCGGTCGCCGCGCGCGCGTGCGAGGCCGAAGACGAGCATGGTCGACGCGAGCGCGCCGGCAAATGCCGCGGGCGCCACGATCGCGGCCGCGCCGGCGAGCATTGCGGCGAGCGCCGCGGCGGCTGCGCCGCCGGAAAGACCCAACACATAGGGATCGGCGAGCGGATTGCGCAGCAGCACCTGCATCAGCGCGCCGGCCACCGCCAGCAGGCCGCCCGTTGCGAACGCGGCGAGCGCGCGCGGCAGCCTGAGCTCGCGCACGATCGACGCGCCGGTGCCCTCGGCGCCGCCCAACGCGCGGATGACCGTCGACGAATCGAGCGCGACGCTTCCCACGGCGAGCGCGACGGCGATTGCCGCAAGCGCGACACCGGCGAGCGCGGCGAGCGTCACCGCGATGCGCGTGGGCGTGACCGGTGTGGCGAACGCAATCGTCGGCATGCGATCGAAGGATAGAAGGGGAAGTGGTGTATCCACCCTGAAGCTTATAATTGTAAGTTGTTGCGCAGCAGGGCAGTGTCGACATGAGCAAGGCGTTCACGCGCGAAGACAACCTGGACGACGACGACGAGCTCGAAGCGGCGTCACCGCTCCCCGCCGGCGCGCGCAACTACATGACGCCGGGCGGCTTTGCGCGCCTTTCCGCCGAGCTCGACTACTTGGTGAAGAAGGAGCGGCCCGAGCTTGTCGCCACCGTCGCGTGGGCGGCGGGCAACGGCGACCGGTCGGAGAACGGCGACTACATCTACGGCAAAAAGCGGCTGCGCGAGATCGATCGGCGAATCCGGTTTCTGTTGAAGCGCCTCGATGCCGCCGAAGTCGTGGATCCTGCGGCGAGCCGCGACGACGACGCGGCCGACCAGGTGTACTTCGGTGCCACCGTCACCGTCACAAACGCCCGCGGCGAAGAGCGCACGATCAGCATCGTCGGCGTCGACGAAATCGACACCACGCGCGGCTACGTGAGCTGGGTGTCGCCGATCGCACGCGCATTGCTGAAGGCGCGCGAAGGCGATGCGGTGTTGCTGCGCACGCCGGCCGGCGTCGAAGAGCTCGAAGTCGTCGATGTGACGTACAAGCCGCTCGCCACCGATCAAGCGCCGTCGGCGGGTTGACGGCGAGCGCGCGCGCAACCTATAGTCGCCGGATGGAATCGCCGCACAGCGCGCCCGACCGCGACTTCGAACGCGAGGTCGCTGCGCTCGAGCAGAAGCTCGCCACGTTGCTCGCGCACACGCGCGCGCTGCGCATGGCGAACGGCTCGCTTCGGCGCGAAATCGCCGCGGCCAATGCGCGCAATCAAGCGCTCGCCATGCGCGTCGCCACAGCGCGCGAGCGCCTGGACGCGCTGCTCATGCGCATTCCCGCCGCCATCGAATGACGACCCGTTCCGCCGCCGACGCCGAGCGCTCGATGACGCTCGACGTTTCGCTGCTCGGGCGCGACTACAAGGTTGCGTGCAAGGAGCACGAACGCGCCGAGTTGATCGAGGCGGTCGCGCTGCTCGATCGCCGGATGCGCGAGATCCGCGACGCGGGGAAGATCGCGGGCACCGAGCGCATCGCGGTGATGGCCGCGCTCAATCTCGCGCACGAACTTCTGCGCGCGCGAAACGCCGCAACGGCGTCAAACGCCGCATCCGTTTCCATTGACGTGGGCGGCGCGCGGCGTAGAATCGCAAGCATGCATCAGGCGATCGATCAGGCGCTCGCGGAACAGGACAAGCTGTTCTGAGTTCGCTGCGTTGAGATCGAACGCGACGTTCTTTGTCCCCTGCGGTGTTCGCGTTGGCCAAATACTCTTTGAACCAATGCTAGGTAGCTAGGTTGCTTAGGCCACACGGGCTTGTGTGCGCTCCCACGCGGAAGCGCCTGATGGCCCGGGCCGGCGACCGATCTTGAACCGAGGTTCAAGATGACGGTCACACGGCACAGGCGGGGGGCACCTATTTAAAGTGCAGCGGCAAGCGAACCTTGCTGCTGCATTTTCATTTGGGCCGCGAGAATCGGTTCGGACAACCGCGAAGGGGGCTCATGTTTCTGCACGATCCGACGGGCGCCGAGGAGAGCGCATTCCTGGAAAAGGATCGCGCAGCCAACGGCTACGTGATGAATCTCGAACGGGTGTGGGCGTGGCCTCGCGGATTCGTCCCTCGCCGCCGACGTGCTGCGCGGAATCGACGCCGCTGCGCTGACACGAGCGAAGCAGCGCTGAGACGCTGGGCCCAGCGCGTCGTGCACGATCCGAACTCCGCGAGCGCCGAAGACGTCGATACGCTTGGCGCCGCGGGGCTCTCCGATCGCGAAATCTTCGAGGCAACCGTGTACGTCGCACTTCGCCTGGCGTTTTCGACAGTCAACGATGCGCTCGGCGCGCGGCCCGATACGAAGCTCGTCGCCGACGCGCCGGCAGAGGTGCTCGCCGCAGTGACGTACGGGCGCGTGCCGTCCGGCTGACGACACGTTGAGCGGGAGACACGCGATGCGTTACTGGCTGATGAAGTCGGAGCCCGACGAGTTCTCGATCGACGACCTCGCCAACGCGCCGAACCGGTCGACGCCGTGGTTCGGCGTGCGCAACTACCAGGCGCGCAATTTCATGCGCGACGAGATGCGCGTCGGGGACCGCACGTTCTTCTACCACTCGAGCTGCGCCGAGCCGGGCATCGCGGGCATCGCCGAGATCGCGAAGCCAGCGTATCCGGACGCCACACAGTTCGACCGCAAGAGTCCCTATTACGATCCGAAGTCGTCGCGCGATGCGCCGCGGTGGCTCAACGTCGACGTGAAGCTTGTCGAGAAGACGCGGCTCGTCTCGCTCGCCGAGCTGCGCGAGCATCCTGAGCTTGCGCAGATGCGCGTGCTGCAGCGTGGCAACCGCTTGTCGATCACGCCGGTCGAGCCGGCGGAGTGGAACTACATCGTCAAGCGATTGCTGCCGCGTCGCGCGTAGCGCGGCCGTAACCGGTCAGCGCGCCCGACTCGAGTCCCGGTGCAATCCGCACCGCGCAGTACTTGAACTCCGGAATCTTGCCGAACGGATCGAGCGCGGGATTGGTAAGCAGGTTCGCTGCCGCTTCGTAGTAGCAGAACGGGATGAACACGGTACCGCGCGGCGTGCCGTCGTCGGCGCGCGCGGCGAGCGTGACGCTGCCGCGGCGTGACGTTACTTCGATCGGTGCACCTGGCGCGACACCGACGGCCGCGAGGTCCGCCGAGTTGAGCGATGCGACCGGAAACGGTTCGATCGCATCGAGCACTTCGGTGCGCCGTGTCATGCTGCCGGTGTGCCA
>WNGF01000470.1_pt1 | contig 58739 bp, 64 predicted proteins | sample 5400641 | NCBI WGS metagenome assembly WNGF01 (sample SAMN13153371, study PRJNA577476) | soil metagenome | isolation source: 80 cm soil or saprolite under grassland replicate 2 | place: USA:California | collected 2016-06-15
TGGGCCCGGACGTCGACAGGCCGTCCATCTCGATGACCGCGGACTGTAGATCGGCCGCGAACGGCGGAGCGACCCTCTGATCGACCACACGCAGGCCGCCACCTTCGACGCTCACGTGGGCCACGGCGACGGCGACGGGCTCACCGGCGGGGGCCGCGGGTTCGGTCGACGCCGGCGATGGTCGACGAGCGTCCGACCGCCCCGGGGTCAACAGAGAGCGAAGCGGCAGCTCTCCCCGGGCGTCGCGCTCGACGAGGATCCACGGCTGCGCGAGGGCGAGCCGGTCGACGGCGACCCGACCGGGCCAGTCCACGTCGACGCCGGTCGCGGTCGCGCGCTCGACGCGCATCACCGTGCGCTCGCCGTCACGAACGTCGACGCGGGACAGCGTGGCCCGGCCGCGCGCCGACGCCCGCGCTTCGGTGAGGGACGGCACCACGACGGCGAGATCGACATCCGCCACGCCGGCGACGCGCGCGGTGATCGGGAGGTAGGGCCGATATGGCGCGAGCTCGGCACGCTCGGCCGTCACGCGCACGTCGGCGTCGAGCGGATCGAGCCCCACGCGCCCGGCGACGCGGAGGCGACCTCCGCCGGGAGGCCGCAGATCCACGCGAACCCCGACCGGTCCGCGTAGCGGCCAGCGGATCCCCGTGAGCCGGGCGTCGATGGCGGCGATGTCGAGCCGGGCGGCCGGCGAGACCGCCTGATCGCGCCACGCGAGCGCGCCGTTGCGCACGACGATCTCGCCGACGTCGACACCGATCGCCGGATCACGCGCCGCCGCGGCCGCTCGGGCGCCGGGGACCGATGGCGCGGGGACGACGGTGTCCGCGCGGCGGGCGAGGTCCTTCAGCGGGAAATTCCCCGACCGATCGCGCTCGACGACGCCGCGCGGATCCGTGACCTGGACCCGCCCGATCCGGAGGGCGGGGGCTCGTCCCCCGCCACCCGACCAGTCCAGCTCCAGGCCGCTCGCCTCGATCCGCCGGGCGCCGAGGATCTCCTGGCGATCGTCGGCGACCCCGAGGCGGACGATGGCGATCGATCCGCGCACGTGCGCCGGTATTCCCGCGGCCAGCGGCTCGTTCATCTGCAGATCCGCCTGCGCGAGGCCGGTGATCCGGGCCGCGATCGGCAAGAGCTGCGCCCACGGCGCGAGCTCCATGTTGGTGAGACGGACGCGAAGCTCGGTCGCCTCCGGAGGCGGCCGCACGGTGCCCGTCACCGCGAGCAGGCCGCCGCCGGGGATGCTGCTCGTCACATCCAGCCGGCCCGGCGTCGTGGCGGGCCACGTCAGATTCGCCACGCTCGCGCGCACGCTGGAGGCCTGAAAGCGTGCGGCGCCCTTGGCCATCGGATCGCGGACGTGCAGGACGCCCTCGACCGCGAGCTCGTCGAGCCGCAGCGCGCCCTCCCGGTACGCGAGCCCGCTGACCCGCGTGGTGGTGCTGGGCGCGAGCACGAGCGGCTCACCGCCGCCCGGCCTGACGAGCACGACATCGTCGAATCGCGCGCTCAGGTCGGCGCGCATGCCTTCGCGCGCATCGAGCGCCGCGGTGAGCGTCGTGCTCACGCGTCCCCGCGCGGGAATGATCGTCGTGCCGGCAGCCAGATACACACGCGCGAGCGCGAGGTCGAGCCCTTCCGTCGTCACGCGGGCCTGCAGCCGAATGGGGTACAGCCGCACATTCGTCAGCTCGATTCCCACCGGCGCGCCCGCCGTGATCGATCGCGCGATCGCGCGACCGCGGTCCCCGCGCGTGGACAGATCGTGCGCATCGATCGTGATCTGCTCGGAGACCCACGTCCGCGGTTCGGAGACGCCGCGGTCGTCGAGCGTCACCTTCCCTCCGGTCACGGCGAAATGGTCCACGGTCACGGCGATCGGCCGGCCTGTCGTCGTCCCCGAGCGGCCGACGAGATCCGAGAAGTTGAACGTGCCGTCCGGACGGCGCACCACGTTCACCGTCGTATCGTGGACGGCCAGTTCGCTGAAACGAAGCCGGCCGACGAGCAGGAACGGCAGGCGCAGGGCCACGTCGAGACGCTCGATGGCGGCGAATGGCTGCCCGTCGCGCTCGGCGAGACGGAAGCCCAGAATCGAGGCGCGCCCGGTCAGGAGGTTGAGATCGACACGAGCGATCTCGACGGGACGCTCAGTGGTCGCGTGGATTCGCGCGATCGCGACACGGCGTACCAGCTCCGGCAATCGATACACCGCGATCGCGCCGGCCGCGACCAGCAGACCGAGGATCAGGGCGAGCCAGCGACGCGTCTTCATCTCCTGGACCCGCGGCGCTCACGCGCTGCGCTCACGCCCCTTGAGGATCGTCGTGACCTCGACCTCGCCCTCCGCGTTGCGCCGCACGACCTTGTCGCCCTCGCGCAGAAGAATCCGGGCTCCGAACTCCGGCGTGATCGGCACACGCCGGCCGCGGTGGCGCCGCCGTCCGAAGATCGCGATCGCGAGTCTCTTGATGATCATGGCTGCATGAATGGTTGCAAGTCCGACGCCAGCGACTGTGCTCCGGCAGCTATTTTCTCTATGGATGGGGCGTCGTTGGCGCCGGCGCCGCCATCGTGTCCATGGGCCTGGGTGCGATGTTCGCGCTCGCCGTCTTCGTCAAGCCAATCGAGGACACGATGGGTTTCCTGATCGACGCTCGCCGCGGTCGTGCTCGCGCTGAGCTTCCGGCCCCGCGTGCACATGACCCTGGCCGCCGCCGCTTCACGCTGAGCCGTCCGCACCCCGCGAGCGTTGACACTCCGCCGCTAAGATGGTATCAATTCGTCACTTTTCCGATGTGGGCCGCTGCCTCGCGACACGCCGAACAGCCTGGGTGAACCCCTCCCGATGAAGGAGCGTTCCATGGACAGAGACCGTATGAATCGCCGTGAGTTCGTGAAGGTCACGGGTGCAGCCGCCGCGGTCGCCACGACTGGCCTCGAGGGCATTCTCGCGGCGCGCCGGGCGCCGGCGTTCGCCCAGGGGACGAAGCTGCACATCGTGCGCTGGGTCGACTTCATCCCCGAGGCCGACGTCGAGCTCAAGCGTCAGGCGCCGGAAGCCTCGAAGGCGCTGGGCGCCGAGGTCACGTTCGAGTTCATCAACGCCAACGACCTGCAGCCCCGCATCACCGCCGCCGTGCAGTCGGGCAGCGGCGCGGACATCATCCAGATGCTCTGGAACTGGCCGCAGCTCTATGCCAACTCGCTCGTCGACGTCTCCGACGTGGCCGAGCCCATCGGCAAGAGCCAGGCCGGCTTCTATGACGTGTTCAACGCCAGCGCCAAGGTCGGCGGCAAGTGGCTGGGCGTGCCCCACGGCGTCGTCGGCAACGCGGTCGCGTACCGGCGCTCGTGGTTCAACGAGCTCGGCCTCAAGGAGTTCCCGAAGACCTGGGACGAGTATCGCGAGGCCGGCAAGAAGCTCAAGGCCAAGGGCAAGCCCGTCGGTCAGGCGCTCGGGCACAGCTTCGGCGATCCCCCGACCTTCTCGTATCCCTTCCTGTGGGACTTCGGTGGCGCCGAGGTCGACAAGTCGGGCAAGAAGGTGGCCATCAACGGCAAGGGCGCGATCGAGTCCGTGAAGTTCCTGCAGGCGTTCTGGAAGGACGCGTGCGACGAGGGCGGCCTGGCGTGGGACGACACGAACAACAACCGCGCGTTCCTCGCCGGCGAGATCGGGGCGACACTGAACGGCGCCTCGATCTACATCGTGGCCAAGCGCCAGAAGGACAAGATCAAGGACGACAAGGGCGAACCGCTCTTCCAGGACATCGAGCACGCCGCGCTCATGCCGAAGGGCCCGGCCGGGCAGTTCGCGCTCTACGTGCCCTTCCAGCACTCGGTCATGAAGTACGGCAAGAATCCCAAGCTCGCCAAGGACTTCCTGAAGTGGCTGCACCAGGACGCGAACTACGGCAAGTGGTTCGAGGTCAACGAGGGCTACAGCGTGGGTTGCACCAAGAAGTGGGAGGACAACCCGATGTGGTCGCGGATCGACAAGCCCCTGCAAGTCTTCCGGCAGGCGGCGCGTGCGACGTTGATGCTCGGCCACCCCGGGCCGGCCTCGGCCAAGGCCACCGAGTCATACACGAAGTACGTCATCGTGGACATGTACGCGAAAGGCGTGCAGGGCACGAAGGCTGAGGACGCGGTGAAGTGGGCGGAGGGCGAGCTGAAGAAGATCTACGAGGGATGAGGAGGAGCGCGATGGACCGTCGAACATTTCTCGCCGGCGCGGTGGCGGGCGCCGCCGGGCTCGAAGGCATCCTCGCCGCGCGGCGCGCGCCGGCGTTCGCGCAGGGAACGAAGATTCATCTGCTGCGGTGGAACGACTTCATCCCCGCGTGCGACGTCATCCTCCGGGAGAAGCTCCTGCCCGAGGCGGGCAAGGCCCTGGGCGCGGAGATCCAGCTCGAGACCATCAACGCGAACGACCTGCAGCCGCGCATCACGGCCGCCATCCAGTCCGGCAACGGCGCCGACATCATCATGACGCTGCACAACTGGCCGCACCTCTACCAGAGCGGCGTCGTCGAGGTCACGGACCTCGCGGAGTGGCAGGCCAAGGAGCAGGGCGGCTTCTATCCCCAGTCCGAGCAGGCCGTGAAGGACGGTAAGCGGTACCTGGCCTTGCCCTGGAGCATCTCCGGGCTGCTCATCGCCTATCGCAAGTCGTGGTTCGCAGAGGTCGGCGCCAGCGCGCCGCCGAAGACGCTCGAGGAGTACCGCGAGCTCGGCATGAAGCTCAAGAAGAAGGGGCATCCGATCGGCCAGACGCTCGGCCACACCTTCGGCGACGCGCCGGCCTGGTCCTATCCGATGCTGTGGAACTTCGGCACCGCCGAGACCGACAAGGCCGGCAAGACCGTGCTCGACGCCAAACAGACGGTCGACTCGGTCAAGTGGATGACGTCGTTCTGGAAGGACGCCTGCGACGAGGGCGGCTTCGCCTGGGACGACACCAACAACAACCGCGCCTTCCTGTCGGGCGAGATCTCGGCCACGCTCAACGGCGCGTCCATCTACATCGCGGCCAAGCGCGGCCAGGACAAGATCAAGGACGACAAGGGCGAGCCGATGGTGCGCGACATCGACCACTTCGCCATCCCCAACGGCCCCGCCGGGTCCTGGGGCTACCACATCCCGTTCTCGCACATGGTCATGAAGTATTCGAAGAACCAGAAGGTCGCCAAGGACTTCCTGAAGTGGCTGCACGGCAAGGAGCAGTTCGGCAAGTGGTTCGAGGTGGCGGAAGGCTTCTCCGTCGGATCGACGAAGCTCTGGGAGCGCTCGCCGATGTGGGACAAGCTCGACCCCGCCATGAAGCTCTACCGCACGGCCGCCCAGGCCTCCCGGATGGTCGGCTACGCGGGACCGCCCAACGCCAAGGCGAGCGAGGTCTACTCGAAGTACATCATCACCGACATGTACGCCAAGGCCGCGCAGGGCATGAAGCCGGAGGACGCCGTCAAGTGGGCGGCGGGTGAGCTGAAGAAGATCTACGGGTAGCCCGTGAAGAAGCCTATCGCGGGCGGCGCAGGGGGCGTGGCCGGGCTCGAGGTCGCGCTCCCCCGCCCCCGGACGTCACCGTCGAGGCCGCTCACGCGGATCCTCGAGAACGAGAACCTCCTGGCCGCCGCCCTCCTCGCCCCCACCGTGATGCTGCTCGGCGTCTTCATCGCCTATCCGTTCGTGATGGGCGTGTGGCTGTCGCTGTCGAGCACGAGCGTCGGCAACGTCGGAGAGTTCGTCGGCCTCAAGAACTTCATCAAGGCCTGGAACGATTCGATCTTCCAGACGGCGTTCAAGAACACGTTCGTCTACACGTTCTGGGCGACGATCTTCAAGCTGGCCCTCGGGATGTGGCTGGCCTTGCTCCTGAACCGCCAGTTCCGGGGCAAGCGGCTGGTCCGGGCCTCGATGCTCCTGCCCTTCATCATCCCCACCGTGCTGTCGACCTTCGCCTGGCGGTGGATGATCGATCCGACCTTCAGCGTGCTGAACTGGCTGCTCTACCGCAGCGGGTTCATCGTGACCAAGCTGCCCTTCCTGTCCGACGGCGTGTACGCGCTGTGGTGCGCCATCGTCGTGAACACGTGGCGCGGGATGCCGTTCTTCGCCATCACGCTGCTGGCCGGCCTGCAGACGATCAATCCCGACCTGCACGAGGCGGCCTCCCTCGACGGCGCCAACGGGTGGAAGCGCTTCTGGTACGTGACGTGGCCGCTGCTCAAGCCGGTGACGCTGGTCGTGGTCGTGTTCTCGATCATCCAGACCTTCTCGGACTTCCAGCTCATCTACGTCCTCACGGGCGGCGGGCCGGCCAACTCCACGCACCTGCTGGCGACCTACGCCTACCAGATCGGCGTGGCCACGGGCCTGCTCGGCGAGGGCGCGGCCATCTCCCTCTTCATGCTCCCCGTCCTCTTCATCGTGGTCTGGCTGCAGCTCAGATATCTCCGCAGGCTCGAGGGCGCGTAGATGGTCGTGGAGACACCGTGGAAGAAGTGGGTGTACTTCTACATTCCGCTCACCGTCTTCGTCATCGGGACGCTGTTTCCGTTCTACTGGATGTTCATCACGTCGATCCGCCCGGACGCCGAGCTGTACCGCTCGTGGCGGGCCGTCAACAATGCCCCCTTCTGGACGCTGCACCCGACCATCGAGCACTTCCGCGACCTGATGGCGAAGACGACGTTTCCCATCTGGCTGTGGAACACGTTCTTCATCGCCGTCGTGTCGACGGCGATCTCGCTCTTCTGCGGGCTGCTCGCCGGCTATGCGCTGGGCCGGCTCAAGTTTCCGATGGCGGGCACGCTCGGCACCTCGATCTTCGTCACGTATCTGGTCCCGCCGACGCTCCTCTTCATCCCGCTCGCGAACATCATCCGGGAGTTCCAGCTCGGCAACACGCCGTGGGCATTGATCCTCACGTACCCGACGTTCCTGATCCCCTTCTGCACCTGGCTCCTCATGGGGTACTTCAAGACCATCCCCAAGGAGCTCGAGGAATGCGCGCGCATCGACGGCGCCACGCGGTTCGGGGCCATGGTCCGGATCATCTTCCCGATCGCGGTGCCCGGCATCCTGTCCGCGGGCATCTTCGCGTTCACCCTGTCCTGGAACGAGTTCATCTACGCCCTCGTCTTCCTCTCCTCACCGGAGCGAAAGACGGTCCCCGTCGGCGTGGTCTCGGAGCTGATCAGGGGCGACATCTACTTCTGGGGCCAGCTCATGGCCGGCGCCCTCCTGGGCTCCGTCCCCGTGGCCCTTGTATATTCCTTCTTCGTCGAGTATTACGTGACAGGTCTAACCGGTTCCGTGAAAGGGTAGATTCGGCGGGGCGACCCCCCTCCGTGGAGGAAATCATGGCGCAGGTCCTGATGAAAGCCTTGAACAAGAAGTACGACGAGGTGCACGCCGTCAAGGACGTGAACCTCCAGATCCGGGACAAGGAGTTCGTCGTCCTCGTCGGGCCTTCCGGCTGCGGCAAGACGACGACGCTGCGGATGGTGGCCGGGCTCGAGGAGATCACCGGCGGCGAGATCATGATCGGCGACCGCGTCGTCAACGACCTGCCGCCCAAGGATCGCGACATCGCGATGGTCTTCCAGAACTACGCTCTCTATCCCCACATGACCGTCTACGACAACATGGCCTTCGGCCTGAAGATGCGGAAGTTCCCCAAGGCCGAGATCGCCAAGCGCGTCAGGGACGCGGCCGAGATCCTGGGCATCCAGGAACTGCTCAAGCGCAAGCCGCGCCAGCTCTCCGGCGGCCAGCGGCAGCGCGTCGCGGTCGGCCGTGCCATCGTGCGTCATCCGCAGGTGTTCCTGTTCGACGAGCCGCTGTCGAACCTCGACGCCAAGCTGCGCGTGCAGATGCGCGTGGAGCTCAAGCGGCTGCACGAGCGCCTGGAGACGACGGCGATCTACGTCACCCATGACCAGGTGGAGGCCATGACGCTCGGCGACCGCGTGGTGGTCATGAAGGACGGCTGGGTCCAGCAGGTGGGCGAGCCGCTCGAGCTGTACGGCAAGCCGGCGAACCGCTTCGTGGCCGGCTTCATCGGGTCTCCCGCCATGAACTTCGCCGACGTCACGATCGCCGAGTCCAACAACACGGTGTGGGCCGAGAACCCCGGGCTCCGCATCAAGGTGCCGGCCGACCGCGCCGAGCGCTTGCGCCCCTACAAGGGCCAGCACCTGACGCTCGGCGTCCGCCCCGAGGACATCCAGCCGGCCACCGGCGCGGACGCGGCGGAGCGAAGCTTCGACGCGGTGGTCGACGTCGTCGAGCCGCTCGGCTCCGAGATCCTGCTCGACGTCAAGGTGGGGTCGAGCAGCATGGTGGCGCGCGTGGACCCCTCGGTACGCGTGAAGGTGCACGAGCCAATCCGTCTGGCCCTCGCTCCCGAGCGGCTGCACTTCTTCGATCTGAAGACCGAGCTCGCGATTTGATCCTCGGAGGGGGGCTTCGCCCCCCTTCCGACGGCCGTGAGCGCGCCTGACGGCGCGCTCTGCGGCCTGCCTCCCCCCAGGATTCGATTGCGCCGGCAAAGCCGGCGCTCGGAGCGGTAGCGCATGATGCGTGGCGGCCGCTGACGATGGCTCGTCACACGGCCACTCGGCGTCGTGACATCAAGCTCGCTTACATGCTGCTGTCGCCTGCGCTGTTGCTCCTGGTCACCGTGCTGGCGTATCCGGTGGGCTGGGAGGTGTGGACGAGCCTCACGGACCTGTCGCCGCTCAAGAGCGGCGCGGCGGAGTTCGTCGGGCTCGAGAACTACCGTCGCTTGCTCGCCGATCCCGAGTTCTGGCGGGCGGCGATCGTCACGCTCGCCTACGCCGCCGTCACCACGCTCGCGAAGATGGGGCTCGGGGTGGCCTTCGCGCTCCTGCTGGCCCGCCCGTTCCGCGGCCGGGCGCTCGTGTTCCTCGCGGTCTTCCTGCCCTGGGCGTACCCGGCGAGCGTGAGCGTCATCGGCTGGTACTGGACGCTCAACCCGCCGATCTCCACCGCCTACAGCGTGGTCATGGGCCACGTGAAATATGCGGTCGACAGCGCGCTCGGCGGAGGCGCCTGGAGCTTCCTGAGCGTGACCCTCTTCAACATCTGGCGCGGCAGCTCCTTCATCGGCGTCTTCCTGCTGGCCGGGATCAACGCGGTGCCGCCCGAGCTGTTCGAGTGCGCCGTCCTCGAGTCGAAGAGCGCCTGGCGGCGCTTCTGGCTGGTCACCGTGCCGCTGCTCAGACCCTTCCTGGCCCTGGCCATCTTCCTGTCGCTGACGACCGCCTTCGCCGATCTCGCCAACGTGTGGCTGCTCACCGGCGGCCGCATCGTCTACCCGGTCATCGGCACGCATGCGTACTGGCTGGCCATCCGGGGGGGGCAGTTCGGCCCGGCCTCGGCGCTGTCCTTGATGCTCGTCCCCTTCCTGCTCGCCGTGCTCGTGCTGCTGTTCCGGGCGTTCGATCCGCCCGAGAGGGAGCGCGCGTGAACCCGCGCCCCTGGTGGAAGACGCTCGGTCACGGCGGGCTGCTGCTGGTGGCCACGGTCTACTGCCTGTTTCCGATCTACTTCATGCTCGTGCAGTCGTTGAAGACCGCCCAGGAAGACGTCTTCGGCAACCCCCTCATCGTCGTGCATCCGACCTTCGAGAACTTCGCGGAGCTCTTCGAGCAGGCGGGGCGTCCGCGGGGCTTCGTCGGCAACGTGCTCCGCCGCTCGTACCCATTTCTCGACTGGCTCGAGAACACGATCGTGGTCTTCACCGGCGCGGTGACGCTGACGCTGGTGACGGGGCTGCTCGCCGGCTACGCGCTCGGGCGGCTCCGGCCTCCCGGCTTCCGATGGTGGCGGCGCGTCATCTTCGCGACCTACGTGATCCCGCACACGATCCTGTTCGTCCCCCTCTACCAGGTCGTGATCCGCCTCCACCTGGACGACAACCTCCTCGCCCTCGTGCTCGTGTATCCCACGCTCGCCCTGCCCTTCTGCGTCTGGATCCTGTCCGCGTATTTTCAGCAGCTGCCGCGCGAGGTCGAGGAAGCCGCCCTCGTGGAGGGCGCGAGCCGCATGACCGCGTTCTTTCGGATCATCCTGCCGATGAGCCGGCCCGTCGTCGTGGCCGCCGGCATCTTCACGCTCGGCACGATCGCCAGTGATTTCACCCTCGCGTCCGTGTTCCTTCTCGACGCCCAGAACCAGACGATCCCCGCCGGCCTGGCAACCACCGACGTGGCCCTCGACGAGCTCCTCGCCGTGGCCGGCATCAACCTGATGGCGATTCCCATCGTCCTGATCTGCGCCGTCTTCGCCCGCGGCTACGTCCGCGGGTTGACCGCCGCCATGATCGAAGGCGCCTGACGCGAACAAGGGGGGGTTGGGGGGGCGTCTCGCACCCCCCATCTCGATCAATCCGGTTGCCCGAGGACGCGATCGAGCCTCGGCTCGATCGCTCCCCGAAACAGGGGGGCTTGGGGGGTGCGTCTCGCACCCCCCATCTCAACGAATCCTGATAATGCGGTGCAGGGCGGTCTCGGCGATGTACAGGGCGCCCGAGCGATCCACGGCGATGCCCTGGGGATCGCCGAGGTCGCGCGCGACGCTGGTGACGATCCCGGCCGGAGACACCCGGTAGACCTCGCGGATGTGGAACCCGCTGCTCACCAGCACGCTGCCGTCGGGCGCCACGGCCATGCTGGTGCGATGGTAATGGCCCGAGGGCAGCCGGGCCACGCTGCGTAGCCGGCCCTCGGGGGAGAGCAGGAACAGCTCGCCCACGGAGGTCAGCAGCGCGAGCTCGCCCTCGCTCCGCGCCGCGACCGCGATGAACTTGTGGAGCGGCTCGCCGCGCAGACGGCGCACCGGAGGCCTGGGGAAGATCGGGGCGACCAGCTCCAGCCGTCTCGGGAGCGGGACCTCATCGGCCGGGTCGATGCGGAACACGAGCGGCCCCTGGTAGTCCTCGGCGGCGAGCCAGTCCAGCCACGGCGGCAGCGGCGCCTCCGACCGCAGCTGACTCTCGAAGCTCGCATAGTCGAGCACCACGAGCCGGCCCTGGGCGTCCGTCGCGATGCTGGAGCCGCCGAGCAGATGATTGGCGCCGATGACGAGCGGGGTCAGCCGCTTGTCGGCGCCGAGACGGTAGATGCGATTGCCGTTCTCCTCGCCGAGGAAGAGGTCCTCCGATCTCGGGTCCAGGGCGAGGCTGCCGAGCGCGTTCTTTCGCGGCCCGTCCGCGAAGGGGATCACGAACCTCGGCACGAGGGCGGCGTCGATCGGCAGCACGCCGGCGGGATCGAGCCAGAAGATCTCGGCCGCCGAGTCACCCCGCCAGCCATGGCTCAAGACCACGAGACGTCCCGATGCGGCGAGCGCGAGCTGAGCCGGCCTGGGGACCCCGGTCGCGACGACCTCGACCCGCAGCCCGCCGGCCAGCCACGGCTCGGCGATTCCCGCATGGGGCACGAGAGCCGACGCGAGCGCGAGCGCACCGACGAGCGCGGCCCACGTCAGTCTTGACATGGCGAAAGAGCGGATGCTAGGTTTCGCGCACCCGACACTCATTCGATGCTCACCCCATTCACGAGGAGTGGCCCCATGCTCACTAAAATCTCCCTCGCCCTCGTCGTGGGCCTTCTCGTCGCCCTGGTCGGCATGCCCGCCGACGCTCAGGACTCGAAGGCTCCGAAGGGCGTCGCGCTCAGACCGCTCGTCACCTCCCTCGGAGGATTCAGCGCGACGGTCAACGCGCCGATCTTCGTGACCGGCTCCACCGTCTCGCTGGAGGCGGGGGGCCAGACCGGGCGCCAGCAATACCGGGTGCCCACGTTCGTGTACGTCATCGAGGGTGTTCTGACCACGCTCTACGAAGCGGGCCCGGTCGGCATCATGGGCGCCCAGTACCACGCCGCCGGACAATCCTTCATGGACAACGGCGGTTGGTGGCACAACCACGCGAACAAGAGCGACAAGCCGGTGAAGTACCTGATCCTCCACCTCGGCTACCCCGGTCGCCCCGACCCCATCCAGAAGCCCGAGGCCGAATAAGCCGCATCGGAGGGGGCCGTCGAGGCCCCCTCCGAGCTACTTCACCACGCCGCCCGTGATGCCCTGGATGAAGCGGTCGAGGAAGAAGTTGTAAAGGACGGCCACCGGCAGCCCGACCATCAGCGCCGCCGCCATGATCGAGCCCCAGAAATAGACGTCGCCGCGGATGAGCTCGGTCGGCACCCCTACCGGGACCGGCTTCTGGTCGCCGGGCGCGACGAAGGCCAGTCCGTACAGGAAGTCCTGCATCGACAGCGTGAAGGCGAAGATCACCGACGTCAGGATTCCCGGCAGGCTCACCGGCAGCACCACGCGAAGGAGCGCGCCCAGCTGACCACAGCCGTCGACGCGCGCGGCCTCCTCCATCTCCATCGGCACCGTCTTGAAGAAGCCCATCATGAGCCACGTACAGAAGGGCACCGTGAAGGTCGGATAGACCAGCACCAGGGCCCACCACGAGTCCTGGAGCCCGAGGGTGGCGACCACCCGCGACAGCGGCAGGAACAGGATGATGCCCGGGACCAGGTACGTCATGAAGATCGCGATGCCGAGGTTCTCGGACCCGCGGAGCCGCAGCCGCGCGAGGGCGTAGCCCGCCGGCACCGCGGTGAGGAGCGTGATCACCGCGACCCACGCCGAGATCGTCATGGTGTTGACGATCCAGGCGCCGTAGTTCGTCTGGAAGAAGAGCGTCCGGAAGTTCTTCAGGGTCGGCGGCAGGTTGAACCAGAACGGGACATTGCCCATCACGTAGAGATCGGGCTCTTGCTTGAACGCGGTGATCGCCATCCAGTAGATGGGAAAGACGGCGATGAAGACGAACGGCACGAGCCCCGCATAGATCAGCACGTACCGACGGAGCGTCTTCTCACCCGCCGTGCGCGGTCGCGCCATGGCTTACCACTCCCTCCGCTTGAGATTCCGCAACACCAGGAACATCGCGGGGAACAGGAGGGGGACCAGCATCATGGCGATGGCCGCTCCGCGGCCGAGGTTGCCGGCCTGGATCCCGATCTGGTAGGCGAGCACGGGCAGGATCTTGGTGGCGTTTCCGGGTCCCCCCTGCGTCAGGAGGTACACGACGCTGAGGTCGGACAGGGTGAAGACCGTATCGAACAGGAAGCCGATCATCAGGATGGGAAAGATCATCGGGGCCACGATGTGCCGGAAGCGCTGGAAGAACGAGCAGCCGTCGACCTTGGCGGCGTCGAGCACCTCCAGCGGCACCGCCGTGAAGCCGGCCAGCAGGACGATCGCGCTGAACGGGAACGTGCGCCAGACGTTGACGGCGATGCAGGCGGCCAGCGCCAGCTGCGGCTGTCCGAGCCAGACCGGCCACGACTCCGAACCGTAGCTGCCGATCAGCCCCATCCGGCTCAACACCCAGTTGATGACGCTGAATTGCGAGTCGTACATCCACTTCCAGGACAGCACGCTGATGGCGATGGGCAGCGTGAACGGAATGACCACGAGGCCGCGAATCACCTTCTTGCCGCGGAACGTCTGGAGCAGGAGGAAGGCCAGGGAGGTGCCGAGCAGGCTCTTGAAGATGGCGGCCACCACCAGGAACACGACGCTGTTGCGCAACGCGATCCAGAACGTGTCCATCTCCCATGCGGCCCGGAAGTTCTCGAGGCCGACGAAGTGGGCGACGGGATCGCCGACGTTGGCGTCGCTCACCGCGAGCCAGAGCGAGAACAGGAACGGCGCGCCCACCAGGAGAATCACGTAGAGGGCGGCGGGCGCGAGCAAGGTATAGCCGAAGATGTGACGCTGCGCGGTGTGGGTTCGCCACCAGACACGCCGGGTCGCGGGAGCAGGGCCAGAAACAACGGCGGCCCGGGCCGTTGGCTCCGGGCCGCCCCTGAGTGAAGCTGTCGTCATGCCCTCTTGTGCTTGGAGAAGATCCGGCGGTACTCGCCCGAGCCCCACTTCACCACGTCATCGACCGATTGACCCCGCGCGACCCGCGTGAACATGTCGGGAAGCACGAAGAGGTTCACGACCTCCTGGATCGGGGTCGTGAACGGGCCGGGATAGCCGTAGAACGCGACGAGCTTCGGGAAGTCCTGCAGGATCTGCATCTTCGGATCGGCGCCGATGACCGGCATCGGCTTCTGGGCGTCCGCGAGCAGGTAGGGCATGTTGTAGCCGCGGCTCTGGACCATGCCTTCCTTGCCGCTGTCCATGAAGTGCGTCAGGAACTCCTTGGCTGCCGGCTGGTTCTTCGAGAACTTCCAGATCATGTAGACGTTGGCCGCCGACACGCTCACGCGCTTGCCGCCCGGGCCCGCCGGCTCGAGCGCGATGCTCGTGTTCTTGAACACGTCGGGGTTGGTGTCCTCGGTCGTGCGGTAGGCCGAGATCGCGTCGTGGATCCAGCACCCCACGCCGGAGGCGAGGAACCGGTTGTCGGAAGCATCGTCCCAGGAGAACACCTCCGGGGTCATGCCCTCGTCGAACAGGGCCTTGGCGAAGCGCAGGGACTCGCGCATCTCCTTGGAGTCGATGAGGACGTTCTCGCCCGAGGGGTCGGCCTCGGCGCCGCCGAAGCTGAACAGGAGGGACCGCCAGTTGAGGTTGGCGTCGGCGCACTGCGAGAACTGGATGCCCGTCGGATGGCCCTTGGGCTTCAGGGTGCGCGCGGCGACCCGGGCGAGCTCCCAGGTGTCCGGGGCCTTGAGGTTGTTGGCGTCGAAGAGGTCCTTGCGGTAGAGCATCGGCAGCAGGATGTAGAACATCGGGATGCCGTACTGCTTGCCCTCGACCTCGACGAGCGGGCCGGCCGAGGGAATCCAGCCGCCATGCTTCTTGCCGCCGGCGCCGTAGACGTCGCTGACGTCGGCGAGGCTCTTGTAGTACAGGCGGGTCAGGATCGACGACCCGTTCATGATGATGTCGTGGCCGGCGCCCGCCGCGTACTCGGCGGCCATGCGCGCGGGCAGCTCGAGGTGGGGGATGTGGTCGACCCGCACCTTGACGCCGTTCTTGTCGCCCCACTCCTTCGTGAACTTGTTGTCGAACCAGGCGTCGTAGGCGGGGATGAAATGGCTCCACTGGAGGATTCGCAGGGTCGTCCCACGGACCTGGGCCGGCGCCTGACGCGCCTCGAGCATGGTCAGGAGCGAGCCCCCGGCCACTCCCGCACCAGCGACCGACAGGAATTTCCGGCGGTTGAGGGTCGTCACGTCCGTCATCATGGCCTCCTTGGCTGTCGTGAAGGCAACTGGCGCACAGCGGGCGAAGCAGCGTGAAAAGTTAGCTTTCTTTATGCTCAGGGGCGTCACTTGTCAAGTGGCAACTCCCGCGGGTGTCTCTGCTACCCTGACCCGGATGCGCCGTCCCGTGATCGCGCTCGTCGTGATCCTCCTCGGGCTCGGTCTCTTCGCCAGCGGGCTCGGCTGGCTCCTCGACACTCCCAGACCGCCGGCCGGCGCCTCGCGGGCCGAGCGACTCTACCTCGGACTGTGCGCCACCTGCCATGGAACAGACGGCCATGGCTCCTGGCGGGCGACGCTGTTCCTCATCCGTCCCGGGGATCTCGGGGACGCGGCCCGGATGCGGGGGCAGAGCGACCAGTACCTGATCGACATCATCACGCACGGCGGCGCCCCGCTGGGGCGGCCGGGGATGCCGGCGTTCGGCGCGACGCTCAGCGAGGACGATATCCGAGCCCTGGTCGCCTATCTCAAGACCCTCGGCTCTGCGCGGCGGGCGGGGAGCTGAGCGATGGCGTTCACCGATGAGCTGTGGGATGCCATCGAGGCGATCTACGGCGCGATCCTGCGCCACCCCTTCCTCACGGGGCTGAGGGACGGCTCGCTGGCTCGCGAGAGCTTCCAGTTCTACGCGGTCCAGGACGCACTCTACCTTCGGGAGTTCGCCCGCGGGCTGTCCCTGGCCGGCGCCCGGGCGCCCCGCGACGAATGGATCATCATGTTCGACGAGCACGCCGTGGAGGCGCTGCGCGTCGAACGGGCACTGCACGAGGGCTTCTTTCGGGAGTTCGGCCTCAGCCCGGAGGACGTGGCCGCGACGCCGCTGGCGCCCACGAACCTCGCCTACACGAGCTATCTGCTGGCGGTGGCCTATGGCCGGCCGTTCCACGAGGCGATCGCCGCGCTCCTGCCCTGCTACTGGATCTACTGGGAGGTCGGCAAGACCCTGGAGCGGGCCGGCTCACCCGATGCGCTGTACGCGCGATGGATCGGGACGTACGCCTCCGAGGGATTCGGGGCGGTCGTCCGGGGCGTGCTCGGGGCCACCGATGCGGTCGCGGCCTCGCTGGGTTCCGCGGAGCGCGAGGCGATGCGCCGCCACTTCATCACCACCAGTCGCTACGAGTGGCTGTTCTGGGAGATGGGCTACACGCGCGAAGGCTGGCCGGTGTAGCGGATCACGGAAGCTTCTCGATGCGGAGGAGAGTGAGCTCGTCGCCCTTTCGGCGCACGGCCAGGCGGACGCGGTCCCCGGGCTCGACGGCGGCGCCGTCGAGCAGCGTGGGATCGGCAAAGACGGCCATCAGCTCCATGGGGGCCATGCCCAGCGCGGCCACGGCTTCGTGGCGGACGACGATGAGGTTCGAGGCGGGACGCGCGACGATGGCGCCGCGGACTTCGTAGGCGGCCGGGCGCAGCACCGTTCCCCACAACGAGGCCGCAAAGACCACGACGAGCGCGACGAAGAGAACGAGGACGGCCCACCGCGCCCGGCGAGAGCCTGCGGGCGCGACGGCAGGCCGGTCGTCAGCGCTCCTGGTAGCGCTCCATCCGGCTCTCGAAGATCCCCGAAGAGCCGCGCACGGGGCGGAGGTCGTCGCCTCGGACGAGCCACTTCTGGGCGCAGCCTTCCTCGAAGACGCGCGTCGACGCCCGGTACGCGCTGCCGAGCGTCACCAGGAAGAGCCCGCTGCCCACCACCGTGCCGAGGGCGCACAACCCGATGTTCAACGGAATACGGGCGACCGTGAAGACGCCGGCGCCGACGCTGTAGAGGTCGAAGGGGCGCAGCGTCGCGCTGTCGTCGTCCTTCACCACGTCCGGCATCAGGACGGGCGGGGGCGGGGGCGACGGCGGGGGTTGCTGCGCGACGGAGACCGCTGGAACCGATCCCAACAGAATCATCGCCGCGAGCATCGAGGCGATCACGCCACGACCGTTCATGCGCCACCTCCCCCGAGCCGGGACCGGCCCGATCGATGTGACTCTCGACTATAGCAGAGGCGCTATATAATTGCCCTACCCCATCATCCTCCGCGGAGGTATCGGCGCCGATGAAGCTCGTCCGTTTCTCCACCAACGGCCAATCGCCACGTCTCGGCATCCTCGACGGCGATCGCGTGGCCGACATGCAGCAGAGTCTGGCCACCAGCCTCGCCCGTCGCGGCGTCGTGCGCGCGCAGGAGATCGCCGAGGCGCTGGTACCGCAGAGCACCCGCCGGTTCCTCGAGGGTGGCGCCGCCAGCCACGAGGCCGTCGCCGCGATCACCGACTGGGTGACGGTGCCCCGCGCCACCGCGCGGCTGCACGCGCCGATTCACGATCCCGGCAAGTTCATCTGCATCGGCCTCAACTACAGGGACCACGCGGAGGAGGCCGGCCTGCCCTTGCCCAAGGAGCCGCCGATCTTCCCCAAGTGGAACAACACGCTCCTCGACCCGGGCGAGCCCATCCTCCGTCCGCGCGGCTCCACCCAGCTCGACTGGGAGGTGGAGCTGGGCGTGGTGATCGGCCGCCGGGCGCGCTTCGTTTCGCGCGACCAGGCGCTCGATCACGTGTGGGGCTACGTCAACATCAATGACGTGAGCGCGCGCGACTTCCAGTTCATCACCAGCCAGTGGGGCGCGGGGAAGATTCCCGACACCCTCGCCCCCATCGGCCCCTTCATCGCCGACCGGGCGGAGATCGCCGACCCCCACGTGCTCGATCTCAAGCTGTGGGTCAACGGCGCCCAGATGCAGCACGGCAACACGCGCAACTTCATCTTCGACGTGCGCTACATCGTCAGCTATCTCTCGAGCCTGATGACCCTCGAGCCCGGCGACCTCATCGCCACCGGGACGCCGTCGGGCGTCGGGTTCGCGCGCAAGCCCCCCGTGCTGTTGCAGCCGGGCGACGTGTGCCGGCTGGAGATCTCCGGCCTCGGCGTGCTCGAGAATCCGGTGAAGGACGCCTGATTCCTAGGAGTGCAGTCATGCTGGACGTCATCGCGCCGCTCGTGGTGGAGAACACGACCAAGATCGTGTTGCTCTCGCTCGATGGTCTCGGCGGTCTGCCACGGCCCGAGACCGGGAAGTCCGAGCTCGAGACCGCCAGCCTGCCCAACCTCGACGCGCTCGCCGCGCGCGGGGCCTGCGGGCTCATCCGTCACGTCGCTCCCGGCATCACGCCGGGCAGCGGGCCCGGCCACCTCGGCCTCTTCGGATACGATCCGCTCTTCTACCAGGTCGGTCGGGGCGTGCTGGAAGCGCTCGGCATCGAGTTCGACCTGCGTCCGGGCGACGTGGCGGCCCGCGGAAACTTCTGCACCGTCGACGACCGGGGCCTGATCACCGACCGCAGGGCCGGTCGCATCAGCACCGAGGAATGCATCCGCCTGACCGACCGTCTCCGCGAGATCCAGGTGCCGGGCGTCGAGCTCCTCCTCGAGCCGGTCAAGGAACATCGCTTCGTGCTGGTCCTGCGGGGCAGCGGTCTCAGCGGCGCGCTCTCCGAGACCGACCCCCAGGCGACCGGCAAGCCGCCGCTGCCCGTGCGCGCCCACGATCCGGAGGCGCGTCCGACCGCGGATGCCGTCAACACCTTCGTGACCCAGGCCCGGCGGCTACTCGCGGACGAGCCCGCCGGCAACATGATCCTCCTTCGCGGTTTCGACCAGCTTCCCGACCTGCCCCGCTTCCCCGAGGTCTTTCACCTGCGTGCCGCGGCGATCGCCGCGTACCCGATGTATCGCGGCCTCTCGCGGCTCGTGGGTATGGAGATCCTCAAGACGGGCGCCGGCTTCGCCGATGAGGTGGTCACGCTGCGCCAGCACTGGGACGCCTACGACTTCTTCTTCCTGCATTACAAGGACACCGACAAGGCCGGGGAGGACGGGGACTTCGACGCCAAGGTCGAGGCCCTCGAGCGGCTCGACGGCTTCATTCCCGAGATCCTCGCCCGGAAGCCCGACGTCATGGTGGTGACCGGGGATCACGCCAGCCCCTCCATCCTCGCCGGACACGGCTGGCAACCCGTCCCCGTGGTCGTGGCCGGCCGCTACGCCGGCGCCGATCCGGTCGCGGCCTTCAGCGAGCGGGCCTGCGCCGCCGGCACCCTCGGGATCATGCCCGCCCAGCACCTGATGCCGCTCGTGCTGGCAAACGCTTTGCGTCTGACCAAGTTCGGCGCGTGAGGCCGGCGATCCGCTGACCGCCGCCAGCGCGCAGAGCATGCGGCTGCTGGTTCGGCTCCTGGGTGGCATGTCGCTCGCCGTGATCGTCGTCACGGCGGCGTTCTCCTATCTCGAGGTTCAAGAGGAGCGCACGCGTCTGGAGCAGGACCTCCAGCGCCGCGCCGTCCTGGCCGCCGACGCGGTCCGCGAGGCGGCGGAGCCGCTGGTGGCGCGCAGCGCCCGCACGGGATACGAGCGCGTGCTCTCCCGCTTCGGGCGACGCGACCGTGGCGTCGCGATCTACGACGAGTTCGCCAGCGTCATCGCCGCCACTCCCGACGTCAAGGCCCACCTGGGCCCGCTCTCGCCCCTGGTCACGGAAGCCATCCGCGACAACGTCACCGTCCGACGGTTCGCCCGGGTCGGTGGCCGCACGGTATGGACCCATATCGTCCCGCTGGAGCGCGACGACCGGATCATCGGCGCCGCCGCCACGTTCCTCGACGCGGATTATCTCGACACGCGGGAGTGGGATCTGTGGCGACGCACGGCGGTGCGCCTCGGCGTGCTCATCCTGCTCCTGACGGCGATCACATGGCTCCTCGTCCGCTGGACGGTGACCCGGCCCATCGCCCGCATGGCGGAGTGGACGAAGCGGCTCAAGTTCGGCGAGCCGGTGGCGCCGCCGCCGGACGCCGACGCCAGCCTCTTCGGTCCCCTCGCCGGGGAAGTCACCGGCCTGGCGCGCTCGCTCGCCCGGGCGCGGGTGGCCGCCGAGGAGGAGGCGCGGCTGCGGCTGCTCGGCGAGCAGATCTGGACCGAGGAGCGCCTCAAGCAGTTCGTGCACATGCGCTTCGGCACCCATCCCATCTTCGTGGTCTCGAACCGCGAGCCCCTCAGCCACGTCTTCGAGGGCAAGCGGATCGCCGAGCTCCGGCCGGCCAGCGGCCTCGTGAGCGCGCTCGAGCCGATCATGACCGCCTGCGGCGGCGTCTGGGTGGCCCACGGCAGCGGCGACGCCGACCGCGCCGCCGGCGACCGGGTCGGGCTGCCGCCGAGCGATCCCACGTATACCCTGCGGCGGGTGTGGCTCGATGCCGAGGAGGAAGCCGGGTACTACTACGGGTTCTCCAACGAAGGCCTCTGGCCCCTCTGTCACATCGTTCACGAACGGCCGCAGTTTCGCGCGGGCGACTGGGAGCACTACCGCGCCGTCAACCAGCGGTTCGCCGACGTCCTCCTCGAGGAGATGGAGAAGGCGGAGGCGCCGATCGTGCTCATCCAGGACTATCATTTCGCGCTCCTGCCCCGGATGATCAAGCAGGCGCGGCCCGACGCCCGTGTCGCCCTGTTCTGGCACATCCCCTGGCCCAACGTGGAGGCGTTCGGCATCTGCCCGTGGCCGGAAGAGATCCTGCTCGGAATGCTGGGCGCCGACCTGGTCGGCTTCCACACGCAGATCCACTGCAACAATTTCCTGGAGACCGTCGAGCGGATGATCGAAGGGCGGGTCGAGTGGGACGACTTCACCGCCGTCCGTGGTCAGCACACGACCCACGTCCTGCCGTTTCCGATCAGCATCGCGGTCGAGGAGGACCTGGACGACCGCGTGCCGCACCGTGACGCGTTGCTCGCCGAGCTCGGGACCACGGCGGATTTCCTCGGTGTCGGCGTCGAGCGGCTGGATTACACCAAGGGCCTGCCCGAGCGACTGCGCGCCATCCGCCGGTTCTTCGAGCGGTGGCCGGAGTACCGGGGCCGTGTCGTCTTCGTCCAGATCGCCTCACCGAGCCGCAGCCGCATCGAGCGATACCAGCGGCTGCAGCGGGAGGTCCGGGAAACCATCCGGAAGATCAACGAGGAGCTCGGCGATCGGGACTGGCGGCCGATCGTCTACCGTGAGCGACACCACGATCATCGCGAGATCGCCGCCTACTACCGGAGCGCGGACTTCTGCATGGTCACCGCGCTGCACGACGGCATGAATCTCGTGGCCAAGGAGTTCATCGCCGCGCGCGATCGCGACAGCGGCGTCCTCATCCTCAGCCGCTTCACCGGCGCGGCGCGGGAGCTCCGCGAGGCGCTCCTCGTCAACCCCTACGACATCGAGGACACGGCGGGAGCCATCAAGCGAGCGGTCGAGATGTCGAGGGAGGAGCAGCGGGAACGCATGGCCCGCATGCGATCGCAGGTCCGGGAGCACAACGTCTACCGCTGGGCGGCGCTGCTCCTGGCCGAGCTGGGCCGGATGCCACGATCGGCTTCCGCCATCCGCGATTGATGTCAGTCTCCTGACGCGAGTGTAATTCTTGCCGATGTAAAAACCGCCACGCCGAGTGCCCGTCCGCGTTTTGCGGGCAGAAACACGGTTTTCGGTCTGGCATCGCGCTTGCGGTTGGGGGTGCCATCACCGGCCGGGCGGTGGCCGAGGCGAAAGGACGCGAGAGCCATGGACGATCAGAACGTCATCGACATCGATATGAAGGGCGCACCGGCGTGCGGCCGGTGCTTCATGCTCGTCGCCCGCTATGCTCCACAGGTCACAGCACCGACGGGGACCTATCACCGGGAGTGCTACGAGGCCTGGTACTTCGGCCGCTTCGGTCGGCGGCCACGGTTGCACGCGGGAAGCAACGGCTCCCGCCACCTCTATCAGGTTCAAGAGCCCATTCGCGACCGGGCGGCATAGATTTCCGCAGAGCGCGCCTGGTGACGCGCTCTGCGGCCCGCCTCCCCCTGGGAGCGGAGCTCGCTGGCGAGCGCGCGCGCCCGGATATGTCCAGGCCGGTCCGGGGCTGATGGTCGCGCGAGAAAGCGCTTGTCCCGAGGCGCCGGAAGTTCATACTTCAAAGCAAGATGCGAGGGGTCTTCGTTTGCCCTGACGTCACGCTGGCGCGCTTCGTACCCCGGGAAGCCCTCGGGGAGCGCGTCCTTCACCTGGTGGAGAGCGCGGCGGCCCAGCGGCGAATCTCGCGGCACGGCGGCCAGGCGCTCGCCGGTGATCTCGAGGACGAAGCCCTCTACCGCCGGGCGCTTCTGACCGGACAGGACGCCGTCATCCTCGCCGTCCCGGCGGACCGCGTCGCCCGTATCACGGCCGCCCTTCGCGGCGTCGCGCCCGGTGTCGCGGTGGTCGTCCTGCCCGATCCGCTCGGTGCCGCCGTCGACACCTCCGAGGTCACGACGGTCCCCCCGGCCGTGTTCATCGACAAGGTGCTCGTCCCCGTCGTGGAGCGCGCCGCCCTCCGCGCGCGCGTGGAGCGGCTGCAGCGGTACTTCGCCCCGGCCGAGCGTGTGCTGATCATGATGCAGGACGATCCCGATCCCGACGCCATCGCGTCGGCCCTGGCCCTGCGGACGCTCCTCGGCCGGACCAAGACGGCGGCGCCCATCGCGACGTTCGGGACCATCACGCGTGCCGAGAATCGCGCCATGCTCCGGATCCTCGAGATCGACGTCGAGCAGATCAAGCCCCGCGCGATCGGTGAGTACGAGATGGTGGCGATGGTGGATTGCCAGCCGAGCTTCTTCGAGGAGAGCGTCGGGGACGTCGACCTCGTCATCGACCATCATCCCGAGGAGACTCCGGCGCGTGCCCAGCTCAAGGACATCCGACCCGCCTACGGGGCCACCTCCACCATCCTGACCGAATACCTGAGAGCGGCCGACGTGCGGGTCACGCAGCGGCTCGCGACGGCGCTGCTCTACGGGATCAAGGCCGACACGCTGCAGCTCGAACGGGGGGCGACGCGCGCGGACATGGACGCCTTCGCGTTCCTGCATGCGCACGCCAATCACAGCGCCCTGCGTCGCATCGAGCGCCCGGAGCTGCCCAACGCCGCGCTGGACGTGCTCGCGGCAGGAATTACCCGCCGCCGGATCGTCGCCGGCGTCGTCTTCGTCCACCTCGGCGCCGTCGGATACCCAGAGCTGGTCGCGCAGCTCGCCGATCTGTTCCTGCAGGTCGAGGGCGCGGAGTGGTCCGTCGTCTCCGGGATCGTGGACACCGAGCTGCACGTGTCCGTGCGCAACGTCGGCTACGTGCGGGCCGCGGGCGACATCGTGCGCCAGGCCTTCGGCGCCCTCGGGAGCGCGGGCGGCCATCGCTCGATGGCCAAGGCCGTGATCCCCATGCGGGAATGGCGCCGGGCGGTCGGGGAGATCGCGGACGAGACCATCGGCCAAGACATCATGCCCCGCTTCCTCGCCGCCCTTCACGAGGGCAATCACGACAGGCGCCCGCGCTCGAAGCCGAGCTCGCGGCACCCGTGACCGTGACACCATGCCAGAGACGGAACGGCTGACCGAAACGATCAAGGAGCTGCTCGAGGGGGGCCGGGACGAGCGCCTCACCGACGTCCTGGCCGACGCCCACGCCGCCGACGTGTCCTCCGTCTTGCGCGAGCTGCCGCTCGCCGATCAGGTCCGGATCTTCCGGCTCCTGTCCCCCCAGCACGCCGGCGCCGTCCTCTCCGAGCTCGACGATCAGACGCTGCTCGAGCTCGTGCGCGCCCTCGACGAGCAAGAGGTCTCCCGCATCCTCGACCACATGCCGTCGGATCACGTGGTGGAGGTCGTCGAGGAGCTGCCCAGGGAGGAAGCGGACAAGATCCTCGACCTCATGGAGGAGGAGAAGTCCGAGGAGGTGCAGGAGCTCCTCGAGTATGGCGAGGGCACCGCCGGACGGCTCATGTCCACGAGCTTCGTGGCCGTCCACGAGGGCACCACGGTGGCGCAGGCGATCGAGCACATCCGCAAGTCGGCCACCGGCGACGACGCGTTCTATCTGTACGTGGTCGACGACCACGATCATCTCGTCGGTCTCGTGCCCCTGCATCGCCTGCTCACGGCCGACCCCGCCACGCCCGTGCGGATGATCCGCAACGAGGACGTGGAGAGCGTGACCGTGGATACCGACCAGGAAGAGGTGGCGCGCCTCGTCCAGCGCTACAACCTCCGCGAGGTGCCCGTGGTCGACGGCGCGCACCGGCTGCTCGGGACGATCACCGTCGACGACGTCATCGACGTCATCCGTGAGGAGGCCACCGAGGACATCCAGCGCCTGGGCGGCGCCTCCGGCGACGAGACGGTGCTCGACCCGCCGCGGGCCGTGTTTCCCAAGCGCCTCGTGTGGCGGTTCATCAACCTCGGGACGGCGGTGCTGGCCGCCTCCGTCATCGGTCTGTTCGAGACCTCGATCCAGGCGCTCGCCACGCTCGCCGTCTTCATGCCCATCGTGGCCTCGATGGGCGGTATCGGCACCACGCAGACCGCGACGGTGGTCGTCCGCGGCATCGCGCTGGGCGACATGACGGCGGGCGTGATCATGCGGGTGCTCCGCAAGGAGCTGTGGCTCGGCGCCACGACGGGGCTGGCCAATGGCCTCGTAGTTGCTGCAATCGCCTACGCATGGAAAGGGCAGGTGCTGCTGTCGTTCGTGCTCGGCGTCGCCCTGTGGTGCAACATGCTGGTGGCGGCCGTGGTGGGGACGCTGGTCCCGATCGCGCTGAAAACGTTTCGGGTCGACCCGGCCATTGCCTCCAGCGTCATCATCACGACCTTCACGGACGTGTTCGGGTTCTTCTCCTTTCTCGGTCTCGCCACGCTCTTGATGCGCTTTCTGCTGTGACACGACCCCCTTGGCAAGGGCTGTCGCGAACGGGTAAGATACCCGCGCGATCCGGACGGAGACTGACCAGCCTCCAACCCAGGCCGCCGGGAGGATCCACGTGGACGTAGTGCTGGAGAAGAGGCAGGTCGAGCGCGCGTACGAGCTGTACGCGCCGGTCTACGACTTCATCTTCGACTGGATTTTCGCGCCGGGCCGCGCCGCCGCCGTCCGACAGCTCGCGCTGCAGCCGAACGATGTCACGCTCGAGGTCGGCATCGGCACGGGGCTGAATCTTCCCCTCTATCCGCCCACCTGCCGCCTCATCGGCATCGACCTCTCGCAGGAGATGCTCGACAAGGCCGTCGAGCGCGTGCAGACCCTGGCGATGCCCAACGTCACGCTCAAGGTCATGGACGCCACCGCACTCGACTTTTCCGACAGCGAGTTCGACAAGGCGCTGGCCACGTACACGATCTCGGCCGTTCCCGATCCCGTCGCCGTGCTGCGCGAGATGCGGCGGGTCGTCAAGCCGGGCGGGATCATCGTCATCCTGAACCACTTCCGCAGCGAGCGGAAGCTTACCGGACGCCTCGAGGATCTCGTGGCTCCGCTCTGCACGCGGCTGGGCTGGAAGTCGAATCTCTCCCTCGCGCCGCTCCTCGCGCAGGTCGGGCTCATGCCGGAGCTGGTCACCAAGGTGAACTTGCTCAACGGCTGGAGCCTCGTGAAGTGCGTGAACTATAAAGATGGGGGGGTGCGGGACGCACCCCCCCAAACCCCCCCGTTCGCGTAGCGATCGAGCTTCGCTCGATCGCGCCTGCACCAAGCGTTTACAACCTAGGCGTCGCCTGCGCCAGCTGTTGACAACCTACGCGTAGCGGTCGCAGCTCCGCGCGCTAGCCCGAGGATGTGCGGGGCTCGGCGCCGGGGCGCTGGATGCCCCAGACGGAGAGCTTCGTCAGGATCGTGTTGCGGTGGACGCCGAGCAGGCGGGCCGCGCGGCTGACATTCCACTGCACGCGCTCCAGCACGCGCAGGACGTATTGCCGCTCGAACTGGTCGCAGGCCTCGCGCAACGGCAGCCCCGTGTCCTCCGTCAATCGCGATCCCGTTTCCGGCATGGCCACGTCCAGCGGCACATCCCGTAGCATCACGACGGGGCCGCCGGCCAGGACCACCGCGCGATGGATGACGTTCTCCAGCTCGCGCACGTTGCCGGGCCAGTCGTAGCGCGTGAGCACCTCCAGCGCACCCGCCGAGACGCCGTCGACCTGCCGGTGGCACTCGCGCGCCACCTTGCGGACGAAGTGCTCGACGAGGAACGGGATGTCTTCCCGACGCTCGCGGAGCGGCGGGAGGTGGATGGGAACGACGTTGAGCCGGTAGTAGAGATCCTCGCGGAAGGCGCGGTCGCGTACGGCCTGGCGCAAGTTCAGGTTCGTGGCCGCGACGACGCGGACGTCGATCGGCAGGGGCCGCATGCCCCCCAGTCGCTCGATCTCCCGCTCCTGCAGCGCCCGGAGCAGCTTCGTCTGCAGATCGAGGCGGAGCGAGCCGATCTCGTCCAGGAAGATCGTCCCGCCGTGGGCCAGCTCGAACTTTCCCAGCTTGCGCGCGTGGGCCCCGGTGAACGCGCCTTTCTCGTGGCCGAACAGCTCCGACTCCACGAGGGTCTCGGGGATCGCCGCCACGTTGATGGCGACGAAGGGCTGGGCCGCCCGCGGACTGCGGGCGTGAATGGCGCGCGCCACCAGCTCCTTGCCGGTCCCGCTCTCGCCGGTCACGAGCGCGGTCGTCGGCGTCCCCGCAATCTGCGTGATGAGCTGGTAGATGCGCACCATCTCCGGATGGCGACCGACCATGCCGTGGAACGTCTTGTCGGTGGCGTCGACGCCGGGGCCGGCGAGGGCGGAGCGAAGGCACAGCACCTGGCGCTCGAGGGCCCGCTTCTCGAGCGCGCGCTGGACCAGCATGAGGATGTCGTCCACGTCGAAGGGCTTGACGAGATAGTCGTAGGCCCCCAGCCGCATGGCCTCGACCGCGGTCCGGACGTCGCGCACCGCGGTGGCGAGGACCACCACGATCGTGGGGTCGATGGCGTGGATCTTGGGCAGGACGGCGATGCCGGCGTCACCCGGCATGCACTGGTCGAGCATGACGACGTCCACGTCCTGCGCCTGGACGATGTCGAGGGCCTGCTCCCCGTGCTCGGCCTCGAGGATGTTGCAGCTCTCCTCGAGAATCGCCCGGATCGAGTCCCGCACGCCGTCCTCGTCGTCGACGACGAGGACATTGCCACGCCGCCCCAGCGTCCATCCCGTCTCCATGCGGCACCTCTGTCCCCGTCCGCGCGGCGCGGCGGTCGCTCGTTGTCCTTCCCCCGCGCCTCGCCGATGAGGTGAGTGTATCCCTTTGATGACAACCTATCGCGGAGGCCGCCATTCTACCGGCGGCGACGGAATCACGCCAGAGGCTTGAGGATCAGCTCCACGACGTTGCGGGTGGTGGGCACGACCGCGGCCTCCCGGCCGCGGCGGACGCCGGCGACCCAGAGGATCCGGCCGCCGCCCTCGACGATGGGCAGCCGGGCGCGCTCCCACCGCGGAATCTTCTCGTCGATCAGGAACGACTTCAGGCGTCGCTCACCGGCCGCGAAGGGCGCGAAGCGATCGCCGCGCCGCCGCGCCCGCACGGTGAGACGCGACGGCAGCAGGGCCGCATCGAAGGCGACGCGATGGAGCACACGCGGGACCGTGTAGCCCGTGGCGGTGGCGACCCGCGCCTCCATCAGACGGCCGATCTCCGGCAACGCGACGACGCCGGGCACGGTCAGCTCGCGCGTCGGCAGCGCGCGCGCAGGCGCGCGACCGAGTCGGACCTGGCCACAGCTCACCTCGACGCCGATACCGCCGAGACGGAACGGCCGCCGCGGTGGCGGCGAGGCGAGGATCCGTGCGAGACCACGATGGGCCCATGCGCGAAGGGGCGCGTGACTGCCCAGACGCATGGCCGCCTGACGAACGACCTCGGCCGAGAGCTGCCGGGGCAGCTCCCCCAGCGCCGCGTGCGACAGCACGATGGCGTCGTCCGACGACGACCCCAGGCGCTCGAGCTCGCGGCGCGCCACGCGCTCCAGGGCGTCGACGCTCTCGCGGCAGAGCCGGGAGACCCGGTTGAGCGTCGCGACGACGTCGGGGCTGTACGAGGCCCCGAGGAGCGGCAGGACGTCGTGGCGGATCCGGTTCCGCAGAAACTTCGGATCACGGTTCGACGGGTCCTCCACCCACGGCAGATCCGCCGCGCGCAGGGCCGCCACGAGCTCGCCTCGGCGCACCTCGAGGAGCGGCCGGATGATCCGCCCGCGCACCGCGGGGATCCCGGCGAGCCCACGCACGCCGGCGCCCCCGAGCATGCGCATGAGCACCGTCTCGGCCTGATCGTCGGCCGTGTGCCCGAGCGCCATCCGGTGGGCGCCCAGACGGCCGGCCTCGGTCTCGAGCGCGGCATAGCGGGCGCCCCGGGCCGCCGCCTCCAGCGAGCCTCCGCGGGGGACCGTCACGCTGGTCACCTCCATCGGCACCCGCAGGCGCGCGGCGAGGCCGCGGACGAACTCGGCGTCGCGGCTCGCGTCGGGACGAAGGCCGTGGTCGACGTGCAGGACATGCAGGCGGAGCGAGAGCTCGGTGAGCTGCGTGAGGACGTGCAGGAGCGCGACGGAGTCGGCGCCGCCCGAGACCGCGACGAGCACGATCTCCCCGCCGGCGAGCATCGAGTGACGACGGATGGTGGCGCGGACGGCCTCGAGCAGCGGGTCGAGACCCGACAGGCTCCTACCCTCCTTGAAGGCCGACCCAGACCTCCCCGTCCTCGAAGTGCTCCTTCTTCCAGACGGGAACGGTGCGCTTCAGGGTGTCGATCGCGAACTTGCAGGCTTCGAAGGCGTCCTGGCGGTGGGCGGCGGAGACGGCGATCAGCACGCTCGCCTCGCCGATCTCCAGCCGTCCGACACGGTGGAGGATGGCCACGCGCTTGACCTCCGCCCAGCGGACGCGGAGGGCTTCGCCGATCTCGCGCATCTTCGCCTCGGCCATCGGCGCGTGCGCCTCGTACTCGAGGAATTTCACGAGTCGGCCGCCGGTCTCGTTGCGGACGACGCCCGAGAAGATCACGATCCCGCCCGCGCCCGCGTCGTCGACCTCGGCGGCGATGGCCTCGGGCGACAGCGGCGCGTCGATCACGCGATAGACGTCGCCCCCACTGCCGCCGCTGACCGGGGGGAACAGGCACAGCTCGTCGCTCGCGCGCAGACGGTGATCGGGCTCCACGTACTCGTTGCCCACGGCAAAGAGCGTGAAGGGGCGATAGGGGCTCAGCTGCGGATGGCGATCAACGACGGCGGACCAGGCGGCTTCCACGGTGCCGCCCTCGGGAAGATCGACCTCGAGCCGCTCTCGCCCGGCCGCTTCACGATACCGGGCGAAGAGACGGACTCCGACGCGCACTGCCGTGCCTAGGAGAAAAGCGCAGCGTCGAGGGGCGCCACGGCTGCGCCGGGGCGCTCCGAGCGTTGGGGGGTTTGGGGGGCCATGTCGGGGTCCCCCATGTGATCAGAACCGGTGGGACTGACCGCAGCCGCAGCTCGACTTCACGTTCGGATTCTTGATCGCGAAGCCGGCGCCCATCATGTTGTTGTCGACGAAGTCGATCTCGATGCCGCTCAGATAGGGCGCGCTGTTCTGGTCGATGTAGACCTTGATGCCTTCGGTCGCCTCGATGACGTTGTCACCGGCCGTCTGCTCGTCCTCCCAGCCCAGCTCGTAGGACATGCCGGAGCAGCCGCCACCGACCACACGGATCCGCAGGCCCCACTCGGGCTTTCCTTCCTCGAGGCGCAGCTCCGCCACCTTCTTCGCCGCGGTTTCCGTCAACGTGACCATTCGACCCTCCCCTTCAATGTTCGTCGGATTGTATCTTGCATCGATCGTATCACAGGATGCCGCCGGCCGGCAGCAGCGTGAGCTCCTCGAGCGTGGCGCCCTCGGGCAGCGTCACCATCAGGAGCACGGCGCGCGCGACGGCATCGGGCGTGAGCATGCGCGCGCGATCCGGGCCGCCGGGGATGGCGTCCCACAGCGGAGTATCCACGGCCCCCGGCGAGACGACGCCGACCCGCACACCGTCGGTCCGCAGCTCTTCGGCGAGCACACGGCTCCACGCGACCACGCCCGCCTTCGTGGCGGCGTACGCCGCGGCGCCCGCGATCGGGCGGCTGGCCGCCACCGAGGCGACGTTGACGATCGTTCCGTTCCGCTGGCGGATCATCGGCGGCAGCGCGGCGCGACAGCAGACCATCACCGCCCGCAGGTTCACCGCCAGCATCGGATCCCAGTCCTCGGGCTTGGCGGCGGCCACGGGACCGAACGCAGCGACGCCGGCGGCGGTGACCAGGATGTCGACGCGGCCGAAGTGTCCCACCGTCTGGTCGACGAGGGCACCGACGTGGGTGTCCTGGGTGACGTCGGTCGGCACGGCGAGCGCTTGCCCCCCGCCGTTGCGAACGGCCTCGGCGACGGCGGCCAGCTCCGACCGGGTGCGCGCGGCCAGCACGACGGCCGCCCCCTGACGGGCCAGCGTCTCCGCAACCGCGCGGCCGATCCCGCGGCCGGCCCCCGTGACGATGGCGACACGTCCGACGAGCGGCAGCGCGTCCATCAGATCTGCAGCCCGCGGCCGCCCTTGATGAGCTCCATGAACTCCGCGCGGGTCTCCGGACGATCGCGGAAGGCGCCGAGCATGGCCGAGGTCACGGCCTTGGAGTTCTGCTTCTCCACCCCGCGCATCAGCATGCAGAGGTGGATCCCCTCCATGACGACCGCCACGCCGCGCGGCTGGAGCACGTCGTTCAGCGTGTTGGCGATCTGCGTCGTGAGCCGCTCCTGCACCTGCAGCCGCCGGCTGTACATCTCGACGAGCCGAGGAATCTTCGACAGCCCCACGATCTTCCGCTTCGGCATGTACGCGACGTGGCACTTGCCAATGAATGGCAAAATATGATGCTCACACAAAGAGAAAAAATCGATGTCCTTCACGACGACCATCTCGTCGTAGTCCTCGACGAAGAGCGCGTCGTTGAGGATCGCGTTGACGTCCTGGCCGTAGCCCGACGTGAGGTAGCGCAGCGCGGCCTCGACCCGCTCCGGCGTGCGGTCGAGCCCCTCGCGCGTGACGTCCTCGCCCAGCTCCTTCAGCATCTGCTCGATCAGTGGCGCGATCATCGATCCTCACCCGCGTATTCGAACCGGTTCTTGGCCGTCTCCACGACCGTCACGCGCGCCAGCTCGCCCGGGCGCAACGCCGGGGCCAGCAAGCCCCAGAACGCGCGGGCCAGGCTCTCCCCCGTTGTGATCACGCCGGCCAGGCGCGGCACCTCCTCGAGGCTGTGATGATCGACGTGGTCGAGCACGGTGTGGGTGACGACGTCGTCGACGTGGCGGATGTCGATCAGCATCCCCGTGACGGGGTCGGGCTCACCGCGCATCGTGACCTCGAGATAGTAGTTGTGCCCGTGGGGCCGACAGCACGGCCCGTAGCGCCGCGCGTTGTCCTCGGCGCTGAGCGCCGGATTTTCCAGGCGATGCGCAGCGCTGAAATGGTAGACGCGTGTGAGGTCCATCATCTCGCGCCGTCCCCGATCATTTCACGGCTCGGCTCGCCGCGGACGCGGCTCACCTCGCACCATCCCCGATCATTTCACGGCTCGGCTCGCCGCGGACGCGGCTCACCTCGCACCGCCACGATAGTCGACGTACAGGGTCGGATCTTCCCAGACGCGCACCTGCCAGAGTCGCTCGCCTCCGAGCTTCGGGGCCAGGAGCTCCCACACCACGATCGCGATGTTCTCCGTGGTCGGGACGCGGCCGCGGAAGGCGGGGTCGGCATTGAGATCGGCGTGGTCGAAGCGCTCGACGATGGTCTCTCCGACCACGGCCTTGACCTCGCTGAGGTCGATCACCATGCCCGTGTCGGGATCGATCGGACCGCGCACGGTGACATCGAGCGCGTAGTTGTGCCCGTGAGGGACCGTCAGCCGGCCGAAGACGCGCTCGTTCCGTTCGGGCGACCAGGCGTCCACCACGTAGTGGTGACCCGCGGAGAAGGTGAAGCGCCGCGTGCTGTAGGCGATCACCGCGGCACGGCCTCGAGAAAAAGCCTCGCGACCCGATCGAGATCGTAGGCCTCGACGCGGCGCCGGGCTTTTTCGCCGAATTCCTTGCGCAGGCCGGGGTTCGTCAAGAGCTTCTCCAGGGCCGTGGCCAGCTCGTCGGGTCGCTCCGGATTCACGAGGAGACCCGTCTGCCCGTCGGCGACGATCTCGGGCACGGCCGCCGCCCGGCAGGCCACGACGGGCAGGCCGGCGGCCATGGCCTCGGCGAAGACCAGCCCGAAGCCCTCCTGGACCGTCGGAAGGCAGAAGCAATCCGCACCCACGTATTCTACCGAGAGCCGGGCCCGCGAAACCTCACCCAAAAAGACCACCGTGTCGTCGAGGGCAAGGTCTCCATGGAGTCGCCGTAGCCGGTCGGACATCGGGCCTGCCCCTACGATGCGGACCTGCACGTCGGGGATTCGCTTGCGGAGGACGGCGGCGGCGCGGAGCAGGTCGTCGAGCCGCTTGCGCGGGTACATCCGGGCGACCGACAGGACCGTCGGGCGCGTCGACGTCGCACGTTCGGCGGCGTCGAGGCGTCGGCGCCACTCGCCGAGATCGATCGGCTCGGGGACCACCGCGATGCGCGTGCCCGGGATCTCGTACGCCTCGGCGGCGATCCGGGCGGAGTAGCGGCTGGGCACGACGACGCGGTCGGCGCGGTGCACGCTGGCGCGCTCCCATCGCGCCTGGACGCCGAGCAGGGCGCGGGTCCAGCCGCGCTCGTTGCGAAGCTCGTCGGCGATGATGCCCTTGAGGGCCACCACGAACGGCGGCCGCGGCGCGCGACGGGCCCACAAGAATCCATCCAGATCCACGCCGACCACGACATCGGCGACCGGCGGCCTCGCGGCAACGGCGACGTTGTAGACGAGGCGGTCGAGCGTGTGGAAGCCGGTGCGGGGGCCGAGCCTGCGGAAGCCGACCTCATGACCGAGTCGGGTGAGCCCCCGGATCAGACCGTCGACGGCGACGAAGGTTCCGCTTCCCTCCGTCGGGCTCGGCGGAGTGGAGCTGAGCACGGCAACGCGCACTACCGGCCCTGGAACCGGGGCGGGCGCTTCTCCAGGAAGGCTCGCGTGCCCTCCCGGTAATCCTCGCTCTCGTATGTGTCCCGCGCGAGGGCGCGCAGCCGCTCGCGGCGGTCCGGGGTGAAACCGGCCAGATAGGACTCGACCGTCTCCTTGGCGCCGCGCACCGACAGGGGCGCGTTGTCGGCCACCTGGGCGAGATATTCGTAGGTGATCGGCTCGAGCTCGGCCGCGGGCAGGAGTCGCTGGATGAACCCCATGGCGAGCGCTTCCCGATCGCCGACCGCCCGCGCCGAAAACAGAATGTCCTTCGCGTATGCCGGGCCCACGAGATCGACCAGCTGCCCCACCGGATCCGCCCCGTAGACGATGGAGAGCCGGGCCGCCGGGATGCCGAACTTCGAGCCCTCGGCGGCGAACCGAAGGTCACACGCCATGGCGATCGCCATGGCCCCGCCCATGCAGTACCCGTAGATCATCGCCGCCGTGGGCTTGGGACAGTCGCGGATCGCGGTGTAGGCGGCTTCCCACCGCGCGTTGTAGCGAAGCGCGGTCGCGGTGTCCTTGCGCTGCTCGGCAAACTCCGAGATGTCCGCCCCCGAGGCGAAGGCATCGGTCCCCGCGCCACGGTAGACGAGGGCGCGGACCGAGTCGTCCTTGGCCAGCCCCTCGGTGACCCGAGCGATCTCGGACCACATCGCCAGCGTGATGGCATTCCGCACCCGCGGCCTGTTGAAGACGACGGTCGCGATCGCGCCTCGAGTTTCAATGAGGATGTCGCTCATGACGAGCCAGTGTAGCAGAGCGGCTCACGAGGACGATTCCGTCTCCCGCTACGTGGATGGTGGCGGTGGGAGGAATTGAACCTCCGACACGGGGCTTATGAGACCCCTGCTCTGCCGCTGAGCTACACCGCCGAAATCGGCTTGACCGGTAGGACTTTTGCTATACTTCCGCTCGAGCATCCCAACGGTAGCGACTCCAGCTTTTCAAGTCAAGCCGGGCACGGCTCGGAGGAACCGTCACATGCAGTTCCGGAACGACCCCTGGGATCGAGACGTCGACATCCGACAAAATCCCTCCGACGGCGAAGAGACCGAGGAAGAAGAGAAAGAACTCGAGGACGACGACCTCGACGACGACGAGGACTTCGAGGACGACGACGACGACTTCGAGGACGACGACCTGGACGACGATGACCTGGATGACATCGACGACGACCTCGAGGAGGACGTCGATGAAGCGGAGGACGAAGAGAAGGACGACGAAGAAGACGCGTAGCTCACTTCGCGGTTAGGGAGGGCCGAGGAGATGGCCTTATTGAGTGGCGACGGATGGCTGTTCCTGCTGCGCTGGTTTCACTTTCTCGCCGGCATCACCTGGATCGGGCTGCTGTACTACTTCAACTTCGTCCAGACACCGTTCTTCGCCACCGCCGAGGCCCCCGTCCGGACCGGCATGCTCTCCGGCGGCCTGGTCAGCCGGGCGCTGTGGTGGTTCCGCTGGGGCGCGATGTTCACCTTCATCACGGGCTGGCTGATCATCTTCCACAAGATCGGGCAGTTCGGTCTGACGGGTTTCTTCAATCAATCGTACGGCTGGGCCATCTTCTTCGGCGGCATGCTCGGCAGTCTCATGTGGTTCAACGTGTGGTTCGTCATCTGGCCGGCCCAGCAGGTCGTGATGGCCTCCGCCACCCAAGTCGCCAAGGGCGGCCAGGCGATTCCCGAGGCGGCGGCCCGCGGTCAGCGCGGAGGCTTCGCGTCCCGGACGAACACCCTGCTCTCCATCCCGATGCTGTTCTTCATGGGCGCGGCCAGCCACCTGCCGATGCTCGTGCGCACGACGCGGGCCGGAAAGGTGGGCGCGCTCATCCTGCTCCTGGTCGTGCTGGCGGCGGCGGAGTACAACGCCATGGTGGGAACGGCGGGCGCGGGCAAGAAGATGCTGAGCACGCTGAAGGGGACGTTCTGGGGCGGATTCGTCCTGAGCGCGATCCTCTACATCGGCCTCGAGCTGCTGCTGCACTGATCTGTCCGAGCCATGGGGGCTCCGGCGCGCACGCCGTCGCCGCGGCGACTCGGGCGCCTCGCCGGAGCCCTCCTCATCGTCGCCGCGGCCGCCCCGGGTTGCTCGAAATCGCGTCTCGATCCCGCGGCCGAACGCGGCCGGCAGATCTATCTCGCCCAGTGCATCGCCTGTCACAACCCCGACCCGTCGCTGCCGGGTGCCGTGGGGCCGGAGCTCCGCGGATCATCGCGGGACTTGCTCGAGGCCAAGCTCTTGAAAGGGACCTACCCGCCCGGTTACACGCCGAAGCGGCCCACGAAGATCATGCCGCCCCAGCCCGGGCTCGCGCCCGATATCGCCGACCTGGCGGCGTTTCTGAAGTAGGTCTAGCTGCTCGCGGCGGGACGGAGGCGCAGGCGCGCCGTCTCGAAGTCGAGGATCGTGGCCGGGTGCCTGGGCTTGGGCCGCCGGCGATCGATCAGCTCGGCCGGGCCTTCTTCGACGATGTTGCGGAGGAGCGCCGTGTAGTCGTCGGGCCGAGGTCCGCCGTGACGACCGATGCGGATGTCGGCCAGGGAGAGCCGGACCCGTCCCCAGCCATGGAGCACGCGGCGACGGAGGCCCGCCCAGCGCGACACGGATTCCGGAGCGTCCACGGGCTCGACAGCGGGCAGGTAGTACACGTTGGTCGTGCTCATCGTTCCGTTCATCGCAGACCGCGCTCCTCCATCAGGGCCGTCACTTCATTGAAGGTCTTCTTCAAGACCTCGTCCAACGCCGCTTCCGCGCGATAGGTCTGGGCCATGGCCGCCACGCGAGTGCGGTCGTCGGGCGCCACGCGCACCAGCTCGCGCGCGGCCGCCGCGCGCGCGACGAAGCCGTCTCGCGCCTCGGTGAGCGTTCGCAGAGCCGAGCGCGCCGCCTCGATCCGCACCACCGTCGCGTCCGGGCGAAGCGCGGGCCCGGCGATGGTGATTCGCGTCCGCGGAACGATCGGCCGCCGACGGCGACCAAGGACGATGTCTCCGCGCGGGGTGATGATCCCCGAAGGCTTCAGGACAGGGCGTTTCGGCGCGTCGAAGAAGAGGCTCGCCGGCGGCTTGATGTTCATGATGGCAATTGCATAGGGCAACGCAGGTGCCACCGAAAATGCTGTTTAACTTATTGATTATGCAGGGCTTGAAAGATGTCCCACGAAGATCTACCCAGGGAGAACCTCCCTGCTTGGGAGTTCCTCCCTGGCGGATTCTGAGGGCTCGTGTGAAGGCGCTCGAGCGGCTGCCGATCGCTAATCGAGCTGGGGCGCCTGGGGAGGTGTGCCGCGTACTCCCCCGATACCGAAATCGCGGATCTTCTTGTTCAGTGTCTTGATGTCGACGCCGAGAATACGGGCCGCGCGGGTCTTGTTCCAGGCCGTCGCGTCCAGCACACGCTCGACGTGGCGACGCTCCACCTCGCTGAGGGGAACCAGGCCGCTGCCCGCCGGCTCCGCCGGCGCGCGAGTCGCGCGGAGCTCCGCCGGCAAATCCTGGGGCTGCACCTCGCCGCCCCGGTGAAGGATCTGCAGCCGCTCCATCACGTTCCGGAGCTCGCGGATGTTTCCCGGCCACTCGTAGCCGACGAGCAGCGCCAGGGCCTCGGCGGAAAAGCGGAGGGCGCGCCCCTCGGGCACCGAGGTCTCCGCGAAATGCCGGACGAGCAGGGGGATGTCCTCGTGGCGGCGGCGCAAGGGCGGGACGGGCACGATCACCGTGCTGACGCGATAGAAGAGGTCCCAGCGGAAGCGGCCCTCGGTGGCTTCGCGGCTCAAGTCCTTGGCGGTGGCGGCGACGATCCGCACGTCGACGTGGAACGCGCGCTCCTCGCCCACGCGTCGGACCTCCCCGGAGTCGAGCGTGCGCAGCAGGCGGACCTGCATGGCGGGCGACATCTCTCCGATCTCGTCGAGGAACAGCGTGCCGCCGTCGGCGGCTTCGAAGAGACCCACGCGGGCGGCGACGGCGCCGGTGAAGGCGCCGCGCCGGTGGCCGAACAGCTCGGTCTCGAGCAGCGTGTCCGGCAGGGCGCCGCAGTTGACGGAGACGAACGGGCGCGAGGCGCGCGGGCTCTGGAGATGGATCGTGCGGGCCACCAGCTCCTTGCCGGTCCCGCTCTCACCCTGGATGAGCACGGGCCGATCGCTGGCGGCCACGCGCTCGATCATGGCGAGGACCTCGCGGACCGGCGCCGTCTGCCCCACGATCTGCGGCAAGCCGTCGCGGCGCATCACCTCCTTGAGCGCCACGTTCTCGCGCCGCAGCGACTTCTTCTCCGCCGCCTTGCCGACGACCTGCAGCAGCTCGGAGTTGCGGCAGGGCTTGGCGAGGAAGTCGTAGGCGCCGAGCCGCATCGCTTCCACCGCGGTCTCGACCTCGGCGTGCCCGGTGAGGACGATGAACTCGGTATCGACATCCGCCTCCTTCGCCCAGCGCAGCACGTCGAGGCCGGAGGCGTCGGGGAGACGGAGATCGAGGAGGACGACGTCGAAGGCTTCGCGTCCGAGCACGGTCATCGCCTCCGCCCCCGAGCCGGCAGTCACGACCGTGATGCTCTGTTTGGCGAGGACGCTGCCGAGGAAGGCCCGGATATCGTCGTCGTCATCGACGACGAGTACGCGCATCCGCTCCTGCATCTGGCACGATCATATCACTTCCAGTAGAATCTCCTCCTCAGGAGGACCCGTCGGATGTCGCACGCTCCGGGGCTCCGCATCGAGGGAGCTCGACAGAACAACCTCAAGAACGTGTCGCTCGAAATTCCACACGACCGCCTCACGGTCGTGACCGGCGTGTCCGGGTCGGGAAAGTCCTCACTCGCCTTCGACACGCTGTTCGCGGAAGGACAGTGGCGGTACATCGAGTCGCTCTCGACGTACGCGCGCATGTTTCTCGACCGCGTCGACCGTCCCGACGTCGACCGCATCGAGCACGTGCGCCCGGCCGTGGCCCTCGAGCAGAAGAACCCCGTGCGCACGGCGCGCTCCACGGTGGGAACGGCCACCGAGATCTACGACTACCTGCGCCTGCTCTACGCCAAGATCGGCCGTGTCCACTGCCCGTCGTGCGGGGTCGAGGCCGCCGCGCACTCCCCCGACAGCATCGTCGACACGCTCCTCGCCGACCACGCGGGCGCGCGTGCCCTGGTGGCGTTCCGGCTCCCCGTCGCCGCCGGCCTCGCCGTCGACGAGTTGTGGGCGAGCCTCACGCGCCGGGGCTTCGCGCGCGTCCGCGTCGGCGACGCCGTCCTGGATCTCGCTCAGGCGCCGCCGGCGGATCTCGCGGGCGCCCGCGAGATCGGCGTGATCCTGGATCGAGTGATCCTCGATGCCGCGCAGCATCGCCGGTTGCGCGAGTCCGTGGCCGCGGCGCTCCGCGAGGGCGGCGGGTGTGTCGACGTCTACGTGGCGCAGGACCCGGTGCGCACGTTCGCGGAGGCGCTCCGATGCCCGGCGTGCGCGACGGCGCTGGAGCGTCCGCAGCCCCTGCTCTTCTCGTTCAACCATCCCCTGGGCGCGTGCCCCGAGTGCAAGGGCTTCGGCAACGTCCTGAAATACGACGAGGCCCTGGTCGTTCCCGACCCCGCGCGGAGCCTCGCCGACGGCGCCGTCGAGCCGTGGACCCACCCGTCGGGCCGCTGGTACCAGCGCGAGCTGATGAAGGCGGCGCGACGCCGGGGCGTCGCCGTGGACCGGCCGTGGGAGGCCCTCGACGGAGACGAGCGGAAGTTCGTCTACGAGGGCGAGGGCAAGTTTCCCGGCATCCAGGGCTTCTTCGAAGAGGTGGAGTCGTACCGCTACAAGCTGCACGTCCGCGTCTTCCTGTCCCGCTACCGCAGCCAGTCGCGCTGCCCGATGTGCGCCGGCGCGCGCTTGCGCCCCCAGGCCCTGGCCGTGAGCGTGGCCGGGCTGACGATCGCGGAGTTCACCGCGCTCACGATCGAGAACGCCGCGCGCGTGCTCACCGATCTGCGGCTCACCGCCTGGGAGGCGACGGTCGCGCGCGAGATCCTCAAGCAGCTCGGCGCCAAGCTCACCTTCCTGCTCCGTGTGGGGCTCGGCTATCTCGCCCTGGGGCGCCAGACGCGGACGCTGTCGGGGGGCGAAGCGCAGCGCATCAACCTCGCCAACCAGCTCGGCTCGCAGCTCGTGGGCACCCTCTACGTCCTCGACGAGCCCTCCATCGGCCTGCACGCGCGGGACACGACGCGCCTGACCGACCTCTGCCGTGAGCTCGCGTACGCGGGCAATACCGTGGTCGTCGTCGAGCACGACCGTGCCTTCATCGAGGCCGCCGACCACGTGGTGGAGCTGGGCCCGGGCTCGGGGGAGCGCGGCGGCAACATCGTCTTCAACGGCTCCCAGGAGGAGTTTCGCAAGACCACGCGCTCCCTGACCGCGCGCTACCTCACGGGCCGGGAGACGATTCCCGTACCGGCCGTCCGCCGTCTCGGACGCCGGCACGTCGTGCTCACGGGCGCGCGCGAGCACAACCTCAAAGCGATCACGCTGCGCGTCCCCCTCGGCACCCTGACCGTGGTGAGTGGCGTGTCGGGCTCGGGCAAGTCGACGCTGATCCACGACACGCTCTACCGGGCGGTGGCGCGCGCGTTCAAGACCGAGTTCGCGCCGCCGGGCGCCCACGACGAGCTGCAGGGCCTCGAGTACCTCAAAGGGACCCGGCTCATCGATCAGGAGCCCATCGGCCGCACGCCGCGCTCGAATCCGGTGACGTACGTGAAGGCCTTCGACGAGATCCGCAAGCTCTACGCGGCGCTGCCACGGGCCAAGACCCTCGGTCTGGAGGCCGGCGCCTTCTCCTTCAACGTCCCCGGCGGGCGCTGCGAGAAGTGCGAGGGCGACGGGTTTCAGAAGCTCGAGATGTACTTTTTCGAGGACGTCTACGTCTCCTGCCAGGAGTGCGAGGGCCGCCGCTATCGCCCCGAGGTCCTGACCGTGAAGTATCGCGGCCGGAGCATCGCCGACGTGTTGGCCATGACCGTCGACGAGGCCGTCGATTTCTTCACCGCGCACTCGACGCTGGCGCGTCGGCTCCGCGTGCTCCAGGACGTCGGCCTCGGCTACCTGCGCCTGGGCCAGCCGGCCACGACGCTGTCGGGGGGCGAGGCCCAGCGGTTGAAGATCGCGGCCGAGCTCGGGGCGCGCGCCACGACGGAGATGCTCTACGTCCTCGACGAGCCGACCACCGGCCTGCATCTCGACGACGTCAAGAAGCTCCTCGGCGTGCTCAACCGGCTCGTGGACGCCGGCAACACCGTCCTCGTCGTGGAGCACCACCTCGACGTGATCAAGGCCGCCGACCACGTCATCGACCTGGGGCCCGAGGCCGGCGACGAGGGCGGGGAGATCGTCGCCGAGGGGGCGCCCGAGGTCGTGGCGCAGACCCCGGGCTCGTACACCGGCAAGTTCCTCGCGGAGATCCTGCCCAAGACGAAAGGGGAACGATGAATAGCCTCCGGGACAAGTACTGCATCGTCGGGGTGGGAGAGACGGAGTACTCTCACAAGTCCGGCCGGACCACGCGGGCCATGGCCGTCGAGGCGATTCGCAAGGCGCTCGGGGACGCCGGGCTGCGGCCCACCGACGTCGACGGCATGATGAGCTACCAGAACAACGACTCCACCCCGTCCCCGTGGGTGGCGCCCGACCTCGGCATCCGGCTCAACTTCTACATGGACGTCGTCGGCGGTGGCTCCTCGACGGAGGCGCTGGTCGGTCTGGCCATGGGCGCGATCGAGGCGGGCATGTGCCAGACGGTCGCCATCTTCCGGTCGATGAACGGCTACACCGAGTTCCGGATCGGTGGGACCGGAGCGCGGGCGGCGGCTCCCGCCCGTGGTCTCGATCTCGCGCAGCGGCCGTTCGGGATGACGAGCGCCGGCCAGAACTTCGCGCTGACCTTCATGCGCCACATGTACGACTACGGCACGACCTCCGAGCAGGTGGCCCACGTCAAGGTCGCCCACAGCAAGCACGCGTCCCAGAATCCCAAGGCCTTCCGCAAGGAGCGAATCACCGTCGCCGACGTTCTCGGCTCCCGCTGGATCGTCAAGCCGTTGCACCTCCTGGACTGCTGCCTCGAGACGGACAACGCGACCTGCCTCATCGTGACGTCCGCCGAGCGGGCCCGCGACCTCCGCCAGCACCCGATCTTCATCATGGGCGTCGCCGGTCGCGTGTCCAAGCCGCGCGTCGACTTCCACTGGGAGCATGGGCCCATCAGCCGCGTCGCCGGGCATTACGCGAAGGACATCGTCTTCGGGCAGGCGGGCATCCGTCCCGAGAATGTCGACATCACCGGCTCCTACGACGCCTTCACCTTCACCACGATGCTCCAGCTCGAAGAGTATGGCTTCTGCAAGAAGGGCGAGGGCGGGGCCTATGTGTCGAGCGGCATCATCGAGCTCGGTGGCAAGCGACCGAACAACACGTCGGGAGGGCATCTGTGCGAGGGATACACGCACGGCATGTCCATGGTCATCGAGAACGTGCGTCAGCTCCGCGGCACGGTCGATGATTATTGCCCCCGCGCGGCCGAGGGCGTGCACACCTATGACTATTCCCCGGGCGTCTGCCGCCAGGTCAAGGATCCCGAGATCACCATGAATCTCGGCTGGGCCATGCCCGCCACCGGCAGCGCCCTCATCATGAGGAGGTAGGAGCGTGCCGCAACCCGTTCAACATCGCGGTCTCACCCTGCTCGTGCCCGACAACGACAGCGAGTGGATGGAGTACTTCGCGCATGCGCGCGCCCACCGGTTGATGGTTCGCAAGTGCGGGGCGTGCGGGCTCATGCGCTATCCGCCGACCCATGCCTGCCCGTGGTGCACGGAGCTCGCCTGGAGCTGGCAGGAGGTCAGCGGGCGGGGTACGATTCACTCGTACGAGATCGTCGTCCACGCCATCCAGCCCGGCTTCCGCGACGTCACTCCCTATTCCGTGGTTCTCGTCGATCTGGACGAGCAGCGTGGTGTGCCGACGCCCGACGAAGCGCTGCGCGTGGTCGCCAACCTCGTCAAGCCCGACGGCACCATGGAGGACGAGAAGAACGTCGCGATCGGCAAGCGCGTGCGTGTCGTGTTCGAGGATCTCGCCGACCATCTGGCGCTGCCCCAGTTCACCCTCACCGACGAGCGGCCCGAGTCTCGAGTCTGGCGTCTTCCCGAATGACACGCGCGCTCCGCGGAGGCCTGGCGCTCCTCGCGGCCACGGCGGTGCTCGGCGGGCTGACGAGCTGTGCCCGGAAGACGGTCTATGGCGAGGCCACGCCGAGGATCGAGACGACCGCGGACCGCGACGTCGTCCTCGAGCTGCCGTCGGACCCGACCACGGGCGAGGAGTGGCGAATGGGCGCGCTGCCCGACTCGCGGATCATGGCGCTCCTGAGCGCGGACTACCAGGCCGCTCCCTCGTCGGCCCCCGGCGGCAGCGGCGGCCGCCAGCGCTGGACCTTCCGGACCGTGGGCCCCGGAACGACGATGGTCCGCCTCGACTACGGCCGGCCGTGGGCCGCGCCGGTGAAATCGACGACGTTCACCATCGTCGTCCGCTGATTCACACCGAAGGCGACCAACGAACCACAATAGGGACATCTTCGCGGTTGACAGGCCACCTTTGATGACTTAAGGATCGATGGAGACATCCGCGCGAAGGGGAGGCCGATCCTGTGGCCGGGACGACGAGACTTCTTTCTCCGGATCCGACGCGCGACCAGAACAGTCAGCCGCCGGCGCCACCCACCGAGCTCGCCGAGCTCGAGGAGGCCCAGAGCCGGATCGAGACTCGCCTCCACACCGAGCATCGCCGGGCGCTGCCGATGTACCTCATCGCCGCCCTGATGGCGCTGGCCGGGCTCGCGCTCGTCGCTCTCCAGCAACAGATCGTCGCGAAGCAGACGATCGTCGGCGTCGTGTTGCTGGCGTACGGCGTCATCTTCCTCTTCGGCTGGTGGGCGTACGTGAGCTCGCGGATCGCCTCGCTCCGGGCCGAGCGCGACGGGCTCGCCGCCCGGAAGCGCATCCTCGGCCGCTTGCTGCCGAGCTCGCCGGACCCGAGCCAGGCCGAGCCGTCGTACTTCGACCGGCTGGTCGGGATCAACGTGGAGAACCTCGCCGCCTACTACACGCTGGTCAAGGTGCACACCGACAAGAGCTTCGTGGTCGCCACGGCGGCGGGGGTCGTGGGCTTTACGCTCGTGGCCACGGGCCTGGCGTTCGGCTATCTCGCGTCGGACTCCTCGCCGCACATGGCCTACGTCTCGTCCGGCGCCGGCGTGCTCACGGAGTTCATCGCGGGGGTCTTCTTCTATCTCTACAACCGGACGGTGCGTCAGCTGAAGGAGTACCACGACAGCCTGCTGGCGGTGCAGAACATCCTGCTGTCCTTCAAGCTCGTCGGCGATCTCCAGGCGAGCGACGAGAAGACGCGGATGGTGAGCCGCATGCTCGCCTACCTGGTCGGCACCCGCGACCGGCCCGAGGCGCCGGCCGCGCCCGCCCTCGCCGGAGACGCACGCCCGTGACCCCGATGACGGACGTCGGCACCGCCGTGGTCTTCGTCGTCTGTCGCGGCCCCGCCGACCGGCAGCATCTACGCACGGTCCGCGAGTGGGTCGCGTCCGACGCGAACGCCAAGGACGTGATTCGCGATGTCGTCTACCTGCCGACGCTGAACGATCTGGCATCGGCGGGCGTCCCTCCGGGGGGAACCTGCATCGCCGTGCTCGCGGGCTTCAGCCTCGCCCAGGCCACCGAGGCGCGCCGCGCCAACCCCGCGCTCGCCCGGATCTTTCTGCCCGTCGCCGCCGGCGGCGCCTGCGACGACAGCGGCCCCATCGCCTCCGTGGCCGACGTCACGGCGGCGCTCCGCAAGCATCTCGTCGGGGTCCGGAATCAGCCGTACACCGTGCGCGAGATCGTGTCGCCGCGGGACTTTCGCGACTACTTCTCGCTCCGCTACGACATCTGGAGCTCCTCGGGCTACATCCCCCGCAGCCGGGATGCGTCCCGGGCGCGGCTCGAGCTCGACTACACCGATCGAACCTCCGTCGCGATCGGAGCGTTCACCGCCGAGGGGCGGCTGGCCGGGTGCGCCCGCCTCGTGTACCAGCTCGGCGCCGAGCGGCCAGACACCGTGCGCATCATCAAGGACATCATCCGTCAGTCCGGCGACCCGATCCTCCGGCAGAACTTCGCCTATCCACCCGTCCTGTCACACCCCTTCGACATCCTCGACGCCTTTCCGGGATTTCGCAGCTACTACCAGCAGCTCGTCCGCGAGCGCCGGAGCAAGGCCGAGGTCAGTCGCGTGATCGTCCATCCCGAGCACCGTGGGCATCGGCTCGCCGAGGTCCTCGTCGACCATCTCGTCGCCATCGCCGTGCGCCAGCAGGTGGACGTGCTCTTCCTGGCCTGCCGCCCCGAGATCCAGCGGGTGTACGAAGCGTCGGGCTTCCGGATCGTGCCCAACCTGTCCGCGCCCAGCTTCGAGGACATCCCCATCGCCTCGATCGTCATGGAACGGGTGCTGTGAGGGTGTCACTGTCGTCCCGGTGGTCGCTCGTCGCCCTGTTCGCGACGATCCTGCTCTTGCCGCCGGCGCTGATCGCCGCGGCCTACAACGTCATCTGGCCCCTGGGCGTCGTGGGCGTGCTGCTGGCCGTGGTCGCCGTCGTCCATGCCGTCGCGCTCCGTCGCGATGCGCCGACCTCCCATTCCCTGACCGCGCTCTACGCCGACCCCCGGAGCGCGCAGCACACGACGCGGAGCCTCGACGAGGCCACGCGCCAGGAGCGCGTGGCCTACAGCCAGCAGGTCGTGCTGCCGGCGAGGGATGCGCCCGCCTACTCCATCTTCGACGAGACGCTCAGCGAGGCGCTCCGCTTCGCGCCGTCCGGCTTCGCGATGACGCCCGCGTACCTGCTCGACCGGGCCTACCGGATCCTCGACTGGAACGAGGCCTTCGGCCTCGTCTTCGACCGCACGATGGAGGGACGGACGGGGCAGAGCGTGCTCGAATGGACGTACTTCCTGGACAATTACCAGGAGGTCATGGATCACGCGGGCCGCTTCACCGACCCGAACAAGTTGCCGGACATCGACGTGGAGCCGATCGAGTTCACCAGCGCGCGCTACGGACGCGTGCACGGCACCAAGCGGGCGCACCGGATGCGCGGGGACAGCGGGGCCACCGCCGCCTGGCTCGTGACGATCGAGCCCCAGTTCGACAAGACGGAGTACGGCCTCGAGTTCAAGCAGGATCTCATCGGGCTCATGAGTCTCGACCTGATGTGGTCGGAGTACGCGCTCTCCTACGATAACGTCCTGCTGAACACGTCGATCTACACGCATCTGGTGCAGACGATCATCGGCGATCAGCCCGATGGTCCGCTCGGCTCCATCCCACCGGGGTCGCGGATCCTGGATCTGGGGGCGGGCACGGGGAACATCGCCGGCGCGCTCGCCGCGAAGGGCCGCGGGTATTACGTCATCGCGATCGACGCCAATCGCACGATGCTCGAGTGCCTCAAGGCCAAGTGCAACGTCTACTTGACGACGTCCCCGGACAAGCCGGGCGTGCTGGCGCTCCGCCAGAACCTCATCTCCCTCTTCGGTATCCCCGATGGCTCGATCGACTGCGCCATCATGAACAACGTGCTGTATGCCATCCCCGATCACCAGCCGGTCCTGCAGGAGGTCCTGCGCGTGCTCAAGCCGCAAGGCGAGCTGCGGATCAGCGGACCCCACGCGACCTCCGACGTCGAGACCTTGTTCCGCGACATCCGCCGGGACCTCGAGGCGAGCGGCCGGTTCGATACGGTGAAGCCCGCCTACGAACGCGTCTACGCGATCAACAAGCTGCGGCTGGCGCCGATGTTACGGCGATGGAGCACCGACCAGCTCGCCAGGACCCTGAGCGACGCGGGATTCGGCAAGATCGTCCACGCCTCGGAATCCGTCTACAACGGCCAGTCCATGCTGATCTGCGCCCGCAAGTAGGGGCGCGCGCGGCGGCGCGCGACGAGCATTCGGGGGGCTTGGGGGCCCGCTCGGGGCCCCCATGAGATCGCTCAGAAGTATTCGAAGTCGGAGGGCTCGCGCTCCATGCGGACGCGGAGGGCGGCCATGAACACGAGATAGGCGTGGGCGCCACGGGCGAGGAGCGCGTCGCGATCGCCGGCGAGGAGGTCGCGCACTTCGTCCCCGTCGAGCCCCATCGCCTCCGCGGCGGCCTTCGGATCGGCCAGGTAGCGGGCGAGGAACTCGGGGTCGGACTTCAGCCCGAAGAGGCAGCGATTGAGCCGGTAGGCCCGGGCCGGCGGAAACCGGTAATGCAGGTCGTGCACCGAGGCCGCTTCCGTACTCACAGCGGCCATTCCACCACGGCGTTGCCGTGGTGCCACGAGGGCGCGTAGCAGTAGACCTCGGCGCGCGCGGCGCCGACGGCGCCCAGCGCGGTGATCCACGTCCTCAGCTCCACGTTGCCCGTCTTGTCGAGCTCCTCGCCGGTGACCGCGGCCAGCTCGTGACCGCGCCCCTCGCACAGGAGCTCGAGGATCCCGCGGTCCCACTCGAGGTCCGGCGACGCGTACCGGTCCGTCCCGGGAAAGTGCGACATCCCGCCCGAGGCCATGAGCGCGATCCGCTCGGGCCGCCCGCGCAGGATCTCGCCCAGCGCGGCCCCCCACTCGTAACAGCGGCGCGGGGTCGGCTGCGGCGGCAAATACACGTTGACGTGCAGGGGCACGAGCGGCACGGCGGGCACCGGCATCGTGAAATGCAGCGGCACGTAGAAGGCGTAGTCGAGGCGCGCGTCCTGCGTGTAGAACAGGTCGAATCCGCGCTCGACCCCCTGCTCGAGGACCGCGCGCGCCACCGGCTCGTGGATGGGGAAGCGATAGCCATAGTGGCCGAACGAGCCCGCGCACTCGGTGCCCACGTAGACCGCGAACGCCGGCACACCGCTCAGGAAGAATGCCTCGATGTGATCGCCGGCGACGATGGCGATCAGATCGGGACGCAAGGCCTCCAGCCGATGCTTGACCCGCCCGAAGGCCTCGTGGACACGCAGCACGATCTCGCGGTCCTCCGTCCCGGGACGTGCGAGGAGCTGAGGGGTGTGGGCACACGCGAAGGCGCCGACGAGAGCCATGCCCCGAGGCTAGCACAGGTCCTCGTGGTGGTTCCGCGCTCCCCGGCGTCCTGACGCCGTTCGAGTGCCGCCAGAGCTCAGGCAACCAGGGGAGGTGCGCGGCTCCGGAAGTCAACGCGCTTCGTGCCGATGAGGTGTCGCCTTGCGGGGTTCATCAGCTGCGTCGTCCATCGTGCCCGAATGTTGCATGCGAATCGCGTGTCGGGCCGGCGGGGACTCGGTCAACATCGCCGTACAGGCGAGAATCATCACGCCGAGTACCGCCTCCGCCACCACGTACTTGGCCAGCTGGACTCTGAGGGATTCTGACGATACGTGCGGCCCGACCGGAGCAACGCGGGTGAGCAGTCGGTGGAGGAGTCCCGAGGGGCGGGTGCCGGCGAGGCCAGGAATGATCGCGAACCGGTTCAGTGCACCGAAGCCCACGACGATGAGGACGAAACAGATCTTCACGAGGAGAATCCGGCCATACGTCGTCGTCCACAACGCTGAGACGACGCGCGTCTGGACCCAAGCGTTGTAGCTCCCGCTGAGCACCACAATCGCGAGCATGAATCCCGCGAGCGTCGAGAACCTCGAGGCCACGGAGACCACCAGTGGGGCCGGAACGCGGGAGACTCGGGGGAACACGGCGACCGCCAAGCCGAGGAGCCCACCCATCCAGACGGCCGCACCCAGAAGATGCCCATAGTCCACGAGGAGGCTGACAGAGAAATCTCCCCAGTCCGATGCGTGCCCCGTGAGGCTCGTCGTCAATCCGAGACCGACGGCCAGAACGAACACCACCGAGCGGGCCGCCCTCCCGGGCACGGCGAAGCAGACCGTGAGCGCGGCGAGCGCGGCAAACCTTGCGATCCAGATGGTTCCAAAGTGCGTTCGCGTCAGGACGAGAGGGATCGCGGCCATCAACGCGCCGAGGCCGCCGCCGCTCATCGTCCGCGTCCGGATGAGTAAATGGCCGATCGTCGCCACGAAGAGCATGGCGGTGCTGAGGCCGATCCATCGGCGGAGCGATCTTCGTGCCCCGCCGAGGGCGGGCGCGTTCGATGGCAGTACGAAGAGATCCAGAGCGGCTGCTCCGATGAGCATCACGAGGGACGCCAGGGCCAACCATTGAATGAGCGCTGCCACGACGAGCAACGTCATGGTCTGGCCATCACCGCTGCCGTCACTTGACCCGAAAGGGATAGTCCCCCTCGGTCCGGTGTCCGTCCCGCGCCACGACGCTCCAGAAGACGCGGTATTTTCCCGGAGGCAGCGGAGGCACCCGCACTTCCAGCAATCGACGGTCTCGAGGGTTCACCCGCCCGTCCTTACTGTCCACTTGCTGTCTGTCCGCATTCTCGACGCGAATCGTGCTGAAGACGGGCTCGATCTCGCCGTCGAACCAGATCCGAACCTGCGTGGGCGGGGTGTCCGTCGTGTGGCCCACGCGCGGATCGGCATGGTCGGGAAATGCGTGCGTCCATGCCGCCGACGGCGTGAGCAGCACCGTCGCCACCAGCACGACCCGCCGTAGACTACCTGGGAAACGTCGGCCCGAGCACGCCATGGAACGGTGTCCAGGTGAAGAACCGGGGCGCGATGTCGTCGAGGTAGAAATGAATCTGCCCCAGGATGCCCACGTTCTTCCCGGTGCGCGTGTTGACCGGGATCTGCGCCTCCACCCCGAGCTGGACATAACGCCCAAACCAGATGATCCCGGGGTTGATCGTGCCCGTCGTCTTGCCGGCGATGGCGCCGTTGAGCGGGGTCTGCATCGCGAACTCGACCAGCGGCACCAGGCGGTTGAAGGGGGCGCGAAGTCCGACGTCTCGGACGAAGCTCTGGAGGTAGTAAAGGTCGTACTGGATCGAGAAGCCCCACTTCACGACGCTCGCGTTGATGTCACGCTGGACCGTCAGCTCTCCGGTGCCCGGGTCGACGTTCGTGGTCGTGTTGGCGTGGCGGGTCGGGATCCCCACGCCGAAGGCGCCGGTGAACACGAGCGGCTGAAGAAATGAAACCGAGTCGGGCAGGTCACCGAAGCACTTTCCCCAGAAGAGCTGGGGCGTCACGGGGTGGAACGATTCCGCGCCGACGGCAGCGCTGCCGGTGCCGCCCACGTCCCAGCCGATGCCGGCCGACAGAAGTGTCTGGCGTTCGGGACTCCGGAAGAAGACGTACTTCAGGGAGACGCCGAGATTGTCGAATCCCTTGAGCGTGGCGTCGTGCTCCTGATCGAGGATCCGGTAAGCCCCCTCGACCGTGATCCCGAGATTCGGACTCAGGCGCTTGGAGAACTCGCCGCTGATCTCCGTTTCCTTCGTCGCCGGTCCGTCGCCCGACGCCGGCCGTCTGATGTGCGAGATCGTCGGCAACGACAGCTCGTCGGCCACGAACGGGTCGTCGATGGCCAGGGTCGCCGGGAGAAAGCACTTGCCGATGAGGCCGTGCGCGTGGGCGGCTATGGGCAGCGCGAACACGGCCACCGTCATCACGAACAGCCCTGTCATGCACTTGTTCATCTACCCCTCCGCGTGGTGGACGCGGCGACGGCCGTGCCACGGTCAGCGCAATCAGTCGATGCCGCGGTGACGTCTGTCTCATGGTGTTGCCGAAACCCTCCTCCCGGTGATGACGGTCGAGTCGGCGTGCGGCGAGGGCTTCAGCATCGAGCCCGGCACGCACGCGAGAACGGAACGGAGGCTAGGCGGCGAGCGGGGGCGCGCGGCCCTGATGAGCCGCGAGGGAGCGGACGACGAGATCCGGGCGGTGATCGAGGACGAGGCGTTCGAGCGACGGCAGGATGATGGCTTCCGACGTGCCCGCGTCCACGGGCGTTCCCGCGACGTGAGTCGTCGCCGACGCCACAGCGCACGCGGTGGCCGTGGTGCGGTCGCTCAGGTGATGGATGGAATGGACGCCGTTCTCGAAGGCGAAGAGGGCCAGGACCAGGACGATCGTCAGGGCAAGGGCGCGGCGTGGACGGCGCGCGCTCACGATCCCCAGGAGTGCCACGACGATGACCGCCATCCACGGAAGCCCGATCGGCGGCGCGGCAGCCTGCCACGCCGCGGCCGACGGCAGGTCGACGACCGTCGCCGCGACGATCGCGTCAGCCGGCGCATGCGCGGACACCGGCACGCTCGAACCGACGAGGGCACCGAGCGCGACGAGCAACAGGACCCCGAGGCGGCCTGTCATTGCGGCCATCCTACACGGAACAATACGGCCGGCTCAAGGAAGTCAAAAGTGGACGGCGATCCCCCCGAGGAGGTAGTACGACGCCCAGAGCGACAGCTTCACGTCCTCGGCCAGCGTGGTGCTCGCCTTGGCGAACACATTCAGGCGCGAGTATCCATTGTGTGGTAACCCTCGACCGCGATCAAGATCTTGAGGGCGTCCCGGGTCGGCGACAGGAGGGCCAGGTACCGCTGGGTGTTGAAGCTGCCTCCGGCGATCTCGACGGTGTTGTCCGGGACGACGTCCCTGGTCACGAAGTTTGACGGTGGCGGCGGTGGCGAAGTCGCCGTACTCGGCGAAGTAGGGGCCCTTGAACACCTCGACGACGCGGACGGTCTCCGGGATCAGGAAGTGCAGATCCGCATAGCCCTGACCGTGCGCGTGGCTCCGCAGATTGACGGGCAGCCCGGCACCAGCCGCAGGATGTCCGCCGGCTGGCCTTCCGGCCGCAGCTCGAAGTCCTTGCCCGGGATGAGCTGCTCCGACGAGGACGAGACGATCGATGGCGCCGTGACGAGGGCCGGCGGAAGGGCCGTCGGGGGCTGGGGCGTGGCCTCCTGCGCAACGGCCACGGCGCTCCACCAGATCAGGGCGGCAGCCAGCGAGCCGCCGAGCACGCGCACAGGCACCGGGAACGCTAGCCGCGGCAGGCGCGGAAGTTGGCGTAGTCGCCGGCGGCGCTGGACTTGGTGTCATCGGAGTCGGTGAGGACGGCGATGCCGGCCGGCTTGGGGGTCTCGGACTCGCCGAAGAGCTTCTTGTAGTCGTCGCGGACGTTCACGCGCTCGTCCGTCCACTGCCCCTTGCCCGCCGTCCCGCTGCGGAGCACGCGCACCTGCGTCAGCCCCGTGTTGGACGTGAGATGCGTGCCCACCGGTACCTTCTCGCTCCAGATGTACTTGACGGCCTTGGGCCCCCGGATGCGCGAGTACGGAACCAGCATGTAGACGGCCACGGCGCTGTCGTTCGTGGCCGACTCACGCTCGTCGGCGCCGCGCGGGAACTCACGCGGGCGCCACGACCACGCGAGCACGGGATGGGCGGCCAGATCCCATGCCTTCTCCTTTGCCGCCTGGATCCCGAGGCCCCGGGAGACGGCGCGGAGGAACCGCAGGCCACCCTCGGCCTGCACGGTGTAGACCTGCTTGCCCTCGTCCTTGCGGGCCTTCCAGTCGGACGGAAACTCGCCGACCGCGTTGGTCGCGAAGTTCGCGATCGTGATGCAGTCGGCCGGCTGCGCGAACGAGCGCAGTGTGGGGACGGCCACGAGCAGGGCGAGCGCCGCCACGGCGGCGACGACCCGCACTACCGCCCCCGACGCCACCAGTGGTGCACGAGGTTGTCCACCACGTCGCCGATCTGGGCGATGGTCCGGCACTCGCGGACGAGGTCGCAGGAGGGCGCGTAGAGCGGCATCACGCTGTCGCCCACACCCCAGCCCCACTGCCCCTCCGGGTTCAGCCAGATGATGCCCTTGACCCGCTCGCGGATCATCCGCAAGGCCCAGGCCTGGGCGTCGTTGTAGTTGTTCCGGGCGTCGCCGAGCAGCAGGATCGTCGTCTTGCGGTCGAGCCCGTCCAGCTCCGTGCGGACGAACTGGCTGAAGGCGTAGCCGAAATCGGAGCGGCAGTGATAGTCGACGTTGGCGCCCTTGAGCGCCCACTCGATCGCGCGCTCCACCGGATAGGTGTTGAACGCCTGCGTCACCTCGGCGATCTCGGACACGAAGACGAAGGACCGCACCCGGCTGAAGCACTCCTGCAGGCTCCACAGGAGCTGGAGCATGAAGCGCGAGGCGTTGCGCACCGAGTCCGACACGTCGCAGATGGTGATGAGCTTGGGCTTCTCGCGATGACGCCGTCGGAGGAAGATCTCCATGGGGATCCCGCCGTACTGCAGGCTCTTGCGCGTCGTCCGCCGGGTGTCGATCCGTCCGCGTTGCTCCTGGCGCTGACGGAGGGCGAGGGCGTCCTTGATCTTCCGCGCCAGCCGCGCCACGACCGTCTTCATCTGCGCGACCTCGTCGGCCGTCAGCGCGAAGAGCGGCTTGTCGGCCAGCATCTCCCGCGTGAGCTTCTCGCCCTGACGCCACGCCCGGCGCTCCAGCTCGCGCTCGACGTGCTGGCGGATCATCCGCCGAAAGGCCTCGAGCCGCAGCTCGAGATAGTTGCGGATCCGGGCCAGCTGACCCGGGTCCAATCCCTTCGCCTCCAGGAGCGCCATGATCTCCGCGAAGTCGCGCTCGATCGCCGAGAGGTCGAAGTTGTCGGCGATGCGTCGCGAGAAGTAGCCGACCTGCAGGAAGTACATGAGCCGCTCGAGGCCGACGTTGCGGCCGCCCGAGCGGATGGCCATCTCCATCTCGGCGCCCTCGCCGCGCATGAGCAGCTCGGTCAGCTCGTCGAGCTCGAGCCCCTCGTCCGCCATGAGCTGGTCGAGCAGACCCTGCACCCGCGGGTCCTCGGGGCCGAGCGCCTTCTTGAGACCCTCCCCGAGGGCCTGCAAGTCCAGGAAGTAGAGGTTGAAGATGCGCTCGAAGGTCTCGCGGTCGCGCGCTTCCTTGACGAGGGTGGCGGCGAGCGCCGTCTTGAACATGTCGCGGTCGCCGAGGCCGATCTCGGTGCTGGCGGCCAGCGCATCGAGGGCTTCGGAGGGCGAGATGCGGACCTCGGCGCGGCGAAGGTCCCCGATGAACTCCAGGATCCGCTGGTCCATGAAACGCTCAGTCGGCCAGGACTTTGTCCAGGGCGCCGCGGACGCGCTCGAGGTCCTTCTCGTACTTCACGAGCATGCTCAGCGTCGACTCCACGAGAGCGGCGTCGAGGGTCTGGGCGTTGAGGATCATCAGCGACCGCGCCCAGTCGAGGGACTCGGACACGGACGGGGGCTTGCGCAGATCCATGGCACGGATCTTCTGCACGGCGGCCACCACCGCCTGGGCCAGGCGCTCCGGGATCTCCGGCACCTTTAGGCGGATGATCTGCAGCTCCTCGGCCGGCGGCGGGAAATCGATGAACAGATGCAGGCACCGCCGCTTGAGACCGTCCGACAGCTCGCGCGCGTTGTTCGACGTGAGGACCACGAGGGGAATGTGCCGCGCGCGGATCGTCCCCAGCTCCGGGACCGAGACCTGGAAGTCCGACAGCACCTCCAGGAGAAAGGCCTCGAACTCGGGCTCGGCCTTGTCGATCTCGTCGACGAGCAGGACGACGGGCTCCGGGGCCTCGATGGCGGAGAGCAGCGGGCGCGGCGACAGGAACCGGTGCGAGAAGAAGGCGTCCTCCTGGCCCGAGATGCGGGCGACGGCCTCGGGCAGCGAGGGCGCGTCGGCGATCAGCTCGCCGATGCGCTCGCGCAGGAGCTGCGTGTAGAGCAGCTGCTTGGCGTACTTCCACTCGTAGAGCGCCTTGCCCTCGTCGAGCCCCTCGTAGCACTGCAGGCGGATGAGCGGTCGACCCGTGATCTCGGCCAGCGTCTTGGCCAGCTCGGTCTTCCCGACGCCGGCCGGCCCCTCGATGAGGACGGGACGGCCCATGCGCGCGGCGAGATACACGACGGTGGAAATGCGCCGCCCCGCGATGTACCGCGCGTCGCGGAAGCGTTGCTGGACCTCATCGACAGACTGGAACATGAGCGCTCCTTAGATTCGCCGTCGGGGCGCCTGCGCGAGCCGCGCTGACGTCGCCCTTGTGAACATTTGTGCATTGTAACCCAGCCGCCGGAGGTCGCGAGGCCGCGTGTACAATGCCCCATGGCCGACGACGAACGCGCCACGCGTTATCACCGTCGTCAGCTCTGGCTCGCCGCCGCCGGCGTCGCCCTCACGCTCGCGTATCTCTTCATCGTGCTCGTGACCGGCCTGTCGCGCGACCTCGCCCAGGCAGCGGCCCGCCTGACATCGGCCTGGTGGGCCCAGGTGGCGATCGCCACGGTCGTGCTCGCCGGCGTATACGAGCTGCTCGCCTTTCCCCTCGCCTGGGTCCGCGGCTACGTGTTGCCCCGTCGCTACGGTCTCTTGCGTCAAACGGCGCTGTCGTGGGTCGGCGATCAACTGAAGGCCGCGGCACTCGGCGGGATCGTCGGGCTCGCCGGCGTGGAGGTGATCTACGGGCTGCTGCGGGTGAGCCCGTGGTGGTGGCTCTTCGCCGCCGCGGTGTTCTTCGTCGGGTATGTGCTGATGACCCTCGTCGTGCCGATCTGGGTGCTTCCGTTGTTCTATCGGCTCACGCCCCTCGAGCCGGGCCCGTTGCGCGAACGCCTGATCGCCCTCGCCGATCGGGCCGGCGTGCCCGTCGTGGGGGTGTGGATCGCCGACCAGTCGCGGAAGAGCCGTACCGCGAACGCCGCCGTCGTCGGGCTCGGACGCACACGCCGGATCCTGCTCTTCGACACGCTGCTCGCCGACTTCCCGCCCGAGGAGATCCAGTCCGTGCTCGCCCACGAGCTGGGGCACCACGTGCACGGCGACATCCGGCGGGGCCTCATCGTTCAGGGGGTGCTCACGCTCGTCACCTTCGCCGTCGCCGACGTCGCGCTGCGGAGCGGCGCCCGCTGGTGGGGGCTGTCGAGCTCGGCGGACCCGGCCGGCCTGCCGTGGCTCGGGCTCGTGGTGCTCGTGCTCGGCGTCGTCGCGATGCCCATCGGCAACGCGTTCTCGCGACGGATCGAGCGTCAAGCCGACGACTTCGCGCTCGGCGCCACGGCCGACCCCGACGCCTTCGTCGGCGCCATGGAGCGCCTGGCGATGCTGAACCTCGCCGAGCGGCGGCCGCACCCCGTCAAGGAGTTCATGCTGTATTCGCATCCGGCGATCCATCGACGTATTGCCCGGGCCATTTCGAGAAAGGTCGTGCGAGCCGCAGGAGGTCCCGGGGCTGGGGCCCCGGCCTCCGAGGCGAGCATATGAAAGAGGGCCGCATGACGATGCGCCGGACGCTCCGCACGCTGATCGAACGCAAAGCCGGCGTCGTGGTACCCGGCGCCTACGACGCCGTGTCCGCGCGGCTCGTGGAGCGCGCGGGATTTCCCGCCGTGTACATGACGGGCTACGGCACCTCCGCCTCGCGCCTGGGGCTGCCGGATCTCGGCTTCGCCGGCCTCGCCGAGATGGCGGATCATGCGCGAAACCTCGCGGCGGCCGTTGGGATTCCCCTGATCGCCGACGCCGACACGGGGTACGGCAACGCCCTGAGCGTCCGGCGCACGGTCCGGACCTACGAAGCCGCCGGCGTCGCGGCGTTGCATATCGAGGATCAGGTGGCGCCCAAGCGGTGCGGTCACCTCTCCGGCCACCAGATCGTTCCGCGCGCGGAGTTCGCGGGGAAGATCCGCGCGGCCGTGGAGGCCCGCACCGATCCGGATCTGCTCGTCATCGCCCGGACCGACGCCATCTCCGCCGAGAGCTTCGACGAGGCGTTGCGGCGCGGTGAGGCGGCGGCGCAGGCCGGGGCGGACATGCTCTTCATCGAGGCGCCGCGCAGCGAGATGGAGGTGGCGCGCGTCGCGGCGGCGTTCGAGACGCCGCTCCTCTACAACTACGCCCCCGGCGGGCGGTCTCCCCTCCTGCCCTTTCCCCGGCTGCGCGACCTCGGCTACGCGATCATCATCCTGCCCGTCGACACCCTCTTCGTCGCCGTCAAGGCCATCGCCGACTTCCTGGGCGAGGTCAAGGCCGGCGACGACGTCCTGCGCCTGGCCGACCGATACGCTAGGTTCCAGGACTTCAACGAGCTGATCGGCGTCACCGATCAGCTCCGCCTGGCCGAACGGTACAGCGGCTCCACGTGAAGGCCGGCGTCGCTCGAGTCGTTCTTTCCGATCCTCACGCGGCGGCCCGTCATCGAGTACGAGGTCGAGCTGCGGGCGACGCACGAGAAGCAGCGCGAGGCGCGGGACACCACGGCTTCGCTGGCGATCGAAGCGCCGCTGCTCCCGCGCTGGGGCGTCTCGCTCTCGGTGCCGATCGTCTTCAGCGATCCGGCGACCGCGCCGTCCGCCGCCGGGATCGGCGACGTCGAGCTGGAGACGAAGCTCGTCGTCTATGCGTCCGGCGACCGCCGCGCGCTGGTGACGGCCGGCCTTGCCCTGACGCTACCGACCGGGTCCGAAGACCGCCGGCTCGGCGGCACGCTCGTGGTCGAGCCGTTCGCGGCCCTCGGCTTCGTGGTGAGCGATCTGCTCATCGTCTCCGACGTCGGCTACGTAAGCGTCCCTCGAGGGATCGCAGCATGATCGGCGGAGGATCCACGGAGGGCTGGCGATCGGCCGCCCCGTCGGCCGGCATGTCATTCCGTTCCTCGCGCTCACGGCGGCGGGCACGCTCGATCGTCCGACCGCACACGAGGACTACGCCCTGTTCACGACCATCGACTGGGACTTGTGACGGGTCAGGTCCGGCGGCCAGCGAGCGAGGCGATCGTCCGGGCCAGCTCCCACGGATCGACGGGCTTCCGAAGATGGGCCTGAAAGCCGGCCGCCAGCGTGCGGCCGACGTCGTGAGGATGGCCGAACGCGGTGATCGCGATGGCCGGCATGTCACCGCCGCGCTCGGGGGGCAGCGCCCGGACCTCGCGAATCAGCCAGTAACCGTCCTGGTGCCGCATCGCGAGGTCGCTGAGAAGCACGTCGGGCCTGACGCGTTGCATGGTCTGCATGGCCTCGGGCGCCGACCCGACGGCGGTCACCAGCGCGCCACAGTACCGAAGCACGGTCTGGAGCAAGGCGCGCGCGTCGTCGTCGTCCTCCACCAGCAGGACATGGATGCCCTTCAGGGTATCGGTGGGGAACTCGGTGCGTCCCACGGCGTCAGGAAGCGAGCAAGCGAGTTGCCAGGGAGTGGATCGTCTCAGTCGGCACTGCGTCCCCCGAGCACCAGCGTCGAGACCAGCCGGCAGAGCGCCCAGGGCTCGATCGGCTTCGTGAGGTGAGCGTCGAATCCCGCGCCCATGGCGGCGTCCCGGTCCTCGCTTCGTCCACTCACCGCAATGGCCCGGACGACTCCGCCCTGCTCCGGCTTGAGGCGACGGATACGACGGATCAAGTCGGCGCCGCTTTCTCCACGCAGGGTGAGGTCGATGACGACCACGTCGCACTTCGCGATGCTCATGGCGTTGAGCGCTTCCTTCGAGGACGCCGTCGTCGTAACGAGCGCGCCACAGTACCGGAGGATCGACGAGAGCAGATCACGACACGCCTGGTCGTGATCGACGACGAGCGCGTGAACACCCGCGAGCGAATCGACGGAGAAGAATCCCTCGGCAGCCATGCTTCGACATTGGTGCAAAGGCACTGCCAAACCTCGACTCCGCGACGAGTGATGAGGAGCACGCCGCCGCGCCGCAAACCGGCGCTGATTCTGGCGTAATCGCACGGCGCCGGCGCAACCGTTGCAAACCGGAATTGGTACGCGCCGAGTCACGGATTCGCGCTCGACATTGCCGCGCGCGTGGCAGGGATCGAGCTCATATCAGCCCGTCGTCATAGGTCGGTCGCTCGTATCTCTGTACCACTCTTCGTACCACATCATCACGTTGCGCAGGATGGACGGCTGGCGGAAAATCGCCGCGGTGTTCAGCGCCGAGGAGGCTCCCCATGAAGCGCGTCCTGTCCCTGGCTGTCATCGCCATCGTCCTGTCCATGCCCGTCCTGGCGGTGGCGGGGGGCCCATTCGACGGCGCCTACTCCGTGGCCGCGACGTCGTCGAACGGGCAGTTCCTCGACTACGTCATCGTCCTGCAGAACGGGACACAGATCGTCCTCACGATTCTGTATCCCGATGTCGGCACGTGGTTCTACGGCGTCGGAACGCTGAACGGAAACACCGGGAGCGGAACGCTCTACTTGCCAAGCAATACGAGCTTCGGCAGCTTCAATGTCACCCTTGGCGCGGAGGGTTCCCTGTCCGGGACTCTCACGGACGCCAGCCTGACGGTGAACCTGAACGGCTCCCGGATTTTTTAGAACTCGATACGGGCGCCGAGCTCCACGACGCGATTGGGCGGCAGCCCGAAGAAG
>WNGF01000462.1_pt1 | contig 58713 bp, 38 predicted proteins | sample 5400641 | NCBI WGS metagenome assembly WNGF01 (sample SAMN13153371, study PRJNA577476) | soil metagenome | isolation source: 80 cm soil or saprolite under grassland replicate 2 | place: USA:California | collected 2016-06-15
CTGGTTAGAGTTTCAGTATTACGAAGCTTTGGACAAATTACTCGGCGACGACGCGGAGTACCGCGCGGTACGCGACGCCTTACAGAAGAAGGTTGACGACTTGCGAGCACAGTATTAAAGCCAAGCTCTTACAAGAACTAACTCCAAGCGCAAAGCTAACTTCGAATGAGTATTGCTACCGAAACAAGTCTCGGTCGTTACGAAATCCGCTCAAAGAACCTGCGCGGACTCATGCATGAACTTGATCCCTAAGTTCGTCACTCCGAGAGTTCAAAAGATGAGGCGGAAATCGATGAGGGACCCTGCTCGTTACCATTTTGATGGGAGAGTGCGTCGCGAACTTCATAGAGATGTACGAGCACCGCTTTGAAGCGATGGATCCCATAAAGCGACTAAATAATTTCGGCTCAGTAATGGGTCCCATTTGTTTTCGTACGGAAGGAGCTGGGTTTGTGACTGCCAAATCAAGTAGGGGGGAAAGATGGGACACGAACAAGCGCATATACCTTGGAAAAGGTTCTAAGAGATTCACTCCTTGCAGCCGCAACCCGTAATAGAACTGATTAGTTACAAATTGGAATGAATTGGATCAACGGCTGGGCCTGCATTCATAACCCCAAGGTCGGGAGTTCGAGCCTCCCCCCCGCTACCAATTCTTCCATTTCAGCAGATTACAGACCTCCCTCAGTTCAGACCGTTTTTGTTTTGCCGAGATTTTGCCGAGAATGAAAAACATTGGTCCTCGATCCCGGCTTTAAGTTGTATTCAGCGATCATTGGAATCAATAACTTAAGCTCCTTTGCGTGAGACCATGGGGGTAGCGGTTCCACGTTCCAAGCTCGAGATCCACTCGGGCTACGTTCTCATAGCAACTCGCAAGAAGTGCAAGCCTGATCGCGAACATTTCACTAGACCCAGGCTGTAACTTTTAGTCTCCGGGTTTTCACAGTTGTTCGTGGGCGCATTGAAATGCGGTTTCGCGATGACCAAAAACGACTCTTGGTAAAGATCAACGGGCAGGTCGCCTCAGAATTTCCGACAGAGCCTGCAATCGGGTTGAGTCTGCTGCAGTCTTCGGCGTCGCAGCGCTCTTTTCCAACGACGGTGCGAGGCTTTTGAGTTTTGCGAGCTCGCTTCGCTTCATGTGTGAACTCTCGGCGTTTTGAATCACCTTCCGTAGAGCAGCGATTTGATCAGCGGACAGAGCTTGCGATCGCTCCAACTGATCGACGTACGCCTTCGCCACAACCAACGTTCGCGGCCACTCGATTTTTTCCTGGTTCTGCACATTGAGTTCAGCTACCCGAACCGCCTTCGCAGCGTTGATCTCATTCTGCGTCAGGAACTTCGTCGGCGTCAGCTCAAAGATGTCGAGGCCGCGGGCGATCTCCGAAGCGTAAATGTGGCCGTTGTACCAGTAGGCGGACCAATCACCGCCGAGCACCAGCATCTTTGGATCAATCGGTCCCCGATCGAAATAGGCGATTTCAACCGGATGCTCTGCGTCTGTGAAGTCCATGACGGAGATGCCGCCCTGGTACCAGGCCTGCACTTCAATGTCGCGGCCGGGAACCGGAATGAGCGAGCCGTTGTGCGCCACACAGTTCTCGCTGTCGGCTTGGGCCGCCGGCAACTTGTAGTAGCTAGCAAAGCTCAGCTTGTTGTCCTTCAAATGGAAAACCGCATCAGCGCCCCATTTGTTCGGATCGTTTGCCCGGCATCGCGCGCCCAGTCCGCCGCCCCACTCATCGGTGAACACGATTTTTTTCCCATCGTTCGAAAACGAGGCCGAGTGCCAGTACGAATAGTTCGAATCGTTTACCGCGTCCAGACGCTTTGGATGCACGGGATCTTTGATGTCCAGCAGGATTCCATTTCCGGAGCAGGCGCCTGCCGCCAACCCAATCTTTGAGTACACGGTAATGTCGTGGCACTGATTGCTATCCGCTGGCTTTTCCAGTCCGTTCTTGCCATGGGTGCCGCCGGAATTCAGGCCGTTCAGGGCGCCCGTCCGTGGATCGATAAACACTCGAGGAGTAGACACCACCTGCGCATCCTGCGGCGCAGACAGCGGCACCTTAATCACATCAATGCGAAATAGCGCCGTATTCGGGTCCTTGTCCGGTGCTTCACCCGAGCACCCCGGCAACTCTTCGCTTTGACGCACAAAAGAGGTGCCGGAGACGTAGATGTAAACGTTTTCCTTATCATTCGGATCCACGACCAGCGTATGCGTGTGCGAGCCGCGGCAAGTTTGCACCGCAGCCACCTGCCTCGGATTCTTGACGTCGGAAATATCGAAAATCCTCACGCCCCGGAAACGGTCCTTTTGCGCTGCCGGCAAGGTCGGCTTTTTCGCTTCTCCTGCGGCGGGCTGAGGCCCCGGCGGAAATCCCTGTGTGCCGCAATCCAGACGGCCGTTGGGCATCTCCACAGACATGAAGAGGAGGTTTTTGTAAACGGACAAATCACCCTGCCCACCAGGACACACCATCGAAGTCAACAAGGTGGTCTTCGCCGGATTGGAGATGTCATAGACATTGACGCCATAGAAGTTTCCCTGAAACAGGTGATTGCCCTGGAACGCAAGGTCCGAGTTCGCAAAAGCCAGCTGAGCAATCACCACCTGCATCGGCTTGGGCATCTTCGAGGAGTCGCCGACGCCGAGTAGACCCAGGGTCCTCTGCACCTTCGGATTATCAGGATCGGCGGACCCTAGTTGGAACGCGTCAGGCTTTTTGAGCAGCATGAGATGCTTCATGCCCATCGATGCTTCACCTGCGTCGTACATTCCCGGCGTAAGCCTGGTTCGCGAGTCATTAGCATCTGAGCCCGTCATTCCAGCCGGTAGCGGCGGCGCCGGTTCAGGAGCAAACGGATTCGCTCCGCCCTCCTGGTTGGCCGGTTTCGTTTCTGGCGCCTTCGTGGACTCCTGAGACGGCGACGGTGTTTGCGCCTGCGTCCTCGCTGCAAAACATGACCAGAAAACAAGGGAAGCTACGAGCAAACGGAAAGCCATGGTGTGTACTCGATTCATCGTTTCTCCTCTAGGGTTTTTCCCTCCAGCATTGTTTGCATAATCCTGATCTCAGCGCGTTGGCCACTGTCGACATCTGTGGCGAAATTGAACAGTTCAGCATCCTGCCCCGCGCCCGCAGTGTCGAACAAGTCCTTCACCATAATCAAGGCGCCGTTGTGGTGCTGAATCATCCCTGTCAAGAACAAGTGGTCGAACACTTCGCCCTTTGCTTTTTTGAGAGCCTCCATCTGCTTTGGCGTAAGCATGCCCGGCATAAGCATCGAATGGCTCGACATATCCATGCCGGGCATTTCCGGCATCATCGGCGAAATCGGTTCTCCCCTGGCCTCCAGCCACCGTTTCATAAACTTTATTTCGTCCGACTGCGAGCTGCTGATTCGCGCACCCAACGACCGCAGATTCTTGTTAACAGTGTGAGATTCGATGAGCGCGGTCATCTCAACCGCTTGCGCATGATGCATGATCATGCCCTGCATGAACTGCACATCTGCTGGAGAACCTGGCGGTAGTGTGGCCCTCGTCGACGGCGTCAATGTCCGGGTCGGCTTGCCCGGCGCACCGGGCTGCACCACGACCGGCGTCGGCGGAGCAGGCTGCTGTGCGTAGACTGGCAGCGAGAACAAGCCGGCGAGGGTAGTGGCGGTAATCATCCCGCTTCGCAACGCTGCAACTCCCATTACTGACCGGAGTTTACGCTTGCCCTTAGAATGAGAAGATTTCATCGACGTTGAATGGTCAAGCATTGAGTGGCTCACCTTATCACAAAGCGGCACCAGGGTCATTTCGGGTCAGGCCTGCGATCTTGTGCGATTCTCTGTCGCCGCCAGCTCCATGTACCCACCTCTTTGCCACGAATCATTCAGCGGTGGTGTAATAAGCTCAAACCTGTCATGGAATCCAAAACCGCTACTCGTCAGAAGAGATCTACTGCGAGCCATCCACTTGAGACGCTGGCCTACGGAAGATTCTTTGGCTCTTACGAGCGACATCGTCAGCTATCAGGATTCTCTGTAGCACTAATCGGCGCCGACGCGACCGCCGTCAACTGGTTTGGGAAGCATTCCCGTTAGAACGCTCCAGCTTGCGGAATTCTGCGCATCATTCCGGCATATTCCGCAATGAATCTTGGCTGATCGTTCCGGAAAGGGGTTTCCTGGCGGTGGCACAATCGTTGCTCGCGCCACACGTGTACACGCCGCACGTGTATGCGCCACAAGAGTCTGGCCGCAGGCGAGATCGAAAAAGATGGACACCTTCCCGCCCCAGCGTCTTGTTGTTTTGCCCGTGCTCGACAAATCTGGCTCATCTGGTGGCAAATGCGGGAGGTGTCGTCGCGAATGATCGGCACACTAATCCGACGGTGACCGAGGGGAACAAGGCTTTGTTAGACGAACACTGGATCGAAGCAGATCGAAAGGGAGCAACCCAAGGTGGAGAAAATCAAAGCCATCGATTTTATGTACTATGTCGCCACGCCCGAATTCATGGAAAAGTGGGACCGCGCCAAGGAAGGTGAATTGGTTTGTCGGATGGAGAAAGCGATCGGCGGCCTGCCGCGGTTTGCTTCCATCGAAGAGATGCTGCGGCAGATGGACGATGCCGGCGTGGAAAAGGTCTTCATCACGCAGTGCAAGATGTGGTCCTACTGGCGCAAGTGGATGTACATGGACACCCAGCTCGAAGACGTGCTCCAGTACACCGAAAAATATCCCGATCGATTTGTGGGCCTTGCCGGTTACAACCCGTTTCGCATTAAGGAAAGTCTCGCCGAAATCGAACTCGCCGTCACCAAACACGAATTCAAAGGTGTCTATGTGCACATCTATGGCTTCGACATCGCTCTGAACGATCCGAAGATGTATCCGCTGTTCGCAAAGTGCGTGGAACTGGATGTGCCGGTGTCGCTGCAGGTGGGACACGTGCTCGAAGCCATGCCCAGCGAGGGCGCTCGGCCAATGTTCCTCGATCGCATCGCTTGCGATTTTCCGGACCTGAAAATGATTGGCGCGCATACGGGCTGGCCCTGGGTCGATGAACTACTGTCGGTTTGTTACAAATGGGAGCACATCTGGTTTGGTGTCGATGCGTGGCTGCCGAAGTATCTTTCACCGCAAATCGTGCAATTCATCAATAGTCGCTTGGGTAGCGATCGTTGTATCTGGGGCACGAATGGTCTGCCCTGGAAAGAGAGCTTGCGACAGCTTTGCGACCTGGGCTTGAAGGAAGAAGTGCAAAGAAAGATTTTGCGCGAGAACGCCGTGGAGTTGTTCAGGCTCAGCAGCAAAGAAGAGTCAACCAAGACACTCGTGCATGCGAGCCCTGAGATGGACAACCGGGTGCAGCCTTTGCTGACGGCGAGCTAATCGAGAATAACGAACGGCCGTCGCTGCTATGTTTGATATGAATGACAAGACTGTAATCGTCACCGGCGGCGCCCGGGGCATCGGTCGCGCCGTTGTGCAGGCTTTTGCCGAAGCCGGCGCTGACGTCGTGATCGCCGACCTGCGTGGCGAAGACGCCAACGATACCGCTGCGGAAATCAGTGAGACCTGTCGCCGGCGCGTGATCGCGGTCCAAACGGATGTGACCAAACGCGAAGACATCGCGAAGCTCCGCGATGAGACGCTGAGAGTGTTTGGTAAAATCGATGTCCTGGTTAATTGCGCCGGCTGGGATCGCCTGCTCCCCTTCCTCAAGACCACCCCGGACCTTTGGCAGAAGGTGCTTTCGATCAATTTTCTTGGCGTCGTTAACATGTGCCACGTAATTCTGCCGCACATGGTTGAGCGTAAGCAGGGCGCGATCGTCAACATCAGTTCAGACACAGGGCTCATCGGATCATTCGGCGAAGCGATTTATGCCAGCTCAAAGGCCGCCATCATGGCGTTCTCGAAAACCATTGCGCGTGAACACGCCCGCGACAATATCCGAGTCAACGTGGTCTCTCCCGGGTTATGCGATACACCGCTAATTGATGAAATGCGCGCGGACGAATTCACCGCGAAGATTCTTGGTTCTATCGTTAACTTTATTCCCATGAAACGCCTGGGCCGGCCCGAAGAGATTGCTCCTCTGGTTATGTTTCTTGCTTCCAACGCCGCGAGTTACATCACCGGCCAGGTCTACAGCATCAACGGTGGACTGAATATGGTTGGGTGAAAACCATCCTCTCGGTTGGCTCGTGGGTTGAACGAGGCGTGCGGTCGCAGGCGGTCGGACATCAGGACAAACGCTGGTAATGACCGAGCTAATTTTTCACGAATGGCAAAACAGATCGCTCGGCGATGCCATCTACGAATGCCGCGAGCTGTTCGAAGACACGACTTTTCCAACGGTAAAGCGTTGGCGCGAACGTGGCGGGAAAGTAGTGGGCCATTTCCAGGTTAACTTTCCCGAAGAGATCGTTCATGCCGCTGGTCTCTTGCCGTTCAAAGTTCGAGGCGCTCCCATCGAAGCGGTCCAGGCAGACTCCCGTTTTGGATCGTACCTCTGCTCGATTCTCAAGACTTCGCTCGAACTTGCCCTGAGCGACACTGTCGAACTTGAGATGTTCGTTACGCATCCCATTTGCGATGCCGCGCGCAATCTGGCGGCCGTGTGGGGACGCAATGTTTCCTATCCATGTCAGATTCTGTATCTGCCCCAGAACCCAAACTCGCCACATTCTGTAATCTATCTCCGCGGCGAGTACGACAGGTTGAAAAGATCCATTGAAGAGATCTCCGGCGAGACAATCACCAACGATGCGCTGCGGAATTCGATCGCGGTCTTCAACGAGAATCGCCGGCTGATTGGTGAGCTGTACGAGATAAAGAAGGCTACTCCCTGGCTCGTTTCTGCCGATGAAGCGTACGTGCTCGTAGCGCTTGCCGGACTGATTCCGCGCGAGGAACACAACGAACTGCTGCGTACCCTTCTCCCACAGATTCGCGCGCGTGGGACCCGGACGCAAGATAAAGTCCGGGTTGTGTTCGAAGGTGGTTTCTGCGAACAGCCTCCGCTGGACTTGATTCGCGCTATCGCGCGCTCGTGCTACGTCGTCGATGATGACCTGCTGATCGGGTTGCGTTGGTTGCTCGAAGACGTTTCGCCTGAAGGCGATCCGCTGACAAATCTAGCCGAAGCCTATCTCGAAAAATCGTCCTACAGCCCGGTCCAACACGATCTGCGCAAACCGAAAGAAAAGATGCTACTAGCCCGGATACGAAACGCACGCGCCGAGGCCGCGATCATCACGGCCGCCAAGATGTGCGAGCCAGGACTGGAAGAGCAGGTCGCGTACACACGCGCGCTCGACGAAGCAGGCATTCCGTATTTTGTCGGCGAATTCGAAGAGAGCATGACCAGCTTTGATTCCATGGAAATTCAACTGGAGACGTTTGTCGAAAATATTTTGTTTAGCTGATTGTCCAACGACATGACTCAGACACATACAATCGTCGGCCGCGGCAATCGTGATGGTGCGGCACTATTTCACAAGTGGTTCACTGAGCTGAATCACACTTCCGAGATCGGTGGTCAGGCCGCGTATGTCTTCGTCATGGGCAGCATGGCCGAACTGCTTCGCGTCTTTGATCTGCCCATCGTGATGCCGGAGATTAACTCGCTGCAAACGGCGGTGCGGCGCGTCGCGCATGAATACCTGAACCAGGCGGAAGACTACGGCTATTCGCCGGATATTTGCGGTTATGTTAAGGCCGACGTCGCCGTCCAACTCAGACACGGCGAACATCCGATGGGTCGCATTCCACCGCCTTCGCTCGCAGTTCTGACGAACGCGTGCAACACGTACATCAAGTGGGCGGAAATCTGGGAGCGCATGTATCACATTCCGACTTTCACTCTCGATATTCCGGGAACCCGCGCGTACGGTAAACAGACCTGGCCCGGAGACCCTGATTTCGAGAACGATCGGAGATACGTCCTGGCCCAGGTAAAAGAGCTAATCACTGTTTGCGAACGTCTCACCGGAAAGAAGTTCGACATTGATCTCCTGCGCGAGACTCTGCAGCATGCGAACGTCATGAGTCGCGGATGGCGTCGTGTGCTCGAACTGAACCAGAGTACGCCGTCAGTCTTCAACGCGCTCACCGACGGAACGATTTACCTTGGCGTGTCGAATGGTTTTCGCGGCACATACGAGGGCGCGAAGTATTTCGAAGATCTGGTCGAAGAGATGGAGTTCAAGGCCACGCAAGGCATCGGCACAATGACCGACGAGAAGTATCGGCTTTTGTTCGTCGGTGTTCCCTGCTATCCGATCTTTCGCCGCTTTAACGAGCTATTCAGCGAATGGGGTGGCACGTTCGTCAACTCGACTTATCTTTGGTTTGCGGCGGGTGGAGTAGCCCACGGGTACGAATACGACTTGAGCCAGCCACTTGAGAGTTTTGCCGAAGGAGTTCTGATCTACGTGCGCAATGCGATGGACAGCATGTTTTATCAGGAACAGGCGCTGGCCCAGATGATCGATCCGTTTCACGTCGACGGTGTGGTGTACCACCCGATTAAGAGTTGTCGAACGGTCTCGACCGGTCTGGCTGACAGTCGACGCGCTTTGATGGCGTCGCGCGACATTGCCAGCCTGTTCGTCGAGTCGGACATGATGGATCGTCGCGTGGTGTCAGAGGCGCAGTTGAAGAACCGGGCCGATGCGTTTTTTGAAGGCCTGGCGTCGCGGCGACTGGCCGCCGCCCGTTGAATCCCGTTGAGCGGAAGCGCAGAGGAACTTTCGTCTCATCGTCGCCCTGATAGATGGAGTCTGTATGGCATACGCAGCCGGCGTTGACGTCGGATCAACCCAAACCAAGGCAGTCATTATCGACGAAGCCGGCGAGATCGTGGGGCGCGCGCTGATCGACACCGGCGCGAACGTTATCGCTGCCGCTGAGAACGCCTTTGCCCTCGCCGCCGACTCTCTCGACGAACGCGAGGTCGAATATGTGATCGGCACTGGCTACGGTCGCTATCGCGTTACGTTTGGCAATGCCCAGGTAACTGAGATCAGTTGCCATGGGCGCGGCGCGGTACATATGTTTCCGCAGACCCGCACGGTGGTCGACATGGGCGGCCAGGACACGAAAGCAATTCGCGTAAACGCGACCGGCGAGATCGTGGACTTCTGCATGAACGACAAATGCGCTGCCGGCACCGGCAGGTTCCTGGGTGCGGCAGCTTCCGCGCTCGACATTCCGCTCGCTGAGTTGGGCGAAGTTGCACTACGCGCAGAGCGAGCGGTGAAGATCAGCACGACATGCACGGTCTTCGCGGAATCTGAAGTTCTTTCCTGGTTGGGTAAGGGCAAGAAGATCGAAGACATCCTCCTCGGGGTGCATCAATCGATCGCGGCTCGGTCGATCGGATTGTTGCGGCGTGTGGGCATCGATCCGGAAGTTACGTTCACCGGAGGCGTCGCCAGGAACATCGGTATGATCGAGGCGCTTAATAAAGGAATGAACCTTAAGGTGAACGTAAGCGCCGATTCACATTTCATGGGCGCACTCGGTGCGGCGCTGTTCGCGCTGGACCACATCCGCGCGAGCCGCGTTCCCGTGGGGGCTCAGGAAGGCGTGTAATGCTGGGAAGACTGGCATCGCCGCCCACCGTACGCTCTTGAAGAAACTTCGGCCAGCATACTGTCAATGACTTACACCGTCGGCATCGACGTAGGCTCGACCTACACAAAGGCTCTGATTATCTCCGATGACTTGCGTATCGTCGGCAAGGCTTTGGCCAACACGGGTTTCAAACTCGCCGCGGTCGCGCGCAAACTTTTCGACCTATCGCTTGAACAAGCTGGCCTGGAAGACACCGATGTTGCCTACGTGGTTGCGACCGGTTTTGGCCGTCACATGGTTCCGTTCAGCAACGTTGCCGTGACCGACCTAACAGCGAGCGCACGGGGAACAGCGTTCCTGTTTCCTAAAACACGGACGGTTCTCGATGTCGGCGGGCAAACGATGAAGGCGAGTCGCCTGGACGAGACTGCGAAAGTGAGGTCCTTCCGGCTCAACGACAAGTGCGCCGCGGGCACGGGCGCATTCATCGAGAAAACCGCACGCTACATGGGCTACACGACCGAAGAGATTGGGCCGCTCGTCGCCACCTCGAAAGTGGCCGTGCCGATCTCCGGCGTCTGCGCGGTGTTTGCCGAATCCGAAGTGATAAATCAGCTATCCATGGGCGCACCCCCGGCGGACATCATGCATGGCGCGATCTCGTCGTTGGTAGATCGTTCTGTCCAATTGATGAAGCGCGTGCAGATGGAACCTGAATATACACTCATAGGAGGTATCCTGCGCTTCGGCACGATGGCGCGCGTCGTGCGCGAGAAGTTGAACTCGGAAGTAAACGTGCCCGAAGGCGATATGGTCCAGTTTACGACCGCTCTCGGGGCGGCGATCCTGGGACACCAGCGATTGCGAAAACTGAAAGAGACCGGTATTGAGCCGCAAGCCTTGAGCATCACCGATGAGGAAAGAATAGTATCTCCGGAAGCGAAAGTCTGAATGCAATTTGCTTAACCGACCCTTGCCGTGAACCGCATCGGCTTCGAAGACCCCTTCCAAAGCGTGCTCAAGAAGCGGCAGTTCGATGAACACCAGGATGGCTTCAAACGGTTCCGAGGTCGCTGCTCTCCAGCGGCATTTATACGGAGCGCCTCCGGACGTGAGGAAAGAAAGATCCTTTCTTAATCCGATTCATAATCCAAAGCCGTTTATATTCCCGTTCCTGAAAATCGGCCTCACCCGACATGGTCCATGCGAGAATGGTTCGGTGACGGAGGGGAAGGTGCAACTTATCGACTATCAGGGGGCAGTGCCAGTATGGCCCTAACTGCACCTGCTATAGACGCAGAAAGGTTGAACTGACCAAGACGCTCACGTTCGCTGTGCTGAATCCGTCGGATTCCGAGCAACGGCTGAAGCTTTCGATCAACGGCGCAAAGCTCTCAAGGCAAGGACATCTTTGGCGCTTGGCACCTTCCACCATTGACGCAGTAATCACCGTTGGGCAAAAGCCAGAAGTTGAAGTCCAGGAGCAGGCACTGATGTCCGTACCGGAGACGATGTCCGTCCCGCCCTTTAGCGTCAGCATTTATTCATTTGCAGTGCAGTAGTACTCTGCTCTCGCAACTTGTAACGTTGGACCTTACCCGTGACTGTGCGCGGCAACTCGGCCAAAAAATATATTCGCTCGGGCCGTTTGTAGCGGGGTAGTTTCGCGCCAGCGTCTGCTTTAAGGCGATCTATCATTTCTTTATCGGCCATCATGCCAGGTCTCAGCACGACATAGGCGGCAACCAGGTTCGTTCCATCTGTGTCGCGTTCTGGTACCACTGCTGCTTCGATTACAGCATCATCCGTACCGAATGCTTCTTCGATCTCCATGGGCGAAATCCACATCCCCTTCGCCTTAAACATGTCGTCGCAGCGCCCTTCATGCCAATAGAAACCCGCCTTGTCGCGTCGGTAAAGGTCTCCTGTCTTCACCCAACCTTGGTCTGTCGTCTCCGCGGTCTTCTCAGGCCGATTCCAGTAACAGGAGAAAGCGCTTGCACCCTTGACCTGAAGCTCGCCTTGGCCTGGGCCAGTTATGAGTTGGCCCGCCTCATCCAATAGCCGTACTTCATACCCCGGCACCGGTACACCCGAGCTGCCAGGGGATATTCGATCAAGCCGATTCGCGATGAACACATGCAAGAGCTCAGTCGAACCCAAGGTGTCGAGAACTTGAAGCCCCAGCTCGTTTCGCCACTCGTTGAAAATACGCGCGGGCAACGCCTCGCCGGCGGAGGCACAGAATCTGAGCGAGCTCGTGTCTAGCGAATGTCCTTGCCGCCGATAATCGTGCAACGCGCGAAAGACTGGCGGCACTCCGAAAAAGATCGTAGGACGCTGTTCGACAAAGATTCGCGCGATCACTTCCGGCTTGGGACGCTCTCGACAGAGGATGCTGGTGGCCCCTAGACCCAGGGGAAATGAGAAACTGTTGCCGAATCCGTAGGCGAAAAAGAGTCGCGAAGACGAAAATATGCGGTCGTTCTTCGTGATGCTGTACACCCCTCGACCGGCCTTTTCTATCGTGTAAATGATGTCACCATGAGTGTGCACCACTCCTTTGGGAGCGCCAGTGCTGCCCGAAGTATAGAGGATGAACGCCGGTGTATCTGGCTCGAAATCCGCCAGTGGTTCTGTGGCTGGTTGGGCCAGCATCGTCTCAAAGCTCAAAGTCCTTACTTGCTCAGCCTTCAAGACTCCGCCGCCTGCAACAAGTGCAACTTCTAGTTTGGGCGGGGATTGTTCTGACAACACGGCTTGCATCAACGCCAACTGGTCCGAAGTGATGACGGCCATGCGGGCGCCACAGTCGTTTAGGATCGAACGGACATCTGCCCCGCTTAACATCGTACTGCACGGCACAGCGATGCCTCCCAGACCGATCACACCAAGAAACGCCACAATCCACTCCGGACAATCACACATGAGCAGCGCGACCCGGTCGCCGCGTTCCAGTTGCAAGTTTTTGAAGACCCGACGGCTCCGTGCGCTCAAATCGTCAATATCGCGAAAACTAAGCTGTTGGTCACCACAGATAACGGCGGTCTTCTCTCCGCGATCCTTCGCATGAATTGCTAGATAATCGACGATGCTCCGGGCAATCTCCTGGACCACAGTTCACCTCCATAGAAGAATCCTGCTATCGTTTGAGTCAGGGGACCGACTCTCAAAGTTGGCGCCGGTGCTGCTGCCTAACCTCCGGCCTGAGACAATCGGACAGACGTGTTTCCCGCATCCTCGCCGACGCCTGCGACTGGACCCATTTGAGTGTCTTTCACTCGGGCTTGCCATCAGCATCATCCCCTCCATGCAGGAGGCGAGTTTTTGTCTTGCCACGGCTTCCATGCTCCGTCCGAAATACGTAGCGTACGGTTTTCAAAAATGCCAGAATCGCGGGGGAGTTTTCGCGTGCTCTCCACGCCACCTGCACGTCCAATGTTGCGCCGGGCTCGTTGAGCGGTACGACAGAGAGCTTGTCTACAAAAAGTGGATGACAGACCGTGGTGCCTGTTCGAGTGGAAGAGCTAACGCCCAGATAAATACTCTTCCCCGAAGCAATCAGCATTGCTCCGGCCTCCTCATACGGAAAGCTCGACGTGTGAGTAATTTTGGGAGTTACTCCTGCTCTTCTATACAGGTCCAGTATCTTATCGTAAAGACTTGTTGAGAAACTGCGATCGTGTATGAGGAGAGGTTCACCGGCCAATTCCGCCAACGTCACCGACTTTCCTCCAGCGAGCGGGTGTTTCCTGCAGATGACTACCTCAAAATGTTCCTTGACAATCGGTTCGCTCATCAGTCCGGCGTCAACCGGCGGTCTCATAAATCCGACGTCGATCATCCTCTCCCGCAAAGCATGATTCTGTCGTGTCGAGAAAATGTCGTGGAGCTCAAGCTCGACGAAAGGAAAGTGCTTCGAGTGCTCGGTTACTGCGGCGTTCACGTGTTCTCCGAGCCCCATACCAATCCCGATCCTCATGATACCGGCTTTTCCTTGCGCGGCGAGACTTGCCGTATCTTTGAACCGAGCTGCGTCATCAACGAGTGACTCGGCATCAGCCAGCAAGGCACGCCCCGCATCTGTAAGGTGCACACTTCGCTTATTACGAACGAACAACCGCAAACCTAGCTCGCTCTCCAGCTGCTGAATCTGACGGCTCAGCGGCGGCTGGCTGATATTCAAACGTCGCGCAGCCCGCGAAAAATTCAGCTCGCGAGCAAGGCCGACGAAGTAGCGAAGCTGTCTCAATTCCATTGGGGAATGATGTTATACCGACTCCGTATCTCTCAGCAACCTCGATATGAACTTTAATTCACTACTCATATGTCGCCTTTAATCCCCAGCAAAACCGTGGTTGGTTTGGACGCGTGCTCCTCCTTCGCATCGCAGTTATTCTCATCGGGTATAACTCTTGTCCCAAAATAGCATTGGACAGAAGAGCTTTGCTTGAGGCAAAGTGTGGCCCGCATTTTCGCCGCCAGGTGACTGATTAAGCCACAAGGATGGCGAATCCGATGGCATATGGACGGGGAACATCGACGGCAATGGAGGGAACCATGATGTCTCGGGTAAGGCGTTGCGAGTTCTTAGCAGCTCTGTTCACGTCTGGCTCACTAGTCACTCTCTTCGCTGTACGCCGCCTTCAGCCTGAAAACGGTGGTTCCAGTTTTCCGCCTGCGTCAACCAGACCTCGATGTGAATCTGCGGCTGGACGGTAACCTGCACCCGGCAGAGGCAACTGGGACGGGCGGCCCCGGGGGTAGGCCGGGGAAAGGAGGCGGCGGAGTGAACGCGTTCGGCGCGATCAACGTGGCGGTGATCGATATTACGTCTGGTAGCGCCAGGTTCGAAAGATCCCTGCATCTGTCCGCCCTTGCAGTCCAGTAGTATAGTGCGCCACTTTTCTTAAGAGTGCACTCGGCATCGCTTCCAAAAGCCCGCCGGTTTAATTTGGGACACCTAGGCCCAGTAGTCCGAGTTTGAAAGGAGCTAGCACAATGAGCGGTAAGGCAGTTTCTTTACTAGCGGTGTTTGTAGTGATGTCGGCTATCACTACCGCTCTTGGGCAGACCACGACACCGATTTTGCCGAGCGCGGTGCGGAGTAGCGGCGGCGCCGTCATCGCGTCGTCGAAAGTCAATAACAGGTCGGCAATGACTTGCGCGGACCTCATGAACCTGGCCCTTCCAGAGACAATGATAACCGCGGCGCTGGAGGTACCAGCCGGTACTTATACACCACCTGGCTCGCCCCCTCTCACAAATCTGCCCGCGTTCTGCCGCGTGGCGCTGTCGGTCGCGCCGCAGATCCATATCGAAGTCTGGATGCCAAAAGACACTTGGAACCAGCGTTATCGGGGTGAAGGCGGCGGCGGCTACGCGGGCTCGATCTCCTACTTCGGACTTGCCACCGGCATTCGTGCTGGGTATGCGACTGCAAGCACCGACACAGGCCATCCGGCATCGGCCGGTGGTACATTCGCGCTCAATCCCGACGGCACGCTCAATAACCAACTGATATTTGACTTCGCCGAGCGCTCGCTCCACGAGATGGTGCTGAAGGCAAAAGCGCTAATCAACGCGTACTATGGAACTGCACCGAGATATTCATACTGGAACGGCTGCTCAACAGGTGGGCGACAGGGATTGATGGCTGTGCAGCGTTTTCCGGAAGAATACGACGGGCTGGTGATTGCTTCACCTGCAATTAATTGGGACCGCTTCATCTCGTCAGAACTGTGGCCACAAATCATAATGCGGCAAGAGCTCGGCGGTCCGATCAGCACGGCGAAGATGAACGCTGTTACCAACGCAGCTATCGCCGCCTGCGATGCCGACGATGGAGTCGCTGATGGTGTGATCAATGATCCAAGGAAGTGTAAGTACGATCCCACAGAATCGATCTGCAAGCCGGGCAGCGACCCAGCCACGTGCCTCACCCCCGCTGAAGCCAACGCGGTTCGCAAGATCTGGGATGGCCCAGTCAGCGCGACAACCGGCAAGCGGTTATGGTTCGGTCTTGAGCGGGGCGCCTCGCTCCTTGGGCTCGCGGGAACCAGCCCATTTCCCATCGCCACAACGCATTTCCAGTACTGGATCCATCAGGATCCGACCTTCGACTGGCGCACGCTGAGTGAGGCCGATTTTGAAACGGACTTTCGTGAGTCGCAGCACAAGTTCAACCAAGTCATCGGCACCGATGACGACAATATCCAGCGCTTCCGCAATCGCGGCGGCAAGATGATCATCTGGCACGGCGAGGCCGACCAACTGATCTTCCCCCGTGGCACAGTCAACTACTTCAACCGCGTCCTGACCGGCAATGGAGGGCCTAAGCACGTAGACGATTTTGCGCGTCTCTTTTTGGCCCCTGGCGTAGCGCACTGCGCGGGAGGAGCGGGCCCCAACCCAGTCGGTGTCTTTGACGCTGTGGTCAATTGGGTAGAGAACGACATTGCACCCGACACGATTCTCGCCCAGCGCACCCTGCCCGGAGGCGCGGTTCTTACGCGACCGCTGTGCCCGTACTCAAAGACCGCAAAGTGGACTGGGACAGGCAGCACCGAGGACGCGGCGAACTTCGTCTGCGTGGATGGCAAGCAGGACGGAAAAGACTTCAAGATTACCGGCCCAGGCTCGAACTGAGCGCGACGAATAACGCTGAAAGCGTTCGCTAATTCCAGCCCAGGGTTGCTTCAACCCTGAGAGTTAGGCATCAAGGAACCGTAACACTGAAAGCGTTGGCGAACGTTCGCAAGAGCGTTTCGCGAACTCCTTCAGAGTTCGCGAGTAAACAGGTTGGAACCAAGATCCCAGGGTTGCGGCAACCCTGCGCTGAAGTTAGCCAACGCTTTCAGCGTACTTCATTGAAGGCAACTTCAACGATACAGCCACTAGAAGGATCTTACTTGCACTATATTGCAGTGCTCTAAGCCAAGTTAGACCCTATTGCACTATATTGCAATTGCTCTCTGTAATGTCTAGTAGTCTGTACGCCACATTTTCATAAGAGGGCACTCATCGTCGTTTCCAGAAGTCCGCCGGTTTAATTTAGGACAAATAGGCCCGGTAGTCCGAGTTTGAAAGGAGCTAACACTAATGACCAGAAGGCTGGCTTTCTTACTGGTGGTGTTTGTTACCATCTCCATAGGGCGAATCGTCTTGGCTCAAACCACCACCGCGACCCTCGCCGGGACGATTCAAGATCCCTCAGGAGGCGTGGTGCCGGGGGTGAAGGTGAGTGTCAGGAATACGAACACGGGGGCGACGAGGGAGACCGTTACTGACACTGCTGGCCGTTACAACCTCACCAATTTGGAGCCTGGACAATACGAAGTCCGCGCTGAGCGCACTGGTTTCAAAACTGCTGTGCAACCTCACGTCGTCCTTAGTGTTGGCGGAACGGCGGTCCTGGACGTTACCTTGGAAGTCGGAACGGTGAGCGAACTTGTCAACGTCAATCAGGAAGAGCCATTGCTCGAAACCACGAAGGCAGAAGTGAGCCGCGTCGTCAACCAGCAGTCAATCGACTCACTCCCGATCATCGGGCGCAACTTCGTGGATTTCGCCAAACTCTCGAGTGCGGTTGCGCCGGGCCGCGAAAACACTGGCGGCGGTGCATTCAAAGAACCGGACACCGGCGTTGGATCCGCAGCGGCGCCACGGCTGACTTTCGGAGGCCAATCGGAACTCAGTACTCTGATCCTGGTGGATGGCGTGGACAATATCCAAACCTTCACCGGACTGCCGCGCGTCACTCCCTCACAGGAAGCGGTACAGGAATTTCGCGTACTAAACTCAACCTTCCTCGGCGAATATGGCCGCGCCCTTGGCGGGTTCGTAAACATAGTGACTAAATCCGGCGGAAACCACTACAACGGTTCGGTCTATTACTTTGGTATGAACAACGCGCTCAACGCCAAGCCAATCCTGACCGGGCCCAATCCAGTGCTGCGGCAAAACCAGTACGGCGCCACAATCGGAGGCCCGCTCCAAAGGGACAAGATCTTCTTCTTTGGCAACTATGAAGGACAGCGTCGCGCCGAGTCGAATAAGTTCTCAAGCGTAATCCTGAACAATCTAACCGCTATCAATGCGACGAAGGCATTCTTTGGTCTTACGCCCGAGGTCAGCGATCTGCTTCGTACGAATGACTATGATGGCTTTCTCACTAAGCTCGATTACAAACCAACGCACAACAACGATTTTTCGTTCCGCTATAACCTTTTGGATTCGACCACGAAAGGATTCCTCGGTGGTGGCGGACGAGCTTCGCCGGCCTCGACGACGGCGCGAAACAACAAGACTGTCGATCAGTCTTTCGTGGCCAGCGAGACCGCTCTACTGGGGAGCAAAACAGTTAATGAAGCCCGCGTGCAATGGGCACGGCGGAGCTTCGATTTCGGATCGGTACTCAAGGAGCCCGATCTCGAGATTTCCAACCTGATCATCACGGGCAAGAGCACTTCGGATGTTGACTTCTACCGCGAAACACGTTTCCAGGCATCAGACAACCTCAGTCTGGTTTCAGGAGGGCATTCGCTCAAGTTCGGAGCGGACTTCAATCATCTCGCTGACGCTGCCAAGTGGGATCTCTTCTTTCCTGCGCGAGTGATCTTTGCGACACTCGGTGGTCCTGGCGTCGCTGGACCAACCTTTTTGAACCAAACTCCCGTGGTCTTCTGGTTTCCGCTTGTGAACGGCACGACGACGCGACCCACGCTTCCAGTTCCGTTTACCAAAGACGTGCCCGACAGTATCGAGCCATTAACGAACACCCAGATCAATCATAATTCCTATGGCTTCTTTGGCCAGGACGAGTGGAAAGCGACCCAAAAGCTGACGCTCACCCTCGGGCTTCGATATGACTTCGAGACCTATCCATCGCAGTTCGTGACGCGCAACGATCTGAACAATTTTCAACCGCGTGTGGGAATCGCTTACAGCTTGACGCCGCGCACGGTCGTTCGCGCCGGTTTCGGCATCTTCAATGATCGCCTCGTGAACAGTATCGGCCAGTCGTTGGTCGCAACCGAATGGCTCAACGCCGGCGACTTACCGAATGCTCGGGTCCTGTTCCCCGGAATCCAGCCGGTGCGGGGCCGGTTCATTCAACCCACCATCGGGGGAGCATTATCTACCGCTATGCCTGTCGCCTGTCGTCCGGGAGGACCAACGATTGCGACGACCAGCGCGGCACAATTCGCCACCTGTCAATTCACCTCCACCGGCCAAACCCCGACGGCTCCGCTATCGGGTGGCATCGTCTATCCCGGCTTTAGATTTGACAGGGATGGGGAGTTGCGAACGCCCTACTCTGAGCAAGCCAGTCTGGAAGTTTCGCGCGAGCTGGGTGGAGGTGTCGCCGTGACCGTAGGTTACCTGTACGTGCACGGCCTGAAGATCGCGGCAACCAGCGGCATGCTCAATGGCATACAGACCGGGACGACGCCCTTTGGCAAAACAGTCTTCGCTCGAGCCGCCGGTGGACGGCGATTCCTGGAACTCGGCGATTTCTTTGTGATAAGCGACATCGGTCTCTCGATTTATCATGGCGGGTCGGTGCAGATTCAGAAGCGGTTCGGTCACGGGTTCAGTCTTCACAGCAGCTACACATTCTCAAAGACCATCAGTAACTCGGATTCGGTGGCCAACTTGGCAGACTTTCCCGAAGGGCCGGACATCAACCTGGAGCGCGCAGCTTCACGCCAAAGCGTCCCTCATCGGTACACGCTGGTCTTTGTCAGTGAAATCCCGGGCGCCGTACACGTATTCCACGATTTCAAGTTCAGCACTTCCTTCTCAGCCCAAGCGGGGAGACGCTTCAACGTGTTTGCCGGCTCCGATGCCAACGGCGACGGTAATCCACTCTCCGATCGCCCCGGCGTGTTGGGCCGCAATACATTCAGGGGACCGAAGTTCGTCACGCTTGACATGCGGGTCGCGCGCCCTGTTAAGTTGAATGAGCGTGCCAGCGTTGAGTTAAGCGTCGACTTCTTCAACCTGTTCAATCGAGTCAACGTCACGGATTTGAATACCGTTTACGGAGGGATCGATCTGAACCAGGCGCCCAATCCGCTCTTGGGGTTCGGCACGCCGCGTGACGCAGCGAATCCCTTTCAGATTCAATATGGTCTGAAACTTCGTTTCTGATCGAGTGTGAATCTCGTGTCTCGCGCGCCAGAGAATGGACCCATTAGTTAGGTTGTAAATGCCATTAAGTGCCGGAGGTCACGCCCTAGAGTACGTATGGCACGGTCCTTCTCCGAATGATGCGGCCACTCTGGTTTTCCTACATGAGGGCCTTGGTTGCGTCTCGGCGTGGCGCGATTTCCCCGAGCGCGTCGCTGAAGCCACTGGTTTCGGTGTACTCGTCTACAGTCGTGCTGGTTACGGGAATTCAGGCCCCGTGACGTTGCCACGCCCGGTGAGCTTCATGCACGACGAGGCGCTGATCACACTTCCAAGAGTCCTGGAAGCCACCGGGGTACGCGATCATATTCTCGTCGGTCACAGCGATGGCGCGTCGATCGCTTTAATCTACGCCGGGGAGGCGCAAAAAGGTAAGCTCCTCGGCCTTGTTCTCGAAGCACCTCATGTCTTCGTCGAGGAGTTGAGCCTGGCGAGCATCACGCGTTCAGCCGAGGACTATCGGGAGGGACGGCTGAGGGCCGCTTTGGAACGCCACCACGGGCAGAACACCGATTGCGCCTTCTGGGGCTGGAACCGCGTCTGGCTCGATCCCGCATTCCATTCCTGGAATATCGAAGAGTCGCTGCCGCGCATCACTGTGCCGTTGCTCGTAATCCAGGGAGAGGAGGACGAGTACGGCACGCTTCGGCAGGTCGAAGCCATACAGCAGAGGTGCGGCGCGCCAGTGCGAAGCGTCATTCTGCCGAGTTGTGGGCACAGCCCGCACCGCGATCAGCCTAAGCGCACGCTCGAAGAGATCACCTCATTCATAAACCGCACGCTGACACACACTCCTTAGCGGCAGGAGGAGCGCCGCACTACTCTTCCTAGCTTTGCGCGTGCTACTTGATGGGGCAACCTGAAAAATCAGTGAGCAAACAGATCAGAGCTCGCTTTTTCGTCTTCTGCGCAATTTGAGCGCGACTCCTGCCAGGCCGGCACCAAACAGCACCATTGTCGTCGGTTCGACCACCGGTAAATTCAGATAGTTAATTCGGATGATAGTCGGGACCCCGTAGGGGTACAGTGTTTATAGTTTGGGCCAAGCAAATACCTCCAGCGCCGTTTCGAAGGAGCGGAACTCAAGTTGACAAGTACTCATCTAGCAACGTTCCGCTCCTTCGAACGGCGCTGGTCTTTATGTGATGTCCAAGTCTATAAACATCCCACTCCTCCGGAGTGAAGATCGAGTCGAACTACTTTGGTTGCGTCTCGGCGGTTATACTCTTTTGCCTACAACAGTTCCTCACACTTGAGGTCCCGATAGGCAGCCAAAGCACATTCCAAGCGATGCCACCAGCCTTCCGGTTCCATACCCCGACTCCAGAAGAGGATCGGAATAGTCAAGTTGCGCACAACGCAGCGACGATAGTCCAGCCTCAAGTCATCGAACGAATAGTTATCAATGCCATGAGCGCGCAAACCTTCGTAGTAATATCGAAGCAATGGCTCCTCAAGCTCACGGCGGAGGCTTGGGTACCAGTGAAGGGCCATCAGAAAGGCAAGATCTCGGGCTCCGACGTCAACGTGCCAGAGCTGCCAGTCGATCAAAAAGGCAGGACCTTGACCGGCGCGAGGATAAAGAAAGTTCCATGTGTGAGCGTCGCCATGAATGATCGTCAAAGCGCGCGAATCGGTCAGCCGCATCCATGGTCGCAATAAAGAATCGAAGGCGCTTTCATAGATAGGACGGGCATCTTTTGGGAGAGAGCCACCCAAGGAGTCAAAGAAAGCAGGTATCTGAGTGCCGATTCGCTGCACCATGGTTCTTAAACTCTCGGGCGTATGAGGTTGACCGATGGTGCGACCGAGTTTCGACGACTCCCACCACTGAGCGTGCAGTCGGATCAGAGCATCGAGCGCGAGTTCACATTGTTTCCGCGATGGTGGTATGGGCCAAGGTGGATGGTCATGAGTAGCGCGCAGATCTTCGAGGACCAGGGTCTCCGAATATCCGTCACTCTCTTCGAAGGCAGCTAAGCAACGCACTGTCGGCGGCGTTCCCAGCATCGGTGCGAGTTGCCGGTAGAAGTTTATTTCGCCTTCGAATTCATCACTGCGGTGCGGTGCAACGAGAGGCGATTTGACTACCAATTGAAGAGGCAGATCGAAAGGTGAGTCAGTAGAGTACGTTGCCGTCAGAAAGATCAGCCTGGAAATAGTCGTTTTAATGTCGAGTTCGACTTTTATCTTGAGGACCGTTCCGCGGGATAGCGTTCCCGATTGCCATAGCCAACGAGAAACGGTCTTGGCGGTGAGCGAATGGTCGCGTATTGAATCTTCGTTTGTCATGAAAGGACGTTGCGATTAAGAACAATTCCCATGACTGCAAATACGCTGGAAGTTGCTCAGGGTTCATTGTTTACCTTCCCTTCAACTCCCGCTTCCGGATATTTGCGTAAGATATTGTTTACATGCTGCACGTTGTCAAGAAAATCTCCGCAAATTGTCTTCTCGTGTGTGTTGCTAAGTTAGTTATGCGAGGCGATCCGCTGAAGTATCGCCACTTACGTAGGTGATTATGCTGCATACAGAATCTCGCGAGGAGGTGTTGCTCGCGTAAAATTGGCTCTGACTAAGGTCAGGATCGATCTACCGGTCTTGCATCTGGCACTATTATTTTGGGGAAATCTCACGGCGCAAGTAAAACAGCAGATCTGTGGATGGCGGTTCGATGCCGAGCTGACGAATCATGCCCACGATTTGCCCGCGATGCAGCGTTGCATGATTCGCCACGTGCTGCATTTGATCGACGACGCGCATTGAGCTGGGATCGCCACTCAAAAGCTTGAATGGCAGGTCGGCACTGAGTTGTTCTTCACTAAGCTCCGAAATAAACTGCGCTCGCCGACCAATCAAATCACCCCAACGTTCTTTCAACATCGGAAGGTCCGCGCACTAATCAGTTGTCCACAACAACCATGCTTTGTCTTTACCTGGCGAGCGGCCATTCCATCTTTCCAGCCAAATCCATTCCGCGCCCGCCATATGCAAAAGCGTCCCGAAGATGGATTTGTGGCTAATACCCACGTCGCGGCGCAGATTGTCATCGGATAACTTTGCGGCCGCATCTAAGGCCAGGTAGTTGGCCCACTCGGTGTAATCGAAGAGATGTCTGATGTCTGTCAGGTTCATCAATGTCTCTGTAGTGTCCGAACCACTTGACCTTATACCCTGAAAGCGATTGCTAATTCCAGGGTTTTTTCGCCCTGCAGGTCTATTGGTCTGTTGGTCATCAGCGTTCGACTGAGACCCGAGCTTCGGCTGGCTGTGTCATAAGGGGCTCTTTGAATCCCTTGACGATAAGCCATAGGCCATTAGCGATGTGGATCGGAGCGAGCGGCATGGCTAACTGCGTCACGCTGCTGTAACCCAGGAATGCTAGCAATGTGACTCCTGTGAACTGCAGCAAGATTCCAATCAATCCCAGAATGGCCAGCGCTCTGGGAACCAGGTCGAAACACAAGAGCGAGAGGTAGAACAGAAAGATCCACGCACCGAAACCAATTAGTTGGGTGTAATGCACCCAACGCCGTATCGTCGCAACCAGTGTCCCGACCCCTGTGATAAGAACCGCATCGGCAGTGCTCGCTTGCGCGTATTCCTGGCTCACTGACAGCATGGACATCACCGCGGCGTTTTGCATTGCGTCCAGCGCACAACTGATCGCACACACGACCAGAAACCATAGCGCTATCGTCTCGCTGTACCGACGAATGATGGGCCAGGCGGTGATGGCGATGGCGACAGTAAGTGCGCCACCGAAGAACGAGAGAAACACCCCCGTGCGTATTTGAAATGAACTAGCAGCCGCCGCGGTCAAGAAAGCCGGCGAGCCTACGATCAGCGGATGCCACAAGACAAAAGGCACGACAAGTCCGCAGGCCATCTGCAACAACAACAGCACGCCGATAGTTCGCCCCGTGGTTTTTGGAGAGCGCATGGTCCACCTCCGAGTCAGCGTCGTTTTGCCAGGCGTATGTCCCCGGCTCCTGATTAAGCCGTACGAAACAGTTGACTGCAGAGTTTCAGCGTCATTTGTGACAGGCCACAAAATGGACCAGCATCAGATAGCTCTTTTTATGTGTGCGCTTTCGTTGAGGGATTTGGTCTACACTATTCATACTATGGTTCGAGGCAGCCATCGACCGCACTCATTATCAGCAAAAAGGAGCATCACCATGCAAGCAGAGCACCTCCAACCAGATGGCCGCACAGATTTTGACTTCATCATTGGTTGTTGGCATGTCCATAACCGTCGGCTGCGTGAGCGACTCGTCATCGCGGTACATCATTAAGTAATCCAATTTTCCTTCCCCAACAATGTCACCTTGATATGATTTCGTCACGATGGCGCGGGTGAGCTTGGGGACTCGTGGCATTTCGTTGTAGGGCTTTTCATCCCACGATTTCACCGCGAATGTGGCCGCTGCCTGTTCCGGCATAGATGTTCTCCCTCGCTTCTGATGCTCGTCAGCTCCAGCCGATGCAGGCACCCACGAGCCATGACAGATCATAAAAAGAAGCCCTGCGAGAAGCAATAGTCCAAATGCCGCCGCAACACCAAAACCGACGCCTACCGCGTAGGCAAGATATCGACCGGGAAGGACATGTAGGGCCAAAAACGTCGCTTCAAAACAACCACTATTTTAAAATAAACTGGCGGTACAGATGACTTGATGAAATGGCCAGGAGTAACTTTGAATTATGGAAATAAATCTTAAAGAAGTTTTTCAGGAGGCGGTCCAACTACCCGAGCGCGACCGGGCAACGTTGGCGGGTTTGCTCATCGAGACATTGGATCCTATATCCGAGCCGGACGTTAAGCGGCGTGGGCTGCGGAGGTCGAGCGACGCTTAGCCGAGATGGACGCAGGCACTGTGGAATTGATCCCCTGGGAAGATGTTCGGGCAGAATACCCTCCAATCAATGGGTTGTGGGCACCGATGTGGGGCAAGACCGGATTTACGTCTGGAAACTGAACCTGGGAGGCACCCCGCCCCTGACTCCGGCCGCGATACCGTTCGTGAACACGCCCCCGGGCGATGGGCCCCGGCACTTCGCGTTTCACCCCAACGGGGTCTGGATGTACTCCATTCAAGAAGAAGCGTCTACCATCATGTTCTGGCATTTCGATCCGGCTACGGGAGCTCTGTCGCCACAACAGATCATCCCGAGTGTCCCGCCGGGATTCACCGGTACGGACTTCGCTTCGGAAATCCGCGTTTCGGCCCATGGCAACCTCGTCTACGGGGCGAACCGCCTGAACGACACCATCGTGGTTTTCTCGATCGGCGACGATGGCCGCCTTACTCAGGTAAGCAACGCTTCAACACTAGGGGATTATCCAAGAATATTCACCATCGATCCCTCCGGGCGTTTCATGGCGGTTTGTAATCAGTTTGCTGACAACGTTACCACTTTCAGTGTTAACCCAGGAAACGGTAAGCTGAAATTCACAGGTAATTACACACCCGTCGGGAGCCCGTCAGGTATGGTTTTCCTGATTTGATCCATTGTTGTAGACCAGAGCCATTCTTAGGTTCTCGAAGAAAGAAGCACAGGGATGCGTTCTTCATTTGTTGAGCTTCGATTGCTCTTGCGTGGCAAGGGCATTAACTCGCTTTTGCCATTCCGCGGTGGAAGACACCTTCAACTGTGGCAGTTCCGCTGCGGCGATCACCAGTTTCTTAACACTGGGGATTACGGCGAACTCAAGCGCGGCCTTCGGTTTGGCGGCATCTTCCAGGGCCAGCAATCTGCTCTCGCGCCAACCGACCGGCGGGGCGACGCCTGTTGACAAATAAGTCACGGCTTCCAGGCCGATGGTCCCTAGTTCTGAGATGTTTTTTGCCAATGGCTCTGCGTCGCGCAAGGTGGGAGATTGAGCGATAATCGCCTCAAGTGTCGGGCGGGAATCACGCCATTGCGCAAGGACCACTTTCAGGTTTTCCTGGTAGCCCTGGAAGCGGGGCGCATCTGAGATCATCCCATCTACCATCGAAGCAAAAGGACGAGCGCCATCGGCATCAGCCTGGGCCGCATCCACGAGATTGGTTAATGGACTGAGCATCGTCGTGGGAACCATCTGGCCACGTCTATATTCTTTAACCGGCTCGAGAATCGAAACGAGCGTCTCCAGGGGCTCAACTCTGTTGCCATTGGCTAAGCGTCTGAGCAACATGTCCTTATTCTTCTTGTGAGTCAGCCCCAGTTCTTCCAGCTGGATGCTGGTGAGCGCCAATCGCCGATACATGTCATCGACATCCTTGACCGCGCGCGGGGACCAAAGTCTTTCGGCAATGGCCGCCGTTCGCGGCCAAATGCGCGAATCAATGGTTTCAACGCTCACATACTCGCTCCACATCGTAGCCTCGCCACCCAGGATATGGGCGATCTGACCCTCGGTAAGATCGCTGTCCTCGGGAATTGGATCAACCAGGTAATGTTTCGCGGCCGGGTACATTAGATCAATGTAATAGCCGGCCGACAGTATGCTGTCATAGCCTTTACTAGCAGCTTCAGCCAGCGAGGCCGGCCCGCGCCACGATTGAATCACGACATTATTGGGCAGATCTGGATGCAGAATTTCATCCCAGCCAACTACTCTCTTGCCGTTCTTTTTGAGTATTTGCGAGACTCTCCGATTGAAGTAAGCCTGAAGGGCATGGTTATCCTTGATCCCTTTCGCCTTCATAAAGGCCTGAATCTGCGGATTTTTGTTCCACTGCTTGCCCTGGTTCTCGTCCCCGCCAATATGCATGTATTCATCGGGAAAGAGATCAGCCATTTCGCGCAGGAATATTTCCAGAAACTTATAGATTCCCTCACGCGTGGGATCCAGGGCCGGCTCCATAATGCCGGGCTGTCGCTCAATCTGGTAAGGGCCAGGAGCGCTGGCCAGTTCCGGGTACCCGACTAACCAACTGGTCGCGTGGCCCGGCATGTCAAATTCTGGAACCACACGAATGCCTCGCTGCCGCGCGTATTCCACGATGTCGCGTATCTGTTCCTGGCTGTAGTAGAGCCCGTCCGAACCCATTTGGTGCAGCCTGGGATATTTCCGGCTTTCAACCCGAAATCCCTGATCTTCGGTCAGATGCCAGTGAAAAACGTTTAACTTGACGGCCGCCATTGCGTCGATGTTCCGCTTGAGGACTTCCACCGGCTGGAAATGACGGGCCGAATCAATCAGTAACCCCCGCCACCTGAATCGCGGTTTATCCTGAATGCTCACCGACGGGATAAAATATCCGCCTCGGTCTGCCTCCACAAGTTGGAGAAATGTCTCCAGGCCGCGCAGCGCCCCAACCACGGTTGCTGCCTCGAGCACTGCCTGCTTGTCGGTCACTTCGATCGAGTAAGATTCATCCTCGTCTACTGATGGTACAGCGTGACCCGGGCCCCGAACTTGAACCACCAGGTTCGCCGTGGTTGCATCGAGGTTGAATCCTCGCCCCAGAGTCAGGCCGGTTCTCCCTTCCAGCCGTCTCATTGCGCGGTAAATGCCTGCGTTCAGCCGCGCTTCTGAGTAGCCTTTGACTGCAACTGTAAAGGAGTTAACTACTGGGATGCGCCCCGACCGAGCTTGCACAGACGACGGCACGGGCATCAACTGTTGTTGAGGCGCCGCCACGGCGCTTTTAGATTGCTGTGCACAGATGCATAACGCAAAAAGCAGCAGCAAAATCGGAGAAGCGGGTTTTTCTATGTTCATATACCTCTGAATCAGGTAAAAGTTGAAGCCTCGGTATCGTGCGTCTCGGGCGCTTTTATCGCCTGTTTGAAGGAAGAGCCGGCGCCGGGCCAGGCCAACCAGGTGCGGAAGATCAATTTGGACCGCCTTTCTTCCTATTGTGACCACGCGCTAGTCGCTATACATAGAAACCCGGTGGGACTGGTGAGTTCCACCGGGTAAGGTTTCGATCGCGGATAGTAGACGCAGAGATCGGAAACAGTCAACGCTTTTACAGTTACTAACAGGTTAGATTAACCTGTTACTGGAGTCTGGACATTGCTTAACCAAAACTTTTTACGCTGAAAGCGTTCGCTAATTCCAGCCCAAGGGTTGCTTCAACCCTGGGCACATGCTGGTCAATTTTTCGAGGTCGCAACTCTGAACGAGTTGCGTCGCCATACCATGCTTCCTGCGGACCAGCGATGTCGCAACTCCTTCAGAGTTGCGACAAAGTGACGCTCTGCTCGTTTCCCCAGGGTTTCAAAGCAAACCCTCGGTTGGAATTCGCGAACGCTTTCAGCGTTAAACAGAGTCGAATGTCCAAACTCCAGTAACAGGTTAGATTAACAAGTCATAGTTGCGTCCCTCCGAGATTCTTTGTGCGCCAGAATGACCTATTATACTGGCATTAACCTGACACTTTACTAACATCGGTGAAGCTGCCCGGATTGTCCGCCGCAAACCGCGGCATTATACTGAGTCCTTCGCAAACAAAGGAGACCGGTTATGAAAAACCATCGACCGCTTTCCGCGGTAGTTCGGGTAGGCTTTGCGGCAGCGGTTTGCTTGCTGACCCTTGCACCGAACTCGGCCCTGTCCGGGCAGACCGCGTCAGGGGGGCCGCCAGTCAAAGACCCATTCGCCGATGCACGTGAGCGGCGCCAGCGGGAGGCGCAACTACGAAGCGTCGAAATGGTGGGCGCGGCGAAAAAGATAGATACGCGGGAGCTTGAAGCAGCGGCCAAGCAGATGAGGGAGGATTTCAAAGACATCCAGGTACTACGCAACAACGTCGTGCGTCACCTGCTGTCACAAAAGCCGCTAGACTATAAATTCATCGCCAGCGAAACCGACGGGATCAATAAGCGTGCCCACAGGCTGAAGGGGCACCTGGTCCGCGAATCTGTCGATGGCGAAAAAAAGGAGCAGGGCAAACCAGTCGAGCTTGGCGACAACCAAATGAAGGACGCACTCGTGACGATGTGTAAGCGGATCGACAGCTTCACCGAAAATCCTCTCTTCAAGCTGCCCAACGTTGTTGACGTTGCGCAATCCGCGAAAGCGGGCCGAGACCTGCGGGATATCATTCTGCTGAGCGGGGGCATTGTGAAGCTAGCCGAGAAGCTGAACAAGACGCTCGCGAATAAAGCGCTCCAACCCTCCAAACCGTAAAGCGATTCACGATCTAGGCAACTGTTACTTGCCTGCCTCAGGCAGTGCGCGGAGCGAAAGAAGTGTGATGGTGGTCGGTGTTCCGTTCTCGACTTCGACCTTGAGAAGCGCCTGGTAGTACTTCGGAGGCGCGTTCTGTCCGCCGAGTTGGCGCAGGCGCTGACCCAGGAGCGCCAAGTGATTCCGCGTCGTTACGAATTCGGCCGCCCCCTCCGTTCCCTCGCTGAAGATTCCCGCGAGCGTCATCACTGCGTTCTCGCCGGAGACGTTCGGCTTTACCGTGATGAGCGCGTAGTCGACCGACAGCTCTCCAGTCTGTTCATTAAACTGCGGCTTGTATTCTCGCTCCTCGCCAGGGAGCGGGTCCCGGTTCACAATCCTCGCAGAGAACGTGTACACGAAGTTCTCAACCATCGGTAGTCTGCGCGACCACTCGTTGACGTAGATACTGCCGAGCAGGATCACGTTGTGGTACTTCAGATCGGCGGCGCTAACGTGACGGCTTTGTCTGACCAGTACCGTTTTATTCGCGGCGCGCAAGAGGTCCGTGAGGCGGTACACGCCGACGGCTTCACCCATTCCAGTATACATCCCCACCGATGGAATGAGTCTGGGCGAGTCGCCACCGCTGTACTGGCCTTTGAACTCAGGCGCGTCAAGAAGTGAGCGTGTCTGCTCGGGGGTCATTTGGATCGCACGCCGGGCCAGAGACCGAGGGTCCGCTTCGTTCAAGAAGCGAAGCAGGGTTGGGTTGCTCAAGACGAGCAGCGGCGACTCCGGATCATCTACGAACGGACTCCAGACGGCCTTGAAGTCTTCTGTGTTGAGCGCGGGGTCGAAATTCCGTGCTTGCCGCTGCAGTTCTCGTTTCGCTGAATATAGCAAGACCACGGCGACGCTCAGCAATATGACAAGCCCACCCAACACGAGCACGACCGTCCTAAGTCTAAACCGTGCCAGAACGCCCTCGATGTGAGGTTGGCCCTCTGATGCTGGTAATGTGGGGTGTCCGTCCGAAGCGCGCCCATTTGAAGTACGTGCGCCCGCCGGAGAAGTCTCTTGTCCTGACTCCTCGTGAGGGCAGTTGAAGACCGGATGGTAGTGGCCCTTAGGAAGGTCGATTACGATCTGGTCGTTCTTCCCCTCGACGGTGTAATACTCTTGCAGTTTCGCCCGCAACCTTCCGGCTTGAACACGGACCACCGAGTCGATGCGGGGATCGTAGTCACTCTTGCGGCCAAAAACCTCGGTGGCGATTGTGTACTCCTTGAGCTGAACCTCCTCGTCGGCCAAAGTTTCCTCGACGATGAAGCGGAGAAACGCCTTAAGGTTCTCCGAATTTTGCAGAGTGCGACTATGAAGAACCCGCTCCAATTGTTCGATCTTCTGTTCCTTGCCTAGTTCCATTTGTTCCCGTATGAACCTGAAAGAGCATGCTCGATGAATTAGACCTTCAGGCGAGCTCCCCCTGAGTACACATTAGCTGACCAAAGCGGGTTAGTCGAAAGTTAAATTATTTTGTTCGGTGTTACCAACAAAGGGACTGCAAAATTCCAAGTTGCGGTTGACTTCAAATTATAAGCTCACTCGATGCATTTCAACAACCTAAAGGGGATTTGAGCGATGTAACAGTTACATTCGCACGGTAACACTGGGCGTTGTCAAGAAGTAATGCGCTTGAACTTGCTCTTCTTTGAGCTTTATTACCGTATCTTACTTGCCAGTAACTTCCAGATGAATGATGACAGATATAGAGTATGTTCACGACTTGGTCTATTCGGAGTAAAGCAGGCTATTAAAGAACTCTTAATGCGTTCTTTGCTTGCGCTAACAGTTCAAGCTTCGCAACCTGGTTGGTTATAAGTAGGATTTCTGTCATTGTTAAGTGAATCACGCCCCGTAAGTAAGTATCGCTCGTTCGCTTAGAAACATTTCTTTCTGACACGTCGAAAAGTTAAATCAGTCCTTGGGGTGCGGTAATCAGTCTTTCGTTTTGTAAGGGAGTCGTTGTTACGCTGCTCCATTTCTTCGCGGAGAATGACGCGGACGAGTATATGGACCTGCTGACATTCGCGTAGTCGTACTCGCTCGCTGCAGCTTGCGGTCTCAAAGACGGCAGTTCGGCAGCAGTGCCTAGAGAGCATAAACAATTGAGGAGATCGGTTATGACAAAGAAGCTTGGATTACAAGCGCTACTGTTCCTACTGTTCATAGGTCTGCTGGTGGGAGTGCACGCCCAAACTAGTACGGTGGGGAATATCAGCGGCAATGTGCGAGATCCGCAGGGCGCCGCTGTTCCTAAGGCTGAGGTAGTAATAACGGAGGAGCGGACGGGTGCCTCGCGCACAGTCACGGCTAATGACGACGGATTTTACTCAGCTCAGAGTTTGGCCATAGGCCAATACTCTGTGAGCACGGCTCCTCAAGGATTTAAGAAGACGGTCGCCACCGCCGTGGAGCTGCACGTGGGCGAGAACAGAGTAGTCAACTTAGATCTTGAGCTTGGACAAGTGAGCGAGACTGTCACGGTGTCCAGCGACGCCGTGCCGGTGGAAACAAGGAGTGGTGATGTCAGCAGTCTAATTTCGGAGAAGCAGGTGACGGAGCTGCCACTGAATGGCCGCAACTACTCGGCTTTAGTGTTGATGGTGCCGGGAGTCTCGGCCGCCACCGGCGGTGTCAACGGCGCCGCTTTTGCGGCCAGGGGCACAGGACTCGACGGCGGCGTGGATATGTCAGTCAATGGCAACGGCTCAAATCAGAATTTGTGGACGGTGGACGGTGTCAACAACATGGACGTCGGCTCGAACCGCACGCTGCTGGTTTTTCCGTCGATCGACTCAATTGCGGAGTTTCGTGTGGAGCGCAACAGCTTCAGTGCGGAGTATGGACAGGCCCAGGGTGCGGTCATCAATCTTGTCAGCAAGAGCGGCGGCAATCAATTTCACGGCACCGGCTTTTTCTTCCTGCGTGATGATTCATTGAATGCTAATGATTTTTTTCTCAATAGGTCAGGTAAACCGAAGGCCCCGTTGAGCTACAAAAACTACGGGGGCAATTTCAGCGGCCCGATTAAAAAGAACAGGGCCTTCTTTTTCTGGAACGAGGAATGGCGCAACGAGCGACGCGGTGTGGTGAGTAGTGCAAAAGTTCCTTCAGTGGCGGAGAAGCTCGGAGATTTCAGCGGCGTTCTAACAGATACTCTGCCGCACCGACCCGGACTGACGTGCACAACCCCTGGCCCGACGCCTACAGACCCAGGGTGCTTCCCGGGCAACAAGATCCCGGCCAGCCAGCTCAGTCCTGCAGGCTTGGCCTTGCTCAAGTTTTTTCCCGACCCCACTACTACTGCCTCAGGCAATAACTGGATCGCGTCGCCGCTGTCGCCGATCAAGACCCGCCAGGACAACATCCGTGGTGACGTGAACATCACCAGCAACATGAACTTGATGGTCCGTTGGATTAATGAGAAGTGGACTCGCGGTTCCCCGGCGACACTTTGGGGTGATACTGCTTTCCCGACCCTGGACTCAGACTGGAATCAGCCCAGCAAGAGTTTTGCTGTCAAGCTAACAAATACCTTAAGCTCATCGTCCGTGAATGATTTTCAGTTCTCGCGGGCTGGTAATGACATCATCATTGTGACGAATGAGGCTGGTGCGCCGCTCAACGCTGAGATTGCCTCCAAGTTACCTACGGTCTTCCCGCGTCCAGAGGGCTACGGCATGCCTACTCTCTGGGGAGTAGATGGCTATCCAACTCTATGGCACCAGGCGCCCTGGAAAAATCACGAGGACCTCTTCATCTGGAAGGACGACTTCGCTAAGGTGGTTGGTGCCCACGACCTCAAGGTCGGTGCGCTCTTCAGCCATAACATCAAGAATGAGCTAAACAATGGTCCCAATGGATCTGTCCAGGTAGGTTGGGGTAACACGCGCACGGGCAGCGCTATTGCTGACCTGTTGCTCAAGGACCTGCCGCTTCCCAGCTACAGTGAAGTGAACCATGACGAATCTACGCTGGGCCGCTGGCATGACCTGGAGTTTTATGGGAATGACACCTGGAAAGTGCGTCCCAGGGTCACGCTCACGCTGGGTCTGCGGTACTCGAGATTCCCCCCGCCCTACTCGTTCAACGACAAAATAACCAACTTTATCCCAAGACTCTACAATGGCACGGATCCCACGAGCGCTTTGGTTCAGGCTGGACAGAATGGCTTCAGCCGTTCCACCGTGAATACCTACAACAAGGGCTTTCAGCCGCGCCTGGGCCTTGCCTGGGACATCAAGGGGGATGGCAAGACTGCCGTGCGGCTCGGTTTCGGACGCTATCTGAGCCGTACAAATGTCATCCAGGACCTACTCCGCCTCGCCAGCAATCCTCCGTGGACTCAGACAGTCAGTACCTCCAGCATAGGAGTAACCTCAACGTTGACTTCCAACCCCGGCTCGACAAGTGATCCTACGTGCAACGCCTGCCGTAGCCTGGATACTATCAATCCCGGGGTAAAGAACAACGTTGCAGGTATTGGACCTAACACGGGTTTCAATGCTCTTACAGAGGACTATCGCCCGCCGGAGAGTTGGCAGTGGAACCTGACGCTGTCTCGGGAAGTGATGAAGAATACCGTGTTGGAAGCCTCTTACATCGGAAACCATGGTCTGCACATCTGGCGAAACGGGATAGCTTACAATGAAATTGTTCCCAGCGCCCGGTTGGCAATTGCCCAGGCACTTCGAGCTGGTACTAACGCGGATACGCTCATACAAAATGGTCGCAGATTGAAGGGCGTAGGTCCCATCAACTTGAATAGTGAGTTCTCGGGTAACGCTTCCTACCATGCGCTCCAGGTTTGGCTCAACCGCCGCTTCGCTGACCGGCTTTCGTTCCAGGCCGCCTACACCTGGTCTCATAACATTTCGGACGTTGCGACAGCTGCCTTCACCAACAGCACGACCGACACATTCAACTACCAACTCGATCATGGTGATGCAGACCTTGACCGGAGGCAGATGTTCGTTGCCAACGGAACTTACATCTTACCCTCGTTCAAGCGCTGGGGCACGGCGGCAAAATTGCTTCTGGGAGATTGGCAACTCAATGGGATCGCCTCTTTCCTTGGTGGGGTACCTGTTAACGTGACATCCGGGGCCAATACTCCCGGACTCGCGGCGACTCCTGGTTACGGGTTTCGCCCCAATCTTGTTTTGGGTGTTCCCATTTACCTGCATAACTCAAGTGATCCGCTGCAATTTCTCAACCCGGCGGCATTCTCGTTACCTGGTGTCGGGCAGTTTGGTAGCTTGGGACGTGGATCCATACGGGCACCGGGTACTAAGAACGTGGATTTCTCCCTAGCGAAGAATTGGAGGATGAAAGAGCGTTATAACGTGCAGTTCCGCACCGAGATGTTCAATGCCTTCAACCACCCAAATTTCACTGGACTAGATGCTGGCTTAAGCTTCCAGAATCTTGCGACAGACCCGAACTTTGGCAAATCAACCAATGGGAGCTTTGGCCGGCTGAGTTCCACCAGGGGGCCGCGTGAGATCCAGTTCGGATTCAAGTTCACTTTCTGATATAGTTCAGCTTCGCTGAATAGAAGACGGAGGGCTGTAAATACTTAAGCCCTCCGTCTGAATTTTTGTTAAGCACACCAAAGTTAAGTAATAATGTATTTACGGTCCGCCCTTCTGCCACTCTTATTCCTGCTGGCAGTCTCGCAATCGCCTCAAGACTCAGTTCGACAACACTATGAAGCAGCGGAAGCGCAACGCCGCGCGGGCAATCTCACTGCGGCAGAAACTCAGTTCGCAGCTATATTGGCCGAGGGTTACGCGCGGCTCGGGAAGATCTATTTAGCAGAGAAGGACTATAAGGAAGCACTCAAAGCCCTCGAAGCCGCCGCTATTTATCAGCCCGATTCTGACAGTGTGCTGATAGATTTGGGGATTGCTTACTTCGATGCCGAGCAGTATGAGAAAGCACTCGCACCGCTGAGCAAAGCGTTGGCGATCAATCCGCAAAGTGCGGGCGCGCACCATATGGCGGGCCAGACCCACTTCATGCTCGGCGAATTCGAGCAGGCCAGAGCGGAACTGGAGATTGCCCGGAAACTGGCGCCGAATGATTATGATGTCGCCTATATTCTTGGGCTGGCCTACCTGAAGCAGCATCAATTCGCTCCCGCAAAACAGATTTATGACCGGATGGTTGAACAACTCGGTGACCGTGCACAGCTTCGCGTCCTCTTCGGTCGGGCATATCGGGAAACAGGGTTTCTGGCTGAAGCAATAGAAGAATTGAGAAAAGCCGTTGCCCTAGATCCTAACTTTCCACGGGTCCATTACTATTTGGGCCTTACATATTTGTTGAAGGATGGCGCAGCCAAACTCAACGATGCGGCCGAAGAGTTCAAGATTGAGTTGACCGCACATCCGGATCAGTTCTTCGCGAGTCCGGATCAATTCTTCGCCAACTACTATCTCGGTATTGTTTGTGTCGTTGAAAGAAGATGGGAACTCGCAATTAGCTTCCTGGAAAAAGCCTCTCGGATTCAGCCCGACAACCCCGATCCCTACTTTTTCCTGGGCCAGGCTTACCAGGCAGCAGGGAAGCACGAGCAAGCAATTGAGGTGCTTAAAAAGACGATCGCCCTCAATCCTTCTCTGAGTCACAATGATTATCAAGTAACCACTGCGCATTATCGGCTGGGGCAATCTTTGGTCAAAGTGGGTCAAAGTGAAGCCGGGGAGAAAGAGTTGCAGATAGCATCGCAACTAAAGTCTGAAGGTTTCAAGAGAGATGAAGAGAAGACCGCAGCCTTGCTAAGCTCAACCAACTTACCTGAGCAAAATGGTAGGCTCCGCGGCGTAACTTCGGTTGAAGGTATAATCGCGGAATCGAATAATCCGGATGAGAAGACCAAAGCTGATTTGAAGAGCGGCGCAGCCTATTACGCTAAAGTGGTTGCCACTGCTCATAACAATATTGGCCTGCTGCGGGCCGAGCAACGGGACTTTCGGGGAGCAGCGGAGCAGTTTGCGCAGGCTGCAAAGTGGAATCCGCTGCTGGAAGACCTCGATTATAATCTGGGCCTGGCTTCCTTCAAGGCCGAGTTATACAAGGAGGCTATCCCACCCCTAGAGAGAGCGTTGGCTTTTCGTCCATCTAACATCGCGGCCAAGCAATTGTTAGCAATGAGTTATTTCATGGAGGATAATTATTCAAGAGCCTCCGACTTACTTAACGCAGTCATTGCCTCTAAACCCAATGACGCGGGTCTCTACTATCCGCTGGCGGTCTCTCTTGTGAAGCTGGGGAAAAAGGATGAGGCTGAGCGAGCTATCCGGCAGATGGTCGCAGTGGGTGGCAATACACCGCAAATCCATATCCTCCTTGGTCAGGCCTACTTTGAGCAGGGTGAGGCTACGAAAGCGCTCGAAGAATTAAAGACTTCCTTATCGCTGGATAGTAAAATGCGCCTGGCGCACTACTATTCGGGACTGATCTACGTGAAGACGGGGAAGTTCGACGAGGCAGCACATGAGTTTGAAAGTGAGTTGGCCCTGAACCCAAATGATGTTCAGGCAAAATATCACCTCGGCTTCGTCCTTCTCGCAAGTCAAAGAAACGAAATCGGCCTCAAGCTAATGAGAGAAGTCATCCAAGTCAAGCCTGACCTCGCCGATGCGCGTTATGAGCTGGGCAAGGCGTTGCTGCAAAAGGGAGATGTTAAGGGTGCAGTGGAGAATCTCGAAGTCGCCGCGAAAGTAGATCCTGACAAGTCTCATGTTCATTATCAACTCGGCAGGGCTTATCTTGCGGCTGGGCGCAAAGCAGAAGGCGATAACCAACTCGAAATCTCCAGACAGCTTAAAGAGAAAGAGCGGAGTCAAACAAATCGATAAGGTTTAGAGAGGTGGACACCCTTGGCCTTGAGAAGAGTTTGGCTAATTGCGTTTCTCATCCTGCTCCTGTTTTTGATCTCCTCCCACTCGGTTGGCAATCAGCCCAATGGCGTTCACTTTACCGACGTTACAGAGCACGCCGGCATCACTTTCAAACATGTCTCGTCACCCGATAAGAAGTATATCGTTGAGTCTATGAGCGGTGGGGTCGCGCTTTTTGATTATGACAATGACGGCTATCTGGATATCTACTTTGTCAACTCTTTGACCATGGACTTGGTTAAGTCCAATCAGAAAACCAGAAGCGCTCTGTATCATAACAACGGTGACGGGACGTTTTCAGATGTTACAGACAAATCGGGCGTCGGGGATGTTGGTTGGGGAATGGGAGTAGCCGCCGGCGACTACAACAACGACCGCTTCGATGACATTTTTGTAACTTGCTTTGGCCAAAACCATCTCTTTAGGAACAACGGCAACGGCACATTTACAGATGTTACCCAGGCCGCAGGTGTAGGAGCTTCACGGTGGTCCACTGGGGCCGCGTTCCTCGACTACGATAATGACGGCAGACTGGACCTGTTCGTTTCAAACTACGTGGACTTTGATATCAATCATCCGCCCGAGTTTGGTAAAGGACGTATCTGCCAGTATCAAGCTGTGCCAGTGCAGTGTGGTCCCCGGGGATTACCCGGAGCAGGTGATATGCTCTATCACAACAACGGTGACGGCACGTTCACCGATGTGTCAAAAAAGGCGGGAGTCTCGGACCCTAGTGGCTACTATGGGCTCGGGGTCATTTGCAGCGACTTCGACGGAGACGGTTTAGTTGATATTTATGTTGCAAATGACTCGACCCCGTCCTTCCTGTACCACAACAACGGCGATGGTACATTCAAGGAGATCGGATTTAACTCGGGTACGGCAGTTAACGAGAATGGCAGCGAGCAGGGAAGCATGGGCGTCACCGTCGGTGACTACGATCACGATGGCAGGTTTGACCTATTTAGGACAAACTTTGCTGAAGAGTACAACACGCTCTATCACAACGATGGCCATAATTCTTTCACTGATGTTTCGTATGCAGCTAAAGTCGCCGCGGTGAGTATCCCTTACGTTGGTTGGGGAACAAGGTTCCTTGACTATGACAACGACGGCTGGGCTGACCTGTTTGTCGCCAACGGTCATGTTTATCCACAGCTACAAAACTATCGCCAGCGCAACCTGATTCATAAAAACAATCGTGATGGGACGTTTATAGAAATGGGGCAACAACTAGGCTCGCCGTTCCTGGAAAAGCGTGTGGGCCGGGGAGTCGCTTTCGGAGATATAGATAATGATGGCGATGTTGATATCGTCATTAATGATCTGGATGGAGCCCCGCAACTGTTGGGCAATGTCGGCGGTAACGCGAATAACGCAGTGCTCATCAAAACGATCGGCGTCAAGAGTAATCGTGATGGCATCGGAGCACTGATCAGAATTGTCTCCGGGGATTTAACGCAAATAGACGAAGTGCGCAGCGGTGGAAGCTATATTTCGCAAAGCGATCTGAGGCTGCATTTTGGCCTTGAGAAGCGAACGCAGATAGATCTATTAGAGGTTCACTGGCCCAGCGGCGTAGTCGACAAGATCACTGAGGTGAGCGTAAACAAGGTTTTGACCGTCAAAGAAGGTCAAGGGTTGATTGAAAAGAAAGATTTTGGAACCGCTTCACTACGATAGTCTTTATGACTCTATCTTCCCTCGTAAAACAATTCACGGCAAGCGCAGTGCTTCTTACGGCTCTCTTCACTTGCCTGAATACTACGGCTCAGAACAATAGCGTGGAAAAGCGACTTGATCGGGCCGCAGCCCTCATCCGTGATAATCGGATGGCGGAGGCAGAGCAGGAGCTGGCCTATGTTCTTAAGGTTTCGCCCCATAAAGCAGCGGCGCTCAATCTGCTCGGTACAATTCGCGCTCAGCAGGGGAAGTTGAACGAAGCTGAAGTGGTCTTTTTACGTGCAGTGCGCATCGATAAGGGGCTTGTCGAGGCGCATATGAATCTGGCTTACCTTTACTTGCTCAAAGGTGCGTCAGCGAAGAGCATCACAGAATTGCAGGAGGTAGTTCGTCTAGACCCGAAAAACACGGAGGCTACCTATAAGCTTGCGCGATTACTGTTATCCCAAAGTCGGATTGACGAATGCATCGGCTTTATCGAAACGGTAATACAGTCGCAGCCACGGTCAGCAGCACTACTGGTTGTGCTGGGCGATGCATACCTAGGGAAGGGTAATGCGGACAAGGCCGAAGAGAGCTATCTCCTCGCTTTCAACGAGCAGAGTGATAACGCTGAGGCGATCCTTGGCTTAGCTCGGGTGACGCAAGGAAAAGGAGATAAGAAGACCGCAGCGCTCTATCTATTTCGTGCCAGGGAACTGGTGGCCGACTCACCCGACCTGCTCTATAGGTTCGCGCTGGTTGCGGTAAGATTGGAGCTTTATGAGGAGGCCAAGTCGGCGCTCGAGCAGGCCGTAAAACTCAAACCGAACGAACCAGCTTACTTGCTTGCTCTGGGTGCGACCTGGATCAAGCGACCTGACCTGTTCGCAGCGGAGCAGGCTTTTCGCAGTGCTCTCCAGCTGCAGCCTGATAGCGCTCAAGCGCAGATGTATCTCGGCTATGTGTTGTTCAAGCAAAAGAAGTATCCCGAAGCTCGCATTTACTTAGAACGAACCATCAAGACAGACGCAAGCACGCCTGAACCTTCTTACTATCTGGGACTAATTGCACAGGAACAAGGCGAAGATGAGCGCGCACTTGAAATTTTCGAGCGGCTCGTTAAGCGATTTCCTGAGTTTAACAATGCGCACATTGCACTGGGTTCAACTTATCTGAAGTTGAAGAATTATCCGCGGGCCCAGCGAGAGCTTGAACTCGCAGCAAGACTTAATCCCGACGAGCCCACGGCCCATTATCAGTTGGCGATGCTGTACGCCCGGCTCAAAGACCCACAACGAGCGCAGGAAGAGATGCGAATAGTTGAACAGCTCAAGAACACAGGCAAAGCAATCGAAAAAGAGAACGATGTTCTTCCACCTGCAAAACCGAGTCCCCGCTAAATGTACTTCATACCCTGCCGCGGACGCTCCTCACATGAAAGTGCAAGGCAGTTTGATTCACTGTGAAAATGAACTGATGTCTGGTGCTCAACAATGGTGAAACACAACATCATTGTTCTGCAAATGGCCATTCTTTTCGCCAATCTAATGTTCTCTTACAACGCTCAGCGAACCGGGCCGGGAAAGTCTAATGTCACGTTTGAAGAAGTAACTGCGAAGGCAAGTGGTATCACCTGGGTTCATAATAATGCCCACTCACCCGAACGCTATCTGCCGGAAACCGTAGGGGCAGGTTGCGCCTTCTTCGATTATGACAACGACGGCTGGATGGATATCTACCTCGTGAATAGTGGACCCTCAGATTTTTATACTCCCACCGCGCCGCTCAAGAACGCGCTTTATCATAACAATCACGACGGAACCTTTAACGATGTTACAGACCAAGCCGGAGTGCCCGGCGGAAGCTTCGGCATGGGAGTGGCCAGTGCGGATTACGATGGCGATGGTTGGCAGGACCTTTATATCACGAGCTACGGTCGTAATATTCTCTATCGCAATAATGGCAACGGAACATTCAGCGATGTGACGGATAAGGCCGGCGTGGCGGCGCCGGGCTGGTCCACCTGCGCCGTCTGGTTCGACTATGACAATGACGGCAAGCTGGATCTGTTCGTCTCCAGCTTTGTCCATTACGACAAATCGCAGAACATTCTGTGCACAGATGAGAACATGAACCGCCGCTACTATTGCGTGCCGCGCGTCTTCAAACCCACGCCGAGCCACCTGTTTCACAACAACGGTAACAGCACGTTCAGCGATGTAAGTAGAGAGTCGGGCATTGCTGATTTCCCGGGCAAGTCATTCGGAGCGGTCGCGACAGACGTCAACAGTGATGGGCTGATGGATCTATTCGTGGCGAATGACACGATGCCCAACTTTCTTTTCGTCAATAAGGGTGGGGGAAAATTCGAAGAGTCTGGACTAGCAGCAGGTGTGGCCTTCAGTGAAGCAGGGAAGCCTCGTTCGGGAATGGGAGTGGATGCGACAGACTATAACGGCGACGGCTGGCAAGACCTCTTTGTTGCCAACATTGATCAGGAGTTCTTTAGTCTCTATCACAATCAGAAGGACCTAACTTTTACTGATGAGCCGGGGGAGATTGGACCGGCCACGCAGTTGTTGAGCGGCTGGGGATTGAGATTCTTTGATTATGACGATGACGGTGATCCAGATCTGTTTCTTGTCAACGGTCACCCGGATGATTTTATCGACATGCGGGTCTCGCGTGTGACGTACAAAGAGCCGCTGCTAATGTTTGAGAATACGAGAAAGGGTTTCCAGAACGTGAGTGCGCAGTCAGGCGCCGTTTTTGCCAAACAGTTTTCCGGGCGCGGGATGGCCGGCGGCGACTTTGATAACGACGGCGATCTTGACGTGCTGGTCTCAAATAACGGCGCAGCTCCCCTGCTGCTGCGCAACGTGGGCGGTAACCGGAACAGTTGGCTCGGTCTCCAGCTCGTCGCTACCAGGAGCAATCCGGCTGCCGTGGGAGGCGTCATCACATGGCAAGCGGGCGGGGTGAAAACAAGCCGTCTGAAAACTAGTGGTGGCAGCTATCTTGCATCGCACGATCCCCGCGAAGTATTGGGTCTCGGTTCCGCGACGAAAATTGACGGAGTTGAAATCCGCTGGCCGAGCGGCAGGGTAGACAGGCTAACAAATCTTCCCATCAACACTTACGTGAAAGTGGTTGAAGGCGAGGGCGTGCCCAAGAGTAGGGCGGCGAGTAAAGGTTCACCCCGTTAAGAGACTGTCGGGAAAAGTGCCGTAGGCACGAAATGTTTATAGATGAGAAGGCGCTCTCTTCTCTTAGCTCTTCCGAATTGAGTGGAATGCTGGGCATTCCACTCAATTTCGGAAGAACAAAATGCACGTGCCACTGGCTATAAACATTTCGCCGCTACGCGGCTGTTTTCCCGACAGTCTCTAACGGGGTTAAGAGTGAAGATCAAAGCCGACGAGTCTGGCCTTGTTTGGTTGCGGCTGAAAGCCGCGCAGCGCAACCTCCGCGTTCTCTGCGTCTCGGCGGTTATTTTGCCGGAAACCCCCTCACCGCAGAGTCGCAGAGCACGCCGAGTTAACGCAGAAAGTTGGAACTAGGGCACTACCGTATTTTGGGTTAAAGAATGGTTGATAGGATTGAGCGAACTCTAGCCTTGGTCACGTCTGTGCTCTGCGCCGCCATCGGCTTTTGGAGCGCTCCTTCATTGCTAGGCCAGAACCAGATGCCCGAAAGTAGTGCGTTATCCGAATGGCGGCCTCATGGTTCTTCTAATATCAGCTATGTGGGCAGCGGCGCCTGTGCGCAATGCCATACCGCCGAGTCTGCCACGCAGCCGGCCACGCCGATGGCCAAAGCTCTAACACCGGCTGCCGATTGTCAGATCCTAAGCAGTTACCCACGATTGACATTTCGCAACGGCTCTTATTCCTATCAAATCGTCCGTCAGGGCAACCGTAGTATCTACACCGTCGCTGACGGCGTGAACGCGATCTCTGAGCCCCTGCTTTATTGCTTTGGGGTAGGCAAAGTCGGCCAGACTTACGTCTTTAGGCACAACGGTCTGTTTTACGAAACGCGGGTGAGTTTTTATCAAGCGACTCAGAACCTCGATTTCACCACGGGACATCCACGTTCAGCAGCAACGTCACTCGAAGAGGCGCTTGGCCGTCCGCTCAGTTTGGATGAGGCGCAGGCTTGTTTCGCATGTCATTCTACGGCTGCTGTGGCCGGGTCTCAGCTACAACTGGACCATCTAATCCCGGGCGTGTCCTGTGAAGCGTGTCATGGTCCGGGCGAAAAGCACATTGTGGCGGCCAAGGCTCACAAATTCAAAGAGCTGCAAATCTTTAATCCGGCGAAGATGGATGCCGAGGGACTGACCCAAGAATTCTGCGGATCCTGCCACCGAAGCTTCGACCAGGTGATGGTCATGCCGAGGCAAGGGGGCCTTAATAACATCCGCTTTCAGCCCTACCGAATATTCAATAGCAGAGGGCACAAGGGCGATCCTCGGATCAGTTGTGTGGCCTGCCATGACCCACATGATAGGTTGGTGCGTGACGCGGCTTTCTATGACTCGAAATGCCTGGCCTGTCATCTCGTGGGACCTGGCGAAGCCAAGACGGCCAGACGCTCCGCGGCTCCCTGTCCAGTGAGTAAGCACGAGTGTGCGAAGTGCCACATGCCTAAAGTGGAACTGTCAGAGATGCATTTCAGATTCACAGATCATTGGATACGAATAGTTAAACCCAACGGTCCAGTTCCGAATTGAGCTGTCGTTAAGCTTTACCAATCATCCTGAGCGGTATCGAATTGTGGCTCGATAAGAAAAGGCCTGGCCAAAATCCGACTAGAGCCAGATAACCTGAAGTGGAGGTCTTGATGGAAATCGAAGGCAAAGCAGCAATAGTTACTGGTGCTGGCGGAGACGGATCGGGGCGAGCCATTGCCCGACGTCTAGCTCACGATGGCGCTTTGGTGGTTGTAACGGACATCAATGATAGCGGCGGAAAAGAGACTGTGCGACTAATTGAAAGTATCGGCGGCAGAGCAGTCTTTCGTCGAACCGATGTAAGAGTCGAAGAAGAAGTTCGCGATCTGGTCAACTTTGCGGAGAAGACGTTCGGCGGTCTTCACATCCTTGTCAACAATGCCTCGGCGCCATTCCGTCCGGGTGACCCGCTGGAGCACTGGTCCGACACGGTGCAGACCGATTTCTTAGGCACAATGTATGCGACACGGCTTGCAATTGACACCATGAAACGCGCCGGTGAAGGGGCGATCGTAAACATCAGCTCTATATCGGCTCTCTGGCATGGTCGCAAAGGTGGGTCGCCAGCCTATGATACAGCGAAAGCCGGAGTCATTCACCTCACAAGTACCCTGGCGTGGTTGAAAGAGAAGGAGAACATACGAGTCAATTGCCTGGCGCCCGGCTGGATCGCCTCAGGCGATGTCCGCGCTATTAGGAATCGCTGACTCCCGAGCAACGTATTGAACGCCAGGCTCCTTCAGATTACTGCAACTCGATGAGATCGCAGATGCGGTCATGCGACTAGCAACCGACGAAAGCTTGTACGGCAGGATCCTTGTTTGGTGGTCCGAAGACGCACCAAGCTTCATTCCGTTTGGCGATCGCGAATACGCCACGCTTGTTGATGAGGGTTGAGTCGTGAAAAGAGGATTGCTTATTTGCTACAGCTGCCTGACGTTACAGAAGCAGGGCGCGCTGCTGTTAAGTATGCATTTGACAAGCTGAACCTCAATCGAATTTGCGCATATCACATGGCCCGCAACCCAGCTTCGGGCAGAGTGCTTGCTAAGATCGGTTTCAGTCAAGAAGGTCTTTTGAGGCAACGCGTGCGGAAATGGGGCGTATTCGAAGACGTTATCATCTGTGCTTTACTGCGGAGCGACTTTGAGTGATCACGCATCCGACTCGACCGAGCAGGGTTGGCACAAGAATGAAAGTCAATGCTTGCGCTTCACCGGAAATTGAAGAACTAGCAGGCTGCTGAAGAACTCAGAATTCGATTAATACCACCGGACCGGAGTGGAATGAAACCGATCTGGCAACTCAGGAATCCACCCACGGGAGTGGGTGGATTATTCAGATCCAGCCTACAAAGAGATGCTTTCGAAATTTGAGAATCCCACCAACGGGAGTTGGTGGACTGTTCAGATCCGACCTTTCGCCGGCCGATAATGACTGCAAAATAACGCGACGCGTAGGCTGGATCTGAACTATCCACCCACTCCCGTGGGTGGGATTTCTGCATTTTCACGATCTGCTCCCTATAGTTTTCACAGCATCCGACGTTGTTGTATTAGTTTTTCAGCAGCCTGCTAGAGCAGCGAAGCAATTGCCGCGACTCAATCTCATAAACGCCCCGCCAACGTCAAACTAAAGTTCGTCGGAAATTCCGCTCTAGTTCCCCGCAATTGGGTGTGCAATAATTCTGCCGCTTCAAAGAACAAGCCGGCGCAAGTACTCGTCCACACCAATCACACGAATAGTTCGAATCGAAGACCGTTACTGAGGCTCAATAGGAGACCATCATGTTAAAGCGAAAGCGCAACGTTTTAGGACTCTTTTTGCTGACGATCTGTTTTGTTATATATCCTCTGTTTTCGTTACAAGCGCAGGAAAGCAATAGAGACATACTTGGGTCTCTTCGCTATCGCTATATCGGTCCGGTCGGTAATCGTCTTACTTCCGTTGTTGGTATCGCCGGGCAACCAAACATCTACTACGCCGGCGCCGCGTCAGGCGGGATTTGGAAGACCACCGACGGCGGCGTTCACTGGGAACCGATCTTCGACGACCAGCCGGTGTCTTCGATCGGGGCCCTGGCGATTGCTCCCTCCGATCCAAACATCATCTGGGCTGGTACCGGTGAACCGTGGATTCGCAGTCATATCTCGGTGGGCCAGGGGATCTACAAATCAACCGACTCCGGTAAGACGTGGACGTTCATGGGTCTTGAGAAAACCGGTCGCATCAGTCGCGTTGTCATCGATCCGAAGAATCCCGACATCGTGTTGGTCGGGGCGTTGGGCCATGGGTATGGACCGCAGCCCGAGCGCGGTGTTTTCCGAACTGCCGACGGCGGGAAGACCTGGGAACGAGTGCTCTTCACCGATGAAAAGACCGGTTGCGCGGACCTTGCTATGGACCCCACTAATTCACGAATTCTCTTCGCCGGCATGTGGCCTCTGGAGATTCATACTTGGGGTAGAGATAGCGGCGGACCTGGTAGCGGACTCTTCAAGTCTATTGACGCAGGAGCGACCTGGAAACGTCTCACGGGCAGCGGCCTGCCCACACGCACCACTGGAAAGGTGGTTGTGGCAATCGCCCGCAGTAATCCAAGCCGCGTGTATGCAATGATCGAAACTGGTGATGGAGTTCCACTCAACGGCAGAGAGACTGATCGCGGCAAGCTGTGGCGTTCGGATGATGGCGGCGAAAGTTGGCGCCTCGTGAGCTACGATCGCACACTTGGTGGCCGTACTCACTACTACTTCCGTATGGCCGTCGCTCCCGACAATGAAAACGAAACATACTATTTAACTGCTGGTTACAACGTGTCTATCGACGGCGGGGAAACTCTGCGGCCAGGAACTCCTGGCAGTAGTCCCGGTGGCGATAACCACGACATGTGGATCGATCCCACAAATGCCAATCGAATGGTTGTGGCTAATGACGGCGGAGTCTCTATTTCAACTACCCGCGGTCGGACGTGGTACAGAATTCAGCTGCCCATTGCGCAGATGTATCACGTCACCGTAGACAATCGGATTCCGTACTACGTTTATGGCAATGAACAGGACGACCCATCCTATCGTGGACCAAGTCGGAGTGGAGGGGGCGGGTTTGCCGGCCAGATTCCTCGTAGTGCCTGGCATGCGGTTGCGGGGGGAGAAAGTGGTTGGGCCACTCCCGACCTCGTTGACCCCAATATCATTTGGTCGAGCGCCTCCGGCTCGGGAAGTATCGGTGGAATTGTAGCCCGCTACGACTTACGCAACGGGCAAGCGCGCAATGTTGAAGTTTGGCCCGATCAAACCAACGGTTCCCCGGCTGCGGATCTCAAGTACAGGTTTGTTTGGACCATGCCGCTGACTATCTCGCCTCATGATCATAACAAGCTTTATGTTGGCAGTCAGTTTGTACATCAAACCACTGATGCCGGACAGAGTTGGCAGTTGATCAGCCCGGACCTGACTCTTAACGATAAGAGTAAACAGGGATTCTCTGGTGGGCTGACCGGCGACAACATCGGCGTCGAGTATGCAGGCGTGGTTTTTGCGATTGCTGAGTCGCCGAAAGAGGCTGGGTTGATCTGGGCAGGCACAAATGACGGGTTAGTGCAGATGACGCGCGACGCAGGAAAGAATTGGAGCAACGTGACCAAAAATATCCCAAATCTTCCGCCGTGGGGCACAGTCAGCAATATCGAGCCTTCTCGCTACGATGCCGGTGCTGCTTACATCACAGTCGATTTCCATCAAGTAAACAATCGCGATCCCTTTGTCTACAAAACAAAGGACTATGGCAAAACCTGGACGGCGATCACCAAGGGCATTCCGCATAGCATGCTCAGTTATGCCCACTGTGTGCGGGAGGATCCAGCGCGGCAGGGACTTCTCTATCTCGGTACTGAGAACGGCCTATACGTTTCGTTCGACGACGGTGAAAACTGGCAACCACTACAGGCAAATCTTCCGCGCGCGCCTGTCTATTGGATGGTTGTGCAGGAGCATTTCAACGATCTGGTGATCGCTACGTATGGACGTGGCTTCTGGATTCTTGATGACCTGACCCCGGTACAGCAGATGACTCCAGCAGTGCGGGATTCGAATGCGCACCTTTTTCCACCGCGGCCCACCTATCGCTTCAGACCTGGTACGCAACCAGTCACTATGTCAGACGATCCTACGTCCGGACAGAATCCGCCATATGGCGCCGCAATAAACTACTACTTGAAAACCGTGCCCAGCGGTGAAGTGAAAATTCGCATCGAGGACTCAAAGGGTCAAACAGTGCGTTCGCTGAATGGCACCAAAAGTGTTGGTGTTAATCGGGTCACCTGGAACCTGGAAGGCGAGTTGAGCAGGGAAGTGCGCATGAGGACCAGCCCTGCTTACGCACCGGAGATACGGGTCGGCCCAGAAGGGATGCGAACAGCGCCCGGTGCACCACGAATGTCCGTACTGCTTCCCCCAGGAACTTACACCGTGAAATTGTTGGTGGATTCTCAGGAGTTGAGTCAGCCGCTCGTGGTGAAGAAGGATCCAAATTCGGCAGGAACCGAACTCGACGTTGCTGCACAAACGGAGATGTTGCTCGACCTGCGAAGGGATCTCGAGACCGGAGCCGACATGGTCAACCAGATAGAGCTCATTCTGAGCCAGATTTATCAGCTTGTAGCGCTGCTGCCCAGTGGTCCGAACGCGCAGCAGGTAAAAGGCGCGGCTGACGACCTTGATAAAAAACTGATCGACATTGAGGAAAATTTGATTCAACGACGGTTAACCGGGCAGGGGCAGGACACGGTTCGTTGGCCGCCGAAGTTGCTGAGCAAGATTAACTATCTGGCTAATGGATTGAATGGCTCGGATTTCCCTCCGACCAGTCAGCAAAGGGCCGTGCAGGCAATGTTGCAGCAACAAATGACAGCGCTGCGCCAGCGGCATGACGAGGTCCTGAACAAGGACCTTGTGGCCTTCAACAAAATGCTGCGGGATCTCAATATTCAGAATGTAATTAGCCACGTCCCTTGAGCTGGAAGGATCAATTGATGGGAAGATATTTAAGCTTCCGACCTAACGTGAATCACCTCTTCCCAAACGGCGAATCTCAACTTCATTACTCGCGGTAGCCGCTAGCTCTGCACAGGTATCGCCCTACTCGGAAGTGTGAACTAATGATTCCGAAGGCGAGAGAAAACGCTGCGCCTGACCGAGTGACTTAAACCTCCGCAAAGATCCTAAAACTGGAGTTTCAACGCGAACTGAATCACCCGAGCAGACTCACCAGTTTGAATGATTGTCTGCGTTGAGGGAGGAGCCACGGTCGCACAGCATGTTCGACCGAAAACTTCCGAGAGGAAGCTCGGTGAGCCAACTGACGCATCTCGTGGGTTATCGAAGTTGGGGTGATTCAGTGCATTGAACATCTCAGTTCTAAACTGCAGTCTGAAGCGCTCATTAATCTGAAACAGCTTGACGATACCGAGGTCAAGGTTCCAGTAGCCCGGGGCCGTGAAGATGTTTCGGCCGGCACCGTTCTGTCCTGGTTCCGGCAGAGCAAAGGCTGTGTTATCCGGAAAGACCACCGGGCCCAGCACGTTTGGAATCTCTTGCAGTCGCGCTTTGACGGGTGCCAGCACTACGGCCCTTGATTCATGAGCGGAATTAGCTGTCCTTGAACCACTCCGGACGCTGAACGGCTCGCCTGACATATAATTGTAGATGCCGTTAATAGTCCAGCCTCCTAGAAGCTGATTTACGAATCCATTGTTAGTATTGAGGAAATGTTTTCCCTTTCCCACGGGCAACTCCCAAACTGAGGCGATGGTCAGAACATGCGTTCGATCAAAATCTGAACGCCCACGCTCAAGGCGCCAGTCACGATCATCTATGGGAGTCCGCGAATTGCTGGTGGAAAGACCGCCACCTGAAGCTGCGCCGACCGGGTCTACTGACTGATTGTCAATAGACTTGCCAAATGTGTAAGCCACGCTCAGACCTAATCCGCTAGCAAACCGCCTGCGCAACGTGAACTGCGCGGCGTGATAGTTCGAACTGCCACTGTTATCAAGATAAGTAATGGTATCGAACTGTTGGTTGGGCCTAAGCTTTAGGGCCAGTGTCGTGTTCTCAATGCGCTCGGCAAACGCTCCAGCGGCATTGGTATTAAGCTGATCAATCACGGTGCTGGAGTTGACGAACGAATTCGTAATTAAAGGGACGTTGGCCGTGAGAAGTGGAATCTGCGATGCAGGTATCGGACTGGTGCAGGGTTTCACTGTAGCATCGACGGGACCTGATCCGCTTGGCAAGCATCCGTTTCTAACGTTCTGTCTCATCAGCAGGAATGAAGGGACCAGGGAGTCGGCGTTGATCTGGTTGATGTTGTAAGCCATAAACAGGCGCATGCCCCGCCGACCTATGTAGGCGACCTGAGCGATGAAGCCGCCAGGTAACTCACGCTGAACACTCAAGCTCCATTCGTGCACAGTAGGAAGCTTGAGGTCGGGGGCAAACACCGTAATTGGCGGGGCTTGGTTCTTAAGTAGCAACGGTGGAGTTAGGAACGACGAGGGCTTGGCTGTCGGCAAGGCAAGTTCCACTGGAAAACCCTGGCCAAGCTTCACGTCAGGTAAAACAGCATTATCGCAACCTTTTGGCGGAGCGCTACCTACGGTTATAGCGCATGAGGTAACCAGGCCTGGGACTCTTCCCGCCACCGCTGTGACTTGGAAGGATGAGATGGGATCGAACGCGATGCCATAACCAAGACGTATCACGCTCTTCCCGCTGTCACCGAACACGGTATGGAGCAAGCCGGTCTTCCAGTTAGGACTGTAGGCCAGACCGATGCGAGGGGCGAGGGCCGCGACGTTATTCCTGCCGAACCAGCGATCGGATTTAACAAAAGTCACAGCACCCGGATCATTCGGCACCGGATTGGTCGGCCCTGGAGTTCCGGCAATGGGCGTGTTGGGAACAAACACGTTCCCGCCTGAGGTGCTGGGGGCTGGATTGAACTCCCAGCGTACCCCATAGTTTAGCGTCAGATTCGGCCTAAACTTCCATTCATCTTGGAAATAGAAGTTGTACTGATCCACGATGTGCTTCTCGTCGAAGAGACTAACCTGATCTCCCACCTTGAATGGGAGAAAGATATTCTGTGAGAGGTTGCTGATAAACGTTTGCGTGAAGATAGCTGGAAAACCGAGCAGATTGTTTATCGAGTTGAGAAGTCGGGTTCGATCAGTACTGTTAAGGCCTGAAGGTGTGATAAACGTCCGCGGCCCAGGAGTCGAACCAAACGCCACCGAGCGGTCGGCCGAATTGAACGTGATTGAAGGGGTAACATTGATGCCACCCGGTTGACCGCGTTGGTCAACGTGACGGTAGAAGCGAAAGTTAAGTCCCGTTCGCAACAGGTGGGCCCCTTTGACGATACTCAAGTTATCCAGAATCTGTGGGGTAGTCACAGCACGGAAAGTGCGAGGGGTGTTGTTATACGGTTCGGTTATGCCTCGGAAATCGTATGGCGGTACATCCGGAAAGGCAGGATTGGCCTCGCCCTGGGTGAATAAGAAGATGAAGCGAGCATAGCCCATGGTTAATTCATTAATCACGCGCGGCGAGAAGACCCTGCGATAACTAAGGGCCAGATTGCTAGTAGTGCGGAAGACCTCGCCCTGGGGCGGGAAACCGGGGAAGACTTGCGGCCTGCCGTTTAGTGGGTCGCCCTCCAGGGTGTTGTACTTGGAATAGAGGTAACGACCAAAAATGCTACTGTTCTCGCTGAAATTATGATCCACACGGGCCATGATGGCCGGACCCTTAAAGCTCGTTGGCGGGTTCCACAGGAAGCTACCAAAGTTCAAGCCATCGGTTACATTAGTCGTGCCATTGGAGAATGCGCCGAAGTTGTTGGGTAAGGGAAATGAATTAAGAATCTTGGAGGCGACAGGATCAAGCGCTGTGTTGGTTGGGCCGCCGCTCGCAAGAATGTTGTAGCTGAAGATACAATTCGTATCTGTACTGCCCGTGCAGTTGCGCACTCCAGGTGCCAGATTACCGGTAAGGCTGTCGACTAGCAGCGGTGTGTTGCGCGTGATGGTGATCCCGTTCAAAACGAACGGCACGTTCGGATCGGCCTTGAAGTAGCGAAAGATACCCTGCCGCGCCTGGGCCGTGTAGATAACTGTGGGTCCGAAAGTCTGATCGATCGGCTGGGAAGAACTGATTCGATTTCCCTGATAGCTGCCAAAGAAGAAAGTCTTGTTCTTTTTTATGGGACCGCCGATCTCAATTCCGAACTGATTAAGTTTAATTACAGGCTTGGGCGTGCCCTGGGCGTTAGAAAAAAAGTCGTTTGAGTTGAGAGCGTCGTTCCGCAGGAAATAGAACGCAGTGCCATGAAAGTCGTTGGTGCCGCTGCGTGTTGCCACGGACACAGAAGCCCCGCTGTTGCGACCCTCTTCTGGTGTAGCATTATTCGTGGTGACCTTATATTCTTGAACATTATCGGGGTTGAGCCGGTAGAGATTACTAACTGGATTCGGTACCGACGACTCATTAGCTTCGATACCGTCAATCGTTACGTTAAAGGCGCGGTCGCGCGATCCATTAACGTGCACGCCTGAACCTGCGGCGCCAGCCGAACGCTGTACAACACCTGGCTCGAGCACGAGTAATGTAAGAGGATTGCGACCATTGAGCGGCAGCGTTTCTATTGCCTTCTGCTCGACCACGTTGCCGATCGTAGCGTTAGATGTTTGCAGTTGCTCGGTTCCGCCCTGAACCGTTACAACTTCAGACAGTCCACCTACCTCCATTGTCACGTCGACGGTTAATGGTGTGTTGACTTCCAACGCATTGCCAGTCCTCTGGAACTTCTTGAAGCCCGCCCGCTCGACGGTTATCGTATAGATTCCGACGGGCAATGATGCAAAAGCATAAACACCAGCGTCCGTGGTCGTTTGCGTCTGGCTAACGCGCGTGGCTTCGTTGGTTATGGTAACTGCTGCGCCGGCCACGATAGCCGCTTTCGAATCAACCACACGTCCGCTAACGCGTGATGTTCCGGTCTGAGCAAGCGCCATTGAAGCTGAGCAAACTGGAACAATGAACATCGCGAATATCCGACGTTTCGAACAAAGCATTGGATTTCCTCCCGAAATGTGTGCTCGAGCGAATGGCTCATCGACCGGTTCGCAAGAGTAACTTATTAGTCTGTCGTCTTAAGAAAGCGGCGAGCAAGTGCGCAGTGATCTGGTGGGCTTGTCGATGGCTTCCTCAAGGAGTCAAAGCCAATAAACTGATCCTAAAGTAAATGCTCAGTTTCAGTATTGTATGTCTATAGGCAAAGTATACGGCCGCAGGAAGTTGGCCGGAAGATTATTCGGAGCCGATTGAGCATCCGGCACTCCATCCCAGTTGATCTCGCGGCGGCCGCTGCCAAACGAACCAGCCACATTGGGATTCAATGTGCCCAGGGCTGTGCGAAAAACATCAACGGTTGCTTGAATTCCCGCCGAATTTGCTCCGCTAGCCTGGAAGACGACTGGAGCACAGATGGTTAGTGAAGGGAACATCAAGATTACGGACAAAACAGCGAAGCCAAGAGTGATACGAGGAAAGAATCTGAGACTGGTCATGGTCTCCTCCTTGTTAAAGGCACGCCGGGGAAAGCGCCGGCAGGCATTCGGAATGCGAAGAAGGGCGCCTATGAACTATTCTGAGGCCGGCGAGTATATGCTGAACTTTGCTTAGGGGTCAAGGGGGATTTTGCTAGGGATTTTGCAAATTCCTCCTCGCAAACAAGCTGAGTCTATCCCGGTCGACGTGGCAGCGCAAATGGACGAATTTCAGCTAAAAAAGAAAAAAGGGAGACGATGATTGCGTAGGTTTTTCGTTTTTTTGGAAGATTCTGCCGTGGGATTTTCGAGGGGGAGCCCCCAACCAGCCAGCGGTCTTCGAGATTTCAGTTTTGGGGAAGTAAAAGCACACGCCGGTTTCGCAAATCGGACATGCTATCTTCTTCGGCGCCGTTAAACGTAGGTGCCTCCTCAGTTTGGCGCAAGTGCGCCTTTTTCTTTTCTTAGGAATTCGTCCATTTGCGCTCGGTTAATCGTCCATTTGCTGAGTAATCTGGTTCAGTTTGATCCCGACTCTTCCAACTTGGAGGGTGTAGAACAACAGTGCCTCACTGTTCTCAAGACTGAGAGAACTGCGGAAATTGCGAGATTTATCGCAGCGCGAAGTTGACTATGAAGGGCGATCAGCTTAATCATTCCTCCAACAGTCTCCCCATTGTCGCTAGCAATTAATCTGAAGCCTTAAAAGTTTCGGAGAGGGTTCAACGAATTCAGGCATTATGATGCGCCGTTGCCTCTTCCATCATCTGGCGTTTATCTCTACCCTCCTTAGTATCTCAGCAAACGCTTCAGCGATAGTGCTGACCAGCCAAACAGCATCTCAAGTGAAATCCAATTACAACCTCATGGTGAGGATCACTGATGAGAATGGCGTTGCCGTAGCTGACGCGCTACTCGTTATCTCGCAGAGTGCAACCCAGACGGTTGCGAGGGCTGCAACAGACGCGGCCGGACGTCACGAGTTCAGCCTCCTCAATGGCGGCATTTACCTACTTCAGATTGAGAAAGAAGGTTTCTACGCCTCCAAGATCGCCGATTTACAGGTGCCAGCGGAGTCAAGTTTGGAAGTCACGCTGTATCACCAGCAGGAGATAGCCGAAACAGTGAACGTCTATGCTTCGCCACCGGCTATCGATCCAACAAAAACGGCAATTGCTGCGACGCTGACCAACCGAGAAATTCTTGCGCTGCCATATCCTTCGACCCGTGATTACCGCAAAGCATTGCCGCTGATTCCTGGTGTGCTGGCAGACGCAAGCGACCAGATTCACCTTGGCGGATCGGCCTCTTCTGAAATTTTCGATCAGCTAGACGGCTTCAATATCACGCAGCCTGCGAATGGCTTACTCGCGCTGCGGGTGAGTCCTGACGCGCTGCGGGCCATCGACGTCCAGTCCAGCCGCCTGTCGGCGCAATATGGCAAGGGCTCAGGCGGAAGTCTCGATCTAACCACTGGCATGGGCGACGACCGCTATCGCTTTTCGGCGACTAACTTCATCCCCTCGTTTCAAAAGCAGAACGGTTTGAATTTCAGTGAATGGACTCCGCGCGCGATGTTTTCGGGACCTCTGCGCAAGAATAAGTCTTGGTTTTTTGACGCCGTCGATGCTGATATTGATCTGAACATCATTTCCGAACTTCCCAAGGGTGCTGATCGAAACACTTCATGGCGCGCTGACAATCTCTTGAAGACGCAGTTTAACTTAAGTGAGAGAAATATCCTCACCATGGGGTTTGTTATCAACCGATTTCATTCTCCGCATGATGGCCTATCGCCGTTCAACCCTCTTGAGACAACTGCCAACCTGCGGGAGTCCGCATATCTGGGCACGTTTAAAGACCAGTTTTATGCTTCCAATAAGGCGCTCCTGGAAATCGGCTTCGCCGTTAATCAGTTTCACGATGAAGAGCAGCCAATGGGAAACTTGCCATACCGCATCACTCCCGAAGGTAACAGTGGAAACTTCTTCAAAACAGCGGAGGCAACCGCGCGCCGCCTGCAATTGATCAGCGGCCTAACGTTGCCGGAAGTGCGTTGGCATGGCCAGCATGAGTTTAAATTTGGCATTGATTTGGACCGCACTACTGACGATCAATCCGCGTCCCGACGGCCGATTTTTATCTTGCGCGAAAATGGCACTCTTTCGCGCCAGATTAGTTTCAGCGGCAATTCGCAATTCAGCCGTAACAATTTCGAGGCCAGCGGTTTCGCGCAAGACCGTTGGTCAATCTCAGATCGAATGCTGTTGGAGGCGGGACTACGATTTGATCGTGACAACATTATTCGACAGGCTTCAGTTTCACTTCGCTTGGCTGCTACGTATCTCGTGACCCGAAATGCCAACACGAAGGTGTCGGGTGGTATCGGCCTGTATTTCGACGCGACCAACCTCGACGTTATATCTCGCCCGCTTACCGGAATGCGCATCGATCAGTCGTACGCCAATGATGGCACAACCCCGCTTGGACCACCGACAGTCATATCGTTTCAAGTTAACGAGGGCAGTCTGAGAGTTCCGCGTTTTACTAACTGGAGCGTCGGACTTGAACAGAAACTGCCCGCCAAGGTTTTTCTCGATGTCGAGTTTTTGCAGAAGCGAGGGCACGACGTCTTGGCGTATTTCAATCGCGCCCAGTTGGGTCAGCCCAGCGGCGTCTATGAATTACGCAACAACCGGCGCGATAGCTATGACGGCTTACAAATTACTGTACGGCACGCATTTAAGGGAAACTACTCCATGCTCGCTTCCTACACTCGCTCGCGGGCGCAAGCTAGCGCCGTGCTCGAGCCTGACATCGACAATCCAGTCTTCAGTCCACAGGCGGCCGGGCCGCTTCGATGGGACGCACCGCACCATTTCATCGGGTGGGGTTGGCTGCCGCTGGTCAAGAAGTTTGACTTCGCTTATTCCCTGGACTGGCGTACTGGCTTTCCCTTCATAGTGGTCAATCAAGAAAAACAGCTTGTTGGTGCTCCAGGTTCGAGCCGCTTTCCGACTTCCTTTACCTTGAACACACACTTTGAGCGGCGCTTTCGCTTGTTAGGATATCGATTAGCTTTGCGGGCTGGCTTCAACGATGTGACCAATCGGCATAATCCGGCGGTGGTTAACAACAATATCGACTCGCCGTTATTTCTGAGTTTCAGCGGTACCCAACATCGTGCCTTTACAGGACGCATACGATTCTTGGGACGGAAATGAGTATCACCTAAACATGCGTATTCTCCTGGTTGAAGACGAGCCGAGTGCAGCCCGGATGTTAGCAAAGGGCTTGCGCGAGCAATCCTACGCCGTCGATGTTGCCGCAGACGGTGAGGCTGCTCTCTACGAACTCAGCATCTCTGATTATGACCTCGTGATTCTTGACGTGATGCTTCCTCGAAAGGATGGGCTCGAGGTATGCCGTGAAATGCGTGGCCTGGGACTATCCACTCCGGTGCTCATGCTCACCGCACGAGATGCTATTGATGATCGCATTTCCGGACTCGACGCCGGTGCTGATGATTACCTGATTAAGCCATTTGATTTCGGCGAACTGCTGGCGCGCGCCCGAGCACTGTTGAGGCGCGGTGACTCTCTGCAATCAGAGATAATCACAGTTGCCGACTTGGAGATTAATACGCGCAACAGAACCGTCAAGAGGGGCCAAACCAAAATTCAGCTTTCGGCTAAGGAATATGCTCTCGTGGAATATTTCGCCCGTAATGTCGACCGCGTGCTTAGTCGCGCTGATATTGCCGAACACGTATGGGACAGCAACTTCGACGTTTTCTCAAATCTGATAGAGGTTTATGTCCAGCGCCTGCGAAGAAAGATTGATGACGGGCAAACGATGAAGCTGTTTCACACGAGGCGTGGTGAAGGATACGCATTCACCGCTGACGAGGGACCGCATGTTTGATTCCGTTAGAGCACGATTGACCCTATGGTATGTTGGAGTTCTCGCGCTGGTGCTGGTGGCGTTCAGCATCAGTGTGTATGTCGCGGTCACTGCGATCCTTTACGACAGCCTTGATACAGAGCTGGGTGCGACAATGGGTGAGACGGGCCTGTCGCTGGTACACGAGATCGAGGTGGAAAAGAACGAAGAAAAAAAAGCGGCGGCCAGCATTCTGGACGAACATATCTCCCCGCGACAGGCCGCAGCGATCTTCGATGAGAATGGAAATCTCGTGGCGGAAGAGACGTGTGATGGCATCATTCACGTCTCTTTGCCTTCCATTGATCTAGTGCCCGCGGCTGGTACCGAATTGTATACACTGCCAACTACGCCAGACGGTAAGCTCGATCAGCGCAGGTTCGGTGTGGGGCGCATTCATGCCGCGGGCAAGTCTTACATCCTGGTTGTTAGCCAGCCGTTCGATGTGGTAAGGCGAGACCTGCGCTCGCTTCGACTCACCCTGGGGCTGGCTGTTCTGATTACTCTTGCTCTTGCCGCATTCGGCGGTTGGTTCCTGGCCCGCCGGAGCCTGGCTCCAGTGGTCCAGATGACGGAGCGCGCCCGTCGAATAGATGCGGAGAATCTGGATCAAAGGCTACCCGTTTCCAATCCACGTGATGAGTTGGGAAACCTCGCGGCGACTTTTAATATGCTACTGGCGCGTCTGGACGATGCGTTCGAACAGCAGCGCCGCTTTATGGCAGACGCCTCGCACGAGTTACGCACTCCACTTTCAGTGATGCGCACGGCGACTGGGGTTACGCTCGACCAGAAGACACGTAGCGACAGCGAATATCGCGAAGCTCTAACTATCATTGATGAGCAGTCCCGACGACTTACCCGCGTTGTTGAGGACATGTTCCTGCTTGCGCGTGCGGATGGTGGACGGCGCGTTTTGCAAATGAGCGACTTTTACCTCGACAAATTGCTTGGCGAAACCGGGCGAACGGCGGAAGTACTCGCAAGTCGCAAAGGAATAACGATGGAGATCGGCAAAATCCCCCAGACCCGTTATCGGGGCGATGAAGGGTTGTTGCGACAGATGGTCTTAAATCTCCTCGACAACGCCATCAAGCACACTCCGTCCGGCGGGGTGGTTCGAATTGATTTGGAGCGGCGCTCAACAATGTATGCGATTCTTGTTTCAGATACAGGCACAGGCATACCGCTGAAGGCGCATGCGCATATTTTCGAGCGCTTCTACCGCGTGGACAAGGCCCGCTCACGCGCTGAAGCAAGCGAAGTCGGAGGCGGAGCCGGTCTGGGCTTGTCTATTGCCAAATGGACAGCTGAAGCGCACCGCGGAAGTATCGAACTGCAGTGCTCGGACAAAACCGGCAGCACTTTTGTCGCCTTTCTCCCAATGAACGGTAAACAATAGATCCCGCCGTTTTCTGTTCCCCTTACCATTCCGCTCGTCTGTGCCACTGCCCCGGAATGTCACCACGCAAATACAGCCCGCTAAACTTGATCAGTGCCTTTGCCTGGGCATCTCTCTGGGTGGCAATTAGCTATCAGGCTGGCGCCAGACTATAGTCAGGCAAGTCTCTAGACTCTCACGGATCCAATTAGAGATATCGAAACTCATTATCGCTCGGACGTCCTCAGATCTGAGGAAAATAACGTGCCCAGTTTATCTTGCATTCATCTCTCCAGCGCTAATCTTGTCCATTCTTAGATTTTAGTTCCACAAATCGAGTCCTGGAACCTCGCTTAAGCAAGTCTCGTGTATAGCGAAGGTGTCGATTGTGAAGAAAAGCTTGATGCTAAAGAACACGCTGCGGCAGTTACGGCATGGCTTTAGCCGTCCCTTCATGGTGATGTTCGAGGCCACGCTGCATTGCAATATGAAGTGTGGCTACTGCGC
>WNGF01000601.1_pt1 | contig 58695 bp, 53 predicted proteins | sample 5400641 | NCBI WGS metagenome assembly WNGF01 (sample SAMN13153371, study PRJNA577476) | soil metagenome | isolation source: 80 cm soil or saprolite under grassland replicate 2 | place: USA:California | collected 2016-06-15
GGCGTCTCGGTCGCCGCGCCGAAGTGCACGCCGTTGAGGTTCAGGAACCAGCCTGCCGTCTCCGGGCCGACCTCGTTGAGGGTGATGTAGCGGGTGCCGGTGGCGGTCGGCAGGTTGGCGGCGCGACCGGGCAGGCTGACCGGGACGGTGGTCGGGCCCGGCCGGATGACCGTCGTCCCGACCCGGATCTGCATCACCGCGGTCAGTGCCGGGGCCGGGGTGGATATCGGCGCCGGCGGCTTGCTGTTCTTCAGCATCAGCGTTTTGCCGGCCAGGCCGCTGAAGTCGACGAGCACGTCGGCCCGCTCGGCCGGGGCGAGCACCAACCGCCGCACCGGCACCGGCCGGTCCCACATGCCGCCCTCGGCGCCGATCTGCCAGAACCTCGCCGAGCCGGCGTCCAATTCGAGGATCCGGGAGTTGCAGCCGTTGAGGATCCGCAGCCGGTACATGCGCGGCTCGACGTCCAGGTACGGCCAGACCTTGCCGTTGACGAGCATGACGTCGCCGAAGTACTCGCCGATCCAGGTGACACCGGCGATGTCGCTGGTCGGGTAGCGGAACGTGCCGTCCGGGTTGAACTGGCGGTCCTGGATGACCAGCGGGATCTCGTATGCTCCGCCGGGGATCCCGATCGGGTTGGGCTCCTCGCCGGTGTCGAACTGGTCGCGGACCAGGTAGGCGGCGGCCAGCCCGGCGAAGACGTTCAGGCGGGTGGCGCCCAGGCCGTGGTCATGGAACCACATCAGCGCGGCCGGGTTCTGCGGCGTCTGGTTGGGATAGAAGACGGTCTGCGTCTGACCGTGGCCGAACCCGTCCGGGGTGGCCGCCGGGTTGCCGTCACTGGCACCGGCGACGAACCCCCCGTGCAGATGGGTCATCACCCGCACCTGGTCGCCAGACGGGGTCAGCCGGGTATCGACCGGGATCCAGGCCGGGTAGGTGTCGGGAAGGTGGTTGGTGAAGCTCACCTCGAGCGGCGTGCCGCTCTGCGCGACCACCACCATCCCGAACGAGCCGGCCTGACCGGCCAGCCCGGAGCCGTCGTCGTAGGCCCACAACGGCGTTGGCGGTAACAGCGGATGCAACTGCCGCGCGATCGGCACCTGGGCGAAGGAGTAGCGGTTGGCGCCGCTCGGTGCCGCCACCACAAGCCCGGTGCCCGGCAGCGGGAGCCGCTGGACGAACTTCTCCAACTGAGCGCCCGTCGCGGCCTGCGCGACGCCGGACCATACCGCCCTGGGCAGGGCCAGCGCCGCCCCCACACCCATGCCGTAACGCAGGAACCGGCGACGGCTGACGTCGGTCATCGCTCCCCCCTTTCGTCGGTGGCCGCCCGAGGACCCCGCCCCGCCTGCTCTGGTGGGCCCCGCAGGCCCCGCGAAGCCGGCAGCGGATCAGGTGACCTCGGGCGTCATCCGGATCGCGCCGGCCGGGCATTCCGAGACGCAGATCCCGCAGCCCTTGCAGTAGTCCAGGTCGATCTCGTACCGCTTCCCCGGCCCGAGCTTGATCACCGCGCTGTCCGGGCAGACGCCGTAGCAGTTGTCGCACTCGAAGCAGTTCCCGCACGAAAGGCAACGCCGTGCCTCGTACAGTGCGGTGGACTCCTCCAGCCCCTGCACCACCTCGTCGAACGTCGAGGCCCGGCGGGCCGCGTCCAGCTTGGCCCGTACCGCGTGCGGCGCGTCGGAGTAGTACCAGGTGTTCAGCCCGCCGAACGCGGCCAGGTCGTGCCTGGGTGCCGGCTGGTACCGCGTGCCGCGCAGCCATGCGTCGATGTGCCGGGCAGCCTTCTTCCCGTGCCCGACGCCGACGGTGACGGTCCGCTCCGCGGGCACCATGTCGCCTCCGGCGAACAGTCCCGGGTAGCCGGTCATCATGTCCGGGCCGACCTGCACCACGCCGTCGTCGATGACCAGGCCGGGCACCCCGGACAGCAGCGACAGGTCCGCCTCCTGGCCCAGCGCCAGCACCACCGAGTCGGCGGCCAGCTCCTCGAACTCCCCGGTGGGCTGCGGGAATCCGGTCTCGTCCAGGGCCATCTTCTCGATCAGCAGCCTGCCGCCGTCGGCGTGCCTGATGGTGGACAGCCACCTCATCAGGACGCCCTCGTCCAGCGCCTCCTCGACCTCGAAGTCGTGCGCGGGCATCCGGTCGCGGGTCCGGCGGTAGACGATGACCGCCTCGGTCGCCCCGAGCCGCCTGGCGGTGCGGGCCGCGTCCACCGCGGTGTTGCCGCCCCCGTAGACCACGACCCGGCGGCCGAGTTGCGGCGGCTCGCCGTCCTCGACGCTGCGCAGCAGGCTGACGGCGTCCAGGATGCGGGTCGCCTCGCCGGCCGGGATGTAGGCCCGCTTCCCGATGTGCGCGCCGACGGCGAGGAACACCGCATCGAACTGCCCGTCCCGCTTGGCCTGCAGCACGTCCCGCACGGGGTGGTTCAGCTCCAGGTGCACGCCGAGGTCGAGGATGCGCTGCACCTCGGCGTCCAGCACCTCGCGCGGCAGCCGGTAGGCGGGGATGCCGAAGCGCATCATCCCGCCCGGCTTCGGCCCCGCATCATAGATCGTCACGTCGTGGCCGGACAGCCGCAGGTGGTACGCCGCCGACAGCCCGGACGGGCCGGCGCCGATCACCAGCACCCGCTTGCCGGACGGCGGCGCATCGACGCTGACCCGCCAGCCCTCGCGCAGCGCGAGGTCGCCGAGGAACCGCTCGACGGAGTTGATGCCGACCGCCTCGTCGAGTTGGCCCCGGTTGCAGGCGGTCTCGCACGGGTGGTAGCACACCCGGCCCATCACCGCGGGCAGCGGGTTGTCGGCCATCAGCGTCCGCCAGGCCGCCTCGTAGCCGCCCTCCTCGGCGGAGTACAGCCAGCCCTGCACGTTCTCCCCGGCCGGGCAGGCGTTGTTGCACGGCGGCAACAGGTCCACGTAGACCGGCCGCTCGGTGCGCCAGGCGCCGGTCTTGTTGGCCAGGCTCGAGCCGACGTCGAGGGTGATCGCGAACGGCGTGTCCATCACATCTCCTGCGGTTCGAGCAGCCGGTAGCGGCGGATGTTGCGGTCGGCGAGCCGCTGCAACCTGGCGATGACGTCGGTACGCGGCGGGTCGCCGAACAGGTGCGCGTACCGCTTCTGCAGCCGCAGGTAGTCCTCCACCGGCACCTGCCGGCGGATCGGCGACACCCCGGTGACCTCGCCGTGCTCGCCCTCGAACACCGGGAACAGCCCGGACTCCCGGGCCAGCCGGGCCACCTTGATGGTGTCCGCGGACGCGCTGCCCCAGCCGAGCGGGCAGGGCACCAGCACGTGCAGGTACCGCGCGCCGTGCACGCCCATCGCCCGGGTGACCTTGTACTCCAGGTCGCGCAGGTCCGCCACGGTGGCGGTGGCGACGTAGGGGATCTCGTGCGCCATGGCCAGCCGCGGCAGGTCCTTGCCCTGCCCGAAGGCGTTGCCCGGCTCGGGCCCGACCGCCTCGGTGGTCGCGGTGCGTGCCGCCGGCGGGGTCGCGCCGGAGCGCTGCACCCCGGTGTTCATGTACGCCTCGTTGTCGTAGCAGATGTACAGCACGTCGTCGTTGCGCTCGAACATCCCGGACAGGCAGCCGAACCCGATGTCGACGGTGCCGCCGTCACCGCCCTGCGCCACCACCCGTACGTCGTCGCGCCCCTTGGCCCGCAACGCGGCCGCGATGCCGGTGGCCACCGCCGCGGTGTTGCCGAACAGCGAGTGCAGCCAGGCGACCTGCCACGAGCTCTCCGGGAACGGGGTGGAGAACACCTCCAGGCAGCCGGTTGCGTTGGCCACCACCATCCGCCCGCCGGTGGCCCGCATCGCCGCGTCCAGGGCGTACCGTGCGCCGAGCGCCTCGCCGCAGCCCTGGCAGGCGCGGTGCCCCGAGGTCAGCGCGTTGCTGCGGCGCCGGTCGGCCTGCACCGACCGCTGGTCCGGCTCGAGCAGCCGGTTGCCGACGGCGAAACTGCCCGTCTGGTAGAACCTGATCGGCTGGTACGGCATCGTGGCCTCCCCTCAGCCTCGGGTGGCGGTGGACACGTCGTGCCGGATGTTCTCCGGGTGCGGCCCGGAGCGGCGGTTCTCCCGCTGCCGCTGCAGCTCCCGTTCGACCACCGAGGTGTCCATGTCCAGGAACGTCAGCGGCGGCAGCCGGTCGGCCATCGCGTCGGTGAACAGCCGGTGCAGCGACGCCTTGCCGATCGGCCGGCCGCCCAGCCCGGCCACCACGTCGTAGCCGCGGACGGGCAGGCCGGCCAGCGCGGTACGCACCTCCGCCCCGACGATGCCGCCGCTGCCCACAGCCAGCGCCCGGTCGATCACCACCACCCGGGTGGCGTGCCCGGCCGCGGCCCGCACCGCCGCGGCCGGGAACGGCCGGAACGACGTGATGCCGAGCGCGCCCACCCGGGACCCGGCCGCGCGCAGCTCGTCCACGGTGTCCTTGATCGTGCCGAGCACCGAGCCGAGCGCGACCACCACGGTGTCGGCGTCCGCGGTCCGGTACGGCCGCAGCAGACCGCCGGACGCACGGCCGAACCGCTGCCGGAACTGCGCGGCGACCCGCGGGATCAGCTCCAGCGCCTGGAGCTGCTTGGCGTGCGCGAGGTACCTGACCTCGGTGAAGGCCTCCGGTCCGACCATTGCGCCGATCGACACCGGGTCGTCCGGGTCGAGCACCTGGCGCGGCTGGTACGCCGGCAGGAACGCGTCCACCTCGGCCTGCCCGGGCACGTCCACCGGCTCGTAGGCGTGGGTCAGCACGAACCCGTCCATGCACACCATCACCGGCAGCGACAGCTCCTCGGCGATCCGGAACGCCTGCACGTGCAGGTCGGCCGCCTCCTGGTTGTCCTCGGCATACAGTTGCAGCCAGCCGGAGTCGCGCTGGCTCATCGAGTCGCTGTGGTCGTTCCAGATGTTGATCGGAGCGCCGATCGCGCGGTTGGCCACCGTCATCACCACCGGCAGGCCGAGCCCGGCGGCGTTGTAGACCGCCTCGACCATGTACAGCAGCCCCTGACTTGCGGTGGCGGTGTAGCTGCGGGCACCGGCGGCCGAGGCGCCGATCGCCACCGACATCGCGGCGAACTCCGACTCCACGTTGACGTACTCGCACGGCGCCAGCTCGCCGGTCCTCACCAGCCGGGACAGCGCCTCGACGATGTGCGTCTGCGGCGAGATCGGGTAGGCGCAGATCACCTCCGGCCGGCACCGCGCGACCGCCTCGGCCACCGCCTGCGAGCCCTCAACCTGCCTGAGCATCGGCCAACTCCTCCAGCTCGCGGGTGACGTCGGCGAACGCCTGCCGCGCGGCGGCGATGTTCGCCGTGGCGGTCCGGCCGGCGAACTTCGCCGCGATCGCCTGGGCCACCGAGTCGATGGACACCAGTCCGGACAGCGCGGCGAACCCGCCGAGCAGCACGGCGTTCGGCAGCGGCCTGCCCAGGTGGCGCAGTGCGATCTCGCTCGCCGGCACGGTCAGCAGGCGGCCGCCGCCGGTGACCGAAAGGCCCAGCTCGGCGGCGGTCCGGCCGGAGTTGATCAGCACGCAGCCGCCCGGCCGCACGCCGTCCAGCACGCCGGGCAGCGGCAGCAGGGTGGCGTCCTGCACGATCACGGCGTCCGGCGTGACGACCGGCTCGCGGGTCCGGATGGGCACGTCGTCGACCCGGCAGTACGCGACCACCGGCGCGCCGGTCCGCTCCGAGCCGAAGCTGGGGAACGCCTGAGCCTGCCGCCCCTGCACGAACGCCGCGACCGACAGCATCTCGGCGGCGGTCACCACGCCCTGCCCGCCCCGGCCATGGATCCGCACCTCGAACATGAAGCCTCCCAGTTCTCGCCGCGTCCCCTTCTTGGTACGCGGGCCGCCGCGACGCCCACAGGGACGAAGGTCCCGTCGACGGAGCCTCGTACCCATTTGGTGATCGTCGCGTGGGTTTGGCGGTCAGCGCCGTGGTGTGGCGGCGATGATCAAGCGTGGTCCGGCGTGTGTGGGGGTGTCAGGCGTTCCGGTATGGCCGCCGGCCCCGGCCGGTGGAGGTCCGGCGCGTGCCGGTCAGCCGGTCGGGCACCGGCGGCGGCGCACCAGCTTGGCCAGCCGGCCGAGGTTCACCGTCCATCCCACCCCGAAGACCCGAGGAACGATCACGCGCGGGTTCTCCGGCGCCCAGAGCCGTTCCCGGTAACGCTGGGCGGTGGGCAGCCGGAGGTCGTAGGGAATCACGCCGCCGACCCGGCCGTGCCACTCCCGCTCGTCGCGGGGCTTGCGCAACTCCGACCCGATGGCCCAGGCGGTGACCAGGACGGCGCTCACGGCAAGCAGCGGGACCGGCCAGGGACGGGTAGGACGTTCCTTCATGTTCGACTCCTCCGAGGTGCTGTTGCGCGATCTGGCCGATCGCCGCCCCACGTTATCGATCGCGATGATCGTCCGGGCAGGCCGCGCGGTCAGCGCGGGCGGGACAGGTCGGTCGTCCGGCACAGCTCGGCGATCTCGCGATCGAGGTCGCGGAGGCGGACCCGGCGCCGACCGAGCTCGCGAACCATCCGGGGCGGTTGAACCACGAGCAACGGGCAGACGGCGTGCCGCTGGCAGTAGGCGGCGACGGGTCGGCGCCAGCACCGGGCCGGTCCCGGACGGCCGGCGCCGACCACGATCAGATCGTTCTCACTGCGGACGCGGCCCACCAGGGCGGGACCGGGCGCGGTGTTCTCGACCACGCTCTTGCGGATCGGCAGGTCGTCGGGGGGCCCGCCGAGCGCCTCGGCCAGGCACGTGTCGATGAGCTGGGCAGCGGCCCGCTTCAGCGCCTGCCGGCGGGGTGCCTGCGGTGCGATCAGCGCGGCCTGAGTCACCCGGTAGGCGTGGGTGAGGTTCAGCACCGCGCCGGCGCGTCGCGCCTCCACCACGGCCCGGCGCAGCGCCTGCAGGCTGGTCGGCGACCCGTTCACCCCGACGATCACCGCTGGGCGATCGCGGTCACGGTACATGGTGGACACCTGACCCCTATCGGCCCGCAAATGTGGCCCGGGTGGCGCGAACACCACCGGGCAGGCCGCCCCGCGCAGCACCGCGGCTCCCACCGGCCCCAGGCGCCCCGGCAGGTGCCTGCGGAAACCCCACCCCATGACGACCAGGCTCGCCGACCGGGACTCCCAGACCAGCATGTCCGCGGCGTCCCCCTCGACGGCGAGCAGATACACCGGCACGTCCGGGAAGCGGTCCCGCACGCCGGCGACCGCCCCGGACGCAACGAGCGTGTGGTCGTCAGTTCCGTCGCCGGGCAGCCAGTAGTGCACCACCCACAGCGGCACACCAGCTCGCGCCGCAGCGCCGAGCGCAAACAGTGCCGCCGCGGTGGGTGGCCGGCCGGCCTTGACGCCGAGCACCACGGGCCCGTTCGCCGGTACCGGACCGATCCGGTCGGGCACGGCGACGACCGGACACCTGACGGCCTCGAGCACATCGACCGCGGTCGAGCCGAGCCACGCCTCCGCGATCCGCCCCCGGTCCCCCCGCCCCACCACCAGCAGGCCGGCGTTGGCGCCCTCCTCGGCCAGCACGGGCACCGGCGCCCCCGGCAGTGCGAGGCCACTGGCGGACAGCGTGGGATACCTGGCATCCAGCCATCCGACGAGCCGAGCCAGCCGGACATCAGCCGCCCGCCTTGCCTCGTACCGATCGTCCGCAAGGAACGGGACCGGCATCGCGCCGGGGGTGCAGCCCGGCACCGGCTCGTAGGCGTTCACCAGTGTCAACGCGCTCCCGCGACGCAGCGCCTCCTCTGCCGACCACTGCAGCAGGTAGCAGGGCTCCGTGTGCGGGGCCACGCCCACCACGACCTGGCCGCCCTTCGTCGAAATCGGCTCCACGTGACCATTGCACCGCCGATGCGACCGTGGCGGCAGGGCCAGCCTGCCCGCGGTGCGGGGCCGTTGGTCCGTACCGCGGGTCGCCGGCGCTCCTCGCGCCAACGGTTACCCGATGAACCCCGCGACGGGTTGACCGTCCTATGTGGACACAATGCGTAGAGCGACCCGGGGGGTGACGTCTGCGGGTCCCCGCACCCGGGACGGGCGCTCGACGGTGATCACGCGAAGACGTCCTGCTGGTAGCGGCCGTCCTCCTCGAGCTGGCCGAGCCACTTCTCCGCGTCCTCGGCGCTGCCGGGCGTGTTGTCCCGGTAGATCGCGGCGAGCGCCTGGCGCACCGCCGGCGCCATGCGCCTGCCGTCACCGCAGACGTAGATGTGCCCGCCGTGCTCGAGCGCGGTCCAGATCCCGTCGCTGTCGGCGGTGATGGCGTCCTGCACGTACCGGTACGGGTGGTCCGGCACCGCGGAGAAGGCCAGGTGCAGCTCGGCGATGCCGGACCGCTGCCACTGCCGCATCTCCTCGCGGTAGAACCAGTCGTGCTCGGGGTGCCGGCAGCCGTAGAAGACCTTCGACAGGCCGACCTCGGCACCCGCGGCCTGCTGCGCCGCGCGCTCCTCCAGGAAGCCGCGCAGCGGTGCGAAGCCGGTGCCGGGACCCACCAGGATCATCGGCGTGGCCGGGTCGGCCGGCGGGTGGAACGGCGGGGCCGGGACGCGCACGTAGCCGAAGAACACGTCTCCGGGCTCCAGCCGGGCCAGGTACCGCGAGGCCATGCCCCGGTACTCCCCGTCGCCGGCCAGCGCCGGACCCTCCACCACGCCGACGGTCAGCCGCAGCCGGCTGGGTTCGACCATCGGCGCGGAGGAGATGGAGTAGAACCGCGGCCGGATCGGCCCGGCCATCTGCAGGAACGCCTCGAGCGGCAGCTCGATGGCTGGGAACCGCTCCAGGAAGGTGAGCACCGGCACCCGCTTGGCGAGAACCTCCTCGAGGTAGCGCTGCCGCGCTTCGTCGGTGTCATCGGTGTGGGCCTGCAGCTGCCGCGTGGTCCACGGACACCCGGTGTGCCCGGTCAGCGTCCGCAGCTGCTCCCGGGTCGCCACCTCCTGCAGCTCGACGAACTCGGTGAGCAGCAGCTCCGCGGTCACCGGAACATCGACGGGCAGGTGGGTCCTGCGACTGCCCTCCTGACGCAGCCGGATCACCTGGTCGCGGGGCACCTGCAGCAGCCGCAGCGCCCGCGCCACCAGCTGCCGGTCGTTCTTGGCGAATACGGCCAGGTGGTTGCCGGTCTGGTAGCCGACCCCATCGGGCAGCTCGACGGTGATGGACCTGGCCGACGGGCGGGGCGCCTCGACGCTGAGGTCCCACAGCCCGGTCGGGTCGCCGACCAGCTCCTCACTGGCCACGACCGTGATCGGGTACGCCTTCTCCGAGACCACCGCCGGGCGTACCTGCGCCTCGGTGAGGACCTCCACCCGCAGGCGCGGGCCCGCGTTGGCGCCGGTGTCCGCGCCGTACTCCGCGGCCAGCGCCGACCACAGGCAGTTTACGAGCAAAGCGTCCCGGTGGAGCGACGCGATCCACCGGTGAGCCTCGACGCCGGTCGGGAGCAGGCGGATCAGCCGATGAGCTGGCCGGTCGGCACGGTGAGCTGCGGTCGCGAGCCGGCGGGCGGGCGGCTGCCGATCCGCCTGATCATCACGGTGGTCGCCGGGACCAGCCACACGATCGAGGCCGGGTAGAGCAGGTAGCTGACCCAGCCCTGCGGCGCCAGCGGACCGCTCGGGTCGACCACGGCGAAGGACAACACCAGGGCGGCAGCCGCGGCGAGCACGGCGAGGCATCCCAGCCAGACCGGGAAGACTCTGGTGCGCAGCGACACCACGGCGACTGCCGTGAACATCACCGCAAGGGGGATGTTCGCGACGATGAGCATCACCCAGCCAAGGTCGGTGAGCACGGCCGCCGACCCAGGCTGCATGCCGGCCCGGGAGGGCAGCGTCAGGGTGATCTGTGGGGCCTGACCCACCACGTTCAAGCCGTACCCGATCATCCCGGCGGCGAACGCGAGCGTGGACAGCCGGCCGGTCGCGCCCTCCGCCTCGATCAGGAAGCTGCGCAGGCTACCCAGGAACCACATGTAGAAGCCGGCACTGATCAGGAACAGCATGCTCTGCGCCAGGATCGCGCTCCGATTGTCGGCCAGGAACGCCGGGAACGCGGCCGGGTCGCTGGTGCTGGGCCAGGGGCGCTCCAGCGCGACCGCTGCGGCACCGAACGCGAGCGCCGCGAAGCCGCTCCCGGCGGCCCACCTGTGCAATCTCGTCTCGTTCATGATTCCTCCCGACCTCGCCTCGTTCTTTCCGACTTACTTCACGGGGACGAGCCGGATGTTTCGGCCATCAGCCGCGGGACGAGGCGTACCTGCGACGTCGTCGATGTGGTGCGCGGCATCGCCGCACGGCCGTCAGGCGGGCAGAGCCAGGTTGCGGCGGCGCAGCGACACCAGGCCCGTCAGGGCCAGGGCGGCGACGACCGCGATCAGCGTGAGGAGCGGAGCGGCCGTGACCCAGGCTGACCGTGTCCCGCCACGGGTCCCCGCCCAGCACGCTGACCCGCCCGCCGTCGCGGCGCAGCAGTCCCAGCAGGACCCGGATGGCGGTGGTCTTCCCCGCGCCGTTGGGACCCAGGAAGCCGTGTACCTCCCCGGCTGACACGGTCAGGTCGAGATCGTCGAGCGCCCGGGTCGTTCCGAAGTCCTTCACCAGCCCGGACACCGAAATCGCTGCCGTCATGTCCCTCACCTCGTCGGGCAGCCGTGCATCAGATACCGACTCTGGCCTTCATCCCGCACTCATCGACCCCGGGCATAGCTCTTGCTTCCACCCGCGTCGCGGGCCGCCCACGTCGATTCCCGACGGCCAGGGCCCTAGAACCAACGTAGCTGCGACCTGGCGGGCGCAACGGAGGCCACCGGCCCGTACCGGCCGGGCCGAACGTCCCTGGCCCGCGCCCCGGGTAGCGACCCGGCTCAGTATCGAACCACGATGCCGATGCCGCACGTACATGGCATGGAGTGCGGGACGGCGCTGGTATCGTCCGGTTACTTGCACGTGGAGGAGCCATGGCTGGACGGCCCACCGCGGACCCGCTGTTTCGGCCCAGACGAATTCTGCTCGCCGCGCCGCGTTCCTTCTGCGCGGGGGTGGAACGGGCGATCCAGATCGTGCGCCAGACCCTGGCGGAGCACGGCGCGCCGGTGTACGTCCGCCGGCAGATCGTGCACAACAGCCACGTGGTCGAGGAGCTCCGGGAGCAGGGCGCGATCTTCGTCGCGGACCTGGAGGAGGTGCCGGACGGGGCCGTGGTGGTCTTCTCAGCGCACGGCGTCGCGCCGTCGGTCGTGGCCGAGGCGCGGCGCCGGGGGCTGGTCGCCGTCGATGCGACCTGCCCGCTGGTGTCGAAGGTGCATGCCGAGTCGCGCCGGTTCGCCCGCGACGGGCACACCATCCTGCTGGTCGGCCAGGCCGGGCACGACGAGGTCGTGGGCACCGCGGGTGAGGCGCCGGCCAACACCCGCCTGGTACAGAACGCGGCCGAGGCTCGGACCGTCGCGGTGGCCGACCCGCGGCGGGTCGCGGTGCTCGCCCAGACCACGCTCGCTGTCGATGAGACCGCCGGCGTCGTGGACGTCCTGCGAGGACGTTTCCCGTTGCTGCGGACCGCGGCCGCGGAGGACATCTGCTACGCGGCCACCAACCGGCAGCAGGCCGTGCGGGCCATCGCCGGGGAGTGCGACGTCGTTCTGGTCCTCGGCTCGGCCAGTTCGCACAACTCCTGTTGCCTGGTCCAGGTGGCCCGGCGCGAGGGCGTCCCGGCATGGCTGCTGGAGGACGCGTCCGGGCTCCAGCCGCAATGGCTGGCGCACGCGGACACGGTCGGCATCACCGCCGGCGCCTCGGCCCCACCGGCGCTGGTCGAGGATCTGACGGCGGCCATTTCCGCGTTCGGCCCGATCCGGATCGAGGAACGGCCGGTGACCGTCGAGACGGTGCACTTCGCCCCCGCCGGCCGGGCCAGACGCGGCGTAGCCCCAACCCGCCCTGCCGCACCCGCCGGCACCGGATGACCGCTCGGCCGCAAGACGGGCCAGACGGCCAACGAGGCACTGACGCACGCTCGGATACGGGCCGGCTCATCGGCACGGACGGGCCGGCCCGCGCGCCGCGCGGCACGTACACTCCCGGCCAGGATCGGTCGCGGGTGGGGGAGTGGGTCGGCGGGGTGAGTACCGCGCAGGACAGGCCGGCACGTCGGGCGCCGACGCTCGAGGTGGTGGCCGCACGCGCCGGGGTGTCCCGGGGTACCGCCAGCCGGGTGCTCACCGGGTCTCCTAAGGTCAGCCCGCGGGCCCGGGAGGCCGTGCTGCAAGCCGCCGCCGAACTGGACTACACCCCTAACCGGGCGGCACGCTCGCTGGTCACCCGGCGCAGCGAGTCCATCGCGTTCGTGGTGTCCGAGCCGGAGGACCGGGCGTTCTCCGACCCGTTCTTCGTGCACCTGCTGCGCGGCACCCAGGCCGAGGTGGCCCGCGCCGGCCTGCAACTGGTGTTCATCGTGGCCTCCGGCGAGGAGGAGGCGCGCCGGCTGGAGCGGTACGCCGCGGGCGGCCACCTGGACGGGGTGGTGCTGGTCTCGCTGCACGGCCGGGACCGGCTGCCGCAGCGGCTGGAGAAGCTGGGCGTCCCGGTGGTGCTGTCCGGCCGGCCGATGGTGGACGACGGCTTGATCCACTACGTGGACGCCGACAACGTCGGGGGCAGCGCGGCGGCGGTGCGGGTGCTGCTGGAGCGCGGCTGCCGGCGGGTGGCGACGGTGGCCGGCCCGCAGGACATGTCCGCGGCCTGCGACCGGCTGGCCGGGTTCCGCGCCGCGCTGCGCGAGGCCGGCCGGCGGCCCAGGGGGCGGGACGTGGTGATCGGCGACTTCACCCACGAGAGCGGCGTCGAGGGGATGCGCCGGATCCTGGCCGAGGTGCCCGACGTGGACGGGGTGTTCGCGGCGAACGACCTGATGGCGGCCGGCGCGGTGCAGGCGATCAAGGACGCCGGCCGCCGGGTACCGGACGACGTGGCCGTGGTCGGCTTCGACGACGTGCCCACCGCGCTGATCGGCCCGCCGGCGCTGACCACGGTGCGGCAGCCGATCGTGACGATGGGGGGGCGGATGGCACAGATCCTGCTCGACCGGATCGAGGGCCGGCCGGTGCCGCGGGTGGTCGTGGTGGACATCGAGGTGATCCGCCGGGACAGCGCCTGACAGGTCGGGCGCCCCCGGCCAGACCTCAGGCCAGACCCCCGGGCAGGCCCGGGCAGGCCCTCGGCCAGCTTCCGGCCAGGCCCCGGCGAGGCTCGCGTTTGCGACGCGTTTCGGGCAGGCTAGACACCGGCCCGGCGCTGCGTCAGCCTTCGGGACAATCGTAGGAGCGCTCCCACGCATGGCGCGACAGCGCGACCAGCCGATCGGCCTCCCGAGGAGGTTCCATGCGCACGGCACGGACCAAGTTCAGCCGGCTCGTCGGCGCCATCGCCGTCGGGGTGCTGGCGCTGACCGGATGCGGCTCGTCGAAGGACACCGGCAACACCGCGTCCTCGGCCAACGACAAGATCACCCTCAAGGTGGGCCTGTTCGGCACGTTCGGCTTCAAGGAGGCCGGCCTGTACGACCAGTACATGGCGAAGCACCCGAACATCAAGATCGAGGAGCAGAGCGTCGAGCAGGAGCAGACGTACTACCAGGGCCTGCAGACGCACCTCGGCGCCGGCAGCGGGCTGGCCGACATCCAGGGCATCGAGGTCGGCCGGATCGCCGACGTGGTGGCCAACCAGGCCGGCAAGTGGACCGACCTGAACACCCTCGGCGCGGCCGAGCTCAAATCCACGTTCTACGAGTGGAAGTGGGACGCGGCCACCACCAAGGACGGCCAGTTGGTCGGGCTCGGCACCGACATCGGCCCGGAGGCGATCTGCTACCGCAGCGACCTGTTCAAGCAGGCCGGGCTGCCCACCGACCGTGCGGAGCTGGCCAGCCGGTGGTCGACCTGGCAGGGCTTCATCGACCTGGGCAGGCAGTACCACGCCAGGGCGCCCAAAGGCTCGGCGTTCACCGACAGCGCCGCGGGCATGTTCAACGCGATCATCGGGCAGTCGCAGGAGCAGTTCTACGACGCGGGCGGCGGCCTGGTGTACGAGACCAACCCCGCGGTGAGGACGGCATGGGACCTGTCCATGCAGGCGGCCGGCGCCGGGATCAGCGCCAAGCTGAAGCAGTTCGACACGGCGTGGAACTCCGGCTTCGCCAGCGGCTCGTTCGCCACGGTGGCCTGCCCGGCCTGGATGATCGGCTACATCAAGGGCCAGGCCGGCGACGGGGCCTCCGGCAAGTGGAACGTGGCCGCGCTGCCCGGCGGCGGCGCCGGCAACTGGGGCGGCTCGTACCTCGGCGTCCCGAAGGCGAGCAGGCACGCCAAGGAGGCGTACGAGCTGGCGAAGTGGCTGACCGCGCCGGAGCAGCAGGTGACCATGTGGCTGAAGGGCCAGCACTTCCCGTCCAGCTCCACGGCTGCCGCCGACCCGAAGGTCGCCACCGCCACCGACCCGTACTTCAGCGGCGCCCCGCTGGGCACCCTGTTCAGCGCGGCCGCGCAGAAGATGCCGATCGCCTTCAACGGCCCGCAGGCCGGCGTCATCAAGGACCAGTTCAGCAACGGCATCGTCGCGGTGGAGCAGCAGGGCAGGTCCCCGGACGCCGCCTGGCAGGCCACCCTGAAGAGCATCAAGGACGCGCTCGGCAACTAGCCCCACCCGCCCGGTGGCATCCGGCCGACGGTCGGCCGGGTGCCACCGGCACCAGACAGGGAGCCGGCCGGGTGCCACCGGCGCCAGACAGGGAGGTCGCCGTGGCCGTGTCGAGTCCGCCGGAGCGGGCGGCCCAGGGGGTACGCAGCCCGGGCAGCGCGCAGCGGCCGGGCCGGGGGCGGCGGCGCAACCGGTACGTGGTCGGCGGCCGGCTCGCCCCGTACGGGTTCGTGGCGCCGTTCTTCGTCCTGTTCGGGGCTTTCGGGCTGTACCCGCTGATCTACACCGCCTGGGTGTCGCTGCACCGGGTGGAGCTGTCCAGCCCGGAGCAGATGGACTGGCTCGGCTTCGGCAACTACACGAGCCTGCTGCACAATGAGTACTTCTGGAACGCGCTGCGCAACACCTTCACCCTCGGCGTGATCTCCACCGTGCCGCAACTGGCGATGGCGCTCGGCCTGGCGCACCTGCTGAACTACCGGATCCGCGGCCGCGGCTTCTACCGGGTCGCGATGCTGATGCCGTACGCGACCTCGGTGGCCGCCGCGACCATCGTCTTCGCCCAGCTCTTCGGCCGCGACTTCGGGCTGGTCAACAGCGCGCTCGGCCTGTTCGGCGTCGACCACGTCTCCTGGGAGAGCGGCCACTGGACCTCGCAGATCGCGATCTCCACCATCGTGACCTGGCGCTGGACCGGGTACAACGCGCTGATCTACCTGGCCGCCATGCAGGCCGTCCCGCGGGAGCTGTACGAGGCGGCCGCGATCGACGGGGCCGGCCGGTGGCAGCAGTTCCGCTCGGTGACCGTGCCGGCGCTGCGGCCGACCATCCTGTTCACCGTCGTGGTGTCCACCATCGGCGCCACCCAACTGTTCGGCGAGCCGCTGCTGTTCGGCGGGATCAGCGGCCACCTCGGCGGGTCCAGCCGGCAGTACCAGACGCTCGGGCTGCTGATGTACGACCAGGGCTGGTTCAACGGGCACCTGGGCCGGGCGGCGGCCACCGCGTGGACGATGTTCCTGCTGATCGTGCTGCTGGTACTCCTCAACGCCAGGGTGGTCGGCGGCCGGCTGCGGGAGGGCCGGCGGTGACCGCGCTGGACGCCCCGGCCCGGCGGCAGGCCGCGACGCCGCGACGCTCCCGCCGGCGCCCCGGACGGCACTCCGGATGGCACTCCGGATGGCACTCCGGACGGCGCCCTGGGCGGCACTCCGGGCGGATCATGGACGCCGGGCCGGGCACGTACGCGATCCTGGTTCTGGTCACCATCGTGTCGATCTTCCCGCTGTACTGGACGCTGGTGGCGGCCTCCCGCAGCAACGCCGAGATCAACCAGGTGCCGCCGCCGTTCCTGCCGGGCGCCAGCCTGTTCGGCAACCTGCGCCGGGCCATGGACACCGTGGACATGGTCAAGGCGCTGACCAACTCGCTGGTCGTGTCCGCGACGATCGCCGCCGGCACGGTCTTCTTCTGCACGATGGCCGGCTTCGCGTTCGCCAAGCTGCGGTTCCGCGGTCGCGGGCTGCTGCTGGGGCTGACCGTCGGCACCATGATGATCCCGTCGCAGCTCGGCATCATCCCGCTGTTCATCGTGATCGCGAGGCTGCACTGGGTGGACCACCTGCAGGCGGTGATCCTGCCGACGCTGGTCACCGCGTTCGGGGTGTTCATGATGCGGCAGTTCCTGGTCGAGGCGCTGCCGGTGGACCTGGTCGAGGCGGCCTGGGTGGACGGCGCGTCCACCTGGCGGATCTTCCGCTCGATCGTGCTGCCGATCGCCCGGCCGGCGATGGCGGTGCTGGCCATGCTGAGCTTCCTCACCGCCTGGAACGACTTCTTCTGGCCGATCGTGGCGCTGACCAGCACCAACCCGACGGTCCAGGTGGCGCTGAACAACCTCGGCGGCGGCTACGTGCCGGACCAGTCGGTGATCATGGCCGGCACCCTGATCGGCACCGTCCCGGTGCTCGTCGTCTTCGCGCTACTCGGCCGGCAGATCGTGGGAGGCATGATGCAGGGAGCGGTCAAGGGATGACGGCGACCGGGGACACCTCGACCGCGCCCGGGCGGGAGCCGGCGGCGTTCCCCACCGGGTTCGTCTGGGGAGCGTCGACCGCGGCGTACCAGATCGAGGGCGCGGTCGCCGAGGACGGCCGGGTCCGGTCCATCTGGGACACCTTCAGCCACACCCCCGGCAAGGTAGTGGGCGGCGACACCGGCGACGTGGCGGCCGACCACTACCACCGGTATGCCGCCGACGTGGCGCTGATGGCGGAGCTCGGCCTGCGGGCGTACCGGTTCTCGGTGGCGTGGCCGCGGGTCATGCCGGGCGGCCGGCCGAACCGGCGCGGGCTGGACTTCTACTCCCGGCTGGTGGACGAGTTGCTGTCCCGCGACATCCTGCCCACCCCGACGCTGTACCACTGGGACCTGCCGCAGGAGTTGGAGGACGCCGGCGGCTGGGCCAACCGGGACACCGCGTCCCGGTTCGCCGACTACGCCGAGCGGGTGGTCGCGGCGCTGGGCGACCGGGTGCGGCATTGGACCACGCTGAACGAGCCGTGGTGCTCGGCGTTCCTCGGGTACGCCTCGGGGGGGCATGCGCCCGGGCGCACCGAGCCGGCCACCTCGCTCGCGGCGGCGCACCACCTGCTGCTCGCGCACGGGCTGGGCGCCGCCGCGCTGCGGGACGCGCTGCCGCCGACCGCCGAGGTGTCGATCACCCTCAACCTGGCGCCGGTCCGTGGGCGCACCGGCGCGCCGGCCGACGCCGACGCGGTGCGCCGGGTGGACGCGCTGGCGAACCGCATCTTCCTCGACCCGGTCCGCCGCGGCCGCTACCCCGAGGACCTGATCGCCGACACGGCGGCGATCACCGACTGGAGTTTCGTGCGGCCCGGCGACCTGGCCGTGATCGCCGCCCCGATCGACCTGCTGGGGGTGAACTACTACACCCCGACCCTGGTGTCCGCCTACGACGGCACCGGGCCGCGGATCGTGCAGGATGGGCACGGCGCCGGCGTGGCCAGCGCCTGGCCGGGCTGCGACGAGGTGCAGTTCCACCGGGCGGACGGGCCGCTGACCGCGATGAACTGGAGCATCGACGCCACCGGGCTGCACGACATGCTGGTGCGGGTGCACCGGGAGTACGACGGGCTGCCGCTGGTGGTGACCGAGAACGGGGCGGCGTTCGACGACCACGTGGACCCCTCCGGCGCGGTCCGGGACGAGCTGCGGATCCGGTACCTGGAGCAGCACCTGGCCGCGATCCGCCGGGCCATCGCGGACGGCGCGCGGGTGCGCGGGTACTTCGTCTGGTCGCTGCTGGACAACTTCGAGTGGGCATACGGGTACTCCAAGCGGTTCGGCATCGTGCACGTGGACTTCGGCACGCAGCGCCGGGTGTGGAAGGACAGCGCGCGGTGGTACCAGCGGGTGATCGCGGGCAACGGCCGGGTGACCTGAGCTGCGCCCGGCGGCCGGGTGCCCTGAGAGCGCCAAGCGGCCGGCCGCCACGCCCGGCCGGCCGGGCCCGGGCGTGCGAACCTGGATACATGCTGCTCCACCTTGACACCGACCTGGGCGGCGACCCCGACGACGCGTGCGCGCTGGCGATGCTGCTCGGCTGGCCCGGCGTCGAACTGGTCGGGATCACGACCACCGCGGACCCGGACGGCCAGCGCGCCGGCTACGTCACCCGCATCCTCCGGATGGCCGGCCGCACCGAGGTGCCGGTGGCGTCCGGCGCCGGACGGTCGCTCACCACGCATCGGCTGATGGGCGGCGTGCCGGACCACCGGCGGTACTGGGGACGGCCGTCCGTGCGGGCCCGCCCCGGGGAACTGGAGGTGGCGCTCGACCTGCTGGAGCGCAGCATCGACCGTGGTGCCACGGTGGTGGCGATCGGGCCCTACACCAACCTCGCCATGGTGGAGGCGCGCTCCGGCCGCCTGGCCGGGGTGCCCGTGGTGGCGATGGGCGGGTGGGTACGGCCGCCGGAGCCGGGCCTGCCGCCGTGGGGGCCGGAGACCGACTGGAACGTCCAGTGCGACACCCTGGCGGCGCAGACGCTGGCGTGGACCGCCGACCTGACCCTGGTCTCGCTCCCGGCGGCCTGCACCGCCACGCTGCGCGCGGCGCACCTGCCGCGGCTGGCCGCATCCGGGTCGCTCGGCGCCGCGCTGGCCCGGCAGTCGGCCGCACACTGCGAGGAGTACCACATGCGCGACCTTGGCCGCGCGCATGCCCGGCTGCCCGACGACCTGGTCAACTTCCACTGGGACCCGGTGGCCTGCGCCGTCGCGGCCGGCTGGTCCGGGGTGCGCACCGAGCGGATGTGCCTGCAGCCCGTCCTGGCCGACGGCATGCTGCACTTCGAGCCGGACCGCAACGGCCGCCCGACCCGGGTGGTGACCGAGGTGGACGGCGACGCGTTCGTCGCGATCTGGCTCGCCGCGGTGGAGGCGGCCCAGCGACGGCGGTGGTGGGCGCTGGGGGATACGCGGACGACGGCGCTGGGCGTGGCTGGATAGCATCGTCGGTACTGCCGACCCCTCCCAGTGCCACGAGGAGAACCGCCGTGTCCGAGATCCGGCCGCCCGCCGCCGAACCCACCGCCCGCGTCGTGGTGGCCGCCGGCACGACGGCCGAGCAGGCGCTGCGGGACGCCGGGGTGCAGCTCGCCGGGCCGTCCGGGGCGGTCGTGGTACGGGACGCCGGCGGGGCGCTGCGCGACCTGGCGTGGGCACCGGAGGCCGACACCGAGGTCGAGCCGGTGCCGCTGGACTCGCCGGACGGGCGGGCGGTGCTGCGGCACTCGGCCGCACACGTGCTGGCGCAGGCCGTGCAGGACCTGTTCCCGGGCACCATGCTCGGGATCGGGCCGCCGATCGAGAACGGCTTCTACTACGACTTCGCGCCGGAGCGGCCGTTCCACCCGGACGACCTGGAGCGGATCGAGAAGCGCATGCAGGAGATCGTCAAGGCCGGGCAGCGGTTCGCCCGGCGGCCGGTCTCCGACGACCAGGCGCGCACGGAGCTTGCGCACGAGCGGTTCAAGCTGGAGCTTATCGACCTCAAGGGCTCCGCCGACCAGGCCGCCGAGGGCGCCGCCGTCGAGGTGGGCGCCGGCCAGCTCACCATGTACGACAACCTCGACGCCGGTTCCGGGGAGCGGGTCTGGACCGACCTGTGCCGCGGACCGCACCTGCCCGGCACCCGGGCCATCCCCGCGGTGAAGCTGATGCGCAGCGCCGCCGCGTACTGGCGCGGGTCGGAGAAGAACCCGCAGCTCCAGCGGATCTACGGCACCGCCTGGGAGACCCGGGACGCGCTCAAGCAGCACCTGGCGTTCCTGGCCGAGGCCGAGCGGCGCGACCACCGCAAGCTCGGCGCCGAGCTCGACCTGTTCAGCTTCCCGGACCTGATCGGCTCCGGGCTGGCCGTGTGGCACCCCAAGGGCGGCGTGATCCGGCGGGTGATGGAGGAGTACTCGCGGCGCCGGCACGAGGAGGCCGGCTACGAGTTCGTCTACACCCCGCACCTGACCAAGTCGGCGCTGTTCGAGACCTCGGGGCACCTGGAGTGGTACGCCGAGGGCATGTACCCGCCCATGCAGATGGAGGGCGCGGAGTACTACCTCAAGCCGATGAACTGCCCGATGCACATCCAGATCTTCTCCGCGCGCGGGCGGTCCTACCGGGAGCTGCCGCTGCGGCTGTTCGAGTTCGGCACGGTGTACCGGTTCGAGAAGTCCGGGGTGGTGCACGGGCTGACCCGGGCCCGCGGCTTCACCCAGGACGACGCGCACATCTTCTGCACCCCGGACCAGCTCCAGGACGAGCTGGCCAGCCTGCTGCAGTTCACCCTCGACCTGCTGCGCGACTACGGGCTGACCGACTTCACCGCGGACCTGTCCACCCGGCCGGACAAGTTCGTCGGCGAGATCGCCCAGTGGGACGTGGCCGAGGCGGCGCTGGAGGAGGCGCTGAAGCGGGCCGGCGTGCCGTACCACGTGGCCGAGGGGGAGGGCGCCTTCTACGCGCCGAAGATCGACGTGCACGTGAAGGACGCCATCGGTCGCCGCTGGCAGCTGTCCACCCTGCAGGTCGACTTCCAGCTCCCGGCCCTCTTCGACATGCAGTACCAGGCCGCGGACGGCACCAGGCGGCAGCCGCACATGATCCACCGGGCCCTGTTCGGGTCGGAGGAGCGGTTCTTCGCGATCCTGCTGGAGCACTACGCCGGGGCGTTCCCGGCCTGGCTGGCGCCGGTGCAGGTGGTCGGCATCCCGGTCACCGACGACCAGGTGCCGTACCTGCGTTCGGTGGCCGGGAAGCTGCGCGCCGAGGGAGTCCGGGTCGAGGTGGACGACTCCGACGACCGGATGCAGAAGAAGATCCGCAACGCGCAGAAGCAGAAGGTGCCGTTCATGCTGATCGCCGGCGAGGCCGACCAGGGAGCCGGCGCGGTGAGCTTCCGGTTCCGCGACGGCAGCCAGTGGAACGGGGTGCCGGTGGACGCCGCCGTCGCGCACGTCGCCGGGATCGTCCGCTCCCGCAGCAACGAGAGCCCGACGGCGCCGGCCACGGCGTGACGGAGCCTGCGAGGTCGCCGGTCAGCACGGCGGCCGTGGTCACGGGGCCGACGAGCGCCAGCGAGGAGGTTTCGTGAGCGATCCGGAGGAACGGCATGGGGTGGGGTCCGCGGACGCCTTCGGGCGGCTGTGGACCCCGCACCGGATGGCGTACATCAAGGGGGAGAACAAGCCGGCCGGCGACGACGAGTGCCCGTTCTGCCGGATCCCCACGCTGCCCGACGAGGACGCGCTGATCGTCGCCCGCGGCAAGGTCGTGTACGCGGTGCTCAACCTGTACCCGTACAACTCCGGGCACCTGCTCGTGGTGCCGTACCGCCACCTGGCCGACTACACCGAACTGTCGGTGGAGGAGTGTGCCGAGCTGGCCACGGTCACCCAGCAGGCGATCCGGGCGATCCGGCGCGCGTCCGGGGCGCAGGGGTTCAACATCGGGGTGAACCTGGGCACCGTCGGCGGGGCCGGCATCGCCGCGCACCTGCACCAGCACGTGGTGCCGCGCTGGGGCGGCGACACCAACTTCATGCCGGTGGTGGGCCACACCAAGGTGCTGCCGCAGCTACTGGCCGACACCCGGACGCTGCTGGCCGAGGCGTGGCCCGACCCGGACTGACCACCCGGCCCCCTTGTGGGCGGGCCCGACCCGGACCGGCCACCCGCTCCCGCATGGGCGGGGCGGGAGCCGACCCCTGGCTCCCGCCCCGTTCTCGGCATGGTCTGGTCAGCCGGCGTACCCGCGGCGCCGGGTCAGCCACAGACCCATGCCGCCCAGCCCGACCAGGCCCAGCCCGCCGAGGACCAGCGGCACGGTCCGCGAGGTGCCGGTGTTGGCCAGGCCGCCGCCCCCTGCGCCGCTGGAGTCACTCGAGCCGCCGGTGCTGGTGCCTGAGCCGGCGCTGGTGCCGGTGCCGCTGGATGAGCCGGCGGGGATGGCGAGGTCGACGATCAGCCGGTTCGGGCTGGTCAGCGTGAAGGCGCGGAAGCCGGACCTGCTCGCCGCGCCGATGCCGTAGGAGGTGACGCCCTCGAAGTCGCCGGCGCCCTTGATCTGCTTGAGCATCGGGAAGCCGGGTGTGATGGTGCGCTGGACCGACAGCCCCGTGGTCGCCCCCCGCAGCACCACCGCCAGGAAGGCCGAGCCGCGCAGCGGCACCGGCGCACCGGACGCATCCTGCGACACCCCGGGCACGTAGCTCACCTCGAAGTGCAGCGTGTGGTCGCGGAATGTGTACACCACCCGGTCGTAGCCGGCGTGGTGGCCGACGGTCACCGAGGAGACCCCTTCCCCCTTCGCCGACCACGGCGTGGACACGGAGCCGCCGCCGGAGACCGGCGCGGTGCCGAACCCTGGCAGCGCCAGCGCGGGCGCGGCGAGCAGCAGCACCGCGGCTGCCGCGGCGACCCCTGGTATCGCGAAACGGCGAACGAACATCGAAACCCCCGACGAACGGTGACCCCGACGCGGAAACATCCCGTCCCGCGGAGCAGGGAATGCTGGTCAGACGCGGCCGCTGACGGGTTGGTTGTCGTTTCGTGCCGCGCCGCCCGGACGTCCCCCGATCGGGTGAAGGCGGCACCGCCGACAGGCGTAAGCGGCGGTACGCCGCAAGTATGGGAGCGTTCACACAGGCGTCGCCCGGCGGGCGCGGGCGACCGTGTACGGCACGGCCACCGGCGCGTACAAGATCGACCAGGGCATCGCGATCACCAACCGGGCCGACTTCGAACGGCTCGCGCTGGCGCCGTACGGCCCGGCCGTGCGCGAGCACCATGTCGGCAGCGTGATGCCGTCGTACTCCAGCGTGGACTGGACGACTGACCCGGCGGGCGCCCCCTTCGTGCGCGGGACGGCACATCTGGCGGGTCGTAACCACCAGGCGTGCGGTCCCGGCGTCGGGGCCAACCCGGGGCCTACCAGGGCCCACCAATCCGGAGCTACGAGGCCTGCTTGGCCTCCTCGAAGGCCTTGATCGCCTTGGCGGCCTCGTGTTCCGGCATCGGGTCGTGCCGCAGGTACTGCCGGGTGAACTTCCCGGTGCCGGCCGACAGCGAGCGCAGGTCCACCGCGTACCGCACCAACTCCGTCTCCGGCACCTCGGCGTTGACCACGGTCCGTTCGCCGCCGATGGACTCGGTCCCGGTGACCCGGCCGCGGCGGCCGGACAGGTCGCTCATCACCGCGCCGACATACTCGTCCGGCACCGTCACCGCCACCTGGTGCACCGGCTCAAGGAGCTGGATCTTGACCCCCTTGGCGGCCTCCTTCAGGGCCAGCGAGCCGGCCACCTGGAACGCCGCGTCGGAGGAGTCCACGCTGTGCGCCTTCCCGTCGTACAGCGTGACCTTCAGGTCCACCACCGGGAACCCGGCGGCCAGCCCGCGTTCCATCTGCGCCCGCACGCCCTTCTCCACGCTGGGGTAGTACGAGTTCGGGATGGCGCCGCCGACCACCTTCACGTCGAACTCGAAGCCGCCCCCGCGCGGCAGCGGCTCCACCTCGATGTCGCACACCGCGTACTGCCCGTGCCCGCCGGACTGCTTCACGTGCCGGCCGTGGCCCCTGGAGGAGCCGGCCAGCGTCTCGCGCAGCGGCACCACCACGGGCACGATGTCCAACTCGACGCCCTGCTCGCGCAGCCGGTCCAGGATGGCGTCCGCGTGCGCCTCGCCCATGCACCACAGGATGAGCTGGTGGGTCTCCGGGTTGCGCTCCAGCCGCAGCGTGGGGTCGCCCGCGGTGAGCTTGGCCAGCGCCTTGGCCAGCGCGTCCTCGTCGCTGCGGGTACGGGCCTGGACCGCCACCGGCAGCAGCGGCTCGGGCATCTGCCACGGAGCGACCAGCAGCGGGTCCTCCTTGGCCGAGATGGTGTCGCCGGTCTCCGCCGAGGTGAGCTTGGTGATCGCGCAGATGTCGCCGGCCACGCACCTGGTCACCGGCCGCAGGGTGGCACCCAGCGGGCTGAACAGGTGCGCCAGCCGCTCGTCGGTGTCGTGGTCCTCGTGCCCGCGCGCCGCCATCCCGTGGCCGGACACGTGGATCGAGATGTCCTGCCCGAGCGTGCCGGAGAACACCCGCACCAGCGACACCCGGCCGACGTACGGGTCCACCGTGGTCTTGACCACCTCGGCCACCAGCGGGCCGTTCGGGTCGCACGTCAGCGGTGCGTGCGGGGCGCCGTCCACCCCGGTCACCGACGGCAGCTCGTGCTCCAGCGGGGACGGGAACGCGCTGGTCAGCACCTCCAGGAGTTCGGCCATGCCGACCCCGGTGGCCGCGCACACCGGGACGACCGGGTAGAACGTGCCACGTGCCACCGCGGTCTCCAGGTCATCGACCAGGACGTCCAGGTCGATCTCCTCGCCGGAGAGGTACCGGTCCATCAGGGACTCGTCCTCGCTCTCCGCGATGACCCCTTCGATCAGCGCGTTGCGGGCGTTGTCGATCAGCTCGAGGTGCTCGGGGTCGGGGTCGCGGCGGGTCGGGGTGTACCCGCCGCCGGAGTAGTCCGAGATGGTGCGCGAGAGCAGCCCGATCAGGCCGGCCGGCTGGCCGTCGTCACCGGCCATCGGCAGGTACAGCGGCAGCACGTTGTCGCCGAACACCCGCTGGCAGATCGCCACCGCCTCGTCGGGGTCGGCCCGCTGGTGGTCCAGCCGGGTGATCACCACCGCCCGCGGCATGCCCACCGCGGCGCACTCCTCCCACAGCGAGATGGTCAGCGCGTCCACGCCGTCCACCGCCGACACCACGAACAGGGCGGCGTCGGCGGCGCGCAGCCCGGCGCGCAGCTCACCCACGAAGTCGGCATAGCCGGGGGTGTCCAGCAGGTTGACCTTCACCCCGTCGTGCTCGATCGGTGCCACCGCCAGCGACACCGACCGCTGCTGCTTGTGCTCGACCGGGTCCGCGTCGCTGACCGTGCTCCCCTCGGTCACCGAGCCTGCCCGGTTGATCGTGCCGGTCGCCGCGAGCAACGCCTCGACGAGCGTGGTCTTCCCCGCACCGGAGTGTCCGACGAGCGCCACGTTGCGGACCTGCTCCGGGCGGTCCACCGCATTGACGGCGGCGGCAGCTCCCTTGTCCGAACCTTTACCAGCCATTGTTCGCCTCCCGAATCGGCACGGTTCCGCGTGTGGCGCGAATTCGACACCCGTTGCGCGGGTGCCACAAGTCTGCCTGCCGAGGTGGCCGGACGACCACCCGCGGGCGGTACCGGGTGCGGCGATATCGTTGCGGCAGCCAGAACCTCCCGAACGGACACCGATGCTCAACATCTTCCGCGCGCAGATCTACCGGGTGACCGCGCCGCTGGGTGCCCGGCTGTACCGGGCCGGCGTCACCCCGGACGCCGTCACCCTGGTGGGCACCCTCGGAGCGGTGGCCGGCGCGCTGGTCTTCTTCACCCGGGGCTGGTTCTTCGTGGGCACCCTGGTGGTCTGGTTCTTCGTCATGCTGGACATGGTGGACGGCGCCGTCGCCAGGGCCCGCGGCGCGGGCACGCCGTTCGGGGCGGTGCTCGACTCCACCTGCGACCGGGTGGCCGACGCGGCCGTGTTCGGCGCGCTGGCGTGGTGGTTCGCCGGCAGCGGGCACAGCCGGCCGATGGAGCTGGCCAGCCTGCTCTGCCTGGTGCTGGGCTCGCTCACCTCCTACGTGAAGGCGCGGGCGGAAGGGATCGGCCTGACCTGCAACGTCGGCGTGGCGGAGCGGGCCGAGCGGCTGATCATCGCGCTGGTCGGCACCGGGCTGGACGGGCTGGGCGTGCCGTACGTGCAGGCGGTCGCGCTGTGGCTGCTGGTCGGGCTGTCCACCATCACGGTGGGGCAGCGGATGGTCGTGGTGTGGCAGCAGTCCACCCGCCGGATGGCCGCCGCGCGGAACGCGGCGCCGGACGCCGCGCCGGACGCCGCGCCCGATGCCGCGCGGAACGCCGCGCCGGACGCCGTGCGGAACGCCGCGCCCGATGCCGTGCGGAACGCCGCGCCGGACGCCGTGCGGAACGCCGCGCCGGACGCCTCCGACGGCACCGCGGACCGCTCGTGAAGGACCGGCTGACCGACCTGGGGTTCGCCGCCGGTTGGGCCGCGGTCAAGGCGCTGCCCGAAGGAGCGGCCCGGCGGCTGTTCGACCTGGCGGCCGACCGGGCGGTGCGGCGGCGCGGCCCCGGGGTACGCCGGCTGGAGGCCAACCTGCGCCGGGTGGTCGGCGGCCAGCCGTCCGCGGAGCTGATGCGGCACGCGATGCGGTCCTACGCGCGTTATTGGATGGAGACGTTCCGGCTGCCGGTGACGGACCGGGCCGCGCTGGCCGCCGAGACCGAGGCGCGGATGGAGGGCATCGACATCCTGGACAGGGCGTACGCCGAGGGCCGCGGGGTGGTCGCGGTGCTGCCGCACTCCGCCAACTGGGATGTGGCCGCGGTGTGGCTGATCGCGCACGGCATCCCGTTCACCACGGTGGTCGAACGGCTGCGGCCGGAGTCGCTGTACCGGCGGTTCGTGGCATATCGGGAGAGCATCGGCATGGAGGTGCTGCCGCTGACCGGGGGACAGCGACCGGTGTCCGACGTGCTGGCCGAGCGGCTGCACGCCGGGGGCATGATCTGTCTGGTCGGCGACCGGGACCTGACCCGCGGCGGCGTCGAGGTGACCTTCTTCGGCGAGCCGGCGAAGATGCCGGCCGGACCGGCGCTGCTGGCCGCCACCACGGGCGCGGCGCTGATGCCGGTCGGCCTGTGGTACGAGGACGGCGGGTGCGCGGTCCGGCTGCACGAGATCGTCCCGGTGCCCGCCGACGGGCGGCTTCGGGACCGGGTACGGGTCGCCACCCAGGCGGTGGCCGACATATTCGCCGCGGACATCGCCGAGCACCCGGCAGACTGGCACATGCTGCAACGCCTGTGGCTCGCCGACCTTGATCCGGCGCGGGCGCCAGGCGGGGACGATCCGGCCACCCACCGCGTGCCGGTCCGGGAGCCGTCGGGGGACCTCGGGGGAGGCTGACGTAATGCGGGTGGGCATCGTGTGCCCATACTCCTGGGACGTCCCAGGCGGCGTGCAGGCGCACGTCCGGGACCTCGCCGAGGCGCTGATCAGCCTCGGCCACCAGGTCTCGGTGCTGGCGCCCGGCGACGAGGACGCCCCGGTGCCGCCGTACGTGGTTGCCGCCGGGCGGGCCGTTCCGGTGCGCTACAACGGCTCGGTGGCCCGGCTGCAGTTCGGCCCGGTGTCGGCGGCCCGGGTGCGCCGCTGGCTGCGCGAGGGCCGCTTCGACGTGCTGCACGTGCACGAGCCGGCGGCGCCGAGCCTGTCCCTGCTGGCCGTGATGCTGGCCCGCGGGCCGATCGTGGCGACGTTCCACACGGCCACCGACCGGTCCCGGTTCCTCGAGGCGGCGGCCGGCCTGCTGCAGCCCTTCCTGGAGAAGATCCGCGGCCGGATCGCGGTCTCCGCGGCGGCCCGCAAGGTGCAGGTCGAGCACCTGGGCGGCGACGCGGTGGAGATCCCGAACGGGGTCTCGGTGGCGCAGTACGCGCACGCCGAGCCGCTGCCGGGTTACCCCAGGACCGGCGGCACCGTCGGCTTCGTCGGCCGCTACGACGAGCCCCGCAAGGGCATGCCGGTGCTGCTGGACGCGCTGGCCAGGCTGGCGCCGTCCCGTCCGGACCTGCGGCTGCTGGTGGCCGGCCGTGGCGACGCGGCCGAGTTGCGGGCCGGCCTGCCGCGCCGGCTGGTCGGCCGGGTGGAGGTGCTCGGCCAGGTGAGCGAGCACGACAAGGCCCGGATGCTGCGCAGCGTGGACGTGTACTGCGCCCCGAACACCGGCGGGGAGAGCTTCGGCATCATCCTGCTGGAGGCGATGGCGGCCGGCGCCCCGATCGTGGCCAGTGACCTGGAGGCGTTCCGCCGGGTACTGGACGACGGCCGGGCCGGCGTGCTGTTCGGTACCGGCGACGGCGCCGACCTGGCCCGGGCGCTGGCCGCCGTGCTCGACGACCCCGGCCGCCGCGCCGCGCTGGCCCGGGCGGGCTCGGAGCTGGTGCGCAGGTACGACTGGCCGGTGGTGGCGCGGCAGGTGGTTCAGGTGTACGAGACCGTGGCCGCGGTCGAACCCGGCCTGGTCACCGACGATGCGGCCACCCCCGCCGCGACGCCGTGAGCTGGCTCGTCGTCACCGTGGCCCTGGTGGCGCTGCTCGCCACCTGGGTGACCTGGACCGCGACCCGGGTGGATCGGCTGCACATCCGGGTCGACGCGGCCCGGGCCGCGCTGGACGCGCGGCTCGTCCGCCGGGCGGCCGCGGTGCAGGCGCTGGTGGACCGCGTCCCGGAGCGGCTGGGCGCACGGCCGGCGGAGCGGCTGCGCACCGCCGTGCGGGCCGCGCTGGACGCCGACGACGGGATCCGGGAGGCGGCCGAGAACGACCTCGGCCGGGCGCTGCAGGACCTGCCCCCCGACCTCGACCCCGCCCTGCTGCAGGACCTCGCCGACGCGTCCACCCGGGTGCTGCTGGCCCGCCGGTTCTACAACGACGCGGTGCGCGACACCCGGTCGCTGCGCGGCCGCCGGATCCCGCGGCTGTTCCGCCTGGGTGGGCGTCGGCCGGTGCCGACGTTCTTCGAGATCGACGAGGTCACGCCGAGGTAGCCGGTGCGCGCAGTTCCCGGGTGACCCGACGCTCGGCCACGAAGGTCAGGAACGGCACCACCCCGGCCAGCAGCACCAGCACGATCTTCGTCAGCGGCCAGCCGGCGCGGCGGCCCAGGTCGAAGCCGAGGATCACGTAGCCGATGTAGAGGAAGCCATGGATCGGCCCGACGATGCCCACCAGCGTGTCGTCGTGGCCGAAGATCTCGACCAGCACCGCCGCGGTGAGCAGCAGCAGCGCGACGCCGACGAGGTAGGCGATGACCCGGTACCGGGTCAGGGCGGCTTGCACGGACGGCACCTCCGGGCTCGTTCGGTGGGCTCAGCTCCGGCGGTCGGTCTCGGCCAGGGAGGCCAGGTACCGGTTGTACGCCGCCAGCTCCGGGTCCTCATCCTCCGGCACGGCCGCCGGGGCCGGCCGGGCGGGGAGCACCGGGACGGTGAACGCCGCCTCCTGGGACCGTCCGGCGGGCGGCTCGGTGGGCGGTCCGGCGTGCGGTCCGGCGTGCGGGTCGGCGTGCTGCTCGGCGTGCGGTTTGGCGAGTGGCGGCCGCACCGTGTCGCGCACCGTTCGGTACCACACGAAGACGGTGAACGCGGCGAACGCCGGCCACTCCAGGGCGTACCCGAAGCTCAGCGCGTTGCCTTCGGCGGCCCGGCGCAGCTGCCACCAGCCGAGCGCGCAGAACACCGCCACCAGCACCAGGACGAGCAGGTGGAAGGCCAGCCAGCGCGGCGACAGGAACCTCCGGAGCACCTCCCGAGGGTAGCGCCGCGGCCCGGACTGGCCTGCCGGAGTGGGGCCGGATTGGCCGTCGGGACACCCGCGGCGCCGCCGTACCATGGTCGGCATGTCGGAGCAGTCTGAGCAGTCGCAGCCCGTTCTCGGTACCGCGCGGGTCAAGCGCGGCATGGCCGAGATGCTCAAGGGCGGCGTGATCATGGACGTCGTCACCCCCGAGCATGCCAGGATCGCCGAGGATGCCGGTGCGGTGGCGGTGATGGCGCTGGAGCGGGTGCCGGCCGACATCCGCGCCGAGGGCGGGCTGGCCCGGATGAGCGACCCGGACATGATCGACGGGATCATCGACGCGGTGTCCGTCCCGGTGATGGCCAAGGCCCGGATCGGGCACTTCGTCGAGGCGCAGGTGCTGCAGGCGCTCGGTGTGGACTACGTGGACGAGTCCGAGGTGCTCACCCCGGCCGACGAGGCCCACCACATCGACAAGTGGAAGTTCACCGTCCCGTTCGTGTGCGGCGCCACCAACCTGGGCGAGGCGCTGCGCCGGATCGCCGAGGGCGCCGCGATGATCCGGTCCAAGGGCGAGGCCGGCACCGGCAACGTGGTCGAGGCGGTGCGGCACATGCGCCAGATCGGCGGCGACATCCGCCGGCTGGCCAGCATGGACGAGGCCGAGCTCTACTCGGCGGCCAAGGAGCTCCGTGCGCCGTTCGAGCTGGTCGCCGAGGTGGCCCGGGCCGGCAAGCTGCCGGTCGTGCTGTTCACCGCCGGCGGCATCGCCACCCCGGCCGACGCGGCGATGATGATGCAGCTCGGCGCGGAGGGCGTGTTCGTCGGATCCGGCATCTTCAAGTCCGGCGACCCGGCCAAGCGGGCCGAGGCGATCGTCAAGGCGACCACCTTCTACGACGACCCGGACGTGGTGGCCAAGGTCTCCCGCGGGCTGGGCGAGGCCATGGTCGGCATCAACGTGGCCACGCTGCCGAAGGCCGAACGGTACGCCGACCGCGGCTGGTAGGTACGTACGCGAGGCGCGCTTCGCGCGACCTCGCCGGGGGGTTGGGTCCAGAGCGGGGGGTGCCCTGCTGCGTTGTCGGGCCGCGGAGGCGTGGTTGCCCGGGGGCCCGGGGCCTGGGGGGATCCGGATCGAGGCACGCCATGCGCAGGGCTGGCTCGGGTCACCGTCCGTGGGATCGAGCGGCCGGGAGCGCGCCGGTACGTTCCTCCGTCGCACCAGTCCCGCGAGTCGGGCGCGCCGGCTGTTCCTCCGTCCACCAACTCAGCGAGCCGGGCTGGGCGAGACGGGGCGGGGTGATAGGGGTGCAACCCTGGTGCAACGGTTGCCGGGTGAGTTGCGGGGGCATATCAACTAGGGGTGCTCAGTAACGGCGTCCGGCCGGCCGGTGACTGCCTCGGCGTGGTCGCCAACCCGATGTCCGGGCGGGACATCCGCCGGCTGGTGGCGCGCGCGTCGGTCTTCCCGAACGCCGAGAAGGCCAACATGGTGCTGCGGCTGGCCGCGGCCGCGGGCACGCTCGGGGTGCGCCGGGTGCTGGTCTCCACCGACGCCTTCGGGGTGGCTGCCGCGGTGCTGCGCGCGACCCAGCGGCGCCGCGACCGGGACCGCTGGCCGGAGCTGATCTTCCTTGAGCTGCCCGCCCCGACCGGCACCGCCGCCGACACCCGGGCCGCCGTGGCGCTGATGCGTGCTGCCGGCGCCGCCGCGATCGTGCTGCTCGGCGGCGACGGCACCGTGCGCGCCGCCGCCCCGGAGCTGGCCGACGTGCCCCTGGTGGCGCTGTCCACCGGGACCAACAACGCCTTCCCGCAGCTCGCCGAGGCCACCGTGGCCGGCATGGCCGCCGCGCTCGTCGCCACCGGCGCGGTCACCGACGGCGTGTGGCGCGCCAAGGTACTGCGGGTGACCGCCGGCAGGCGGACCGAGCCGGCCCTGGTGGACGCCTGCGTGAGCGTGGTCCCGCACGTCGGCGCCCGGGCGCTGTGGCAGGTCGAGCCGCTGCGCGAGCTGTACTGCGCGTACGCCGAGCCGCACGCGGTCGGCCTGTCCGGGATCGCCGCCCAGCTGCTGCCCACCGCCCGCACCGACCCGCACGGGGTGGCGGTCCGGCTGGGCCCCGGCGGGTGCACCGTGCTGGCCCCGATAGCCCCCGGCGTGCTGGCCGAGGTGGCGGTCGCCGAGGTGTCCGCGCTCCCGGTGGGGGAGACCCGGGCCAGCCGGGTCGCCGCCGGCACCGTGGCCGTGGACGGCGAGCGGGAGCTCGAGTTCGGCCCCGGCACCCCGGTCCGGGTCACCCTGTCCGCAGACGGCCCCCGGGTCGTCGACGTCCATGCCGTGCTGCGCGACGCGGCCGAGCGCCGGCTGCTGGTGCGCAGTCCCGTACCCATACCAGGAGGTCTGCGATGACCCAACCGCTGGACGACAAGGCGCTGCTCGATGCGTACCGGACGATGCGCACCATCCGGGCCTTCGAGGAGCGGGTGCACGAGGAGTTCGCCACCGGGGACATCCCCGGGTTCGTCCACCTGTACGCCGGCGAGGAGGCGTCCGCCGCCGGGGTGTGCGGGCACCTGGACGCGCGCGACTCGATCGCCTCCACCCACCGCGGGCACGGCCACTGCATCGCCAAGGGGGTGGACGTGCGGGCGATGATGGCCGAGATCTACGGCAGGCGGACCGGCTCCTGCCACGGCAAGGGCGGCTCGATGCACATCGCCGACCTGTCCAAGGGGATGCTCGGCGCGAACGGCATCGTGGGCGGCGGCCCGCCGCTGATCTGCGGCACCGCGCTGGCGGCGAAGCTGCAGGGCACCGGCGGCATCGGCGTGGCGTTCTTCGGCGACGGCGCGTCCAACCAGGGCACCACCCTGGAGGCCCTGAACCTGGCCTCGGTGTGGAACCTGCCCGCGGTGTTCGTGGCGGAGAACAACGGCTACGCCGAGGCCACCTCCTCGACCTGGTCGGTGGCCGCCGACAACATCGCCGACCGCGCCGCCGGGTTCGGCATGCCCGGGGTGATCGTGGACGGGTTCGACTTCTTCGCCGTGCACGAGGCGGCCGGCGAGGCGGTCGCGCGGGCCCGCGAAGGTGGTGGGCCGACCCTGCTGGAGGTGAAGTTCACCCGGTACTACGGCCACTTCGAGGGCGACCAGCAGACGTACCGGGGCGACGAGGTGGCTCGCGCGCGGGAGACGCTGGACTGCCTGCTGCGCTTCCGCGCGAGGGTCACCGGCACCGGCGAGCTCGCCGCCGAACAGCTCGACACGGTGGATGCCGAGGTGGCGGCGCTCATCGACGAGGCGGTTGCCGACGCCAAGGCGGCGCCAAGGCCCACCGCCGCCGATCTGACCACCGATGTCTACGCGACGTACTAGGGCATGTCCCGAGAACCTCCGGCGGCGCGGATCGGCGCCGTCCGCATCCACCAAGATCCACAGGACACACCCTAGGAGGCACCGAGATGGCCAGGACGATCAGCTACCGCGAGGCGATCAACGAGGCGCTCGCCAGCGAGATGGAGCGCGACGAGTCCGTCGTCGTGATGGGCGAGGACAACGCCGGCGGGGAGGGCAGCCCGGGCGAGATGGACGCCTGGGGCGGGGTGCTAGGCGTGACCAGGGGCCTGTACCACCGCTTCCCCGGCCGGGTGCTGGACACCCCGATCTCGGAGTCGGCGTTCATCGGGGCCGCGATCGGCGCCGCCACCCGCGGCCTGCGCCCGGTTGCGGAGCTGATGTTCATCGACTTCATGGGCGTCTGCTTCGACCAGATCTTCAACCAGGCGGCGAAGTTCCGGTACATGTTCGGCGGCAAGGCGCTCACCCCGGTGGTGATCAGGACGATGTACGGAGCGGGGCTGCGCGCCGCGGCGCAGCACTCGCAGGCGCTGTACCCGGTCTTCACCCACATCCCCGGGCTCAAGGTGGCGGTGCCGTCCAGCCCGTACGAGGCGAAGGGGCTGCTGATCGCCTCGATCCGCGACGACGACCCGGTGATCTTCTGCGAGCACAAGATGCTGTACGACACCACCGGCGAGGTGCCCGAGGAGAGCTACGCGCTGCCGTTCGGCGAGGCCAACGTGGTGCGCGACGGCGACGACGTGACCGTGGTGGCGATCGGCCGGATGGTCTCGGTGGCGCTGCGGGCCGCCGAGGAGCTGGCCGCCGGCGGGGTGCAGTGTGAGGTGATCGACCCGAGGACCACCAGCCCGCTGGACCTCGACACGATCCTGGAGTCGGTGCAGAACACCGGCCGGCTGGTCGTCGTGGACGAGGCCACCCCGCGCTGCAACATGGCGACCGACATCTCCGCGCAGGTGGCACAGCAGGCGTTCGGAGCGCTGCGGGCACCCATCGAGATGGTGACCGCGCCGCACACCCCGGTGCCGTTCTCCGACGCGCTGGAGGACCTGTACATCCCGGACCCGCAGCGGGTGGTCAACGCGGTCAAGTCCGTGGTGAGCTGGGAGCGCTGAGCATGACCGACGAGCGCATCAGCCGGGTCACGATGCCCAAGTGGGGGCTGTCGATGACCACCGGCAAGATCATCGGCTGGCTGGTCGATGAGGGCGCCGAGGTCCGCACCGGCGACGAGCTGGCCGAGATCGACACCGACAAGATCGTCGGGGTGCTGGAGTCGCCCGGCGACGGGGTGCTGCGCCGGGTGCTGGCCGGGGTGGGTACCGACGCCCCGGTGGGCGCCACCATCGCGGTTCTGGCCCCGGCCGAGGTGCCGGACGCCGAGCTCGAGCCGGTGCTCGCCGAGGCGGCCGAGCAGCTCGCCACCGGGGTGGTCCCAGACGCGGGCGGCGGCCTCGCGGTGCGCACCGTGGACGTCGGCGGCCAGCCGGTCAGCTATGCGGTGCTGGGCGACGGCGAGGACGTGGTGGTCCTGGTGCACGGCTACGGCGGGGACGCCAACTCCTGGCTGTTCGTGCAGGAGCCGCTGGCCAAGCAGGGCCGCACCGTGTACGCAGTGGACCTGCCCGGCCACGGCGCGTCGGGCAAGGACGTCGGGGACGGCAGCCTGGCCACCCTGGCCGCCGCGGTGCTCGGGTTCTGCGACGCGGTGGGCGCCGGGCGGGTGCACCTGGTCGGGCACTCCCTGGGCGGTGCGGTGGTCACCGCGGCCGCCGCGGCGGCGCCGGACCGGGTGCGGTCGCTGACCCTGGTGGCTCCGGCCGGGTTCGGGCCGGAGGTCAACGCGGCCTACCTGCGCGGCTTCGCCTCGGCCACCTCCCGACGGGAGCTCAAGCCGGTGCTGAGTGACCTGTTCGCGGACCCCGCACAGGTCACCCGGCAGCTCGTGGACGACCTGCTGCGGTACAAGCGGCTGGACGGCGTGCCGGCCGCGCTGGCCACCCTGCTCGGCACCCTGCTCGGCGACGGCGACACCCAGGCCCTCGACGTCTCCGGCGCGCTGGCCGGGCTGACCGTCCCGGTGGCCGTCGTGTGGGGCGCCTCCGACGCGGTGATCCCGGCCCGGGACGCCGCCGGCAGCGTCCCGGTGACGGTGGTGGCCGGCGCCGGGCACCTGGTGCACCTGGAGCAGCCGGCCGCGGTGGTGGCCGCGGTGGAGTCGGTGGCCGGGCAGCCGCCCGGACCCGGCCAGCCGGGTCCGGCGGGTTAGCCGGCGGTGCCGGTTCTCCCGGCCGGCTGGCCGGCGGTGCCGGTCCTCCCGGCCGGCTGGCCGGCGGTGCCGGTCCTCCCGGCCGGCTGGCCGGCGGTACCGGTCCTCCCGCGACGAGCCCACACTGGCAAGGAGGCACCCTGGGAGCGTTCGTGGCGCGTGAGCAGCTCGAGGCAGCCGTACCGGTCGGCGCCGACCCCCGCCGGTACGCGCTGGTGCTCGAGCGGGTGTACGACGCCACGCTGGCCGGCACGGTGCCTCCGGCTCGTCCCCGCGGGGTGATCGCCGACTCTTGGAGCCGGGTGCAACGGCACGGGGTCGACCCCGACCGCGGCACCGCTACGCGGCCGATCGGCCTGGCCGAGGTGGAGCACCGGCGCCGCGGCTCCCCGCTCGGCACGGTGCTGTCCGGGCTGCGCGACGGCCTGGTCAGCGTGGCCGACGACGCCGCGCACATCATGGTCGTGGTGGACGCCGACGGCCGGGTGCTGTGGCGGGACGGCAGCTCCGCGGTGCGCCGGCAGGCCGACGGGCTGGGCTTCGTGGAGGGCGCCTGCTGGGACGAGGACAACGTCGGCACCAACGCGATCGGCACCGCCCTCGCGGTCGGGCACCCGGTGCAGGTGTACTCCGCCGAGCACTACGTCCGCACCCACCACGCCTGGACATGTGCCGCGGCGCCGGTGTGCGACCCGCGGGACGGCGGCCTGCTGGGGGTGATCGACGTCAGCGGGCCGGCTGCCACCGTGCACCCGTCGACGCTGGCTCTGGTGGACGCGGTGGCCCGGCTGGCCGAGCTCCAGCTACGCACCGCGCACCACCTGGACCTGGAACGGCTGCGGGTGGTGGCCAGCCCGATGCTGGCCCGCATCGGCAGCCCGGCGCTGGTGGTGGACCGGCATGGTTGGGTGGCGGCGGCCAGCGGGCTGGCCCCGGTGGCCCGGGTGCTGCTGCCGCAGCCGGCGGCCGGCGGGCCGGCCTGGCTGCCCGCGCTGGGCTGCTGCGTGCTGGAGCCGCTGCCCGGCGGCTGGCTGGTGTGCACCACACCGGACGACGCCGGCCCGCCGGCTCGGGTAGTGCTGGACCTGCGCGCTGGCGGTCGGCCGACGCTGTCGGTCAGCGGCTCCGGCGGGTCCTGGCAGCATCCGCTGACGCTGCGGCACGCCGAGATCCTGCTGCTGCTTGCGGCCAGGCCGGCCGGCCGGACCGCCACCGAGCTGGCCGGGGACCTGTTCGGAGACCCGGCCCGCACCATCACCGTGCGCGCCGAGCTGTCCCGGCTGCGCCGCCACCTGGGCGGTGTCCTGGACCACCGGCCGTACCGGTTCAGCGACCACGTCGAGGTGGTGCTGTACCGCCCGGCCGACCCGGCTGACCTGCTGCCGTGCTCCACCGCTCCGGCGGTGCGTGCGCTGCGCCTGCCCGGCTAGCTGGCGGTAGGCCGTGTCAAGCGGACGGGTCAGCGGGCCTGGTCGCCGAGCGCGGCGCGCGTCGTTGGCTGCCCGTACCGCGCCTCAGCCGGGATGCTGGGCAGCGTCGCGAACGGCCGCCGGGTAGCAGCCGCGGCGGCTCGGTCCCGGCCAGGCCGACCTGCGCGTCCAGGTCGGCCAGCGACAGCCAGGTCGGCGGCCAGCACCCGCCGGGCGACCGCCGCGTCCGTGCTGGGGGGCGTCCCGGGCGGCCCGCAGGAGAGGTTCGGCCAGTGGCCGCCGGACCCGCAGACCTCGGGTATCTGCGAACCGCACCTGGCTGCCCAGCGCCGCCACCGGGACCACCTGGTGCTGTCCAAGGTGCAGATCCACGCGATCACCAACAACGACTTCATCGATCTCGCGGTGCTCCTCGCCGAGCACGAGGCCGGCCCAGGTCAGGCCATCGACCTGGACCACCTGGTCCACATCATGGCTCGCGGCTGGGGGTTCTACCGCACCACCGCGGACAACCTCCACCTCCTGCGCGAGACCCTCGACCGGTTCAGCGCGCTGCCCGCGCCAGCGCCGCCGCCGCCCGCGCCCGGATCGCCACCCTCCAACAGGCGATCGAAGCGGTCCGCAAGTCACCCGGGTGGCGGCTGCGCGCCCGTATCGGCCGTCGGATCCGGTGGTACGAGGAGGTCGACGAGGTGGACCGGCACAGCGGTTGACACAACGCGCCGAGCCCTCGGGCTGCCCGTCGCGCTGGTCCGCACCGCGGGCGGCCAGGGCCTCGACATGGGCTGGGATGGCTGCCGCCAGGGGGTTGGCGGCGGTCCTTCGGTTTCGCGCACGGCCGAGCACCCACGAGTCTTCCGACTGTGCTGGCAGCGCGGAGATGACCGCGGGCCGCCCACGTTCCCGGGGCTTGTGTTCCGGGGCCGACTACCCTCGAAGGTGCCGCCGCAACCTGCCCGGAAAGGCACCCCTTGTGACCGTTTCCGCCAGCCCGACGATCGGGGTGCTCGCCCTGCAGGGCGACGTCCGCGAACACCTGCGTGCGCTGACCGCCTCCGGCGCCCGGGCGGTGCCGGTCCGCCGCGAGGCCGAGCTGGACGCGGTGGCCGGGCTGGTGATCCCCGGCGGGGAGTCAACCACGATGATCAAGCTGGCGACGGTGTTCGAGCTGCTCGACCCGCTGCGCAAACGGGTCGCCGACGGGATGCCGGCGTACGGCTCCTGCGCCGGGATGATCATGCTGGCGGACCGGATCGTGGACGGCACCGAGGGGCAGGAGACGATCGGCGGACTGGACGTGGTGGTGCGCCGCAACGCCTTCGGCCGCCAGGTCGAGTCCTTCGAGGAGGACATCCACCTGGCCGGGTTGGCCGGGGGTCCGGTCCGCGCCGTGTTCATCCGCGCGCCGTGGGTGGAGTCGGTGGGCGCCGGCGTGCAGGTGCTCGGCGCGGTCGAGGCCGGGCCCTGCGCGGGTAGGATCGTCGCGGTCCGGCAGCGCGGCCTGCTGGCGACGTCGTTCCATCCGGAGCTGACCGGGGACCTGCGGGTGCACGGGTACTTCGTGGACATGGTGAGGGAGCGGTACTGATATGTCCGGCCACTCCAAGTGGGCCACCACCAAGCACAAGAAGGCGGTTGTCGATGCCAAGCGCGGCAAGCTCTTCGCGAAGCTGATCAAGAACATCGAGGTGGCCGCGCGCACCGGCGGGGGAGACCCCGGTGGCAACCCGACGCTCTACGACGCCATCCAGAAGGCGAAGAAGACCTCCGTCCCGAACGACAACATCGACCGGGCGATCAAGCGCGGCTCGGGCGCCGAGGGCGGCGGCGCCGACTGGCAGAACATCACCTACGAGGGGTACGCCCCGGGCGGGGTGGCCGTGCTGGTCGAGTGCCTGACCGACAACCGCAACCGGGCCGCCTCCGAGGTGCGCACCGCGATGACCCGCAACGGCGGCTCGATGGCCGACCCGGGCTCGGTGGCGTACCTGTTCAACCGCAAGGGCGTGGTGCTGGTCCCCAGGGGCAAGCTGACCGAGGACGACGTGCTGACCGCCGTGCTGGACGCGGGCGCGGAGGAGGTCAACGACCTCGGCGACTCCTTCGAGGTGATCAGCGAGGCGTCCGACCTGGTCGTGGTGCGCACCGCGCTGCAGTCCGCCGGCATCGACTACGACTCGGCCGAGGCCTCGTTCGTGCCTAGCATGAGCGTGCCGCTGGAGGAGGACGACGCGAAGAAGGTCTTCCGCCTGATCGACGCCCTCGAGGACTGCGACGACGTGCAGAACGTCTACGCCAACTTCGACGTATCCGACGAGGTCATGGAGAAGGTCGGCTGATACGTTTGGTATATCAACATCGCTAGTGGATTCCTCGCCGGAGGCGGCATATCCTCGGCTGGGAGGGACGAATGGCCAAGACGCTGCTTGACCTCGACGAGGATCTGCTGGCCGAGGCGACCATCACGCTCGGTACATCGACCAAGAAGGACACGGTGACGGAGGCGTTGCGCCGAGCCGTGGAGGACGGCCGGGCACGGCGGCGGCGTGCGCTCGCGGAGTTGCAGCGGCTGAATGACGAAGGCGCGTTCGATTGGGACCGGCTCGCCGAGCTCGACGAGTGAAGTACCTCGTCGACACCAGTGCGCTGGTCCGGATCGTGCGCCGTCAGGTGGATCCCGCCTGGTACGACCTGGTGGGGAGGGGCCTGATCGCGATCTGCGAGCCGGTGATCATCGAAACGCTGACGGTTGCGGCCGCCACGACCTACCAGCAGGTGGAGACCGAGCTCCGGGACACCTATCCAGGGGTGCCGGTGCCTGACCGTGCATGGGACACGATCCGAGCGGTACGCCATGAGCTGGCTGCGCGCAGCGCCCATCAGGGGCTGTCGGTGGCGGACTACCTCGTGGTGGCCACCGCGATCCGGTTGAAGCTGGTCGTGCTGCACGAGGACGGGGACTTCGAGACGGTGTCGCGGGCAGTTCCGCAGCTACGGCAGGAGCGGATCACCCGAACCGACTGACCACGGCCACCACCTGCCCGCTCAGGTCGCGGACCACGTTCACCCCGAACGCGCCGTCGGCGAAGCCCGGCTGCAGCGTGATCGAACGGGACGGCCGGGCCCGGCGGCCGGCCTGCACCCGCAGCAGGCCGGCGTCCACGGCGATCCGGCCGGACTGCGACGCGGAGCCGATGTGGCTGGTCAACATCGGCTCCCAGTTCGCCGTCCACTCCCAGGCCTGGTCCACCCAGCGCGGGTCCTGCACGATGCGCAGCTCCGCGTCCCGCATGTGCACCGGCGGCTGGGCCACCAACTCCGAGCGCACGTGCACCTGCCAGCGGCCGGGACCGACCGGCACCGCGACGCCGTCCGGCGGGGACTCGCCCTTGATCACCACGTACGGGTCGTCGGCGCGGACGTTGAGCGGTCCCAGTGCGTTCCACCCGGGCCGGCGGTCGGAGCGGGCGGGCAGGACACCGGCCCGCGGCGGCTTGATCACCCGGGTGGGCGGGGCGGCCAGTCGGCGCTGCCGGCGCGGGCTGTGCACCAGGTACAGCCCGATCAGCACGCCCACCGGCCCGATCACCCACAGGGTCCAGCCGGCCTGGCCGGCGAGCAGCAGGATGAGGAACGCGAGGACGCCGGAGGCGATGTACGTCACCGCCGAGTCGGTGAGCTTGCCTGTCTTGGTAGCCATCGGTGTCCACGGTACGGCCGCGATCTTGCGGTTGAACAGGTCCGGCGCGCCGAATACACCCGGGTGTGTCGCCGGGTGCATTCGCGGTCCGACCGGATAGGGTCTCGAACTGGTGTTCGGCGTACTCGCGAGGGAGGCACCGTGCGGGTGTTGGCCGTCGATCCGGGGCTGACCCGGTGCGGCTACGCGGTGGTCGAGGGTGGCCGCGGCGGGCTCACTGCGCTGACGTACGACGTGGTGCGTACCGCCGCGGTCGACGACATCGGCGTCCGGCTGGCGGCGGTCGCCGACCGGCTGGAGGGGCAGATCGCCCGGCTGCGGCCCGACGTGGTCGCCGTGGAGCGGGTGTTCAGCCAGCACAACGTGCGCACCGTGATGGGCACCGCGCAGGCGTCCGCGGTGGCCATCCTGGCCGCCGCGCGGGCCGGCGTACCGGTCGCACTGCACACCCCGAGCGAGGTGAAGGCGGCCGTCACCGGCTCCGGCCGCGCGGACAAGGCGCAGGTGACCACGATGGTGACGAAGGTACTGCGGCTGCCGGCGACGCCGCGCCCGGCCGACGTGGCCGACGCGCTGGCGTTGGCGATCTGCCATCTGTGGCGGGCGCCCGCGCAGGCCCGCGTCAGGGCGGCGCTGACTGAGGCGCTGACGGACGCCCGGGTGGCGCGGGTGGCGCGGGTGTCCCGGGCGGCGGAGGTGGCCCGGGTGGCCGAGGTGGCCAACGTGGCGGAGGCCCAGGCGGAGGTGGCCCAGGAGGCGGAGGGAGCGCAGGTGGCGAAGGGGGCCCGGCCGGCGGAGGTGGCCCCGTGATCGCCAGCGTCCGCGGCCAGGTGACCGCGCTCGGCCCGGACGGCGCGGTGGTGGAGGTGGGCGGTGTGGGGCTGACCGTGCACTGCACGCCGGCCACGCTGGCCCGGCTGCGGGTGGGCGAGCCGGCCCGGCTGGCCACCAGCCTGGTGGTCCGGGAGGACTCGCTGACCCTGTACGGGTTCGCCGACGACGACGAGCGCAGCCTGTTCGAACTGCTGCAGACCGCCAGCGGGGTGGGGCCGCGGCTGGCCCAGGCGATCCTCGCCGTGCTGCCACCGGCGCAGGCCAGGCTGGCCATCGCCGGCTCCGACCTGGGCACGCTGACCCGGGTGCCCGGCATCGGCAGGAAGGGTGCCGAGCGGCTGGTGGTGGAGCTGCGGGACCGGATCGGGCCGGCCACCGATTCCCCGGTGCCGGGGCTGGACGCCGGCACGGTGGCACCGGTGCAGCCCTGGCGCGACCAGGTCGGCCAGGCCCTGACAGGGCTCGGCTGGTCGGCCCGGGAGGCGGAGGAGGCGCTGGACGCGGTGGCCCCCCAGGCCGCCGACGGCGCGGACGTGCCGGCCCTGCTGCGGGCAGCCCTGCGCACGCTCGGGAGGCGCTGAGGTGTCGGGCGATCCGCGCGTTCCACCCCCCGCACCGCCTGACAGGCCGTTGGGTGACCCGGTGACGGGCGCGCCGGGTGACCCGGTGACGGACGGGTTGGGTGACCCGGTGACGGACGCGCCCGATGAGGCGCTGGTGTCGCCGTACGCCGCGCTGGACGAGCGTGACGTGGAGCAGTCGCTGCGGCCGCGCCGCCTGGCCGAGTTCATCGGGCAGCCACGGGTGCGCGAGCAGCTCGAGCTGGTGCTGGAGTCGGCGATCCGCCGCGGCCGGCCGCCGGACCACGTGCTGATGTCCGGGCCGCCCGGCCTCGGCAAGACCAGCCTGGCAATGATCATCGCCGCCGAGCTGGGCAACCCGATCCGGGTGACCAGCGGGCCGGCGATCGAGCGGGCCGGCGACCTGGCCGCGCTGCTGTCCAACCTGGCCGAGGGCGACGTGCTGTTCATCGACGAGATCCACCGGATCGCCCGCCCGGCGGAGGAGATGCTGTACGTCGCGATGGAGGACTTCCGGGTCGACATCGTGGTCGGCAAGGGGCCGGGCGCCACCGCGATCCCGCTGGCCGTGGCGCCGTTCACCCTGGTCGGCGCCACCACCCGGGCGGGGCTGCTCACCGGACCGTTGCGGGACCGGTTCGGGTTCACCGCGCACATGGACTTCTACGCCGCGCACGAGCTGCGGCAGGTGCTGGAGCGCAGCGCCGGGCTGCTCGGGATCGCGCTGCTGCCGGACGGCGCGGAGGAGATCGCCGGCCGGTCCCGGGGCACCCCGCGGATCGCCAACCGGCTGCTGCGCCGGGTCCGCGACTACGCCGAGGTGCGCGCCGACGGGGTCATCTCCCGCGAGGTGGCCCAGGCCGCGCTGGCCGTCTACGACGTGGACGACCTCGGCCTGGACCGGCTGGACAAGGCCGTGCTGGACGCGCTGGTACGGCGCTTCGGCGGCGGCCCGGTCGGGGTGAGCACGCTGGCCGTCGCCGTCGGCGAGGAGTCGCAGACGGTGGAGGAGGTGGCCGAGCCGTTCCTGGTCCGCGCCGGGCTGCTGGCCCGCACCCCCCGCGGCCGGGTGGCCACCCCGGCGGCCTGGCGGCACCTGGGCCTGGTCGCGCCGGCGCCGGGCGCTCCGCCGCCGCCTACACTGTTCGACTAGGCTGCGGCGGAACTCCGTCACGGTCCCGTCTCGTTGGGCGGTCGTACCCTCGGCCTCTGGTCTAGACTCCCGCGGGCCGTCCCACCCGCCATCCCGAAGGATCCGCACCTAGTGAACCCGGCTATCTACATCGCGTTGATCGCAGTGACGTTCGTCGTGCTCATCTACCTGCCCGCCCGCCAGCGGAACCGGCAGATGCAGCAGGTCCAGGCCATCCAGGCCGCGCTGGAGGTGGGCAGCGAGGTGATGACCTCCTCCGGGGTGTACGGCCGTGTGGTCGCGCTGTGGCAGGACGAGATCGACCTCGAGGTGGCGCCGGGCGTGGTGACCACCTGGACCCGGCTGGCGGTGCGCGAGGTGAGGTCGCCGGCCCGCATTCCCGTCGAGGAGCCCGCCGCCGAGACCGAGCCGACGACCGACCTGGACTGAGCCCGCCCGGACAGGCCGCACCGACCGACCGTTCGACCCGTGCCCCGACCGGGCGCGTGAGCTGAGGAGATCGAATACCCGTGGCCCCACCTCAGGGACAGCTGCCCGTCGCGCGCTACCTCGGCGCACTGGCGGCGCTCCTGGCAGTCGTGTACGCGCTGGCGTTCCTCACCGGGAGCACGCACAGCCCGAAGCTCGGCCTGGACCTGCAGGGCGGCACCCAGGTCACCCTTGCGGCGAAGACCGACAACGGGCAGCCGCCGAGCAAGGAGTCGATGAACCAGGCCCGCGAGATCCTGCTGCAGCGGGTCAACGGTGCGGGTGTGGCCTCCGCCGAGGTGGTCACCCAGGGCAACAGCAACCTGATCATCTCGGTCACCGGCGAGAACGCGGACAAGGCCAAGGACCTGGCGCAGACCGCCCAACTGCTGTTCCGGCCGGTGGTGACCGGGTTCCCGGTCAGCCCGACCGCGGCGCCGTCGCCCAGCGCGTCCGGCACCGGCAGCCCGTCGGCCACGCCGTCGGCGTCCGCCACCCCGACCGGCACGGCGGGCAGCCCGAGCGGCACCGCCACCCCGTCGTCGAACGGCCGCCCGGTCCCGCCGGTTGCGCTGGCCGCCACCGCGACGCCGAAGCCGTCGGCCACGCCCAAGCCGTCCGGCACGCCCAAGCCGTCCGGCACGCCGACGCCGTCCGGCTCGGATGCCCCGCCGGCGACGGATCCGTTCCCGGGCGCCACCCCTGAGCAGCGCGCGATGCTGACCGCCCTGGACTGCAACGCCACCGAGACGGTCGCCAGCAGCCCGGACAAGCAGATCGCCGCCTGCGACCGCGAGGGCAAGTTCAAGTACGTGCTGGACAAGGCCCTGTTCAAGGGCACCGAGGTCTCCAGTGCGCTGGCGCAGGCACCGGACGCCAACGCCGGCCGGTTCGAGTGGACCGTCCTGATCAACCTGAAGTCGACCGGCCAGGGCATCTGGGCGAAGTACACCCAGGACCACAACGAGCAGACCAAGCCAGGTCAGGTCGGCAACGCGGTGGCGTTCACTCTGGACGACAAGGTGATCTCCGCGCCCACCATCCAGAGCCCCATCCCGGGCGCCACCTCCGTCAGCGGCAGCTTCAACCAGGACAGCGCCACCGACCTGGCCGACAAGCTGAAGTTCGGCGCGCTGCCGCTGTCGTTCACCCAGCAGCAGGCGCTGACGATCTCCCCGACGCTGGGCACCGACCAGCTCAAGGCCGGCCTGCTCGCCGGCGGCATCGGCCTGGCGCTGGTGATCCTCTACTCGATGATCTACTACCGGGCGCTCGGCCTGGTCACCATCGCCAGCCTGGGGGTGTCCGGGGCGCTCACCTACGCGCTGCTGATCATCCTTGGCCGGCAGATCGGGTTCGCGCTGACCCTGGCGGGGGTGGCCGGCTTCATCGTCGCCATCGGGATCACCGCGGACTCTTTCGTGATCTTCTTCGAACGGCTGAAGGATGAGGTACGGGACGGCCGGACGGCGAGGTCCGCGGTGCCTCGTGCCTGGATCCGGGCGCGGCGCACCATCCTGTCCGCGGACGCGGTGTCCTTCCTGGCCGCCGCGATCCTGTACTACCTGGCGGCCGGCGACGTGAAGGGCTTCGCGTTCACCCTGGGTCTGTCCACCGTCCTCGACCTGGTCGTGGTGTTCCTGTTCACCCACCCGCTGATCGCCCTGCTGTCGCGCGGCGCGGCCTTCACCTCGCCGCGGATCTCGGGTCTCGGCGCCGTCAGAAAGAAGACCCTCACGCCCGCCGCGGCGTCCAGCTAAGGAGCTCCTGGCCATGTCGTTCGCTGGTCGTCTCTACCGCAGCGAGGTCAACTTCGACTTCATCGGCGCGCGCAAGCGCTGGTACGCGATCTCCGGCGCGCTGCTGCTGATCTGCGTGCTGAGCTTCGTCCTGCGCGGGTTCAACTGGGGGATCGAGTTCCGTGGCGGGACCACGTTCCAGTTCCCGGCCGCCAACATCCAGCTCTCCGACGCGCAGGCGGCGGTGGAGCAGGGCGGCGCGACGGTGGACACGCGGCAGTACGTGGGCTCCGGCGCCACCCGGCAGGTGCTGGTGAAGACCGCGCCGACCACCGCGGCGGAGGAGAACCGGATCCGCGACGCGGTGGTCAGCCGGTTCGGGCTGAAGCCGACCGACATCACCATCAGCTCGGTCAGCTCCTCCTGGGGCGGCGAGATCACCAAGAAGGCGCTCACCGGCCTGGTGGTGTTCCTGTTCGCGGTGTGTGCGTTCATCGCGATCCGGTTCGAGCCGAAGATGGCGGTGGGCGCCATCGTCGCGCTGATCCACGACCTGGTGCTGGCCGCCGGCGTCTACTCGGTGGTCGGCTTCGAGGTGACGCCATCGACCATCGTCGGGCTGCTGACCATCCTCGGTTTCTCGCTGTACGACACCGTGGTCGTCTTCGACAAGGTCACCGAGAACACCCAGGGCATCCTGGGCAGCACCCGCCAGACCTACTCCGAGGCGGCCAACCGCGCGGTCAACCAGACCCTGATGCGCTCCATCAACACCTCGCTCATCGCGTTGCTGCCGGTGGCCGGGCTGCTGTTCGTCGGCGCCGGCCTGCTCGGGGTGGGCACGCTGAAGGACCTCGCCCTGGTGCTGTTCGTCGGGCTGGCCGCGGGCGCGTACTCCTCGATCTTCATCGCCACCCCGATCGTGTGCGACCTGAAGGAGCGCGAGCCGCGGTACATCGCGCTGCGCAAGCGGGTGCTGGCCAAGCGGGCCGGGGCGCCGGCCAGGGCGAAGGTGGGTACGGCCGCCGAGCCGGTGCCGGCGAACGGCAAGGGCGATGCGGCAGCCGACGCCGAGGAGGCGGGGTCGCAGGCGGCCGCGCCGGCCAGGACCGAACCGGTTACCGTGGCAAGCTCGACGCCGCGGCCGGGCGCCCGCCCGCAGGCCCGCCGGCCGCAGAACAAGAAGAAGGGCGGCCGACCGCAGGCGAAGCGGCGCCGCTGACCGTGCCGGCCGGAGAGGAGCCGGGCGTGGTGGACCGCGGCAGGCCGGATGCCGGCCGGGCGCGACCCGGCGCAGTCGACCCGGGCGCAGAACGCGGCGGGGTCGACCGCGGCGGGGTCGACCGCGGCGGGGTCGACCGCGGCGGGGTCGACCGCGGCGGGGTCGACCGCGGCAGGGTCGGTCGCGGCGGGGCAGAACCCGGCGGGGTCGATCGCGGCGGGGCGGAACGCGGCCGGCCGGGTTTGGCGGGGCCGGATGTCGCGGCCCTGATCATGGCCCGGATCCGGGACGTGCCGGACCACCCGACGCCGGGAGTGCTGTTCCGCGACATCGCCCCGCTGCTCGCCGACCCGGAGGCGTTCGGCGCGGTGGCGGACACCATCGCGGCCCGGTACCGCGGTATGGCGGACCTGGTGGCCGGCGTCGAGGCGCGCGGGTTCCTGCTGGCCGGCGCGGTCGGGTACGCCGGGCGCCTGGGGGTGGTGCCGGTGCGCAAGGCCGGCAAGCTGCCCGGGCCCACGGTGGCGGCGTCGTACACCCTGGAGTACGGGGCGGCGACCATCGAACTGCCCGCGACCGCGTTCGACGGTGTCCGCCGGACGGTCGTCGTGGACGACGTGCTGGCCACCGGCGGCACCCTGTTGGCGGCCGTGGACCTGATCCGGCGGGCCGGCGGGGAGGTGGCCGGGGTGTCGGTGATCCTGGACCTCGCGGACCTCGGCGGCCGGGCCCGGCTGGCCGCCCACGGCATCGAGGTGCACACCCTGGTCACATTGTGAACACACGTCACATTGTGAACATCGGTCACGCTGCGAAGAATGGCCGCACAGCGAACAAGTGGTCATCTACCGAATAACTGGTCGCGCAACGGACAGATCATCCCCGCTAGGATGCTCCGTCGTCGGGTCAGCCGGGGATGATCGCCCGCTCGCCGTACACTCGTCGCACAGGACGGCCGACCCACAGGGAGCGGTTCTGACTTTCGAGGTGGTCCCGACAGCCCGGGACAACGCGCCGGCCGGCGCTGACGCCGAGCCGCGACCTCCGCTTGCCGCCAACGGCGCCGCTCCGGCGCCGGTCGCCGGGCGCCGAGCCGCCCAGGGCGGCCGGCCGGCCCCGGCCACCGACCCGGCGCCCGCCGCCGCCACATCCGCCGCCGCCACATCCGCCGCGCCGTTCAGCGACCGGGCGCCCGCCCCGGGCACCGGGAACGAGGTCTACACCGGCCCGGACACAGTGCCGATGCCGCCGGTCCGGCCGCCGACCGAGGACGAGTCCGGCCCGTTCCGGCGCCGCCGGGTGCGGGCCAGGTTGGCCCGCCGGATCGCCGCCGGGCAGCGCCCGGCCGGTGCGCTGCGCCCGGTGCTCGAGCCGCTGGTCGCCACCCACCGGGCCGCGCACCCCAAGGGCGACCTGCGCGAACTGCAGCGCGCCTACGACGTGGCCGAGGAGCGGCACCGCGGCCAGCTGCGCAAGTCCGGCGACCCCTACATCACGCACCCGCTGGCGGTGGCCACCATCCTGGCCGAGCTGGGCATGGACACCACCACCCTGGTGGCCGCCCTGCTGCACGACACGGTCGAGGACACCGGGATGACCAAGGAGGAGATCGAGGCCGAGTTCGGGCCCGAGGTGGCGCACCTGGTCGACGGCGTGACGAAGCTGGACAAGGTCAAGTACGGGGAGGCGGCCGAGGCCGAGACGATCCGCAAGATGATCGTGGCAATGGCCCGCGACCCGCGGGTGCTGGTGATCAAGCTGGCCGACCGGCTGCACAACATGCGCACGCTGCGGTTCCTGCCGCCGCACAAGCAGGAGCAGAAGGCCCGCGAGGTGCTGGAGGTGCTCGCCCCGCTGGCCCACCGGCTGGGCATGAACACGATCAAGTGGGAGCTGGAGGACCTCGGCTTCGCCACGCTGTACCCGAAGATGTACGACGAGATCGTCAAGCTGGTGGCCGAGCGGGCGCCCGAGCGGGACGTCTACCTCGACCAGTGCGTGAACGTGGTCGGCGCCGAACTGCGGACGGCCCGGGTCAAGGCCACCGTGTCCGGCAGGCCCAAGCACTACTACTCGATCTACCAGAAGATGATCGTCCGCGGCCGGGACTTCACCGATATCTACGACCTGGTCGGCATCCGGGTGCTGGTCGATACCGTCCGGGACTGCTACGCGGCGCTGGGCATCATCCACGCGACGTGGCAGCCGGTGCCGGGCCGGTTCAAGGACTACATCGCCATGCCGAAGTTCAACATGTACCAGTCCCTGCACACCACCGTGATCGGTCCGGGCGGCAAGCCGGTGGAGCTGCAGATCCGGTCGTACGCGATGCACCGCACGGCGGAGTACGGCATCGCGGCGCACTGGAAGTACAAGGAGCAGAAGGACGCCCCGATCTCCGGGCCGATCGCCCAGGACGAGATGGCGTGGCTGCGGCAGTTGCTGGACTGGCAGCGGGAGACCCAGGAGCCAGGGGAGTTCCTGGACTCGCTGCGGTTCGACCTCGGCGCCCGCGAGGTGTTCGTCTTCACCCCGAAGGGCGACGTCATCCCGCTGCCGGCCGGCTCCACACCGGTGGACTTCGCGTACGCGATCCACACCGACGTGGGACACCGCTGCGTCGGCGCCCGGGTGAACAAGAGGCTGGTGGCGCTGGAGAGCAAGCTGGAGAACGGCGACACGGTCGAGATCTTCACCTCCAAGTCGGAGACCGCGGGGCCGTCCCGGGACTGGCTGGCGTTCGTCAAGAGCCCGCGGGCGAAGAACAAGATCCGGCAGTGGTTCGCCAAGGAGCGCCGCGAGGACGCGATCGAGGCCGGCAAGGACGCGATCAGCCGGGCGGTGCGCAAGCAGGGCCTGCCGCTGCAGCGGCTGCTGGGCGGCGACGCGCTGGCCACCCTGGCCAAGGACATGCGGTACCCGGACGTGTCCGCGCTGTACGCCGCGGTGGGGGAGAGCCAGGTCTCGGCGCAGGCGGTCGTGCACCGGCTGATGGCGGCCCTGGGCGGTCCCGAGGGCGCGGTCGAGGACATCGCCGAGACCGCCATCCCGACCCGCGTCCAGCGCCGGATGACCGCCGACCCGGGCGTCGTGGTGGAGGGCACCGCGGACGTGTGGGTGAAGCTGGCCAAGTGCTGCACGCCGGTGCCCGGCGACGACATCCTCGGCTTCGTCACCCGCGGCGGCGGGGTGTCGGTGCACCGCAAGGCGTGTACCAACGCGGCGGCGCTGGTGCAGCAGGCCGAGCGGCTGGTGGACGTGGCATGGCGGCCGTCCACCGACTCGGTGTTCCTGGTGGCCATCCAGGTGGAGGCACTCGACCGGCACCGGCTGCTGTCGGACATCACCCGGGTGCTGTCCGACGAGCGGGTGAACATCCTGTCCGCCACGGTGTCCACCACCCGGGACCGGGTGGCGATCAGCCGGTTCACCTTCGAGCTCGGCGACCCCAAGCACCTCGGTCACGTGCTGCGTACCGTGCGCGGCATCGAGGGCGTCTACGACGTGTACCGGGTGTCCTCAGCGTCCTGACCCGGCGACCAGCTGCCCTGTCAGCCGGCCGATCCGGCGGGCCGTCCCGACCGCGGGGGTTGGTGTTGTCGGTACGTCGACATATCGACGTACCGACCAGTTGACGTAGCGACAGGTGGACACATCGACCCGGCGGTGGCTCAGGTGATGCGGGCGGTCTGGATCATCACCCCGAGGACCGGCTTGCCGTCCCCGGCGCCGTTGCTGTCGTCCGTCCCGCCCTTGCCGATCTTGTCCAGCACGTCCAGCCCGGCGGTCAGGGTGCCGATCGGGGTGTAGTTCGGCGGGAGCTGGGAGTCCTTGTACACCAGGAAGAACTGGCTGCCGTTGGTGTTCGGCCCGCCGTTCGCCATGGCCACCGTGCCGCGCTTGTACGTCGCGCCCTTCAGCCCCTCGTCCTTGATCTGGTATGTCGGCCCGCCCTGCCCGGTACCGGACGGGTCGCCGCACTGCAGCACGGCCAGCGTCTCGCCGGTGGTCAGCCGGTGGCAGTACGTCCCGTCGAAGAACTTCTTCCCGGTCAGGAACACGAAGCTCTGCACCGTGCACGGCGCCCTGGCCGGGTCCAGCCTGGCCGTGAGCTCGCCCTGGTTGGTGGTCAGCGCGAACGTCCGGCTGCCGGTCTTCGGGGTGCGGGCCGGGTCGGGTGGCAGGCCCACGTCCTTGGTGTACTGCGAGGAGAGCGTTTGGCTGGTCTCGTTGTACCTGCACGGCCCGGAGGTCTTAGCCGCGGCGCGCTTGTTCTTCGCGAACGTCGCGGTCGGCACCGGCGCGGCGGCGTGGGCGGACGCGGACGCGGTAGGGGTCGCGGACGCCTGGGCGGCGGGGGTGGCCGGCTTCTTGTTGCCGGTCTTGGCGGCCACCAGCCACACCCCGCCGACGACGAGCAGCACCGCGGCGACCGCGCCGATGACCTGGTTGCGGGTCCGGCGGCGCCTGGCGGTCTGGGCGCGCCGTTCGAGCTGACGCTCCAGGCGGCGACGGGCGGTCTGTCGCCGCTGCTTCGTGGTCGGCACCGGGGCTCCTCCTCGGACGTGCTCCAGCCGGGCTCAGGCCGGACAGCTTATCGGGCGCACCGCCCGGCAACGGAGGGTACGTGGGTTTCCGCCGTGTGTCCGCTCCCCGTCAGGGGTTGCCAGCAATCCGTGACCCCCGTACCGTGCGGCCGGATCGACGGCGCCGACGGCGAGGCGCCGACGGAGGAGCGATGATCGAGACAACGGAACGCGGCGGCCCTGCCCTGTGGCCGACCGAGCCGGTCAGACATGCCCGGCCCGGCTTGTCCACGGTCTGCTCACTGCTGGCGATCCTGTCCGCGGTGCCGCTCGCGGTGGTGGTCCTGGCGGACCGGCTGGCCCCGGTGCTGCACAGCGTGGTGGCCGAACTGCCGCTGCGGCCCGAGGCCGACCGGCTCGGCCGGGTCCTGCTGCTGGCCGGCGCGGCGGCCTGCCTGGCCGCTCCGGTGGCGGCCTGGCTGGCCCGGGTGCTGCCGCCGTGGGTGGTGCTGCTGACCGGGTTGCTCACGGTGACGCTCGGGTACTGGCGTGGCGAGCAGGCGGCCTCCCTCGGCGACATCGACCTGGCCCGGATCCTGCACGGCGTGGGCGCGGGCTGCCTGCTGGCCGCCACTGCGGCGCTGGTCGGGGCGGCGTCGGCACGGATGCGCCCGCTGCTGGCCGGCGCGTGGGCGGCCGCTCTCGTGGGCACCGTCGCGGTCGGGCCGTGGTTGGTGCTTACCGGCCTGGGTCCCTACACCGACTGGCAAGACCGGTTGCGGCCGTACCCCTGGCTGCTCGCGTTGGCCGCCGCCTGCGGCCTGGCCCTGGCCGCGGCCAGCGTGGCCGACCACCGGCCGCGGCTGCACCCGCGCTGGATCGACCTGGCGGCGCTGCTGCCGCTGGTGGCCGGCGTCCCGGCGGCGCTGGTCGCGCTGTCGATGCCGCGGCTGCCCGGCTCCGCCGCGGTGCTGTCGGTGGCGGTGCTCCTCGGCGCGCTGGTGGGCATCGCCGCGGTGGCGTTCCTGCTGGCCGGCGGTGCCGGGCTGGGCGGGCCCGCCTGGTCGGTGGACGGCCGCGGCGCGGTGGGTGCGGCGACCGCCGCCGTGGCGTTCGTGACCGCGGTCGCGGTGGGTCCGACGGTGGCCGGGCTGGCGCTCGTCCGGCAGTACGCCATGGGCGCGGTGCCGGTCACGACCATCCCCCGCGGCACCGGCTGGCTGTTCGGCACCGCGGCCGCCGCCGGTGTGCTGGCGGCGGTGGCCGGTGCGGTGCTGCCGGAGGTCCGGCGCCGGGCGGTGATCGTCGCCGGCCTGCTGGTCGCCGCGCTGGGTGCGCTGGCACTGCTGCCGGCGAGCGCGGGGACCTGGGCTTCGGTGCCGGGGCTGGTCGCGCTCACCGCCGGCTGCGGCCTGGCGCTCGGCTCGGTACTGCGGTCGGTCGGCCCGCTGGCCACCGCGGTGGCCGGTGCGCTGGTCGCGGTTGCGCTGCCGGCCGGCGCTGTCACCCGCGCGGCACTGCAGTCCTGGCAGTCCGCCGTGGTGGGGCAGCGGCTGTGGCTGGCCTTACTGGCGGCCCTGCTGCTGGGCGGCGCGGCGGTTGCCGCGGTCGCACTGGCGATATCCCGGTCCCGGTCGACCGGGCACGCTGGGTAGCCTGGACCGGACGTCCCGACGTACGGATGAGGTGCCGCCCGTGCTGGTCACCCAATTCCTGGCCGGCCCGACGAACTGCTACGTGGTAGCGCCGGGGGCCGGCGAGCAGTGCGTGGTGATCGACCCAGGGATGGGCGCGGTCGGGCCGCTGGAGGAGGTGCTGGCCACCCACCGGCTGCACCCGGTGGCGGTGATCCTCACCCACGGGCACTTCGACCACACGTTCTCGGTGCTGCCGGTCTGCGACGCGAAGGATGTGCCGGCGTACATCCACCCGGCCGACCGGCACCAGCTCGCCGACCCGTGGAGCGGCATCGGCGCGCCGCGGGGCACGCCGCTGTTCGGGCGGGTGACCTTCGCCGAGCCGTCCGACGTTATCGAACTCGCCGACGGCCAGCGGCTGGAACTGGCCGGCCTGGAGCTGACCGTGCGGCTCGCCCCGGGCCACACCCCCGGCAGTGTCGTGTTCGGGCTGTCCGGTGCGGACGAGCCGGTGCTGTTCTCCGGCGACCTGCTGTTCGAGGGCTCGATCGGCCGGGTGGACCTGCCCGGCGGCAGCGAGGACGCCATGTTCGACTCGCTCGCCCGGGTGATCCTGCCGATGGACGACGCGACCGTGGTCCACCCCGGCCACGGGAACTCGACGACCGTCGGCCGCGAGCGCGGCACCAACCCGTACCTGCGCCTCGCCGCGCGCACCGCACCGAGGACGGGCCTGTGAGCGAGCCTGCGAGCGAACCAATGAGCGCAGCAGCGTCCGCGAACGTCGTCGCCGAGCGCAGCGAGGTGGCGACGTGAGCGAGCCTGCGAGCGAACCAATGAGCGCAGCAGCGTCCGCGAACGTCGTCGCCGAGCGCAGCGAGGTGGCGACGTGAGCGAGCGCAGCAGTACGGGTTTCACCGCTCCGAAGGGCACCTTCGACACGCTGCCGCCTGGGTCGGCGACGTTCCTGGCCGTCCGCGACGCGATAACCCGCACGCTGCGGCTGGCCGGCTACGGCTACATCGAGACCCCGGTCTTCGAGGACACCGCACTGTTCCAGCGCGGGGTCGGCGAGTCCACCGACGTCGTGACGAAGGAGATGTACACCTTCACCGACAAGGGCGGCCGGTCGCTGACGCTGCGGCCGGAGCTGACCGCCGGGCTGATCCGGGCCGCCATCGAGCACAACCTGTACGCCGGGCAGCTGCCGGTGAAGCTGTACAGCGTGGGGCCGAACTTCCGGTACGAGCAGCCGCAGGCCGGCCGGTTCCGGCACTTCACCCAGGTGGACGCCGAGGCGCTCGGGCTGGACGACCCGACGCTGGACGCCGAGGTGGTGGCGCTCGGGGTGCAGGCGTTCGACGCGGTGGGCCTGACCGACTACAGCACCCAGCTCAACACCCTCGGCGACCGCACCTGCCGGCCGGCGTACCGCGAGAAGCTGGTGCAGTTCCTGCGCGGGCTGAAGCTGGACCCCGACACCCGCCGCCGGGTGGAGCTCAACCCGCTGCGGGTGCTGGACGACAAGCGGCCCGAGGTCGCCGCGCAGCTCCTCGACGCGCCGCTGATGGCCGACTTCCTGTGCGAGGACTGCCGCCGGCACTACGACTCGGTGCGCGAGCAGCTCGCGGTCCTCGGCGTGTCCTGGGTGGAGAACCCGAAGCTGGTCCGCGGCCTGGACTACTACACCCGGACCACGTTCGAGTACGTGCACCACCGGCTGGGCGCGCAGGCCTCCATCGGCGGCGGCGGGCGGTACGACGGGCTGGCCGCGGACCTCGGCGGCCCGGACGTGTCCGGCATCGGCTGGGCGATCGGGGTGGACCGCACCCTGCTCGCGCTGGCCGCCGAGGAGCTCACCCCGAAGCAGACGCCGCGGGTGGCCGTGTTCGTGGTACCGCTCGGCGACCAGGCGCGCAGCCGCGCGCTGCCACTGGCCACCGAGCTGCGGCGGGCCGGGGTTGCCACCGACCTGGTGTTCGGCAGCAAGGGGTTGAAGGGGGCCATGAAGGCGGCCGACCGGTCCGGCGCCCGGTACGCGGTGATCTTCGGCGAGCGAGATATCGCCGACGGCGTGGCGCAGCTGAAGGACCTCACCTCCGGCGAGCAGCACGCCGTCCCGCTGGCCCGTCTCGCCCGCACCATCGAGGAGAAGCTCTCATGATCCGCACCCACACCGCCGGCTCCCTGCGCGCCGACCACGCCGGCCAGCAGGTCACCCTGGCCGGCTGGGTGGCCCGCCGGCGCGACCACGGCGGGGTCATCTTCATCGACCTGCGCGACGCCTCGGGCTACGTGCAGGTGGTGTTCCGCCAGGAGCAGGCGCACCACCTGCGCGCCGAGTACTGCGTCCGGGTCGAGGGCACGGTCACCCCCCGGCCGCCCGGCAACGAGAACCCGGACCTGCCCACCGGCGATGTCGAGGTGACCGCGTCGGCGCTCACCGTGCTGTCCGAGGCGGCGCCGCTGCCGTTCCCGGTGGACGGCGGGGGCGGCGAGGGCGGCGAGGACGTGCGCTTGAAGTACCGGTACCTCGACCTGCGCCGGGCCGGCCCGGGCAACGCGCTGCGGCTGCGGTCGGAGGCCAGCCGGATCGCCCGCCTGGTGCTGGACGAGCGGGAGTTCGTCGAGATCGAGACGCCGTACCTGACCCGCTCCACCCCGGAGGGCGCCCGCGACTTCCTGGTGCCGGTGCGGCTGCAGCCGGGGAGCTGGTACGCCCTGCCGCAGTCGCCGCAGCTTTTCAAGCAGCTGCTGATGGTCGCCGGCATGGAGCGGTACTACCAGCTCGCCCGCTGCTTCCGGGACGAGGACTTCCGGGCCGACCGGCAGCCCGAGTTCACCCAGCTCGACGTGGAGATGTCGTTCGTCGAGCAGGCGGACGTGATCGAGCTCGGGGAGGCCATCGCGGCGGCGCTGTGGCTTGAGCTGGCCGGGTACGACCTGCCCCGCCCGCTGCCGCGGCTGACGTTCCGCGACGCGATGGACCGGTACGGCACCGACAAGCCGGACCTGCGGTTCGATTGCGAGCTGGTCGAGCTGACGGAGTACTTCGCCGGGACCACGTTCCGGATCTTCCAGGCGCGCTACGTCGGCGCGGTGGTGATGCCCGGCGGGGGGGACCAGCCGCGCAAGGCGTTCGACGCGTGGCAGGGCTGGGCGCGCTCGCGGGGCGCGAAGGGCCTGGCGTACGTGACGGTGGCCGAGGACGGCACGCTGGGCGGCCCGGTGGCGAAGAACCTGTCCGCGGCCGAACGCGCGGGGCTGGCCGCGGCGGTGGGCGCCAACCCGGGCGACGCGGTGTTCTTCGCGGCCGGGCCGCGGGCCGCGTCGCAGGCGCTGCTCGGCGCTGTGCGGCTGGAGATCGGCGAGCGCTGCGGGCTGATCGACCCCGAGGAGTGGGCGTTCTGCTGGGTCGTCGACGCGCCGATGTTCGAGCCGGCGGAGGAGGCCGGCGGCTGGACCGCGGTGCACCACCCGTTCACCGCGCCGGCCCGTGAGTGGGCGGACCGGTTCCACGAGGAGCCGGAGCTGGCCCTGGCGCAGGCGTACGACCTGGTCTGCAACGGCAACGAGATCGCCGGCGGCTCGGTCCGTATCCACTCCGGCGAGATGCAGCAGCGGGTGTTCGACGTGATCGGGCTGACCAAGGCGGAGGCGGAGAGCAAGTTCGGCTTCCTGCTGGAGGCCTTCGACTACGGCCCGCCGCCGCACGGCGGGATCGCCTTCGGCTGGGACCGGGTCTGCGCGCTGCTGGCCGGCACGGAGTCGATCCGTGAGGTGATCGCGTTCCCGAAGACCGGCGCCGGGTACGACCCGCTGACCGGCGCGCCCACCCCGATCACCCCCGAGCAGCGGCGCGAGGCCGGCGTGGACGTCACTCAGCGGCCGACGCACGGGGAGGACCCGGGCACCCCGCGCGGCGTGGTCAGGCACACCTGAGCGGGGAGCCGGACCGCGGGGGTCTGGTCGGTTGCAGGCCGGCCGCGGTGCGGCCGGGTCCTGTATGCCGCGTGGCCCGGACGGTTACGCTGCGGGCGACGTTGCGGGTGTGATCGGAGGCGGACGATGGCAGACGCGGCTCTCTGGGCGAAGATCCACGACCAGCGGCGGGACGTGGCCGACTTTCTCGCCGAACTCCAGCCGCAGCAGTGGGACGCCGAGTCGCTGTGCGCCGGCTGGCGGGTCCGGGACGTGGTGGCGCACATGATCGCCACCGCCCGGACCACGCAGGGCCGGTTCTTCCGCGACTTCGCCGGCGCCGGTTTCCGGTTCAACGCGTTCGCCGCGAAGAATGTGGCCCGCTACGCCGGGATGTCGCCGGAGGAACTGGTCGCGGAGGTGCGCAACACGGCCGGGCTGACCGGTGCGCCGCCCGGGCCGGCGCAGACACCGCTGTCCGAGGTTGTCCTGCACAGCCTGGACATCAGCCGGGCGCTCGGGGTCAAGCGCGAGATCCCGGCCGACGTGCTGGTGACCGTGGCCGACTTCTACAAGAACACCCAGGTGCTGATCGGCGCGAAGAAGCGGATCGCCGGGCTGCGGCTGCGCGCCACCGACGTGGACTGGCAGACCGGCGACGGCCCCGAGGTGGCCGGCCCGGCGGGCTCGCTGCTGCTGGCCATGGCCGGGCGCCGCCAGGCGGTCGAGGACCTGACCGGCCCCGGCGTCGAGCAGCTCTCCGCGCGGATGTAGCCGACCTCTTGGCCGCGGTCGGGTCAGCCGCGGTGGTCGGGTCAGCCGCGGCGGCCGGGCGGACGGCGGCAGTCCCGCCGCCAGGCGGTACGCCGGTGCCGGCCGAACCGGGCGGGCATCTGGGTGCGCACGGCAACCTCCGTTCACCGGCCCGTCCGCCGCCGCGGCGCGGGCGGCGGCGGACGGGGAGGGCGTCAGGCGTCGATCTGGCGGCGCTCGCCGCCGCCGGTGACGGAGATCCGGCGCGGCTTGGCCTGCTCGGCGACCGGGATGCGCAGGGTCAGCACACCGTCGGTGTACTCCGCGGCGATGTGCTCGGTGTCCAGCGTGTCGCCGAGGAAGAGCTGCCGGGTGAACACACCGGCCGGCCGCTCGGCCACCACCAGCTCGCGCTTCTCGTCCGGGCCGCTGTTGACCGCGGGCCGCTCCGCCCGGATGGTCAGCACGTTGCGCTCCACCTGCAGGTCGATCGACTCGGGACGGACGCCGGGTAGGTCGAAGTGGGCGACGAACGTCTCGCCGTCGCGGTACGCGTCCATCGGCATCACGGCCGGTCGCGCGGCGGTGCCGAAGACCTGCTCCGCGAGGCGGTCGAACTCCCGGAACGGGTCGGTGCGCATCAGCATGGGGATCCCTCCTTCGTCCAGGTGTCTGCTCAGCCGATGCAGGCGAAAATATAAGCCAGCGGAGGTAGATTTTCTAGTCCTCCGGATGGAGTATTTCGCAGGGGAGGTGCTGAGGATGGCGGAGCCGCCGGACCCCGCGCGCGGGGTGTACGGCATCTCGGTGGCCGCCGAGCTGGTGAGCATGGCGCCCCAGGCGCTGCGGCTGTACGAGACCAGGGGGCTGGTCGAGCCGGCGCGCACCGACGGCGGCACCCGCCGCTACAGCGAGCGTGACCTGGAGCGGCTCCGCCGGATCGGGCAGCTCCTCGGCGCCGGGCTGAACCTGGCCGGCGTGGCGCGGGTGCTCGAACTCGAGGCCGAGAACGAAGCGCTGCGCGCCGAGCTGAAGGGGGACGTGGACGGGGCCGGGCGGGCGGCGGGTGGCCGGACCGCCGCCGCGGCGGACGGTTCGCGGCGCGCAGGCGGGCCGACCTGAGCCGCGACGTGTGCCGCGGCCGCAAGCCGTGGCCGGGGCCATGACGAATGACGACCTGCGGCGGGAGCCGGGGGCGGAGAGGCGCCGGCCGGCCCGCCGGAACCTCAGGCCGCCGGGGTGTCCGGCGTTGCCTGCCGGGAGTTCAGGCCGCCGGGGTGTCCGGCGTTGCCTGCCGGGAGTTCAGGCCGCCGGGGTGTCCGGCGTTGCCTGCCGGGAGT
>WNGF01000657.1_pt1 | contig 58634 bp, 56 predicted proteins | sample 5400641 | NCBI WGS metagenome assembly WNGF01 (sample SAMN13153371, study PRJNA577476) | soil metagenome | isolation source: 80 cm soil or saprolite under grassland replicate 2 | place: USA:California | collected 2016-06-15
CGCGACGCCAGCCATAGGTCTTGGTGCTGGTGGCGGGGCGTTCACCGAAAAACGCGGCCACCCAGGAGAGCAGCAGGGCAAAAAAGTCGGAGACGTTGTGTCCGGCCTCCGACAGCAGCGCCAGGCTGTGTGCCCGCAGTCCAGCCACGACCAGCAGGATAATGTAGGCCAGGGTAAACGCCAGGGAAATGCGCAACATCCGGGCGGTGAGCGCGGGATGAGCATGAGCATGGCCGCCATGCGCGTGATCTCCGTGGCTGTGATCATGCGCGTGTCCGGCGTGGGAATGCATGGTGGAAGTGTACGGCGCAGCGTGCTCGGCTTCAAGCCGGGGTGGAAGCCGCGGCCCTCGTGAGGTTAGATGCTCGTGAGTTTCGATGAGGAATGATTCGGCCGCGCTCAGACTGCCCGCGCAAACAGCTCACCTTGCACAGGAAGTGAGGGACGAAAGCGCGCGCCCTCCAGCTTGAGCAGGAATTCCTTCACAGCGAGGCCGCCGCCGAAGCCCGCAAGTGTTCCGTCGGCGGCGATGACGCGGTGGCAGGGAACGATGATGGCAACCGGATTGTGGTGATTGGCCTGCCCAACGGCGCGAGATGAGCGCGGCGAGCCCACTTCGGCGGCAAGCCGCGCATACGACCACGTCTCACCATACGGGATGCGCAGCAGCGCCTGCCAGCAGCGCCGGTGGAACTCCGGACCGCGAAGGTCGAGCGGCAGATCGAATTGCCGGCGCCTGCCGGCGAAGTACTCGTCCAACTGCCGGCGGACTTCGGTGAAGCGCTCCGGCTGCTCGACCCAGCGCACGTTCACCTCTTCAGCCGGCGCGGTTTTGCCGGCCCAAGGAGCGCTCCAGTGGCCACCAAACGCAAGGCCGGTCAGGCCTTGCTCGCTCATGGCCAGCTCCAGGTGACCGACGGGCGAGTCGTATCCGGCGCTGAAAAAAATCTCGGATTGGGACGAAGATGGCATACCGTGCGGAAAAGATAGCATGGAAGCGGCGCAGTTTACTCGCCGGCACTATTTGGACTTCAAGACGGCGGTGTGGCTTCGGCGAACGACTGGACGCTCCGCGATATACAGTCCCTGCCGCTTTGCGGCTTCCAGCTCCGCTTCGAAATCAGCGGAGCAGACGTGGCCCGCGGGTTCGGCAAACAGCAAAAGCCCATCCGGCTCCAGAGTTGCCGCAGCTTCGGAAAAGAATCGGTCGGCGCTCGGCATCTCATGAACAACGGCAAAGGCGCAGACCACGTCAATCTTCCCCGCCAGGTCGGCGGCATCGAGCGAATCGGGTTTCACCAGCCGCGGTCGGATCCGGCTATCCAAGCCCGCTTTTCTCGCACGGCGCTCCAAGCCCTCCAGCATCTTCTTCTGAAGATCCAGCGCGTACACGCAGCCCTTGTCCCCCACCATGCGTGCGATCGGAAGGGTGAAGAAGCCCATCCCCGGCCCGGGTTCAAGTACGCTCATGCCGGGCCGGATGTAGGGCGCAAGAATCTCGTCGGGATCCTGGAGGAGTCGGCGAAGCGGGCTGGCGAGGAGGTAGCCGATCCACCAGGGACAGACGCGGTGCTGCTTAGGCATGCTTGCTTCTCTCTAGACTTAGATGGACTTAGATGACGAGCAGCAAAAGCAAAGGCGCGGGCCACGTGGGCCCACGCCTGTAATTTGCCGTTCAGCTGTGAGTTACTGGTTTTGAGTCTCGGACTGAGGCTCGGACATTGCCGGGGCGGCCTGCTGTCCCGGCTGAAGATCGCCCACGCCGTTCCGGAGCAGGGTGACCTCGACGCGGCTGCCCTTTGCCTTCGGGGCCTGCTCTTCGCCGGCGGTCGCGATCTGAGCGTTGCCCAATCCAAGCTGATGGATGCGATACACCGGGATCCCATGCTCGATGACCAGGAAACGAACCACTTCGTCGGTCAGGCGCTGCGAGCGCTGAATGGAAGCGGCGCCGCGTCCCGGGCTGAAGCCCTGGACCTCGACCAGCCAGCCCTTCTGGGTCTTCATGGTCTCGGCCAGATTATCGAGAGCCTCCTTGGCGCTCTTGCTCAAAGTGGTGGCGCCGGAGCGGAAGCGGATCTCAACCTGGTCGGCGGTCTGGTACTGGTCCATGTTCTCGACCACGTTGGAAACGCTGTGCAGTTGCGTGTCCGCCTGCTGCGCGGTCGTCTGCGCCATCTGGGCGCGGTTGCCGGCATCGACGGCATGCTGATCGGCCAGCCCAGCGTGAGCATCGGCGCGCTGGATTCCCGCCGTGGCGCGCTCGTCTACGTCGTGCAGCATGCGGGTGTTGGCGGCCGTCAGCTCATCGAGTTCGTTTGCGCGGTCGCGGATCGGCTGGAGCTGCCGCTGTACCCACTTCTTCCGGGCAAACGGGTTCACCTTGCCCCAGAACCCTTCGTGAGTGTCCTGCTTCAGCGGCTCAAGCTGACTCTCGCGAGCGGGCGCGGATGAGGTGGTGGTAGTGGTTCCCCCGGTCGACTGGGGCTGGTCTTGTGCGACGACCGGCAGGGCGAGTGTAGCCAAAAGGGGCAGAGCAAACAGGAAGTGACGCTTCATTACATTCCTCCGGCGGGAGTAGCCCGCTGTCCGGCGCTCCGCCTCAACGCGGTGCGCCGCCTCGCTGGTTGTAATACAGTTCAGATGCCAAACTCCCGGTTCTGCTAAGTCTTGTATTTTCAATCGGCAGCAAAGATGAACGAAGAGACCGCCGGAGGTAGGAATGAACTCGGCATGTAACAATTACAAGCTGAAGTGCTAATCCCAGAGTGCAAAACCAACCCCACATCTGCTGACGTACTTAGCAAACCGGGGCAGATATGAGGATCCGATCAACGTAGTTCCTTTGACTCACCCCAATCAGGACTGCTTGCCCACCGCTCGCCCGGTCAGCTTTCGGTACAGGCCGAGGATGTAGTTGTCGGTCATACCTGCGATGTAGTCGCAGACCACACGCGCCGGGCCTTCGGTTGCCATCTGCGCCTGATAGCCCGCCGGCAGGGCCGCCGGATGCTCGATCCAGTAGGTGAAGAGCTCGTGAATGATCTTCTCGCCGTCGGCCTTCTGCGGGCGCAGCGATTCGCTGTGGTAGAGGTGCTCGGAGAGGAAGCGCTTGGCCTGCGCGCGCTCGGCGTCAACTCCGGGGCTGAAGGCGGCCAGGCGCACGGACCAATGGCGGACGTCCTCCAGTGTTTTTACGCCGGACTCGCGCAGCCGGTGCCTCGTGTTCTCGATCAGGTCGGTGACCATGCGGTCCAGCATGCGCTTGAGCGCCTCGTTGAACTTGAGCTTGTCGCTCACGTTGCTGAACTCCGCCTCGACCTGCCGGAAGCAGCGCTCGAAGAGTGAGATCTCGCGGCGAATCTCATCCAGCCGCAGCAGGCGCGCCTCGCGCCCGTCGTCGAGGTCGGCCGTGTTGTAGGCGATCTCGTCGGTGAGGTCGATGAGCTGCGCCTCCAGCGGCGGGCGCTGGGCGAGGAAGTATTCGGCCAGTTCGGGGTACTCCTCGGGCGAGTAGTCGTGCGAGTGCTTGATGATGCCCTCGCGCACCTCGAAGGTCAGGTTCAGGCCGGGATGCGAGGCGTAACGCTGCTCGAAGCGCTCCACGATGCGAAGCGCGTGCAAGTTGTGGTCAAAGCGGGCGCCGTGTTTGCGCATGGCGAGGTCCAGCGCGCGCTCGCCGGAGTGTCCGAAGGGCGGATGGCCGATGTCGTGCACCAGCGCGAGCGTTTCGACCAGGCCCTCGTTGAGCTGCAGCGCGGCGGCGATGGTGCGCGAGATCTGCGCGACCTCAATCGTGTGGGTGAGCCGGGTGCGGAAGTGGTCGGAGATGCGGTTGGTGAAGACCTGCGTCTTGTTTTCCAGGCGGCGGAAGGCGCGGGAGTGAATGATGCGGTCGCGGTCGCGCTGAAAGTCGTCGCGATACGGATGCGGCGCCTCAGGATAGCGGCGACCGCGGGACTGCTCGACGTGCACCGCGTAATCCGCCAATCGGGGCGAGGCCGGCATGGGAGAAGTTTAGCACCGCAGACCGGCGCGCTATGCAGATTCCCTGCGGCGCACTGTTACCGTCAGCCGGCGGAGGGCTCCTCAACGCTGTCGATCGGCGCGCTCTTCATTCGGCTCAGCGCAGAGGTGCCGCGAACACCGCCGATAAAAAGCAGGAAAATGATGACCGCGAGCCAAAGACCCTGAACGCCATTCCTGTTCCAGAGATAGATCTTCTCCAGGCCAAATAACAGAAGACCTGCCCACGCTGCCACTCTCGACCGTCTCCGTAAGCCGAATGCGATTCCGGCAAACAGTGCGGCGTCCAGAAAGGCCCATGCATCGATGCCGAGGCCCAGCGCAAAACCGACGCCCAGCGCTCCCAGCATTGCAAACAGAGCGGTCAATGCGGCCACCACGACTGCGGCCCAAAAAGCCTGCTGGATCGCTCCCTCGGCACCTTCGCGAGTCTCTACCTCGGGCCACCACCATCGCTTGTTGGCCATGCGGGCTCCCCCAAATAGCGTACTGCTCGATTGGAATTGGACAAAGGAGAGACTATTCTGCTTTTCGCGCCGATGACCGGTCAATCGAAAATCGCTCGATCGACGTTACCAACGGGAGCTTGTGCCGTTTCGCTGATGGAGCGCTTTACTTCGTGGCGGTCGCCTGCTCTTTGGCGAGCTTGACCTTGGCCTCGTCGAGCTTCTTTTGTACTTTGGCTACCTCGGCGGGCTCCACCTCAGCGGGAACGTTCCGCTTCCACTCCCGCAGCGAGCGCTCCCACTGCGTCACCGCCATCTTCAGCCGGTTCGTCTTCTGGTAGAGGTCGCCCAGGTGCTCGTGCACGGTGGGGTCGGTGTCGAGGCGCTCGGCGGCCTTGCGCAGCGTCACCTCGGCCTGGTCGTACTTGCCCATCTTGAATTGCACCCAGCCGAGCGAGTCGAGGTAGGCCCCGTTCTGCGGATCGAGGGCGACCGCGCGGCGGACCAATGAAAGTGCCTCATCGAGCCGCGTGCCGCGGTCGGCCAGCATATAGCCGAGGTAGTTGAGCGTGGTCGCGCTCCGGGGATCGGAGGCCAGCACCTTGCGGAAGTAACTCTCGGCCTCGGTATACTTCTTCTGCCGCTCGTAAACCGAGCCGGCGACGAAGTAGACGTAGTCCTTGTCTTCCTGCTTAGTGGAGAGCTCCAGCGCCTTGGCCACGGCCTTTTCGGCCTCGGGATAGCGGCGCAGGCGGCTATACATCTGGGCCAGCGCGATCCAGATCTCGCGGTCCTCGGCGGGCTTGCCCTTGAGCATCGCCTTCACGCGCGCAATGGCTGCGTCGGCCTGGCCGCTGTCGGCTTCCTGACCGGCAAGCACCATTTGCAGTCCCTGGTCCTTGGGGAACTTCGCGGCCCCTTCCTTTGCGGCCGCTGTGGCATTGGCCCAGTCCTTCGCGTTGCGATAGGTTTCCACGATCTGCTGGTAGCCCCGAATGGCCGAATCATCGCCCAGCGCGAGCATCTTGCGGAAAGTCTCCACCGCCTGCTGATTCTTGTCCTGGTCGCGATAGACGCTTCCGAGGCGCTCGAGGAAGATGGCGCGGTTATTGCGCTCCGACGCCGAGTAGTTGCCGTTGGCCTTTTCCGTACGTGCCAGCAGCCCCTCCAGGTGCCGCGCGGCGTCGTCGAACTTGCCCATGGCCTGTTCCACCAGGGCGCGGTTGTACTCGAGCTCCACCGAGTCCGGCGCGATCGCCTGCGCCTTGTTCAACGCATCGAGCGCCTTTTCGAACTGCCCGTCGCGGCGGTAGATCTCGGACATGTGCAGCAGCGTCTGCGCGTCCTGCGGGTCGGCTGCGGCGAGCTTCCTGTAGACCTCCAGCGCGGCCTCTGCCTGGTTGTTATTGAGCAGGTTCTCCGCCAGCCCGCGCAAGGAGTCCAGGTCGTCGCCGTCGAGCTCGACCGCTTTGCGATAGGCCTCGATGGCGTGCGCGTAATCCTTCTTCTGCGAGTAGGTGTAGCCCAGCACAGTGTTCAGGCGCGCTGAGCGCTCGGCCTCGGGAACCGTCTTCAGAATGTCCAGCGCGCGTCCCGGGTCACCCTCGTCGTTGAAGAGCAGCGCAAGGGTGGTGACTGCTTCCTCCGAGGAGGGCTGCAATTTCACCGCAGTGCGGAACTCGCCCTCTGCCTTGGCCGTATCGCCGTTTAAACGATAAAGGCGGCCCAGCAGGAGATGGTCCTCGACGCTGGTGGGATCCAGGCGCACCACCTGCTCGAACTGCTCGATGGCCTGGTGCAGGGCGGCCGCATTGTCCTTCGGCGCGCTGCCGGCCTGCGTATCGCCCAGCGAGCGCAGATAGATGTGCCCCAGCAGACGCCGGGCATCGAGATTGTCCGGATCGCGCTCCAGGACCTCTTGCGCCTCGGCGATCGCCTGGCGCATGTCTCCCATGCGCGCATACAACTGCGCCAGCGCATTGGCCAGGTATGGGGAGCCGGGATCGGCCGCAAGCGCGGCCTTATATTCCCTCACCGCCTCCTCAGCGTATTCGGAGCGGCCGGTGAGCGCCGCCGTGTCCTCGGCCGCATGCCCAAGCTGGAAGTGGTAGTAGGCCTCGCCGCGATCGACCTTCTTGGGCTGGGAGGCGGACTGCGCTTTTTCGGCCGGGGCCGCGACTTTGGGGGTGCTCGCAGGTTTTTGGGCAGCTGCGGCAAGCGATACCGCAAATAGGAGAACGAGCACGCTGTCAGGAGTTTTCATGTTCACCGGATCGACGGTAATTGGATGCTTCTCAATGCCCTTACGACTTCCGCCGGAGAACTATTGTAGGCCACAACCGAGGTCGCAGACGGCGGGCTGCGGCTGGGATCGAGGGCCGGACGATCCTAAGTTCGCAATTTGCCGGCCGGGCGCTAACGCGAATGTTTTGCTCTCACCTTGCCAGCGCCACGGCCGGGCGAATCTCCTGCACGTCCACGTAGTTGGTGGGATATTTGCCCGTATAGCACGAGGTACAGTAGTGCGGATCGTGAATGGGCTCGCCGCAGGAAATCCGCAGTCCGTCGAGCGAAAGATAGGCCAGCGAATCGGCGCCGATAAATTCGCGCACCTCTTCGATCGACTTGCGCGCCGCGATCAGGTGCTTCCGCTCGGGTGTATCCACACCGTAGTAGCAAGGCGAGGTGGTGGGGGGACACGAGATCCGCATGTGGACCTCGGTTGCGCCCGCGTCGCGCACCAGGCGCACGATCTTCTGGCTGGTGGTGCCGCGCACGATGGAGTCGTCGATGAGGATCACGCGCTTGCCGGCCAACAGTGGCCGCACGGGATTGAGCTTGAGCTTCACGCCAAAGTCGCGCACCCGCTGTTCGGGCTCGATGAAGGTGCGCCCGACGTAATGGTTGCGCACCAGGCCGAACTGCAGGGGAATGCCGCTCTCGGCCGCGTAACCCAGCGCGGCGGTCAATCCGCTATCGGGCACGCCCACCACCAGGTCGGCCTCCACCGGGGCCTCGCGCGCCAGTTGACGCCCCATCTGCTCGCGGCACTCCTGCACGCTCCTGCCGAAGACCAGCGAATCCGGACGCGCAAAGTAAACTTGCTCGAAGATGCATTGCGACTGCGTGAGCGCCGGAGCATAGAAGTGTGAGTGCACGCCGTCGGGACCGACCACGATCAGCTCGCCGGGGCGCACGTCGCGCTCATAATTGGCCCCGATGAGATCGAAGGCGCAGGTCTCCGAGGCGAAGACGATGGCGTTGGGCATGCCCTCCTTGTCCTGGATGCGCCCCATGGCCAGCGGCCGGAAGCCGCGAGGATCGCGCGCCGCAAAGACATGGTCGTTGGTGGCCAGCACGAATGAGAAGGCGCCCTCGATGCGGCGCAGCGCGTCGGCGATGGCGTCGGGCAGCGTGGCTTCGTGCGACTGCGCGATCAGGTGCAGCACGATCTCGGTGTCGCTCGAGGTCTGGAAGATCGATCCCGCCAACTCGAAGCGTTTGCGCAGCTCGGCGGCGTTGACGATGTTGCCGTTGTGGGCGATGGCGATCCGGCCCTTGTTGCAGTCCACCTGGATCGGCTGCGCATTCAGCAGCGCCGAGTCGCCGGTGGTCGAGTAACGGGTATGTCCTATGGCATGACTACCGGCAAGCTTGGCCAGCGCGGCTTCGCCGAAGATGTCCGCCACCAGCCCCATGGACTTGTACACGGTCATGCGGTGCCCATCGCTGGCGGCGATGCCGGCCGACTCCTGACCGCGATGCTGCAGGGCGTGCAGTCCCAGGTAGCAGAGCTTGGCAGCCTCGGGATGGCCGTAGACCGCAACGACCCCACACTCTTCGTGAAGCTTGTCCAGCTCAATCTCGATCATCACCTGTTCACCCCAGCCAACTCTGCAAACCTCTATAGTGCGACGCAAGGCAAATGGCACGGCCTGAGCCGTGCCGTCTACCACACACCCAGTAGCCCATGCGCTGTCGCTCAGCCTCGGGCATTCTCTCTCAGCTCCTCACAACCTCCGGCTCGGTCTGCAGCGCCTTTTGCAGCGACTGCCTCCAGCTCTCCCTAAAGGCAGAAGCTTCGCCTTCGACGACGGTCTGGCCATCAATTCGGATTGCGAATCTCCGGCCCGTGGTGAAGCCGATCGGTTGTGCGTTCAGTCCATATTTTAGCGCAGTCTCTTCAATCGCTTCCACATTTTCAGGAGCGCAGCTCAGCAGCGCCCGCGAGGCATCCTCGGAGAACAGGACGCACTCTGCCGGAAGGCCGGCGGAGATCAGGTCCAGCTCGGCCCCCAACTGCATGGTAAAGCACATCTTGGCCGCAGCCACAGCAATCCCGCCCTCGGCCACGTCGCGAGCCGAATCCACCAACCGGCGGGCGGCCAGCGCCTGCAAAGCGTCCTGCAGGGCCTTTTCATCCCTCAGGTTCAGCAGCGGCGGCTCCCCCCAGAGCTCGCCCAGCACGTGCAGGGCATACTCGGAGGAGCCGAACTCGATCTGCTCCTCCCGGCTGTGCGCCTTCTGTCCCGGGGTCAGCAGGACGATGGCGCGCCCCGGCCCGCTTGCGTGCGAGCCGACGGCCAGGCTCGCATCGGCCAGAATGCCGACCACTCCGAGCACCGGCGTGGGATAGACCGCCTCGCCCAGGGTCTCATTGTAGAAGCTGACATTGCCGCCCGTGATCGGCGTGCCAAGCGCCGTGCAGGCCTCGGCCATGCCGTCGATTACCTGCGAGAACTGCGCCATGATGGGAGGCTTCTCCGGGCTGCCGAAGTTCAGGCAGTTGGTCGCCGCAACGGGTTGGGCCCCTGTACAGGCCACCATGCGCGCGGCGCGGGCCACGTTGTGCGCGGCGCCAAGTTTTGGGTCCAGATAACACCAGCGCCCATTGCCGTAGAGCGCCATCGCCAGCGCACGCTCGGTGCCCTTTATACGGATGACGCCCGCCAGTTCGCCCGGTCCCAGCACCGTGTTGGTCTGCACCATCGAGTCGTACTGCTCATAGACCCAGTGCTTGGAGCAGACGTTCGGGCTGGCCAGCAGCTTGTGAAATTCGTGGTTGAAATGCGGCCGCGCTCCGAGCTCCAGCGCTCCGGGCTTTTGCCGCGGCACCGGCGCGCTCCACTCGCCCACCTCGCGGCGGTAGACCGGCGCCTCGTCGGTCAGCGCCTGGTTGGGGATCTCGGCCACCCGCTCGCCATGGTGCAGCACGCGCATGGTGTTTTCGCCGATCACCCTGCCGATGGTCACCGCGTCCAATCCCCACTTGCGAAAGATGCGGAAGACCTCTTCTTCGCGGCCGCGCTGTGCGACAAGCAGCATCCGCTCCTGCGATTCGCTGAGCATGATCTCGTAGCTGCTCATGCCGGTCTCGCGCTGCGGCACGCGGTCCAGCTCGATCTCCAACCCAACGCCGCCGCGCCCGCCCAGCTCGCAGGTGGAGCAGGTCAGCCCAGCGGCGCCCATGTCCTGAATGCCCACGATCGCGCCGGTCTGCATCGCCTCCAGGCAGGCCTCCAGCAGAAGCTTTTCCATAAAAGGATCGCCCACCTGCACGTTGGGACGCTTGGCCTCGCTGCCCTCGCTGAACTCCTCGCTGGCCATGGTTGCGCCGTGAATGCCGTCGCGGCCGGTCTTGGAGCCCACGTAGATCACCGGATTGTCCACGCCGGAAGCCGAGGCGTAGAAGATCTCGTTCTTCTTCACCAGCCCCAAGGCGAAGGCGTTGACCAGCGGATTGCCCGCATAGCAGCGCTCGAAGCGGGTCTCGCCGCCCAGATTGGGCACGCCGAAGCAGTTTCCGTAGCTGGCGATGCCGCCCACGACGCCGTCGACGATGGCATGGTTCTTGTGCAGCTCGGCGCGCGTCAGTTCCGGGTCGTGCTCGCGCGAGATCGGCCCGAAGCGGAGCGAATCCATCACGGCCACGGGCCGTGCGCCCATGGTGAAGATGTCGCGCAGGATGCCTCCCACGCCGGTGGTTGCGCCCTGGAAGGGCTCGATGAAGGAAGGATGATTGTGCGATTCGATCTTGAAGGCGCAGGCCCACTCGCCTCCAATGTCGATGATGCCGGCGTTCTCGCCCGGACCCTGCATCACCAGCTTGCTCTTGGTGGGCAGCCGCTTCAGGTGCACGCGCGAGGACTTGTAGGAGCAGTGCTCGCTCCACATGACGCTGAAGATGCCGAGCTCGGTCAACGTGGGCACGCGGCCCAGCGACTGCAGAATGCGGGCGTACTCCTCGGGGTTCAGTCCGTGCTCCCGCACAATTTCGGGAGTGATCCGGGGCTCTTTCGCAGGGGCAGTCATAGGTGGACAATACTATTTTCGCACGCTGCCGACCTGCGGGCAAAAGCGGCCGGCAAAGAGCGCGGAACTCGCGCGCGCGGCAAAACGAGAACGCTGCATACTGCTCACACAGGGAGTCATGCTATTCTTACCTTGAGGTAAGACGTATGCGAAATTCGGCGGTGATCAGTTCCAAAGGACAGATAGTAATTCCGGCAGAGTTGCGTAGGAAATACCGGCTGAATAAAGGAGTTCGGGTCACCTTCTCGGAAGACAAAAAAGGCCGGCTCACGCTCGAGCCCAGCATTTGGGAGGAAGTTCGTGCATTGAAGGGCATGGGGCGCGGAATGCCGTTGCTGGAGGAACTTGCCGAGGAGCGCCGGAAGGAGCGCGCCCGTGAGGACGCAAGGTGAAGCACTACGTTCTGGACGCAAACGCGGTTGTTACTTATGTAGACGGCCGCAATGGTGCAGAAAAGGTGGAAGGCATACTCCAGCAAGGGGTAGCGCGCTCGGCGTCAATTAGCATGTCGGTCGTGAATGTAGGCGAGGCATATTACATCGTCATGCGACGGCTGGGCGAAGCCGCCGCAGCGAAGATGATCTCGGGCCTGCGGCACACTATTAGCTTCCAACCGGTCGAATTGGAATTGGCGATCGACGCTGCGCGCCTGAAGGAAAAGTACAAGTTGGCGTATGCGGATAGCTTTGCCGCTGCGCTGGCGCTTCGTACAAACGGAATTCTGGTGAGCGCTGATCCGAGTTTTGAAAAACTCGGCAGGTCTTTCAAGCTGCTCAAATTGCCGAGTCAGGCGAAAAACTGAAATATTCCTCTACTCCACTCTTGCAGCAACCGTCTCCCGCTCGGGCTTTCCATTCATGAATCGCACGCAGGGGATCTCCAGCGCCAGCGCATGCGTCAGCAGGTTCGGTGTCATGCGGAAGCCGCCGGACTCGCAGAAGAACTGCACGCGGCGGCCGTTGAGCACCTGCGGAAATTCGACCGGCGCCTCCGGATTGGCGCACCAGTAGAGCGAGGCCAGGTCGCAGAACTGCAGCACTCGGATGAGGTTTTCGATCTCGCCCGAGCGCAGCCCCGCTTGCGGCCGCAAACGGTCCGCGCGGGCACGCTCGCGATGCAGGAACTGCTGCACCTGCGCGCGCTGCTCCGGCGTGCCCTTGTTGCCTTCCAGATAGGGAGTGGTGAGCCGCGCAAAGTGTGCGCTGACGAGCAATCCTCCCAAGGCGCCTGTGCTCTGCGCCGCCTGGATCGAGCCTGTCCACGCCGGCAGAAAGGTCGCCGGCTCGGAGTTGACGAAGGAGACGGCCACGCCGGAGTCATGCGCCTTGGGCGGCTGCGGCGAGCCGGCGTCGCCATCGAAGGGCATCCAGCCGATGTCGTGCATGCCAATCGCGCGCACCACGGCCTCGCTGAGGTTGTGGACCATGGCCGGATCCAGCGCCGCCGCTAGCTCGCCGGAGAGGCGGGCGTGGTCCGGCTGGGTCACGAACCAGTCGCTCACCCCAGCCTTTTGCTGAGCTTCGGAGATCGCGTCAAACGCGGGAGTTACCGCGCCATGGCTCTCGCGCGGAGCCAGCTGGCTGCGAAAAATCAAGGTTTCCTCCGTGCGCGAACCGGCCCACCGGCTGCGACGCGCGCCGGGCCCGTGCTGGAGGGCGGCTTGCGCACTCCGTCCAGCAGGTCGCGCAGGATCTCCGCATGGCCGCGCTCCTGTTCGCCGGCGCGCGTCAGCAGGGTCAGGACGGGCGAGGCGTCCGCAATGTCATGCAGCATGCTCAAGGCGGCCGACGTTTCTTCCGTGCAAAGCTCGGCGAGGTAGCGCCGGCGGAAGCCGAGCCATTGCCGCGGCCGCTCGTCGAACCAACGCCGCAGCTCGTCGCTGGGGGCAAGCACCGCCAGCCACGCGCGCAGCTTCATCGCGTCCTGGTCGATTCCGCGCGGCCGCCGCCGCTCTACGAGCACGCGCGCGCCGTCCTTCTTCGAGGCGGCCTCACGAACGCTTTTGATCGACACGGGCATCGTGTGCGCTAAGATGGTAATCGATTCGGGCCATGCCAGCTCACATTCGGTCCACTTTTCCCTTTTTGCGCGCCGGTCTGCCGTTAGTGCTCTGCTTGCTCGCCCTGCTGGCAGCCACAGGCTGCGGGATGGAGCGCCGGAAGTCCGACGCGGAGCTGGGGCTCGATCCCACGCAGGCATTCGGCCGGCGCGTCTTCGATGCCAATTGCGCCCGCTGCCACGAGCCGTACTCGAAAAGCGGGCTGCACGGGCCCAGCCTCCGTAATCTTTATAAGAAGCAGTTCATGCCAAGCGGCCAGCCCGCCAACGACGATCGCATTACTGAGACGATCCTGCGCGGGCGCGCCAAGATGCCCTCGTTCGGCGGGACGCTCTCGCAACGCCAGATCGACGCCCTGCTTGAGTATCTCAAGACGCTCTGAGAGCGTTCAGGCAATCCTGTCGGCTCCCAGTGGCGCAATTTTTCCCACCTTAGCTCTCAGTTTCTTATGTGCCGTGGCAAGCTCATACGCGGACTGCAGGTTCATCCAGAACTCCGCGCTGGTGCTGAGGTATTTCGCCAGCCGAAGCGCCATCTCCGCGCTGACGCCGCGCTTTTTCAGGACAATGTCGTTGACGCTTTGCGCCGGTACACCCAGTGCCTTCGCCAAGGCGTAGCCGGAAAGTGATAGCGGCGACAGAAATTCTTCTTTCAGGATCTCCCCTGGATGCACCGCGAAACCAGCCGGTCCTCTGCGTGCGATGCTCATACTTGCCCCCTAGTGATAGTCGGTGATCTCAACGTCATGCGCGCCGTCCTCCCAGCGGAAGCAGACCCGATACTGATCGTTGATCCGAATCGCATGCTGACCATTCCGCTCGCCCTTTAACCCGTGCAGGCGGTTTCCCGGTGGACTCTTCAAATCATCCAATTGGCGGGCAGCATCAAGCATCAACAGCTTACGTTGCGCCACCTTTCGCAATTCGGGTGGAGGAATCCTGCGGCTCCTGCCGGTCTCCCAGAACTCGAGCGTCTCGCGATCAGCGAAGGACTTGATCAATGTGTGTAACTTACCGCGTTCCTCTAATCACGTCAAGCATGATGCATGAGTAACGTGATGATTGGAATATTGCTCAGTAACTGGAGTCGCCCGCGCCCGGTGCGGCATCGTACACTAGAGCGGCAGGCCGATCGACGGAAAGAACTTATGGCGACTTCCGAGCTGGTCCAAATTCAGAGTGCTTCCGCGCCGCGCGCTCCCAAGCCGAGCTGGCTGCGCACGCGGGCGCCGATGGGCGAGCAGTACCACGAGCTCAAGAAGCTGGCGCGCGGCCTGGAACTGCACACCGTCTGCGAATCCGCCCAATGCCCCAACATCGGCGAGTGTTGGAACCATCGCACCGCAACTTTCATGCTGCTGGGCAACCTGTGCACTCGCCGCTGCGGCTTCTGCGCGGTTCCCAAGGGCCGTCCGGCGCCCATCGACTGGGACGAGCCGCGGCGCGTGGCCGAGGCCGTCGCGCGCCTGGGACTCAAGTTCGCCGTCATCACCAGCGTCGATCGCGATGATGACAATCCCGGCGGCGCAAGGGTCTTTGCGGAGACGATCCGCGAGGTCCGGCGTCTTCAGCCGGACTGCTCGGTCGAGGTGCTCATCCCGGACTTCCAGGGCCGGCAGGATTGCCTGGAAATCGTGCTCGAGGCGCGGCCGGACATCCTGGGCCACAACACCGAGACGGTGCCGCGCCTCTATCGCGTGGCCCGCAGCGGCTCGCGCTACGAGCGCTCTCTGGCCCTGCTCGCCTCGGCCAAGCAGCTATCGAGGGAGACGGTCACCAAGACCGGAATCATGGTTGGACTTGGCGAGGAAATGAGCGAACTGTTGCAGGTCTGCCGCGACCTGGCCGCGCGCAGGGTGGACATCCTTACCATCGGCCAGTACCTCGCGCCCTCGCGCAATCACCTGCCGGTCAAGCGCCTCTACCCTCCAGAGGAGTTTGCCTGGCTCAGGCAGGAGGCGATGAAGATGGGCTTCCGCCACGTCGAGTCCGGGCCGCTGGTGCGCTCCAGCTATCATGCGCACGAGCAGGCGGAGAGCATAATCGCCCACTAGAGAGTCCTATTTTCAGCAGAAGAGTTTCAAGCGTCGGTGGCCCATTCAAACCCTCTTTTGGCTTGGGCGTGCTTTTAAAAGAGCTTCAGATGGATGGTCAGGTACTTCTTGGGATTGCTGCGCACGGCGGCGATCAAGTCGCGCGTCTCCGCCATGAGTTTGTTCATGTTGTCGTAGAGCGCGGCGTCCTTCATCAGCTTGCCCGCTGAGCCCTTGCCGCCTTGCAGCTCCGAGGTGATCACGGAAAGATTGGTCACCAGCAGGTCCAGCTTGCGGGCGAACTCCTTGTCCTTGGCCATCAGGCCAATGCTGCCTTCGCCGCGATTGATCCCGTCCATGAGTTGGTTTGCCTTGGTCATCGTCTGGTTGGCATTGTCATAGAGCTCCGGATCGTGAAGCAGCTTGCCCACCGTTCCCTGGTTGCTGTTGATGGTGTCGGCGATGGTGTTCACCTTGTCGATCGCCTCGGTTGCGCGGTTGTAGAGCGTCTCGTCGTTCAGCAGCTTGCCCAAACTGCCGCGGCCGTTGTTGATGTCGCTAATCATGCTGTTGACCTGCGAGACCGAGTGGTTCAGGTTCTCATAGAGCTGTTTGTCATAGATCAGCTTGCCCACCGAGCCCTTCTGATCCTCCACGGCGCTCACAATGCGGTCGAGGCGCTTGATCAGCACGTTGATGTTCTCAAGCGTGCCCTGGGAACTGCTGATCACGTCCTGGATGTCCGGCACCTCCTTCACGGGCAGCTCGGCGTTGTTGGAGACCATCGGGCCGGTGGCGTGCGTGGAGTCGATGTCGACAAAGGTCTCGCCCAGAACTCCGGCCGTGGTGAGCAGCACCACCGAGTCGGTGTGCACAAACGGACGGAACTTGGCGTTGATCTTCATCACGATCTGCACCGGCGTGCTGGCCCCGGTTGCAGAGTGATGGTCGACGATGCGGATCTTGTTGACGTTGCCGATGTCGACGTTCTGCAGGCGCACCGGCGCCCCATTGCGCAGTCCGCTCGCATTCTGCACATAGGTGTAAAGCCGGATGGTGGGATTGAAGAAGCCGGCCGAGCCGCCCATCAAAAAAATGAGGAACATCAGCACCATGGAGGCGAAGACCACGGTGACGCCCACTCGAAGCTCAGCCCAGCGAAGCTGCTTTGGACTCGGCACGCTTTCTCCCGACTGGAATCATAACAAACCCGCTCTGCCCTTTTCACTCCAGCAAGCCAACAACAGGTTTCGCGGTGGGCGCGATGGCACCGGCCCGCGTCTGGTGCTCAGCCGGTCTCCAGCAGCACCTGCGCCAAGGCCATGCTGCGGACGTGGGTGATGGAGACCAGCGCGCGCGTGACGCCCATCTCGTCGGCGATGCGGCGCGCCGCCCCGTGGAAGACAATCACCGGACGTCCGCCCATGGCGCGTGTGACCTCGAAGTCGCGCCACCCCACGCCGCGGCTCCATCCCGTGCCGATGGCCTTCATCGCGGCCTCCTTGGCCGCAAAGCGGCCGGCAAAGCGCTCCATGCGGTTGGGCTTGGACTCGCAGTACCTGCGCTCGGCTGGAGTGTAGAGGCGCGCTAGCAGGCGCTCGCCATGGCGCGCAATCGCCGCCTCCATCCGCTCCACCTCGCACAGATCCACGCCGATTCCGGCAATCATGCTCAACAGCGTACACCGAATTGCATCCACTACCCCACCCAAGCAACAGAAGCTTGAGTGGGCCACCAACCCCAATCCCACTTCTGTCAAAAGATGGCAGAAGTCGGCACCTTCGAACTATGGGATATTTGCAGCCGCGGTACTACCCGACCTCGACCAACCCGTAGCGCCGGTTCCAGTGCGTCCGCAGGTACTGCACCGCCAATTTCTTCTCTTCCACCGTGACCTCGCCGGCTTCGCCTTCCAGCATGCCTCGCGCCTCGCGCTTCGCCAGCTCCAGCAGCTTGCGGTCGCGAATGATATTGGCGACGCGCAGGCTTGGCATGCCGGCCTGCCGCGTGCCGAAGAACTCGCCGGGGCCGCGCAGCTCCAGGTCCTTTTCGGCGATCGCAAAGCCGTCGGTAGTTGCGGCCATGGTCTGCATCCGCTGCTGCGCCTCCTCGTTGACCTTGCCGCCGGTCATGAGTACGCAATACGATTTTGCGCTGCCCCGGCCAATGCGTCCGCGCAGCTGATGCAGCTGCGAGAGGCCAAAGCGCTCGGCGTGCTCGACCACCATCACCGTGGCATTCGGCACGTCCACGCCTACTTCGATGACCGTGGTCGCCACCAGCACCTGCAGCTCGCCTCTCTTGAAGCGCCGCATGAAGTCGTCTTTTTCTTCGGCGCTCATTCGGCCGTGCAGCAGCCCCACCTTGAATTCCGGGAAAACTTTTTTGCGCAGCTCGTCATACATGCGGATTGCGGCCTTGAGTCCGGTGTCCTTTTCGGTCTCATCGATCACGGGGTAGACCACGTAGGCCTGCCGCCCGGCTGCCACAGTCTTGCGCACGAACTCCCAGACCTCTTTGGCGCGCTCGTCTCCCACCACGCGCGTGCTCACCGGAGTGCGGCCCGGCGGCAGCTCGTCGATGACGCTCACGTCGAGATCGCCGTACAGGGTCATTGCCAGGGTGCGCGGGATCGGAGTGGCGGTCATCACCAGCACATCGGGCTGGACCTCGCTGTTTTTGCGCATCAACTTCATCCGCTGCAGCACGCCGAAACGGTGCTGCTCATCGACGATCACCAGCCCCAGCCGCTCGAACTCTACCTTGTCTTCGAGCAGCGCGTGGGTGCCGATCACCATTTGCGCGTGGCCACGGGCCAGATGGCTGCGGATGGCCTGCTTGCGCCCGGCCTCGAGCGATCCGGTCAGCAGGACGAGGCGGTAGCCTGCGGGCTCCAGAATACGCATCGCCGAGAAATAATGCTGAGTTGCAAGGATCTCGGTGGGCGCCATCATCGCCACCTGATAGCCGTTTTCCATCGCGACCGTGGCGGCCTCAAACGCCACGATGGTCTTACCCGAGCCCACGTCCCCCTGCAGCAGCCTCCGCATCGGCGTGGCCTGAGCCATCTCTTCGGCGATCTCCTTCATCACCCGCTTCTGCGCGCCGGTTGGATGAAAGGGCAGCATGCGCTTGAGCGCCGCGCGCACCGTGTCGCTGATCTCAAAGGCAATGCCGGGCTCCAACCGCGCCTTGCGCCGCTTCAGCTCCAGCCCGAGTTCCAGGAAGAACAGCTCCTCGAAGATCAGCCGCTGGTGCGCCGGAGTGCGCGAGGCCTCGAGATCGGCGAAGTTCGTCTCCGGCTCGGGCCAGTGTACGTGCCAGAATGCCTGGCTGCGCGGGATGAGGCCCATGCGCCCTCGAATCGCCGCAGGGATCGGGTCGGAGACCTCCTCCGGGGTCCCCGGCGAGCCCGCAGTTGGCTTGGTGGGGTGGGAGCCCGTGTTTGGCTCGCGGGGGTGGTCGGGCATGTGCTCTAGCGCGCTGCGAATGATGCGCCGGAACCAGCGCGCATTCAGTCTTCCGGTGGCCTCGTAGATGGGAACGATGCGGCCGGTCTCGAGCGATTGGAAATGCTGCTGCTCATCACTCGGTGGGGCCCCACTTCTGCTTTCTTCTGGCATAAGTGGGTTTTGGTCCCCGTCCGGCTCATGCAGAATTTCAAACTGCGGCTGCAGCATCTGCAGGCCGCCGCGCCCGAAGGTGGAGAACTCGACCTTCCCGTAGAGCGCCACCAGAGCGCCCGGTTTGAATTTCCCCTCCAGGTAGCCGCCGCGAAACCAGAGGCACTTCAGCTTGCTGCGCCCCTGTCCGGCGGTCATCTCGAAGATCGGCATGCGCCGGGTGCGGAACAGGCCGCTGCCTCGCACCTCGGCGATCACCGAGGCCATCTCTCCTGGTTTGAGCTCTTCAATGCTGCGCGGATTGCTGCGGTCTTCGTAGCGGAAAGGCAGGTAGTAGAGAAGGTCTTCGAGGGTGCGGATTCCCTTGCCGGCCAGCGTCTCGGCCACACGCGGGCCAATGCCCTTCAAGAACTGGACCTCTGTGTGCAGCTCCGGCACGGCCGCGCCCTCACGCCAACTTACTTGCACATCGAATCCCCGCTATCGTACCGCACTCGCGCTTGAGCTCTGCTCTAAGAACAATTTCGTCACCTCTGCCAAAGGAAGGCAGAATTGGGGCACCAAAAGCTTCCTCGGCGCTCTCCAATGGAGGGTGTCCAATTTCTATAAATCGCTCGCGGCGGTGGTGACGGGGAACGTGCTCTATCACCTGAGTCTGCGTTCTCTGCCTCCGGCCGCCCAGCACACTCCCGGCAGGCTCGATTTGGGACTGCTGATCGACTTTTGGTTCTGTCTGTTTGTTCTGGGCCTGCTGGAACTTTGGTACCGGCACCGCAGCCGGGTGAGGCCGCCACCCTGATGTAAGATGGATTTTCGGTTCACATTGAAATGCCGAGGTGCAGGCCGTCCTTATAACTCCTATGCAGCGGGTCACGATCCTCTACGATGCAAGTCAGGCGGTGCTCTCCACATTCGACCTGGATGAGGTGCTCAACCAGGTACTGGAGATCGTACGCGACTACTTTCATCTGCAGAGCGGAAGCATCCTGCTGCTCGACGAAAAGACCCAGCAGCTCACGGTGCGGGCCCACTTCGGCGACCCGATCGCGCCCGAAGACAACGCGGTGCCGTTCGGAAAAGGCATTGTTGGGACGGCCGCCAAGGCGCGCCGTCCCATCTACTCTCCCGATGTCCAAACCGATCCGCGCTACCAGGGCCACTATGCCGGCACGCGCTCCGAGTTGGCCATTCCTCTCATGGTGCGCGATGAGGTGGTTGGCGTGCTCGACTGCCACAGCGACCGTCCCGAGTCGTTCGACCATGAGACCGTCGATCTGCTCACGCTGTTTGCCACCCAAGCCTCCATTGGGCTGCAAAATGCAAAGCTCTACTCCCAGGTGCAGCGCCGTGCCGCGCAGTTGGAGGCCATCAACGCCATCGCCAAGCGCACCACGGTCGAGCTCGACCTGAAGGAACTGCTCGACCGCCTCTGCACGCAGCTTCCCAACTCGTTTCCCATCGAGCACGTCTCCATTTTTCTGCGCGATGAAGACGCCAACCTCGTGCTGCGCGCACAGCAGGGCACTTCGCCCATCTCGATCAAAGTCGGTGAGATCTTGCCCGAGGGCCACCCCATTACGGCCGCGGAGGAGGAGCGCGAGGTCCGCCTGCCGCTGGTCTCCTTCGGAGAAAATCTGGGACTGCTCGCCTGCGTCACGCGTTACGGCCAGACGATCCTGCCCAATGACCGGCAGGCGCTCGAGTCGGTCTCCGACATTCTGGCCACGGCCACTCAGAACGCCCGTTATGTCGACCGCGTGCGCCAACTGGCCTACCGCGACGGGCTCACCGGCGTCTTCAATCGACGCTACTTTGAGTCGCGCCTGATCGAGGAGATTACGCGCGCCGCCCGGTATGGGGCGGGAGTCAGCATCTTGATGGTCGATCTCGACCACTTCAAGAAGGTCAATGATGAGTTCGGACACATGCTGGGCGACGATGTCCTGCGCACCGTCTCCGGCATCTTCACCCGGACGCTCCGCAAGGTAGACGTGGTATGCCGCTATGGGGGCGAGGAGTTCGCCATCATCCTTCCCGCCACTCCGGGCGGCAGCGCCTATATCGTGGCGGACAAGCTTCGCCGCGCCGTAGCCGGAGCGCAGCATCCGGGCGTGCCGATTCCGGTGACCATCAGTGCTGGGGTCGCCGAGTTTCCCGCCAACGGCATCACCCGCGACGACATTGTGCGAGCCGCCGATGCGGCGCTCTACAAGGCCAAGCAGAACGGACGCAACCAGGTCTGCTGGGCCCCCGCCAATGCCGGCGAAGACGGCGACGGGCCAGAGCCCCTTCCCGGGGCCTGAGGTCCTCGTATCCTTGACTCTCGTACCTGGGGCTCTCGTATCTTGGGCTCTCATATCCGGGGTTGGGCAGTTCAGGTGAAACTCACCTTGGCACTCTGTGCTGGGCAAACTGGGCTATAATCAATGACGATGTCTTTCCGCTCTCTTCTCAGGTTCCACACTGCCCTGCAACTTTCACTCGCCCTGGAAAGCGCCGAGGAGACCCTCGTCGGCGGCCAGGCTGTCCTTGAGGGCGTGATGATGCGGTCGCCCCATGCCTGGGGCATTGCCATCCGCAAACCGGATGGAGAGCTGGCCACCCACTCCGAGCCGTTGGTCAAGGCGAGCGAAAAAAGCCCGTGGAAGGGCTGGCCGTTCATCCGCGGCATCGTCACTCTGGGCTCGGCGATGGTGCTTGGCTTCAAGGCCCTGCGCTACTCGGCCGACGTGGCGATGGAAAATGAGAAGACCGTGAGCGGCGAGAAGCTGGAGATGAACAACTGGATCGCCGCCCTGAACATTGCGCTCTCGCTCGGCTTCTTCATCTTCATGTACAAGTTTCTGCCCTTCGCGGCGGCGCGTTCGGCGCGTGGATGGGCCCCGCAGACCTCCAACAGCGCGGTCTTTGCGCTGCTGGAAGGCATCGTGCGCCTCGCCATCTTCCTCGGCTTCATCTGGCTGACCTCGCGCTGGAGCGAGATCCGTCGCGTTTACCAGTACCACGGCGCCGAGCACAAGACCGTCTTCGCCTTCGAGGACCGTGACCCTCTCACCGCCGACAGCGTGCAGCGCTACTCCACCTTTCATCCGCGCTGTGGGACCAGCTTTCTGATGACTGTCATGATCCTTTCCATTGCGGTCTATGCGCTGGTACCGGTGCACGGCTTCTGGGCTGGCTTTGCCCTGCGCCTTCTGCTGCTGCCGGTGATCTCGGGCGGCTCCTACGAGATCATCCGCTATGCGGCCCGCAAGCGCTCGTCTCTGTTTGCCCTCATGACGGCGCCCGGCCTCTGGCTGCAGCGCATCACCACGCAGCCGCCGGATGACACGCAGGTGGAGTGCGCCATCGTCGCCCTCAACCACGCCATGGAGATGGAGCAGCAGCACGGGGGAGAGCTGGTGATCGCATGAGCTGCTGCGCGATAGATTGTGGTGCCCCACGGTTGCCCTCCGCTGGCAGAAGTGGGTTCCATCGCCTCATCCGACTTCCTCACCTCTAGCGGCCCTCGCCGCCTCTGCTCCTTTCTCGTTTCCATCCGAATCCAATCTCCGGCTGCGCGTGAATTCATCCGCGCGGCATGAAAGTTCAGGCACTCCATGTTCGAACGTTTGGCGCAAATCGAGACCCGCTGGAAGGAGCTCAACGAAGCCCTCGCCTCGCCGGAGATCGTCAACGACTCAGCCAATTACCAGAAGACCGCGAAGGCGCAGGGCGAGCTGGTGCCGGTCGTCGAGAAGTACCAGGAGTACAAGAAGGCGCGGGACGGCATCCGCGACTCGCGCGCCATGCTGGAGGCCGAAACCGATCCCGAGATGCGCGCCTACGCCGAAGAGGAGCTGAACTCGCTCGAGCAGCAGTTGACCACCATCGAAGCCGAGCTCAAGGTGCTGCTGCTGCCAAAGGACCCCAACGACGAGAAGAACGTCATCCTCGAAATCCGCGCCGGAACCGGCGGCGACGAGGCCACGCTCTTTGCCGCCGAGATCTTCCGCATGTACATGCGCTATGCCGAATCGCGTCGTTGGAAGGTCGAGGTGCTCTCCAGCTCCGAGTCGTCCGTGGGCGGGCTGAAGGAGGTCATTGCCATCATCGAAGGCCAGCGCGTCTACTCGCAGCTCAAGTATGAGAGTGGCGTGCACCGCGTGCAGCGTGTACCCGACACCGAGACGCAGGGCCGCGTTCACACCTCGGCCGTGACGGTGGCCGTGCTGCCCGAGGCCGAAGAGGTCGACATCAAGATCGAGCCAAAAGACATCCGCATCGACACCTTCTGTTCGTCCGGTCCCGGAGGCCAGTCGGTGAACACGACCTATTCCGCCGTGCGCCTCACGCACCTGCCCACTAACACCGTGGTGAGCTGCCAGGACGAAAAGTCACAGATCAAGAACCGCGAGAAGGGCATGCGGGTGTTGCGCGCGCGGCTCTACGAGATGGAGCAGGCCAAGCAGCAGGAGGCGCTCGCCAAGGAGCGGCGCTCCATGGTGGGCAGCGGAGACCGCAGCGAAAAGATCCGCACCTACAACTTCCCCCAGAACCGGGTCAGCGATCACCGCATCGGGCTCACCGTGCACCAGCTCGACCAGGTGATGGAGGGCAAGCTGCAGCCCTTCGTCGACGCGCTGGTCACGCACTACCAGGCGGAGAAGCTGAAGGGCGCCGGCGAATCAGTTAACGCCTGATTGGAGTGCTACTTTGCTGAATGCGTCGGCACATTACGAACACTCAACCCTGCGCGAACGCATTGTGGAGCACGTGTTTGTGGGTGAGGCTTTACGCTTGCTATGGCGTAGGGGGGTTACTGACGTTGAAGTGCTCCGCTCGGATTTCGACGCGCATGGGTATGACTTGGTTATGGTGCACAACAAAATCGTGCGCCATATTCAATTCAAAAGCGGAACTTCCGATGGGCCCTCCAGAGTATCCGTCGCACAAGCACTAGCGAATAAGCCTAGTGGATGCGTAATTTGGATTCGCGTCAACAACGACTTGGACATGCGACCATTCTTCTGGTTTGGAGGTTCGCCCGGCGAACCGCTCCCACCACTTACGAATTTTCCAAGTGCTCGGCGCACGACTCCAAACAAGGACGGTATTAAACCTCCTCGACAGAACCACCGGCTTGTTCCGGGTAGCAAATTTCTGAAATTAGAAACGCTCGACGAAGTAATAGGAAAGTTGTTTGAGGTCACTCAAGCCGCAAGCGCGGTCTGACCACGTGATTCAATCGCCCGTACAATACTCCCGTGCAACTCCGCCAGGCGCTCCGCGCGGCCATCGCTGAACTCGAAGCTGCAGGGATCGACCAGCCGCGCCTGCAGGCCGAGGTGCTCGCCTTCCACGTCCTCGGCTGCGACCGCGCCTACCTCTTTGCTCACCCCGAGCGCGAGCTCACCACAGCCGAGCAATCGCGCTACGACCACCTCATCGCGCGCCGCGCCGCGGGCGAGCCGCTGCAATACCTCACCGGTCATCAGGAGTTCTGGAAGGCCGACTTCCTCGTCACCCCCGCCGTGCTCATCCCGCGTCCCGAGACCGAGCATCTCGTCGAAGCCGTGCTCGCGCTGGTTCGGGCTTCCCACCTTAGCCGCACAAACAGCGGCGAAGGTGGGGCACCCAGCCTCAGGCTGATCGACGTCGGCACCGGCTCGGGAGCCATCGCCGTCACGCTCGCCCGCGAGCTGCCCGAGGCCGAGGTGCACGCGGTTGATCTATCGCCTGAAGCGCTGGTGGTTGCGCGCCTCAACGCCGAACGCCTTGGCGCGCGCGTCCACTTTGCACAAAGCGACCTGCTCGGCTCGATCGCCTGCGATGCGAGCTTCGACGTGGTCGTCTCCAATCCGCCGTACGTCGCGGAAAGCGAGCCGGATGCAGTGCAGGAGGTCGTCCGGCGGCACGAGCCGCCGCTGGCGCTCTTTGCCGGAGACGATGGCCTGGATGTGATTCGACGGCTGATTCCGCAGGCCCGCGAGGCCCTGCGTCCGGGGGGCTGGCTTGTATTCGAGATCGGCTACGGGCAATGGGAGGCGGTGCGCGCGCTGCTTCACCCCAGCACGCCAACTGCGGGCGCGCTGGGGACCCCGCTCACGGACTGGGACACTGTCCACAGCACGAGCGATCTCGCGGGAATCCCGCGCGTGGTCACGGCGCGGAAACGATAGCACGTGGCTGTACCCCACATTTGCCAAAGGCAGCAAATGTGGGCCACCGTCCTTAGCCGCGGACTCTACTCCGGGGTAACGAAACAGATGAGGCCGCAGGCTGACCGCGATAAGAAACAGTCAGCCAAGCGGAAGATACTCAGTGGAGCGGATGCGCTATGCCGCCTTGCTGCCTCTCGCGGCTGCGGCCTCGTCGGCCGAGGGGCCATACATTCCCGGCACCGCGATGTCGAGCAGGCGCAGGTAGACGCCGAGCTGGGCGCGATGGTGGACCAGGTGGTTTCATCACCATGCTGCGCAGGACGTTGATCCGCGGCATGGTCATCACGATCTGACCTTCGCGCTTCATGGTCCAGATCGCATACAGGTCGTCTTCGCTTGATTCTTCCAGCGCCGCCCGCGCCTCTCTCACATTTTTGTCGAAGCGCGACAGCAGCTCCTGCGTGCTGGAGGGATCGAATGGAACAAACTTCGCGACCTCCAACTCCAGCATATGGGTCTGCAAGGTGTAGGTGGCCCAACTGACCAGGTCGGCCACATGGCCGGCGAGCCGGTTCATCCGGAAAGACTTGGCGTGGGGCTGGAAGTCGAGCCGGTTGTCAGGCACCCGCTCGAGCATTCTGCGGGTGTTGGTCATCTCCTGGTTGAACTCGGAGAGCAGTGCGTCGCGCATCGCCATGGGAAGCCTCCGGGCCGCTCGGTGCCTGAGCAAGCCGCAGTTGGCGTGCAGGGTAGAGGAGCGGACTGCTGTTCAGATGCCCACGGCTGATGCCGGGCCGTTGCAGTTCTTCCGGCCCGCGGCGCCGACGGTCCCCACATCACGGCCCGCGCCGGCGAGCCCGCCGCCACTCGTGGGCAGATTGGGCGTAGCGGAGGCTCACGCGAGAATCTCATCCTCGAATGCCTCCACCGCGACGTCCATGCCCTCCTCGATGTCCTTGGAAGCCGTAGGTCTGTGGCGCTGGGCGCTGCGGGTCGACTCGCGCCTGCTCGGAGGAGCGAAGCCGGAGAGGCACTGTGCCCCCAGGTCCATCATCTTCGCGTAGGCCTCTTTCTGCGCTTCAAACCAGTATTCGAGTCCCATGGGGTACCAGAAGAAATGACGGTAGACGTCCATGAGGCAGGAATTCAGGCAGACCGCAGTGGAAAAGGCCGATTTGGAAAGTTCGATTGCCTGTGTCATTCCCAGGCCGTAGATGTTCTGGAAGCTTTTGGGGTAGCCGATCAACGGAACTCGACCCTGTTCGGCTTCCGGAAATTCCTGGGTGAAACTGGTGCGTTGATTCGTTCTCGGGTTCATGGCTCCTCCTTTGCTCTCGGGCGAATGCCTTCAGGCGAAACGGTGAGGAATCCCATTCACCGCGTGCTCCAACGGTCTGCCCCGCAAGCCGAAATTCGGGCTTGCCTGGGACCGGCGGGATGGCAGTGGAACTATGGATTGTCCACCCCGGAGCCACCCCGGATCGCCACATACGGGGAATACGCTATTCCCAATTCCCCGTGTACGCGGTGATCAGTTGGCACTCAAGAGTGATGGGACTCACTCTTCATTGAGGGAGGTTTGGCGATTTGGTTGTATGCGGTGCTCACGATTTCCGGAGCTGAATTACCCATCTTCGGCCGAGCGAGGTCACCCCGTGTTGATGGCTTGTCTCGATAGCAGGGGTGGCGTAGGCTACTTCTTTCAACTCGGTACGGCATCTTTCAGCACGGCTTCTGAAGTCGTGGGCCGCGGGCCGTCAAGAGCGCAGGGAGAAAAGAGACAGATGGCGGATCAAATTGTAAAAGACCGATCCGGCAAGGAACTGGGTAGGATCCGGGAGGTTGGCTGGGGCAAGCTCACGGCCTACAAGGCATACAACAGCATCGAGACCGAGCTCGGTACGTACGACCCGAGCACGGACAAGACCTACGATCGCCTTGGGCTGGACATTGGCAACGGAAACCAGCTGCACTGGCTCATCGAGCAGTCCTGGCAGGATTAGCCCGTGCCGATCACCACCATCGAGCATCTCGGACAGTTTGAGGGGCAGGAGGTGATCCTGCGCGGATGGCTCTACAACCTGCGCGAGAGCGGAAAGCTGCTGTTTCCCATTTTCCGCGACGGCAGCGGCCTAGTGCAGGGAGTGATGGCCAAAAACGCTGTCGCCCCTGAGATGTTCGAGCGGGTCAAGGGGCTCACGCAGGAATCCAGCGTGATCGTCCAGGGCAAGGTGCGGGCGGACAAGCGCGCGCCGGGCGGCTACGAGCTCGATCTGGCCGGCGTGGAGGTGGTGCAGCGCGTCGCGGATGAGTCGCCCTATCCCATCTCGCTCAAGGAGCACGGCGTCGACTTCCTGATGGAGCACCGCCATCTATGGCTGCGCTCGCCGCGGCAGGTGGCCATCCTGCGCATCCGTTCGGAGATCGAGCGGGCCATGCACGACTTCTTCTACCAGCGCGGCTTCACCCGCACCGACCCGCCAATCCTGACGCCTGCAGCCTGCGAGGGCACCAGCACCCTGTTTCCGGTGGACTACTTCGATGAGCAGGCCTATTTGACGCAGTCGGGCCAGCTCTACATAGAGGCCGCGGCCATGGCGCTGGGCAAGGTCTACAGCTTCGGGCCTACCTTCCGCGCCGAGAAGTCGAAGACCCGCCGCCATCTCACCGAGTTCTGGATGGTGGAGCCGGAAGTCGCCTACGCAACGCTGGACGACATCATGGCACTTGCCGAGGAGTTCATCACGTTCATCGTGCAGCGTGCGCTGGAGACCCGCCGGCAGGAGCTCGGGGTCATTGGCCGAGATGTGGCCGCGCTGGAGAAGATCCAGCCGCCGTTTCCGCGGCTCTCCTACGATGAGGCCGCCAAGCTGCTCGACGAGGGCTTTGCCGCCGGTGCACTGGAGGCAAAGTTCGAATACGGCAACGACTTCGGCTCGCCCGATGAGACCTACCTCTCCTCGCGCTTCGACCGCCCGGTGATGATTCATCGCTATCCCGCAGCGGTGAAGGCCTTCTACATGGAGCCCGACCCGCAGGACGCGACCAAGGCGCTCTGCGTGGACGTGCTGGCTCCCGAGGGCTACGGCGAGATCATCGGCGGCTCGCAGCGCATGGGCAGCTACGAGCGGCTGGTGGAGCGCATCCGGCAACACAAACTGCCGGAAGAGGCCTTCCAGTGGTATCTCGACCTGCGCCGCTACGGCGGCGTGCCGCATGCGGGCTTCGGCATGGGCCTGGAGCGCGCGGTGGCCTGGATCTGCAAGCTCGATCACGTGCGCGAGACGATTCCATTCCCGCGCATGCTGTACCGCATGTATCCGTAGGACTGGAGTTGTGCTACAAACGAAAGGTATGGACCCGGTGATCCGCGAGTACGTCAGTTTTGACGAAATGAAGGCCGACGAGTATCGCTACTGGCAGAGCCGGCCCGTGCACGAGCGCATGGACGCGGTCGAGGAAATCAATCGTACTGCCTACGCCATAAAAGGGCTGGAGCTGAAATTGGATGTACCAAGATCACAAAGACCTTCTGTCATCCTTCCATGCCCGTGGCGTTAAATACCTCACCGTGGGCGGCTATGCCGTCATTTTTTATGCGCAGCCCCGGACGACAAAGCACATTGACTTGTTCATAAAAGCAGACGCCGCCAACGCCCAGGCAGCGTATGGGGCGCTTGCTGAATTCGGCGCACCACTCCCCAACATTCGGCCAGAGGACCTTTCCGACCGCAGTAAGTTTTTTCGATTTGGAAATGACCCGTGCGGGATCGATATTCTTCCCGATATTCCGGGGGTCAATTTCGACGAGGTTTGGGAACGGCGCGTTGAGGGCGTCATCGATCCAGACACTGGTCTCAAAGCGTTTTTCATCTGGCGTGAGGATCTAATCGCCGCAAAACTGGCTGCGGGACGTCTGCCGTGGAGGAGATCCGCGCCGCCACGAAGAGCGCTGCAGCAGCTCCGCCCGAAAAGTCGGGCCAATCCAAGCCGAAAAGCACTGAATCCTAGACTCCCGCCCATACTCTTGTGGGACACCTCGCGCCTGGTTCGGGCGGAGCAGATTGAGCATCAAACCCAGGGGATGTCCGCATGGCGAGTGTTCCGGCATCGTTCGATGGGGTCATTAAGAAGAACATCCGCGTCATCGGCGTTCCGCTCGATTTGGGGCAGCAGCGCCGCGGCGTGGACATGGGCCCGTCGGCGATGCGCGTCGCCGGGCTGGAAGCCAAGCTGGAAGCGCTGGGCCACGACGTAGAGGATGCCGGCAATATCCTCGTCACCTTGCCGGAGCAAAAGGAGTTCGGCGAGCCCCACGCGCGCTATCTGCGCGAGATCACCGCCACCTGCAGCAAGCTTGCCGATGAGGTCCTGCACACGCTGGAGCAGGAAAAGGTGCCGCTCTCGATCGGAGGCGACCACTCGCTTGCGGCCGGCTCCGTCAGCGGCGTCGCCGAATACTACCGCCGTGAAGGCCAACACCTGGGACTGATCTGGATCGACGCCCACTCGGACATCAACACGCCGGAGAGCTCGCCCTCGGGCAATGTGCACGGAATGCCCCTGGCGGCGCTGATGGGGCTCAACGGCCTCGACCTGCTCGCCCGCCTGTACGAATGGTCACCCAAAGTGCGGCCGGAGAACTGCGTGCTGGTGGGGATCCGCGACGTGGATATGGCGGAGAAAGAGAACATCCGGCGCGCCGGCATCGGCGTCTTCACCATGCGCGACATCGACGAGCGCGGCATGCGCACCGTGATGGAGGAGGCGCTCCGCCTGGCCGGACGCGGCACCGTGGGCTATCACATCTCGCTTGACATGGATTGGGTTGACCCCGAGGACGCCCCCGGCGTGGGCACGCGCGTTCCCGGCGGCGCAACCTATCGCGAGGCGCACCTCGCGATGGAGATCATCGCCGACCACGGCCGCATGACCTCGATGGACATCGTGGAGGTCAACCCCGTGATCGACGAGTACAACCGCACCGCGGAGCTGGCGGTGGAGCTCGCAAGTTCCGCCTTTGGGAAGAAGATTCTGTAGGACGTCCCTACCGGCGGCCGCCTCCGATCATTCCGCCGAAGCCACCCCCGGCGTGCCCGCCCATCGAGCCGCCGCCAGATGGACCGTGAGCTCCGGAAATTCCTCCGCCGGCAGGAGTGCCCGAAGCTCCTCGGCCGGCAGGAGCGCCGGAAACTCGTCCACCGGAAATTGCTCCACCGGAGACGCTACGACCACTCGAGCCTCCCGCGCCGATCGTGCCACGATTAAACCCGGAGTGGTTGAAGACTGAGGGCGTGGCTACGCCTCTGGTTCCTCCCGCTGTTCCCGTGTTACCGGCCATTGCCGAAGGCGCTCCCGCCGACGTTGCGTTCGTGCCCGGCCGGACCAATCCTGTGAACGAGCCCGGAAGACGGGCGCGACCCCTGTGAGTGTGCCCGAAGCATCCGGGGCCGAAGTCGCCGAAAAAGCCCGTGAACAGAAACGGACTACTCAACGAATACATCGGCGAATAGAAGCACCAGCCGAACGGGTCGCAGAAATAATCGCCGCCGGGGACCCACGTATAGGCCCAAAACGCCGGACTCCAGTACCAGCCCGGCCCGTACCAGCCTCCGGAGTTCACGTAATACGCGTGTGCCGTCTCAGCATTGGCCTCCGCCAGATACTCCGAGCGCAAGCCGCTGAACTGCACCAGCTCGTTCCTCTCCAACTCCTTCTTGTCGAACTTGGAGACCTTCAGGTTTCCGCTCGGGTTCAGGTCGAGAGCGCGCCCGCTCTTTAGCTTTACGGTCTGGACGCCGGACTGCACCTCCGCCTCGCCTTTGTAGACGAAGACCTTCGCGCTGTCCGCGTCGAAGAAATACAGGCCGCTCTTCTCCAGCCGCGTAGTCGATCCGGCCTCGCGGACCAGCACTGCGCCAGTTTTGTTGGGCAGGATCTGTACGGTGGCCTGCCCCTTGGTCAGCTCCACCTCCGGCGGGTTGTTGGCAATCATTTGTACCGAGCTGTTGTCGCCCAATCGAAAGATCTGTCCGGGGCCCAGCAGCACTTCTGTCTTGCCCTCGGCTCCGGTGTTCAGCGCCTGTCCCGGCCGCAGATCGACTGAGCCGATGGAGTCCTTATCCAATGGCTGGTTCTCCAGCTTCGCCTCTCCTTCCGCATAGTTCACCGTGCCGGGAGCTACCGCCTTTAATGCCCAGGCGGGTATGGCGAGAAGCAGCACCAGGAGAACGCCTGCGAGGATCTTCCAGCAAATCGGTTTCATGGCTGTTTCCCCTTTGCCTGTCTAGTGCATTGGATGCCCCGGGCGGCACTCCGGCATCAAGCAGCGCACGGCGGTTCTCTCCTACCGCGGCCGCATCGCAGGTGCGTAGCCGGGAATGCCGCCTCCAGCCTGGTAGCGGCGGTGGGCCGTATGGCATGCGATGTACGGTGTTCCCGTGGCACGTGTGCGATGGGGTGCCAGCCCGTATAATGCATTCTGATTCCCGGAAGGAAGCACTACTATGGCTCAAAAGAAACTCCGCGTGGGCGTGCTGTTTGGCGGGCGCAGCGGCGAGCATGAGGTCTCCCTGCTCTCCGCCGCATCGGTGATGCAGGCCATGGACCGCAATAAGTACGAGGTCGTGCCGATCGGCATCACCAAGCAGGGACTCTGGCTTACCGACCTGCACGCCGAGCAGCTCATCAAAGGCGAGTTCGTCGAGGACCATGCCAACAAGAGCCTGCGCGCGGGCGATCCCGCCGCGACCTCTTCGGCAGCGGTGCTGGCCAAGGGCGAGGCCGTGCTGGTGCCGCCCGTCCCCTCGAACGACTCCATCCTGCCTTTTGAGACCCGGAATCATGGCGCACCCAAAGGCATTCACGTTGATGTCATCTTCCCCGTGCTGCACGGCACCTTCGGCGAAGACGGCACGATGCAGGGCCTGCTGGAACTGGCCGACATCGCCTACGTGGGCTCGGGCGTGCTGGGCTCGGCCGCCGGCATGGACAAGGACATGATGAAGCGGCTGTTCGCCGTCGCCGGGCTGCCGTTGGTGAAGCACATCACCGTGCTGCGCTCCGAGTGGGAGCGCGATGCGGAGCACGTGGAGCGGGCAGTGGCCTCCGAGCTGAAGTATCCGGTCTTCGTCAAACCCGCAAACCTGGGCAGCTCGGTGGGGATCAGCAAGGCGCACGATGCGAGCGAGCTGCCGGCTGCGATGAATGAAGCGGCGCGTTACGACCGGAAGATCATCATCGAACAGGGCGTGGGCGGTGCTCGCAACAAGGCGCGCGAGATCGAGTGCGCCGTGCTGGGCAATGAGGACCCCATGGCCTCCATCTGCGGCGAGATCGTCCCCGCCAAGGAGTTCTACGACTACGACGCCAAGTACATCGACTCCGGCTCCGAGCTGCTGATCCCCGCGCAGCTCGATGAAAAGCAGGTGCGCCGGGTGCAGGAGATGGCAATCCGCGCCTTCCAGAGCGTGGAGTGCTTCGGGCTGGCGCGCGTCGATTTCCTGATGGACCCTGAGAGCGGAGAGTTTTATCTGAACGAGGTCAACACCATGCCGGGCTTTACCTCCATCAGCATGTATCCCAAGCTGTGGGCGGCCAGCGGCATCGAGTACCCGGCGCTCATCGACCGCCTCATCGAACTCGCGCTGGAGCGCCACGCCGACAAGAAGCGCAATCAGTACAGCAAGAGCTAAGTTCAAAGTTCCAAGGCGTTGCAGGTGCTCAGGACAGTGGAGAAAACACGATGCGCCGGCTCGCCTGATCGTATTGCAACGCCGTTCGTTATCGCCTTCGCCTTGAATGTGCTCGTCTTAGCAAGTGACCACTTGACGCTACGCCGTGAGCACATCGCTGGACTTTGTTTTCTCTTCGGTACTCCTTGGGCGTGGTTGCTCGACCAGGGCTGGTTGGGCAATGTCAACAATCAATTCGCATTTTTTGCGGTTATCTTGTGGGTCCCAGCCATGCTCTATTCAGCAAGTTTGTGGATCCTTGTTTGTGCCGTCCGATTCGCAAGGACTCGCAGCAAGTGAACATGGTAATCAGCGGGTACCTCAGTCAAGCTTCTGTTGCCGAGTGGGGTAGTTGCTTTTTTCTCCTCCGTCTAAGCTGCCCTAGCTCCTTCCAGCTTGCGTCTTTCCTCTTCTCGCGCTAGTCTAACTAACCGGTTAGTTAATTGGCTTTTCCGAGCTGCAGATGGCCTCACTCTCCAAACCGGCTCCACCCTCTGCGCCGTCGCGTGCGCGCAACGCGGCCGTCACCCGCGTCCAAATCCTGGAGCAGGCCATCGCCGAATTTGCAACCCAGGGCGTGGCCGGGGCGCGCACCGCCGCTATTGCCGAGGCCGCGGGAGTCAACAAAGCGCTGTTGTACTACTACTACAAGGACAAGCAGAGCCTGTACGCAGCGGCCCTGCAGGCGGTGTTCGGCGGCTTTGTCGAAGAGCTGATGCCCATGCTGGAGAGCTCTCTTCCCGCAGGCGAAAAACTGCTGCGCTTTGCGCGGGCGCATTTCGAGTACCTCATCCAGCACCCGAATTATCCCCGCCTCATCCAGCAGGAGCTCTCGCGCGCCGGCATGCGCGGGGCGCTTTCGGAAGACTTCCACGCCATCAGCAGCGCGCACTTTATTCCACTGCAGCGCGCCGGCATGCGCGTGATCGCCGAAGGAATCGCCTCGGGCGAGCTGCGACAGCTCGAGGCCGCCGGTGCTCTCAGCAAAGTAATCGGCATGAATGTTTTTTATTTCATCTCGGCGCCGATCATGCGTGCCGTACGCGGCATCGATCCTTTTTCTGTTCGCGCGCGCCGGGCCCACGTTGCGAGCTCTCTGGATTTCATCGGGGCTGCGCTATTCGCCGAGCGGCGACAGGGCGTCGCGTTGGCGCAAAAGATCGCCAGGGCTCCTTCGGCGCTGCCGCATGCGCTGCGGAGCGGGAAAGGCAAGGCAAAAGAGTAATGGATTCCAAATACCGTGTCTTTGCCGTGCTCGGAGTGGTGTTCCTCATCTCGCTCGGCTTTTATGTGTTCACCACGCGCGACACAAAGGACCTGGTGCTGATCGGCACGGTTGACGCCAACCAGGTGATCGTCAGCAGCAAAGTCGCCGGGCGCATCGAGCGTCTGCTGGTGGATGAGGGTCAGAGCGTCAAGCAAGGCGAAGTGTTGGCGGAGATCGACAAGGCCGACCTCATCGCGCAGAGTGATGCCGCCCGCGCCACAGTCGATAGCCTGCGCTCGCAAGTGCGCCAGAGCAGCCATAGCTATGCCGGCACGCACGGCGAGACCGACGCCCAAGTGGCGAACGCCGAGGCCTCGCTCAAGGCGGCGCAGGCCGCATTGGAAGAGAGCGAAGCTAGGCAGCGGCAGCAGGAGCTGGATACGAAGCGCATCGTTGCGCTCGCCGAGGGCGGCGTAGCCAGCCAGCAGGACCGCGATCGCGCTGAGCAGACCCTGGCAGCCGACCAGGCCCGCGTGCGTGCTAACCGCGACCAGGTCAACGCTGCCCGCGCTACTCTCAACACCATGCAGGCGCGCGTTCATCAGGCCGCCGCGGCGCTCAGCAACGTCGCCGCTACGGAGGGCCAAATGGCCTCGGCCAAGGCCAGGCTGGACGAAGCCGAGGTGCGGCTTGGCTATACCCGCATCACGGCCCCCGTGGATGGCATCGTCAGTGTGCGCGCGGCACGTGAAGGAGAGGTGGTGAATCCCGGCTCGCCGATCGTCACCCTCGTCGATCTGACCGAAACCTGGGTCTATGCGGCGATTCCCGAGACCCACGCGCAGGCCGTCAAGCTCGGCGATACACTGCAGGTGCGCATGCCCGGAGGCGAGCAGGTCCCGGGCAAGGTGATCGCCAAGGCCGCCGAGGCCGACTTTGCCACCCAGCGCGACTACAGCCGCTCCAAGCGCGACATCAAGACCGTGCGCCTCAAGCTGCTCATCGAAAACCCGCGCGAGACCTACGTCCCCGGCATGACCGCCGAGGTGCTGGTGCCGCGCAACAGGATTCCCGGAAGCTAACGGAGCCCGCCATGAGTCTTCTCAGCCGCAGCAAAGGGCCGGATGCAGCACGCGCGGGCCAGGCCATCGCGGTGGAAAACATCGTGAAGAAGTATGGCGACTTCGAGGCGGTCAAGGACGTAACCTTCGATGTGAGGGAGGGCGAGATCTTCGGCCTGCTCGGGCCCAACGGCGCCGGCAAAAGCACGCTCATCCGCATGATGACCACACTTCTCCCCATCACCAGCGGCAGGGCGTTCATCGCCGGCTACGACGTCAGCAAGGACGCCGACGCGGCGCGCCGGACCATGGGCGTGATCCCGCAGGCGATGACCAGCGACATCGACCTCACCGTCGAGGAGAACATGCGCATCTACGCCAAACTCTACGGCGTGCCGCGCGCGGAGCGTGAGCGCAGCATCGACGAGCTGCTCGAGGCCGTTGACCTGACCCGGTGGCGCGGGGCGCCGGTGAAGACGCTCTCCGGGGGAATGCGACGGCGCGCCGAGATCGCCCGCGGCCTGGTCCACAATCCGCGCATCTTCTTCCTCGACGAGCCGACCACAGGCCTCGATCCGGTCTCGCGCGTCAATGTCTGGGAGATGCTGAACACGCTCAAGGGCCGCCGCAAGCTCACCATCCTGATCACCACGCATTACATGGACGAAGCCGATCGCCTCTGCGACCGCGTTGCCATCGTCGACCACGGCAAGCTGGTGGCGCTGGATACGCCCATGGCGCTGAAGAACAGCGTTCCCGGCAGCAACGTGGTGGAGGCGCAGTTCGCCTCGCCTCCGGCGGGATGGTTGGAGCGGCTGCGCGCGCTGCCCGGCGTGGAGAGCGTTCAGGACGAAGGCGCAAGCATGTTTCGCGTGCTCACCTCCACCGGTTCGCAGACCACCACCGCGCTGGTGGAGCTGGCGGTGAGCGCAGGAGTGGAGATCAAGACCCTCAGCGTGCAGAACACGACGCTCGACGATGTCTTCGTGCACTACACAGGACGGCAGCTTCGCGACGAGCAGGTGAAGGCCTTCGGCTTCGTGATGCCGGAGCGGAGAATGCCGGTATGAACCGCATCTTCGCCATCATCGAACGCGAGATGCGCAAGTTCTTCCGCTCGCCCGCGCTGATGGTCACGGCCATGATCTTTCCGCTGGTGCAGCTCATCATCCTGGGCAACGCCTTCGGAGGCAAGATCCGCGATGCTCGCGTTGCCATCGTCGATGAAGACCACGGCCCGAAGGCGGTGCGCATCATCGAGGCCTTCCATTCGGTGGAGGCCAACGTGCGCACCTTCAGGGCCGTACAGTACGACGACGAGGTGCGCGCCCGCGAAGACGTGCGGCAGGGCAGGCTGGAGGGCGCGCTGATCATCCCGCCGCAGTTCTCGCGGCGCTTCTACGCGGGAGAGAATCCCCGGCTTGGCATGGTGGTCGACAACAGCGACCAGTTCATGTCCGCGTCACTGGAAGCGAAGATGAAGGAGCTGGTCGAAGCGCTCAATGAACCCGAGGCGAAGTCGCAGAGGATCACACAACAGGCCGCGCTTGAGATCGTCGAGCTCTATCCCTACATGGAGTACATGAAGTACCTGTTGCCGGGCGCGATCACGCTGGCGATGTTCGTCTCGGTGATGATCGGCGGCGGTATGCTGTACATCGACGACAAGGCGCGCGGCGTGCACGAAGGCTACCTGGTCACGCCGATCACGAAATTGGAGATGGTGCTCGGGCTCAACGTTGCCGGGGCGCTCAAGGCCATCCTCGCCGGCATCACCCTCACTGTCCTGGGCTCGCTGATCGCCGGCATCGGCTCGGCATTTTCTCCCTCGCGAATCGCGCAGTGGATGCTGCTGGTCTGCGCCACCTCGTTCGCCTTCAACGGAATGATGTTCCTGCTGATGGTGCGGGTGGAGGACCCGCTGGTGCCGCGCGCGATGTTCGGCATCCTGAACACGCTGATGTATTTCCCCAGCGGAGCGATCTATCCGGTGCAGGCCTTTCCGCCATGGCTGCGCGTGATCGCCGCGGTCGATCCCTTCAGCTACGCCGTCCATGGCTTGAAAGCCACGCTGCTCAAAGAGGCTTCATGGATGGCAGTGAGCGAGGACCTCGCCTACCTCAGCCTCTTCGGACTGATCAGCCTCGGCCTCTCCGTCCCGCTCTTCAAGCGGACCCTCTAGACGTACCGCAGCCACCGGCGCACCTCTCCCAGGGTCGGGCGCTTGCCGTACATCAGAATGCCGACGCGATAGATACGCGAGCTGAGCCACACCAGCCCATAAAGCGAGAACAGGCTGATGCCTATGGAGAGCGCAAGCTGCCACGCGGGCGGTGTTGAGACCGAGACCCGCACAAACATCACGATGGGCGACGTCAAAGGAAACAGCGAGAGCCAAAATGCCAGCGGCGAGTTGGGATCGCCGATGATTGCCGTCGAGAAGACCATGCAGATCAGCAGCGGCAGCGTGACCGGAAATTGGAAGTGCGCCGCCTCTTCGTCGCTGTTCACCATGGCTCCTATGGCGGCGTAGAGGCAGGCGTACGTGGCATAGCCAAGCAGAAAAAAGACCGGGAAAAGCACGAGTGTGTGGGCCGGGAGGCTGGCGTCCTGCAGCACGCCTCCCAAAATCTGCCGTGGCACGGCCCGTCCCAGATTGCCGAGAAGCAGGCCGGCGGCAGTCCAGAGAAAGATCTGGGTCAGGCCGAGGGCGCCGACTCCGATGATCTTGCCGGCCATTAACTGCATGGGGCTCACGCTGCCCAACAGGACCTCCAGCACGCGCGAAGATTTCTCCTCCATCACCGAGCGCATGACATGGATGCCGTAGATCAGCACGGTCATGTAAATGGCAAAGAGCAGCACGAACGGGAGAAAGAACGCCCCGAGGCCGTTGGAACGGTGCGAGCCGTCGTGTTGGACGCTCACCGAGTCCAGCCAGACCGGTCCGAGCACTGCCCTGGCCTTCTCCGGCGCTAGTCCGTAGCCGGCAAGCTGCCGCTGTCCGGCGGCGACGCGTAGGGAGCGGCGGATCCGTGAAGCCGTTACAAAATCGCCGGCGTGGCGGACGTAGTAGGTGGCGCGACGAGTGGCGAGCACGTCGCCATCGATCCACAGGACGCCGTCGAGCTGGCCTTGCCGGAGCTGGTCCGCAAGCTGCTGGCGCAATTCCTCGCTGGGCGGGCCCTCCAAGCGCAGGTCGAGTTTCGCCTCCTCCGGTTCCAGTGCCTCCTCCCCGGTAGCTGCGGGCGTGTTTTGAGTCTCGGGCGAATCGGGATTCTCCTGCTGCCCATTCTGGCCGTGGAAGGCGGCGAGCTCGTCCCGAACGGCGCCGGCCAGCGGCGCATCGGAGGCGACGATGGCGATCCGCCGCGTGGAGGGCTCGTGCATTGCGATCATGCTGGGAAGCACCACCACTCCGCCGACCAGCAGGGGCATGAGGATGGTGAAGATCAGGAAGGCCCGGGTACGCACGCGAACCAGGTACTCGCGGGCGATAATGAGCCACAGATTACGCATGGGCAGCCACCGCACGCGTCGATTGGACGGTCTCCAGGAAGATCTCCTCCAACGAAGGCTCCACCAGCTCGAAGCGGCGGATCCTGGCGTTCATCATCACCAGCGCGAGCAGGCGCTGCGGGTCGGCTCCGGAGGCCAGTTGCAGCTCGACGTAGTTGCCGAAGTCGTTGAAGCCGGCCACCAGTTCAGAGTCGTTCAGCGCCGGCATCGACCCCTCGTATTCGATCTGCACCCGGCTGCGCCCATAGCCGGCCTTGATCCCGCGCAAAGGGCCGCGCAGCACGCTGCGGCCGTGGTGGACCAGGCAGATGGAGTCACAGAGGCGCTCGACGGTGTCCATGCGGTGGGTGGAGAAGAGGATCGTCTTGCCCTGCTTCTTCTGCTCGAGCAGGACGTCCTTGATCTGCAGGGCGCTACCCGGATCGAGCCCGCTGAACGGCTCGTCAAGGACCAGGAAGTCGGGTTGGTGGAGGATGGCGGCGATGAACTGCACCTTCTGCTGCATTCCCTTGGAGAGCTCTTCGACCTTGGCGTTGCCCCAGCGGCCCAGCTCCAGGCGCTCCAGCCAACCATGGGCGCGGCGCTTGGCCTCCGCGGCGGCGATGCCTTTGAGCCGGGAGAGGAAGACAAGGTTCTCCAGGACCTTCATACGCTTGTACAGGCCGCGCTCCTCGGGCAAGCAGCCGACCCGCTCGAGGAGCCGGCGCGCCAGCGGCGAGCCGAACAGGCGTACCCGTCCGGAGTCGGGGACGGTAATTCCGATCATCATGCGGATGGAACTGGTCTTGCCTGCGCCATTCGGGCCAAGCAGGCCGAAGATCTCGCCTTCGCGGATCTCGAGCGAGAGCCGGTCGACGGCGACAAAATCGTCATAAGCCTTGGTGACCGAATCCAGTTCCAGCACGTAATCCATGAAGTTCCTAGGAAGTCGAGCGCCTCTCGCCGAACATTGGCAGGTTAAAGAAGTCCATTTTGGAGGGACGGCGTGAGTTTTTCAATCCGGCATTGGTTGCTGGCCTTGCTAATGGACAGCACCAGTGCGAATCACGAGTAGATGTAGCGCAAATGGGGTCCCCAGCGCGCCGTCTTTGGCGTGCTGGGGCAAAAGCCGGGCAAAGGCCCAGCCCCCGGTAGTGTCCTAATTTGAATCCCTCACCGTTTCGTTGCGGCACTCAGCGTGCTCCGAATCCACTCTGAAACGGTTTGCCCGTTTGCTATCGCTGCCGCCTCAAGTGCCAACCGTTCATCTGGCGTGACGCGAACACGCAGCATCGTAGCTTTAGCGTTGCCTTCTGGCAGCGGCGGGCGTCCAGCCTTGCGTGGCTTAGGCTGGGTTAGTTTCTTCACTGCCTTGGGCATCTCTAAACTCCTGTATGATCGCCGCTCTCACGGCATCTATGGCTGACGTGATCTTGCCGCCATGCAGAACCGTGACGTGCCGTTTCGGGTTATCCGGATCGTCTGTCTCATGCGACCAGGCATAGACTCTCTCGGCGGTGGGATGGCCATGTAGTTCGAATACCTCCACAATTCCATCCCAAATGGTGTGCCCGCTGAAAACCTCTTTCACGGGAACGCTTGCGCGGTGCGTTGCCTCCGCGCCGTGCAGCTTGCGGATAATGTCCGCCAGTTCCGCTATGTGCTTTTCAGTCATTGCCGTCCTTGCTCTTGGCGATTTCCAGAGATAGCGAGCACCCAACCGGGAAATGAGAACTGCCATCGAAATGCGACGCTAGTTCCTTCACTGAATTAACAAAATTTGCCACTGCTAATTCAATTGTGGTGCTCCCGGGTAGTGAGAGCCACGGCCTTCCACAGTGCGGACATGCCCGCAATTTCCTCTCGTCTATAGTTTGATTAAGCGGAAGAAACATCGAAGTCCCGCACTTGTTGCATTGGAACTGCAAGCCAAGCACATCGGCTAATTCGATAAATCTTTTAGTCTGCTCTGTCATGCTGCCGCCTCCACTAAATCTCCAACCGTCCAGAAATCGCGCTCTACGCCAGCGGCCATCGCCGGGGTGCAGCGCAGCGTATTGTGACGCTTCACAAAGTTGTAGTACCCGAAGTGCAAACCAACTGCCGCCACGAAGTTCTCATGCTTCTTACTGAATGCGAGGGTTAGGCGGGTCAGCCGGCGCATGTGCAGCCGCGTGGTAGCATTCAGCCGCTCCACGTAGCTGGTAGAGATCAGGTCAACATTCGGACGGCCAGAGACGATCTTCTTTTCTGCGGATACGAACTCGGCTGCACTGTAGCGGCGGTTATCCACCTCTGCGCCGTGGCCGTAGGTCTTTACGACTTGGCCATAGTCCGCATTACCACCGAAGCCCTTTTCGATGGCCTGCACATAGGCCCCGAGAGCATCGGTGGAGATTTGCACCCGATTGTGCATCCGCTTCGCTATATCAGCCACGAACGCATCAGCCGTGGCCTTGTCGCGGTTGCCAACCTTGAATGCAGGAACCAGTTTGGTATCCGCATCAATCGCGCAGAACGTCCAAACGCTACCTACTCCCGTATCGCCGGGAACCACGTTGCGCTCTTTCTTGCCGACAAAGCCCCAAATCTCATCCATCTCCAAACGGTTGCAGGAGAGATCGCGCATCTTAGCATCCATGAGCTTCGTGCAGCCCTGCCCAACCTTCACGCCAAGCCGCATGATCGTATCGCGGTGAACGCCCGTCATGCGCTCGATTGAACGGATGCTGGAGCCTTCGGCCAATGCGCTAATCACTGCGATTTGCTTGTCGGTGTTGAGTACGTTCGCCATGTGTATTAATGTACCCCAATAATTATACTGTGTCAAGTATTGTTGGGGTACAATTTCTAAATCATGCTGAAATATCTTCTGGCCTTCGCCTTTTTCTTCGGGATGGCAGTCTTTGTAGCCTGTCAAGATGAACGCGCCGCCCAAGAGGGCGCACAAAAACCCGAACACCTTGCAAGTGGTGCTGCCTCCGCTAAATCGGATGCCCAACATCCCCAACAAAACGTACCCGATTCCGAACGGCACCTTCCAGGTTGGTACGGCTTCTTCCGATGGCCAAACGGGACGACAACATGGGCTATTATCCTGACTCTGCTGGCGATTGCCGAGCAAACGAAGGAAACGGCTAAAGCCGCTAAATCGGCCCAAGAGTCCGCCAAAGCTACGCGAGATAGTATCCCTCATCAGGAGAAGGCCGCCAAAGCCGCTTTCTTGAATGCTCAAGCCGTCATAAATGCTGAGCGTCCGTGGATAGTGGTGGAGGTTATCTCCAGAGATAGTGACGATTGGTTTGAAATTATCGCGACGAACTATGGGAGGACTCCAGCGCAAATCGTGGGAGCTAATGCACAGCGTTCCCACAACATGCAATTTTCCGACCTGCCCCCAGATCCTCCGACCTACACGGAAAACCCTCGGCCCCATGACCAGCCGTTCCTTATTACTGATGCCGAATGGACTATTGAAAAATTTAACCTGTTCAAAAACAGCAAGTTTGAGGGAGTCACAGAATATCCCATGCTGTGTTGGGGAGTCGTACACTACCGAGATACGGTCGGAAGCGCAGAGATTGAAGGGGGAGCGAGAGAGCACGACACTTGGTATTGCTTTATGTATGACCGAAGAACGGAATCCTTTAGGCCAGCCGGAGCACCCCGATACACCCGATATACCTAAGGCCAGCACCAGCGGCAGCATCCAAATTAGGACACTACCCAGCCCCCGGATTCGTTGACCTGTGCCGCGCGAGGCTGTTAGCATCAGATTCTTCAGGCGCTTCTCTCGTAGCGTTTCTCATTCTAATCAAAGGGAATCCATCGTGCGTTACACCCGTCATGAATTGAAGCAGGACAAGTTTGCCGCGTCCGCGGCGGAAGCCGTGCACGAGGTGGTGGAGCACCGTGCCGGCATCATCCGGATCGCGGCCGTGGTGGTGGCAGTTGGACTGTTGCTCGGCGGCCTCTCCTGGTACAGGAACCACCGCGAGGAGCAGGCCGGTAATGCGCTGGGACAGGCGCTGGTGACCTACAACGCCCCGGTCGTGCCTCCGAATACGCCGCAGCAGGGCGGGATGATGACCTTCAACAGCGATCAGGAGCGCCTGACCGCATCCAAGAACCAGTTTCACGCCATCAGCGCCAAGTACGGCTCGACCAGATCGGGTGAGTATGCGCGCTACCTCGCTGCCGTCACCGAGCAACAGCTCGGCAATCATGCGGTGGCCGAAGAGAACCTTCGCGCATTGAGCGGCAGCCGTCACCGCGAGCTGGCCTCACTGGCCAAGTACGCCCGGGCCTCCCTCTACCAGGATGCCCAACGCACCCAGGATGCCATGAAGCTCCTGCAGGAACTGATCGATAAGCCCACCGACAGCGTCCCCAAGGTCAATGCGCAACTGGCGCTGGCCGATGTCTACCGCTCCGAGCACCAACCGGACAAGGCCAAGGTCATCCTCGACCAGATCGTGAAGGAGAATCCCAAGAACTCGCTGGGCCAGATCGCCAAGTCGCGCCAGGGAGGCCAGCCGTAAAACTGCCCATCCGGAGTCCCCAGCGCGCCCGGAAACTGTTGCAGGCGCAGCCTGAATCCAATTTGCGAACACGGAAGTACATGGTTCGGAATGTACCTTGGTGCAACTTAGTAGAGAAGAATTCCTGTTCTACCCCAGACCTCCTGATATAGTCGGGACATCCTCCCCCGGATGCTTCACCTGGCCATTCGCCAAGAAGGCCGGGTTGCAGTTGTTTGCGTAAGCCAAGCCGGCCTGCAGACTAAAGTGTGCGGAGTTCTTATGCAGGAACGCGGATTTTCACTCATTGAATTACTCATCGTGGTCGCCATCATCCTGGTGATTGCGGCCATCGCGATCCCGAGCCTTCTCCACAGCAAGATCGTGGCCAACGAGGCCTCTGCGGTCTACTCGATCCGCACCATCAACACTGCGCAAACGACCTATGCAACCACCTATCCGGAAATCGGCTACGCCGATGACCTGAGCAAGCTGGGTGCGCCGCTCTCCGGGCCGACCAGTTCGGCCAACGCCGGAGTGCTGGACTGGGTCCTGGGCTGCGCCACGACCGTCTGCCCCAAGAGCGGATATGATTTCACCATCACCAACGCCAGCAGCGGCGGGCCGGGCACTCCCATCGACACATACAGCGTTCACGGCGTACCATCAGCGGTCGGCGTCACCGGCAGGAGCGGCTTTTGCTCTGACGACATGAATCCCGTGCTGCTCGATCCCAACGGCGGCACTAACTGCACCCAGCCGCTGCAATAACGCAGCCGCTTCTGCCCAGCCCGGCAACAACGGGCGCTGGGGACCCTGCTGTAGTCGCATGCCTCCGGCTTCTGCCCCAACCTGCCAAATGCGGGATTGGAGGTCCCGCTCCGCCGGGAGCTGGAGTTGACTTTTGCTCCGCCCCTCCATAGCTTGTTGCTGATCCCAGGGTCGATGATCGGCTAACCATGTCCAGCTCATTGTTCGACGCTCCACCCTACAACCCAGCGCGAGAACGGCGTCGGCGCATCTGGATCGCCTGCGTACTCTGCGCGGCCGTCCTGATCGCCGCCCTGCTCTGGTTCAATCGTTACTGGCCGGAGGAGCAGCGCACTAAACGCTTCTTCGCCCAGTTGCAGGCGCAGAACTTCGAAACCGCCTACGGCACCTGGATGAATGACACTAACTGGAAGCAGCATCCCGAGCGCTACAAGCGATACAGCTTTGACAGGTTCTACCAGGATTGGGGGCCAAGCGGGGAATGGGGGGCGATCCACAGCTACAAGATCGTGGGGGCCGTGAAACCTCGGCGGGACTCCAGCGGCGTCGTGATCGGCGTGCGCGTGAACGGGCGCAAGGAGCTTTGCTCGGTGCGCGTGGAGTTCAAGGACAAGACGCTCGGCTTCTCGCCCGATGAGATGGTGCAGTAATTGCGATAGCACTCGTTTTTTGCTCCGCTAACCTGGACCGCAGACTGCTAAACAGATGAGCTGCGCACCGGAGCTTCCACTGCGGCGCCGGCCTTGGTCGCGACCTTCAAATTCAGCAACTCAAATGCCACGCGCACACCGGCCGACAGCGAAGAGCGCGTCAGAATGCTGGAAAGATCGATCCCAAGGTGGACAAGGGTCTGGGCGATCGTCGGCCTTACTCCGGTCAGAACAACTTCGGCGCCAAGCAGGCGCACCGCGGAGATCGTCTCGATCAGGTGCTGCGCCGTCTGCGTATCGACGGTGGGCACCCCGGTGATGTCCACCAATGCGACCGGCGAGAGGGTCTCACTGACTCGCTTCAGCAACCGTTCCATCAATTGCTGGGCGCGCTGGCTGTCCAGGGTGCCGATCAGCGGCACCATTACGATGCCGTCCCACACCTGCACCACGGGCACGGTCGCCATTTCCAGAAGCGCCTGCTGCTGTTTGTGTATCCTGTCTTCGGCCTCGCGGCGCTCGCTGATGTCGCGAATCGAGCTGATCATCACCATGCTGTCTGCGGTCTCCAGCGGGCTGAGGCTGATCTCCACCGGGATCTCATGGCCGTCCTTGTGCAGAGCATAGAGGTCAAGTCCGGCCCCCATGGGACGGATTCGCGGCTGATCAAAGTATGAGTTGCGAATGCTGCTGTGCCCGGTCCGAAAGCGTTGCGGGACCAGCATCTCGATCAGGCGGCCCAGCATCTCCTCGCGCTTGTAGCCAAACAGCTTTTCCGCCTCTGAATTGACCAGAAGGATCCAGCCTGCACGATTGACGACCACCATCGCATCAGGCGCAGTCTCCAGCAGCGCGCGAAACATGTCCTCTGATTTCGTATGCGCCGCCTTCTGCGGAATAGCCGGGCTCTTTGCCCCGCCGGCGGATGAACCACTCTCATTGCTCATAGGGCGTGTCTCTCCTGAGTTCCCGTGACGACCATGTTCCATGACTCAGAGGAGCGCAAAAAGTTTATGGGAGCGAGAGAGCTTGGTCAATAGATCCGGAATTTTTAGGACGGATCTCAATCGGCGGGGGCGCCTGTCCCGTGGAAATGGCGCAGTTCTATTCTTTGAAGCTCGCCAGGGCCTTGTGCAGCGAGGCCTCGTTTTCCACGTTGTGGCAGCTCTGTGAGCGGTCGATCTGGCGCATCAGTCCGGTGAGCACCGTGCCGGGCCCAGCCTCGAGAAAACGAGTTGCGCCCTGCGCGATGAGGGCCTGCATCGAGCTCTCCCAGTGCACTGCTCCGGTGACTTGGCGGATCAGGCTGTCGCGCGAGCGGGCGGCAGTGCACACCTGCGAAGCCTCCACGTTGCACATGACCGGGATCTGTGGGTCGCGGAAGGTGAGGGTGTTCAACTCCACGCTCAGGCGGTCCTGCGCCGGCTGCATCATCGAACAATGAAAAGGCGCGCTGACCGGGAGCATGATCGCGCGCTTGGCGCCCTTATGCTTGCAGAGCTCGGCGGCGCGCTCCACCGCCGGTTTGGCGCCGCTGATGACAACCTGGCCGGGGCCGTTGATGTTGGCGGGCTCGCAGACCTGGCCGCCGAACTCCGCCGAGGCCTCGCGGCAGGCGGCGCGAATCGACTCGAGGGCGAGGTTCAAGACGGCGGCCATGGCGCCCATACCCACGGCCACTGCCTCCTGCATAAACTGGCCGCGGCGGCGCACCGTGCGAACCGCATCGGCGAAGTCGAATGTGCCGGCGACGACGTGAGCGGAATACTCTCCCAGGGAATGGCCGGCGACGAAGCTTGGATAAATGCCCGCTTCCTCAAGGACGCGGGCGGCGGCGACGGAGACGGTGAGGATCGCGGGTTGGGTGACCTCCGTCAGGCGGAGCTTTTCGTCCGGGCCGTCGAAGCACAGCCGGCTGAGCGAATATCCCAGCGCCTCATCCGCCTCCTCAAAGGTCCGGCGGGCGGCCCGATGATGCGAGGCGAGCTCCTTGCCCATGCCGGCGGCCTGCGAGCCCTGTCCGGGAAACAGAAGTGCGAGTCCGTGAATCCGTTGTGCCATCGTGGCTCCGTGCTACTTGCCCCAGCAATCCAACAGGACGCTCCCCAATCGGCCAGCCTCATGGTAGATCAGGGACAGAACAATACTACTTGGCGGCGCTCCTGCTGGGCTCGCGGGTCGCCTGGATCTGCTCCTCGATCTTCTGATTCATTTCGGAACGGGCAAACTCCGCGGCCACTCGAATCGCATTCTTAATGGCATTGCCGTTCGAGGAGCCGTGGCTGACAATGGCGACGCCCTTGAGCCCGAGCAGCGGCGCGCCGCCGTACTCGGAGTAATCGAGACGCTTCTTGAAGTCCTGAAAGGCGCCGCGCGCCAATACATAGCCCATCTGGCGGGTAAGCGTGGAGTTCAGCGACTGCTTGAGCAGGGAGCGGATCGCCTCCACCAGACCCTCGCTGACCTTGAGCGCGACGTTGCCCACAAAGCCATCGCAGACGATCACGTCGGCGCGCCCGTTGTAGAGGTCGCGGCCTTCCACATTGCCCAGAAAGTTGAGCGGCAGTTCCTTGATCAACTGGAATGCGTCGTGCGTCAGATCGTTGCCTTTGGTCTCTTCCTCGCCCACCGACAGCAGTCCCACGCGCGGATTGCCCGAGGTGGGAAAGCGTCCGCTGAAGATGGTGCGGAAGTAGATCTGCCCCATGATGGCGAACTGCTGCAGATTTTGCGGCTTGCAATCGACGTTGGCGCCCACGTCCAGCATGACCGTGGCCGTGTTGGCGGCCGTTGGAAATACGGTGGCCAGCGCCGGACGGTCGACGCCGGGAATGACGCCGAGCACCATCTTGGCCGTGACCATGGCGGCGCCGGTGTTGCCTGCCGAGACAAAGCCCTGGGCGCTGCCGTCCTTCACCAGGCGCAGGGCGACCCGCATCGACGAGTCGCGCTTGGTCTTCACTGCCTGGGCGGCCTTTTCATCCATGCCAATGAACTCGGAGGCGTGGACGACCTCGATCGGCAGATGGCGGGCTTCCGGGTGATGCGCCAACTCGGCGTTCACCGCCTCCCGCTGTCCTACCAGGACGACCCGAACATCATGTTGCCGTGCGGCAAGTATTGCGCCCTCAACTTCCGGCTTGGGGGCGCGGTCCGCACCCATGGCATCGACCGCGATGGTGATCGGCATCTGAGCCTAGCCGGCCTTTTCGACCTCTACGATCTCACGGCCCTTGTAGTGGCCGCACTTGGGACAGGCGCGATGAGGGAGCTTGCGTTCGTGACAGTTGGGGCACTCGCTGAGCGAGCCTGCGGTGAGGTGATCATGCGCGCGCCGCGTGGCCGTGCGCTGCTTGGAGTGTCGCCGTTTGGGATTTGCCATCTTGACTGCCTTTCAATCGGGGTCCCCAACAAGCCGGTTCCTGGCTCGCTGGGACGGAAAAAATTCGTTGCGGCACACATCAATCTCGCCGCGAAGTCCAGTGCGCCCGGGGGGGCACGGATTTGGCGAACGCCCGCGATGGGCTACTGCCATTTGTTCTTCAACTCGCCCAGCGTAGCCCAGCGCGGATCGGGCCGGGCCGGAGTGCAATGGCAGAGCTGCTGGTTGCGGTTCACGCCGCAGGTGGGACACAGGCCCTTGCAATCGAATCGGCAAAGGCTCTTGATGGGCACGGCCAGCAGGACCTGCTCGCGCAGCGAATCCTCCAAATCCATGCTGTCACCCGAGTAGTAGCCGATCTCGGTCTCCGCCTCGTGGATCGCTACCTCGTCGGAGCCTTTCTCCGACTCCGCGGGACGATAGAGCAGATCGAACGAGCGGGCGATGGGAATCTCAACCGGCTCCAGGCAGCGCGCACAGGCGACCACCACGCGGCCTTCGAGCTTGCCCACCAGCCGAATGTCCTCGACGGTGTGGCTGCCGCCGTGATGCTCACGAATCAGCTCGGCGCGCCCCTCTGTAAAAAGCTGGCCTTGCTGCCGCACCTCAGAGCCGAAATCGATTTCCCCGGGCTGAAACTGATGCACAAATTCCAGCTTCCGGACTTCCAGATCTTGAATGCGAATTTTCATGCTGCCACACGCTCGGGCGTAACATGCTCTCGCCCTTCCATCCTGTGTTTACCCCAGCACTCCAACGGCAGGCGCGCCCGGGATCCATCCCGCAAAGCTCACCGGCCAGCCGTAACCGCGTGATCCGCAAGGAACTCGGCGACTCTCGCCGGGAGCCGTAGCGACACCCTTACTCCTGGTGGGAACACACCTCAGGATAGATTTTAAGGATACGGGCGCACAGCGCGCGGTGTCAATCGTACCCACCGAGCAAGTCAGTTTGAAAGGATCTCAAACTGACCCACCCACCACAGCAAAAAGTATGCACTACTATGCACTACCTAAAAGGAGACGAAGACCTCGCTCTTGCTGGTGGGAATCTTGAGGTCGATTCCCCGCGCGCGGTTGGCCGACTCCGTCGCCTGAACGTCCACGGCGCTCATGGCAACGATGCGCTCTTCTCCCTCCACCGCGACATGAAGGTACTTCGTGTCCATCGTGTAGCGGTCGGACTCCAGTCGCTCGCCGCTGGTGAGCACAAAGACCGCCTTGGGCACAGGCTGGCCGGGGTGGCTGCTTTTATCGGGCGGAATGTCGATCACCTTCATCCCGCTCGGCTTTGGAGGCTGCTCCGGGGCCGCGGCCTGCTCGCCGGGTTTGCCTCCAGCGGCCTGCTCTTTGTCCGTCGCCTGCTTGCCTTCACCCGCCTGCTTCTGACCCGGCTCCTGCTGCCCCGGTTGCTTCTGATCGGCAGCACCCTGCTGCTCGTCCTTCGTCGCCTCTGGGGTGGCACCCTTCTTTGTGCCTTTCTCTACCTGCGGAGTTGTATCCTGCGCCACGTCGAGGACCTTCGCCTTCGAGGTCACGCTGCGCGCTTGCGCCGGCTGGCGATCCTGCAGACCGGCCCGCTTCAGAAGGGAGAGCAGGCCCTGCTGTCCCGCGGCCCCGTGCTGCGTTCCGGCAATCCTTCCCTGGCGATCGATCAGCACGTAATCCGGATTCCCTTGCCGGCCGAAGCGCTTGGCGATTTGCTTGCGCTCATCGAGCACGATGCGCACCGTCCTGGGATGCTCGCGCAGAAATTCATTCACCGTCTTCGCCGAATCGCCCTCGTTAATGGCCAGCACCACCAGCCCCTGTCCGGCAAATTTGCTGTCGATCTCGTCGACGGCGGCCTGGTCGTGGCGGCAGTCCCTGCACCGCGCCGTCCAGAACTGCAGCAGGGTGGGGCTTCCGCCGAGCGAGACGTTGTTGTAGGTGACGCCTTCGAGCGTGCGCACGGTGAAGCTCGGCGCGGGCTGCCCGAGCTTCACCACAGTTGCCTTGACAGGCTTTGCTTTGCCAAACGCAGAGATCGAAAGCAGTGCCGGCAAAAGAGGAATAAGCGAGATCAGGAGGATCGTTCGAGTGTAGCTACGTTGCATAATGGGCCTCCACCTTTCACCCCAGCACGCCAACAACAGGCGCTCTGGGGATCCCGGGCCGTAGAACCAAGTTGCTGCAGGCGCGGAATGATTCTATCGGTTTTCTAAGATGCCGCAACCGGCCTCAACAGAGCGGTGGTTTCGATTGTTGGAGTCTTGGAGTCGAAGATGGCAACTTGCGCGAAGGCCGCGCAGGCGTGAGACTATCCCCATGCTCAGAGTTGGATTGACCGGGGGCATCGCCTCCGGTAAGACGACCGTGCTGGCCATGTTTGCCCTGCACGGCGCACACACGCTGCGCGCCGACGGCGTGGCCCACGACCTCATGACACCCGGCGAGCCGGTCTATGAGAGTATCGTCGCCGCCTTCGGGCGCGGCATTCTCGACGACGATGGGACAATCGCGCGTCCCAAGCTCGCCGCTGCGGCGTTCCCGGACCGCATCAGCGAGCTGAATGCGATTGTGCATCCGGCAGTGCTGGATTTCGAGGACGAGTGGATGCGCAGGATGGAGGAGCGCGACCCGGAGGGCATCGCCATCTGCGAGGCGGCGCTGCTGATCGAGGCCGGCGGCCGGGCGCGCTTCGACCGGCTCATCGTGGTCACCTGCACCCTGGAGCAGAAGATCGTCCGCTTCGCCGCGCGCACCGGGCTGAGCTGGGAGTCCGCCGAAAGCGAAGTGCACCGCCGCACCGCGGCGCAGATGCCGGAAGAGGAAAAAGCCGCGCTGGCCGACTACGTCATCGACAACAGCGGAAACCACAAACAGGCCGAGCAGCGCGTGGCCGAGATCTGGGCAGAGCTGAAGGCGGCGGCGGCGAAGAAGCACTGAACCGGCACATACGCAAGCAGCCCGCATTGTCCGCGGGCCTCTTGCCGAAGGTGAAGGCTGCTCTACCTCGCTTTGCCCCTGGCCTCGGCCAGCAGGCTCTCAACCCGGGCGCGGCCCTGATAATTCGGATCGACCCTCAGCAACTCCTCCCAGACCGCGATGGCGCCTTTGTAATCGTTCTTCCCTTGCATCTTCACCACGCCCACGTTGAACAGGGTCTGCGAGTGCTTCGGGTCATCCTTCAGGGCGCGATCGAACTCCTTTAATGCCCGGTCCGCGTCGCCCGAGTAGAAGTAGCAGACGCCCATGTCGGTGCGAACATCGGGATTATTCGGGTTCTCATTCAGCGCCCGTTGGTAATAGCCGATGGCGTCCGTGCATTGCGAGTTGTCGAAATACAGATTGCCCAGCTCGATCAGCGCCGCGAGGTCTTTGGGATTCGATTGCAGCCGGGCCTGCAGCGGCGCCGCCTGCTTGCTCAGCATCTGCGCCTGCGACGGCAGTGGCGCCGACGGCAGGCTCGAGCTGCTGGAGGAACACGAACTCTCAGGCAAGCTGCCGGAGCCGCTTCGTCGTCACCCTCCGGCCTCTTCAACTTTCAACCACTGCGCCGGGAGCACCGGCAACCCTGCAGTTGGCATGCCCGGGCGGGCGTCGTACCATCCTCACTGGCGGCAAACGCAGCGCCCAACAGGCCCGTACTTGGCTGATTGGGGTGGAACTCCGGCCCACGTTCGATGAGCGAATCTCCTACACCTTCACCGGCCGCGGGCTCCGGCAGCGCGCGCCAACCCCAGTACGCCAACGACAGGCGCGCTGGGGACCCCTGCGAAGTTCTGGCCGCCTTCCTGCGCCTGGGCTGCACCTCGTTCGGCGGGCCCATTGCGCATCTGGGCTACTTCCGGGCCGAGTTTGTGGAGCGCCGGCGCTGGTGCCGCGAGGAGACCTTCGCCGAAATTGTCGCAATCTCCCAGTCGCTTCCCGGTCCGGCCAGCAGCCAGACCGGCTTTGCTCTGGGACTGCTGCGCGCGGGATGGCTCGGCGGATTGGCCGCACGGACCGGCTTCACCCTGCCCTCGGCGCTGCTCATGCTGGTCTTCGCCTTTGCGCATGGGCGCCTCACCGGCAAGATCGGGCTGGGGGTGGTGCATGGACTGCAACTGGTCGCCGTCGCCGTGGTGGCCCAGGCAGTGCTCGCCATGCGCCGCTCGCTTGCGCCGGATGCCGCGCGCATGCTGGTGGCAGCGTTGGCCGCCATCGTCGTTTACTGGAGCGGCCAGACGCTGCCGGCGATCGCCATGGGAGCCCTGCTGGGCTGGCTTAACTCCAGCAAGCCAACCACTGACTTGCCGGGGGCCCCGCTTCCAGACGCTACAGTCCCGCCGCGGGCGACCGGTGCCGATGCTCCCGCTGCGGGGCTCTCGCGCCGGACCGGACTCGCCGCCGCAACACTCTTTCTCGCGCTGCTCGTGCTATTGCCGGTGGCTGACGCACTCGCCGCGCGCTTCTCGTTGCAGTCCTCCGCAGCCCGATTGGCAGCCCAGCCCATCGCAGTCGCCCACGCATTCTTTCGCAGCGGCGCACTGGTCTTCGGCGGAGGCCATGTGGTCCTTCCCCTGCTGGAGCGCGCCGTCGTCGCCCGCGATTTCCTTTCCGGCTACGGCGCCGCGCAGGCGCTTCCGGGCCCGCTGTTCTGCTTCGCCGCCTACCTGGGCGCGATCATCCGCCCCACGCCGATGGGGTCCCCAACTAGCCCGTCTTTGGCTTGTTGGGGTGGCAGCCCACTCGCGCTCTCCGTCGTGGCGCTGATTACCATCTTCCTCCCGGGACTTCTCCTGATGGTCGCGATCGTCCCGTTCTGGAGCGGCCTGCGCCGGCGGCCTCTGATGCTGCGCTGCCTGCGCGGAGTGAACGCCGCCGTGGTCGGGGTGCTGATTGCGGCCTTGATTCGCCCTGTCTGGACGAGCGCCGTGCATTCGCTTCCGGATATGGCGGTGGCCGTGGCGGGCCTGGTGCTGCTGGTGCGCTACAAGATCCCTCCCTGGCTGCTGGTCCTCTGCGTGACCCTGCTCTCAGCCTTGATTTCGGCCGCCTGAATTCCACCCCAGCAAGCCCAAACGCAGGCTTGTTGGGGATCCCATTGGCAGGTGCCCCAAATCTTGAGGAAGACCCGCGCGGCGTCCTGGCGAGGCCAACTGAGAACGCCGGGCGCGGCTTACCGCAGCCCACTGGCGCAATCGCTGGCTTCAGCCCCCATTTGGGGCCGATCGCTGCGCCGGCTCGTTGTTAGTCGGTAAACATTCTCAAAAATGTAAGTTTTACAACACGCCAATGTACTTATTGCACTTTTGTAAGCTGGTGAACAAACCTTTACTCCTCTATCATCGGCACAATCGACATGTGCCGCCGTGCCCCGCCGGGCCGGTGCGCGCCCGGAGCCCCCGGCGCATCTGTCGCAGGCGTGATGGGGCGGAAAGAACTGACAGAATGTCCATCATGACCCAGGTAGTGCCGACTATCCGCAGCCGCCGTCTGCCGAGCGCCATTTACTTTCAAAGCGATGTGGTTGCGCGTACGGCGCTGGCGCGCTGCGCGCGCATGCAGCGCGCTAGTTTCGAGACGTCCGATGCCGGGCGCCTGGCAGGCGAGAACGTCTTTGTGCTGGCCGATGAACAATTGCTGATCAAGCACCTGAAGCAGCTGCGGGCTCCCAACGTGCGCGTCATCGCGCTCTCCGAGCAGCGCTTTCGCGATGCCCGCGTCGACGGCGTCGTCTATGCCTACCTTCCGCCGGAGACGCCGGCCTCGCTGCTGGAGCGGATGTTCGACAACGCAGCCGACCACATGCATCTGGTGCTCACGCGCCGCGAAGCCAGCGACAAACTGGCCGAGGCCAACACCGAGATCCACGGACTGAACCAGATTGGGGCGGCGCTCACAGCCGAGCGCGATCCCCGCCAACTGCTGAACCTGATCCTTACCAAGTGCCGCGAGATCACCCGTGCCGATGCCGGCTCGATCTACCTGGTCAAAGAAAATGAGGTGCAGGACGATGTTCGCGGGGGGCAAGATGGCGGCCGGCGCAACAAGCCCAAGTTCCTGCGCTTCATGCTGGCGCAAAACGACAGTGTTCACGTGCCCTTCGGCGAGGCCGTATTGCCGGTGAACGAGGAATCGATCGCCGGTTACGTGGCGCAGAACGGCAGCGTGGTGATGATCGAGGACGCCTATGCCATGGAGAGCTGGGTGCCGTATTCGATCAACAAGCGCTTCGATCAGGAGTTTGGCTATCGCACCAAGTCGATTCTTGCCGTGGCGATGAAGAATCCCAAGGACGAGATCGTCGGCGTGGTGCAGCTGATCAATGCCAAGCGCAACTGGCGCGCGCGGCTGTGCGCGCAGGAGGACATGGACGGCGAGGTGCTGTCATTTTCCACCCGGCAGATGGAGATCGTCTCCTCGCTGGCCAGCCAGGCCGCAGTGGCCTATGAAAACAGCCAGCACTATGAAAACATCCACCGCCTCTTCGAGGGTTTCGTAAAGGCCTCCATCTCCGCCATCGAACAACGCGACCCCTCGGCTTCGGGCCACTCCTTCCGCGTCACCAACCTAACGATTGCGCTGGCCGAGGAGGTCAACCGAGACAAGAACTTTTTCCGCGAGGTGGAGTTCAGCCGCCAGCAGATGAAGGAGATCCGCTATGCCTCCCTGCTGCACGATTTCGGCAAGGTCGCTGTGCGCGAGCAGGTCCTCACCAAGGCCCGCAAGCTCTATCCCGAGCAGATGGAGGTCGTCAATCACCGCTTTGATCTCGCCCGTTGCGCAGCGCGCTCGGCCAACGCCGAACGCAAGCTGCGTTGCCTCATCGAGGAAGGGCACGAGGCCTACGCGAAAAAGCATGCGCAATTTGACTCGGAGCTCGAGACGCAGTTGACGGAGCTGGACTGCTATGTGGCCATCGTCCACACCTCCAACCTGCCCAGCGTACAGCCGGAGGGGACCTTCGATGTGCTGCAGGAGATTGCGCGCAAAACGTATCCCGGCCGCGACGGCGCCGAATGCCCGCTGCTGACGCCCGAAGAGGTGCGCCTGCTCTCGATGCGCAAAGGCTCGCTCGACGCCAGTGAGCGCGCTGAGGTGGAATCGCACGTGGTGTACAGCTACAACTTCCTCAAGCAGATTCCCTGGACGGGCGACCTGCGCAATGTTCCCGAGATCGCGCGCCACCACCATGAGAAGCTGAACGGTAAAGGCTACCCACTCAACCTGTCATGCGAAGAGATCCCGCTCGCCTCGCGCATGATGGCCATTGCCGACGTCTTCGACGCGCTGGCCGCCTCCGACCGCCCCTACAAGCCGTCGGTCTCGGTAGATCGTGCGCTGGAGATCCTGGGAGAGATGGCGCGCAACGGCGAGATCGACCCGCAGCTCTACGCATTGTTCGTGCAGAACAAGGTCTACGAGCTCTGGAAGATCGACTGCTTCGAGTACTAGCTCGAGCCGTCTTCGCGGCGTCTGAGCCGCGAGGCGAAACCGAAGGGGCACCCCGGAAGACGCCGAGCGAAGTTCGCGCGCAGGCTCATTTTATTGTTGAACAAACATATTATTTGTTCAGACGGATATTTCCGGCGTGCTGGGATCGAGCGGCGCGGCAACCGTTTCGTTCAACCGTTCCATATCGAGCACTGTCCGGCTTCCTTCCTCAGCAAACATCATGACGAATTTGCGGCCCCACTCAATCTCGTGCGCCGCATAGGACGAGCGGCTGTAGACGGTCTGCGAGTAGGTCTCGTCCACCGCGTTGACGAGCACGATGAACTCCGCCTCGGCCTCCAGTAACTGCTCCCGGGTCCAGCCGAAGATGGGACTTGCGGGCGAGATCGGGTGGACGACGGTCCAGTTGGCCGGGAAGACGGAGACAAAGGTCCGCTCCAGCTCCATGGTGTAGAAGCGGCGCACTCGGCCGTTGCCCGAGCTCTCAAAGCGGCTGTGCATCACCAGCGCCTGCACGTTCACGAGCTGGCTGCGCCGCCCGTTGACAATGCGGAACTGAAAGCTGGCGCCGTCCCGGTAGGGCGCAATCAGCGCCGCGTGGCTGTAGAGAACCTTGGCATTGGGTCGGGAAAACCGGGCGAAAACCAATCCCGTAGCCAGCGCCAGTGAGAGCAGCCCGGTCAAGGTCTGAATCATGACCAGCACGTTCGCCATGAAGGTGACGGGAGCAAGATTGCCGTAGCCCACGGTAGCGAAGGTATGAATGCTGAAGAAAAACGCGCGCCAGAACTGCGGGCCGCTGTAGGTGCCCTGCAGCGCATCCGGCCCCAGCGCCAGATATCCCAGCGCAAAAAGCGCGTTGATGCCGATGTACCAGAGGACAACGAGACCAAAAAATCGGGGCCAGCTCAGGTTTACCAGGGAATGGTAGGCCAGTAGCTGGTCCAGCCAGCTCTCATGCAGGCGGCGCACATTGAAGGAGCCATCGCGGTTGACCAGCCGGTAATGCGGCTGCATGGCAAGGCTCCCGAAGCCGAGGTCGCGATCGAGAGGACGGATCGTCGGATCGGGCGCGGGACGTCCCAAAGAGCTGTTCATGGCAGTTTCTCCGGCACCAGCGGGGCCCCTGCCCTCATTTGGCAGCTTGGGGATGACCCGAGAGGATGCGTGCGGCCGGCCGGGGGTTTTGCCGTTGGCGGCACAGCCGGCTAATTGACTTGGTTTTTATTCTTGGATCGAACAAAGAAACCCGCCCTGGTCAAAAGAGGCCAGTATCCAGCAAAAGAAGAGAGCCCTTGTTTTCACGTAGGAGAAATGCGTAGCAGAAATCTGGATCGAGCGGGCCGCAAATTCTGTGTTGACAAAACCAGGGCTGCCGGTATTATGAAATTGAAATTCAGTTTCAGTTTCAGTTTCAGTTTCAGTTTCAGTTTCCCGTTCCCGCTCGCCTCGCCGGGTCCGGCTTTCAGGAGCGTCTCCGATCATGCCCGCGCTTCACAGATTCAGGTCCTGGCTCTCCACTCTCCTTCCTGTATTCGGCGCGGAAAACCGCTTGGGACTGCATTCCGATTTCCAGCCAGAAACTCTGTTTAGACATCCAATCCAGCAGCTTTGAACGATCAGTATTCCTTGCCGTTTGCGTTCGAAAGGACAAACGATGCTTCTCAAGCTTGCGAAGTGCTGTTCTCTCGCCGCCCTCATGACCCTCGGGCTAATTCTCGCCGCCGCCCCTGCGGCGGCGATCACGCGGCACTATTATGTCGCGGCCGAAGATGTGGTTTGGGACTTCGCGCCCGCCCACCAGGACCTGACTCACGGCGGCCCGATTCCCAGGCCGTGGACGAACTACACCGCGTGGCGCAAGACGCGCTACGTCGAATACGCCGATGCGACCTTCAGCTCCAAAAAGCCGCAGCCGGAGTGGCTGGGCATTCTCGGACCGATCATCCGCGCCGAGGTTGGTGATACGGTGCAGGTCCATTTCCTCAACCGCAGCAGCCGCGGCGACTTCAGCATGCATCCGCACGGCTTGCGTTATGACAAAACGAACGAGGGTGCACACTACCTTTTCGCCGGCGCCGGGTCAGAGATTCCTCCCGGCGGCAGCTTCACCTATACCTGGGTCGCGGATGCGGACTCCGGCCCCGGGTCCGGTGATCCCAGCTCGATCGTCTGGTGGTATCACAGCCACATCAATGAGCCGGAGGAGACCAACCTGGGCCTGCTTGGTCCAATCGTGGTCACGCGCGCAGGATCGGCCAAGCCCGACGGGAGCCCCATCGACGTGGACAAGGAATTCGTCGCTGCGTTCTTCATCTTCAATGAAGACAAGGGTCGGGAACGCGGCCTGATGCACAGCATCAACGGCTACATCTTCGGTAATCTGAAGGGGCTGGAGGCGAGCAACGGAGATCATGTTCGCTGGTACCTGCTGGGCATGGGCAACGAGGTCGATCTGCACACTCCGCATTGGCACGGCAAGACGCTCATATACGAGAACCGGCGTACGGACGTGATCGAGCTGCTGCCCGCCAGCATGGCGACGGCAGACATGATTGCCGACAATCCGGGCACCTGGCTCTTTCACTGCCATGTGGCGGATCATCTCGAGGCCGGCATGCTCACGACTTGGAAGGTGAACTAGACGGCGACCGTGGTCCAGCCGCAACCGGTTCAGCCGCAACATTGGATCGCCGCTTTTCACCCTGCCCCAGCCCAGCGCGCCTGTTGCTGGCGTGCTGAGGGTGGAAGCGGCGATCCAGCTTAGCTCCGGCGAGGTTGCTTGCAGGTGCATGGATTGGCCCTGCCTTTTCAGGGCAAAAATCGATTCGTGCTTTGCCCTGCACTGGATTTTCTGCGCTGCCCGGCCAACCAGGGTGTGGAACTCTGGATCTTCCGTGGGGTTTTCCACATCTATATACACAGGAAACCCAGACAACAGGGCCTGCGGGACTTGCATCCTGCCGACGGCTTTGCTAAAACAGTGGAGCGCGCTAGTGCTGGCGTGCCGGGGCTCCGGGAAAAAGACCCAGCGGCGCCGATGTAAGGCCCGGGTTTCAGGCTAAGTGAAACGCGGTATAAAATTTCAGTAGCCTCGGTTGACAGAGTCCTACGGTTCTGATAGCTTAGAAAAGTTGCACACAGTCCGCCTACGGACACGGGGACAGAGCTTCCCGCGGGTTTGAGCGAACCAACGCAAAACCTCAGACGATCTTTTAACTGGAATGAACGGTTTTCCCTCTGCGCGCAGGGTCGCTGCATTGGGAAAAGAGCCGGTAATATCGCGCTCCGCAGCAGGGATGCGTCGAGCGAAGCAAGCCTCAATCCAACGCCTTCTCCCGCAGGGTGCCTTTCGGTGCCGGACGGGTCACGCGCTGCGAATTCTGCAGGAGCTTCCCCAGCGATATTACGAACAGTTTCGAGGACAGGCGGCGCAGATTGCGCCGTCGTTCCGCCGAAGGCGCCGCCCAGTGCGGAGAACGCCTTTCGGTCTTTGACAACAGGTTGAACGTGCCAGTCGTGAGACGGATGCTTGAGATTCATTTCGAGCGGTCTCACAAGATAAGGTTTATCGATAGATTCTGTCGGTAGACGGTTTCCGACCTCCGTCGGAAACAACAGGTTACAAACGAGAGTTTGATCCTGGCTCAGAATCAACGCTGGCGGCGTGCCTAACACATGCAAGTCGAACGAGAAAGTGGAGCAATCCATGAGTAAAGTGGCGCACGGGTGAGTAACACGTGACTAACC